>Ga0105092_10001617_pt1 | contig 12083 bp, 6 predicted proteins | sample PPLLak2March2015_FD_87021 | JGI IMG/M metagenome (GOLD analysis project Ga0105092, IMG submission 87021) | Freshwater sediment microbial communities from Prairie Pothole Lake near Jamestown, North Dakota, USA - PPLs Lake P7 Core (1) Depth... | ecosystem: Environmental > Aquatic > Freshwater >... | reverse complement strand
TTTGTGCGTAGCCCTGGGTCCCGGTTCGAAGCTGATATCCAGCCCTGAAAGGGCGGCACAACTCTCTATCGTGCAGCTTGTTACGCCCTTTCAGGGCTGGCGCCCTCTCTGGATTCACGTAACCCAGGGCTACGCACAAAGCGCTCCGCCCTGGGCTAATATGTGCCGGCCCTTCAGGCCTTAAGATCCTTATGCAACACCCTCGCTTCGGACGCGGCTCTGAAACACTCGCGCCGTGCGCTATAATCCCGCACGAACCATAAACGAGGGACAACAAGATGACCTCCAGACTGCCCTGCTCAATCCTAATAGTTGCGCTATTGACTTCTCTTGCCGTGTTTGCGGCCGAACAACCGGTCTCCGCCCAGGGCGGCGCGCTGAAGCTCACCACTCTCCGGACCGAATACAAGGAGAACCCGCTCGGGATCGATACCCGGAAGCCGCGGTTCGCGTGGATCATCCAGGCCGCCGGGAGAGGTGTTGCGCAAGCGGCTTACCAGCTTCGAGTGGCGGCCGACGAAGCCGCCCTGCAGAAACCGGGAGCGCTCCTCTGGGATTCCGGCCGTGTCAATTCCGATGAATCAACCCATCGCGTTTACGAGGGACCGGCGCTCGTGTCGGGCAAGAGGTACTTCTGGCAGGTCAAGGTCTGGGATACGAAGGGAAACGCCTCAGACTGGAGCGCACCCGCCTGGTGGGAAATGGGTCTCCTCCAGCCGACAGACTGGCGGGCGAGCTGGATCGAGCCGGATCTTCCGGACGACGTCTCCAAGCCGGGACCAGTCCCGATGATGCGCAGGGCATTTAAGCTCAAGAGCCCGGTGGAACGCGCGCGCGCCTACGTGACCGCCCGCGGCCTCTACGAGATGCACTTGAACGGCCGTCCGGTCGGTGATCAGCTGTTTACACCCGGCTGGACGAGTTACAAGAAGCGGGTGCAGTACCAGACGTACGACGTGACCGATCTGCTCAGAACCGGTGACAACGCTGTGGGCATCCTTGTCGGCAACGGTTGGTACAAGGGCGAGATCGGTTACACCAACCAGCGAAACGTCTACGGCAACAAGGTCGCCCTCTTGATGCAGATCAACGTCAGGTACAAGGACGGAACCGAGGAGACCATCGTCACCGATCAGGGCTGGAAGGCCGCGACCGGCCCGATCCTTGTGTCGGAGATTTACTACGGCGAGACTTACGATTCGCGACTGGAAAAGGCCGGTTGGGCAGCGCCCGGCTTCGACGACAGTCAGTGGGCGGGTGTCAGGATCGCCTCCCACCCGAAAGACAACCTGATCGCGCCCGCAGGCCCCCCGGTCCGAAAGGTCCAGGAAATTAAAGCCGTCAAAATCCTCAAGACGCCAGCCGGAGAAACGGTGGTGGACATGGGGCAGAACCTGGTCGGCTGGATCCGGTTGAAGACCGAGGGTCCCGCCGGGACGACGGTTACCCTGCGCCATGCGGAAGTGCTCGACAAGCAGGGCAACTTCTACACCGAGAATCTGCGCAAGGCGAAGCAGACGGTGCAGTACATACTCAAGGGCGGCGGCTCGGAGACGTTTGAGCCGCATTTCACTTTTCAGGGTTTTCGCTACGTGGCGGTGGACGGCTTCCCGGGACAGCTCACTCCCGAAAGCCTGACCGGTGTAGTGATCCATTCGGATATGGCTCTTGCCGGGGATTTCGAGAGCTCCAAACCCCAGGTGAACCAACTGCAGAAGAACATTGTGTGGGGACAGAGAGGAAACTTTCTCGATGTTCCGACCGACTGCCCGCAGCGCGATGAGCGGCTGGGCTGGACCGGCGATGCCCAGGTTTTCGCCCCGACGGCCGCCTTCAATATGGATGTGGCCGCCTTCTTTACGAAGTGGCTGGGTGACGTGGCCGCCGATCAGCTCGAGAACGGCGCTGTCCCTTACGTAATCCCGAACGTCCTGGGAGACCGCTCCGCCGGGTCTGCAGCCTGGGCCGACGCTGCCGTGATCGTGCCGTGGACAATGTACCTGAGCTACGGCGATAAACGGATTCTCGAGACGCAGTACGACAGCATGGTGCGGTGGGTCGAATACGCGCGGAAACGCGCCGGGGATGACTGCATCTGGACCGGAGACTTTCATTTCGGCGACTGGCTGGCGTTTGCCACCACTCGATCGGACTACCCGGGAGCGACAACCGGCAAGGACCTGATCGCGACCGCCATGTTCGCCCGCTCAACCGACCTGCTCACCCGCGCGGCGCGCGTTCTGGGCAAGCAGGAGGATGCGGCCAAATACGGCGAATTGCTCGAGAGGATTAAGACCGCCTTCCGGCGCGAATTCGTAACCGAGACGGGCCGTGTCGGCGAGAACACCCAGACGGCCTACGCGCTGGCATTGCACTTTGATCTGCTGCCGGAGCAGTTGCGTCCGCTGGCGGCGCAGAGGCTTGTCGCGGACGTTCGCGAGCGCAAACACCTGACGACCGGGTTCGTCGGCACCCCGTACCTGTGCCACGTGCTTAGCCGATTCGGGTATCTGAACGAAGCCTATGTCCTGCTGAACCGGGAGGAGTATCCGTCCTGGCTGTACCCTGTAAAGCAGGGCGCCACGACGATCTGGGAACGTTGGGACGGCCAGAAACCCGACGGATCGTTCCAGGACGAAGGCATGAACTCGTTCAATCATTACGCTTACGGTGCGATCGGCGAATGGATGTACCGGGTGATGGCCGGTATCGAGATCGACGAGGCAGTGCCCGGCTACAAGCACGTTCTGATCCAGCCCCAGCCCGGCGGCGGTTTCACCAGCGCCAAGGCGTCCCACGAGACCGGGTACGGGCGGGTCAGCTCTGCCTGGACCGTGAAGGACGGGCTGTTTGAGCTGGCAGTGGAGATCCCGGTCAATGCCCGAGCGACGGTTCGCCTGCCGAAGTCCGAGCTGGCCAAGGTCACCGAAGGCGGGAAACCCCTGTCCGGGGCAGAAAGCGTGACGGGCAGCCGGCAGGACGGAACGGCAGCGGTCATCGAGATCGGATCCGGACAATACCGATTCCAGTACCCCATGGAAGCTGGGAAATAGGAGACCACCATGCAGGCAATCCACCGTCTGGCCACAGGCCTCGTGTTCGTGATCTTTTTTACCCTTTCGTGCGCCGCTCAGGCCGTGGAGGCTTTGGAGGCGATTCAGCTGCCGCAGCCGGTGACGACGGGCGGCCGCCCCCTGATGGAGGTCCTGAAGGAGCGCAGGACCACCCGTGAGTTCAAGGCGGACCCGATACCGATGCAGGTGTTGTCGAATCTCCTCTGGGCCGCGTTCGGCGTCAACCGACCGGATGGCCGTCGGACGGCCCCGTCGGCGGTCAACTGGCAGGAGATGGATATTTACGTGACGCTCGAGCGAGGGGCGTACCGGTACGACGCGAAGCAGAACAAGCTGGAGCCGGTGGCGGCGAAGGATGTCCGATCAGCCACCGGGGGCCAGCCTTTTGTGGCGACGGCCCCGCTGAACCTCGTCTACGTGGCCGATTACGCGAAGGTCAAGATTCAGGACGCTGAGGACAAGGTGCGTTTCACGAACGCGGACGCCGGCTTTATCGCTCAGAACGTGTATTTGTTCTGTGCCTCGGAAGGTCTCGGGACGGTGGTCAGGGGCCTCGTGGCTCAGGAATCGCTCACCCAGGCGCTCAACCTGAGGCCCGACCAGAAAGTCATTCTGGCTCAGACCGTCGGGTACCCGAAGTAATAGACAGGATTACAGGATTGGCAGGATTTCGGCCGGGATCCTGTTAATCCTGTTAATCCTGTCAACCTTCCTACCGGCCCGATTTGGCAGGCACCCAGACGGAGGCTTTCTTCGCCCAGGTGGTGTTGGTGTACCGCGTTCTGAAGGCTTCTCCGGTCTGCTCAAGCGCGCCTGCGTCGTTCGTTGCCTTGTAGCGGGAGACACCGGTCCAATACAGGCTCTCCGGCGCGGCGTCAGTCTCAGGGAACTGATCGACAATCTGCTGGTATCGTTTTTCGGCTTCCTTGAAGTCCTGGTGTGAGAAAGCGATCTTGGCCAGGCCGAGCTGCAACTGTGCGAGGAAGTCGTCCACGGGAAGGAATCCCTCGAAACGGTGCTGCTCCTGTCCTTCGGAATCCAGGACGATGCCGGTTGGCGTCCACTGTGCGCCGAAGCGCTCGAAAGACTGGGGCTGTTCCTTGACGTGGATCTTGACGGGGAGAAAGTGGCGGCTGATGAAGTCAGCGACGCGGTCATCGGGGTAAACCTCGGCTTCCAGCCGAGCGCAACCCGCTCACATGGGTGCGGCGCTGAAATCGAGAAAAGCCGGCTGTTTGCGCTGGCGCGATTGCGTGAGCGCGGAGTCAACATCTCGAATCCAATTGATAGACATGAAAATAGTATCCGACAGCCCGGGCAGCAGTACAAACGGAGGGTGGTTGGGTCGCGTAGGGCGCCAACGCATGTCCGACTTGGAAGTCGGACCTACGGAAACAGCAGAATTGCGGTATACTCCACGGTTTGCATGAAGGTCATTGCTAATCCGTATGCTGGACGAGGCAGGACTTCCGAGTATATAAAAAGGCTTGATGCGGCAATGAAGGCGCGCCGAGCCGACTGTGAGCTATGGCTCACGGAGGGTCCGGGCCACGCGACGGAGCTTGCCGCCCGCGTGGTGCGCGAGGGCGGGCAGCGTCTCATCGCCGTCGGTGGGGATGGAACGGTTTCCGAGGTTGCCGGTGCAATCGCCGGCAGTCCGACCGAACTGGCCGTGGTGGCCACCGGAAGAGGTAACGACGTCGCTCGGTGCCTGGGGCTGCCGCAGCGCGATCTCCAAAAGAGCCTCGATATCGGACTCAACGGAGTAGCGCGGCGGATTGATGTCGGCCGAGAGCGTGATCGGATATTCGTCGCCTCGATGGGAGTGGGATTGCCGGCCCGCGTAGTGGAGCTGACGCACGGGATTCGATGGTTGCCTGGCACGGCGGCTTATTTGATCGGCGTCTTGCGATCGCTCGCGGAGCTGCGCCCTCTTCCTTTCAAGGTATGGTTCGATGGCGAGGTCGCGGAGATTGTATGCAGCGCGATCATGGTTCACAACATTCCGTTGACCGGAGGCGGGTTGCGTCTGGCTCCTCAGGCGGAGTTCGATGATGGCCTGTTCGATGTCGCAATTATCGGGGCAATTGGGAAGATGGATTTGCTGTTGAATCTCCCCGGTGTTTACCGAGGCAAACACCTGCATCATCCGAGCTTTACGGTGAGACGATGCCGCAAGATCCGCATCGAACCGCCGCATCGGATGGCCAAGATGTTCGACGGGGATGTCTGCGGGGAATCCCCGGCTGACGCCGAAATCGTTCCAGGAAGTCTTAACGTCGTGGTGCCCGCCGGTCACGATTGAGCAGAGGTCCATGGGCGGCACGCCCAGGTTGGATGATGAATAGAATTGCGAGTCTGTTAGAAGACAAGACGATTTTTATCACGGGCGCCACCGGTTTTCTCGGTCAGCCCATCGTCGAAAAAATACTCTGGCTGAATCCGAACGTCCGGCGTATCTATGTCCTGATCCGACCCAAGCGTTCGGGCTCGCGTTCACTGACTGCTGAACAGCGGCTGGAAAAGGAACTGTACCAGTCAAGCGTGTTCGAGCGCCTTCGCGCGATCCATGGCGACGGACTACCCGCGCTGCTGCGCAACAAGCTGCTGGCCGTTCCGGGCGATATTTCCACCGACCGGCTCGGCATCCCGGAGGAGTTACTTGCGCAGCTCCAGGACGAGGTTGACATCGTCATCAACAGTGCCGCGGTCGTGTCCTTCGACGCACCGATTGACCAGGCCCTCGAGCTCAACGTTCTGGGCGCCTCACGCGTCGCCGAGTTCGCCAATTCCTGCAAAAAGGCGATCCTGATCCACGTGTCCACTGCCTATGTCAACGGCAGCCGCACCGATTCGATCCCCGAGACCCTGTATCATTCGGCCGAGGACAGCGACGACGCCGGACCCTTCCCGGTCCGCGCATTCCGGAATCCCCGGTCCGATATTGAGTTCATCCAGAACCTCGTCGAAAAGGTCAAAGAAGAATCCCGCAGCCCGGAAATAGAACGGCAGATGAAGCAGGCGCTCATCAAGCGTCGCCGTAGTTCAAAGACCGGAAAGAACCCGCGTCGCCGGGAACAGATCGAGACCTTCCGGAAGAGGTGGCTGGAGGCCCGACTCATCCAGGAAGGAATGAAGTGGGCACGGACCCGCGGCTGGAACGACACCTACACCTACACCAAGGCGATGGGTGAGCAGATGGTGACCCGGCTGCGCAACGGCCGTCAGACAGTCATAATCCGTCCGTCGATCATCGAGAGCAGCCTCTCCGAACCAATACCGGGTTGGCTTGACGGCCTGCGAATGGCCGATCCCCTGATCACCGCCATCGGGAAGGGGAGGCTCAAGGCCCTGCCGCTGGACCCGGATGTGGTCCTGGACCTCGTGCCGGTAGACATGGTCGTGAATGTGCTGCTGGCTTCACTTCTTGAGGTCAGCTCCGCCTCTCCACTCAGGATCTTCCAGATCGCCACCGGGGCTCTGAACCCCATTACCCTGGGCGAATTGAACGAGCTTATTTTTCGGTATTTCCAGCGGAACCCGATGCTGGACCGAACCGGGCGGCCGATCCTTATCAAGCGGTTGCGTTTCCCCCGGCCCTCGACCTTCCGACTGCAGCACCGGTTAAAGTCCGTCCCCCTCGATACCGTTGAGCGCACCCTGGACACGCTCTCCCGACTGGGTCTGAGCTTCAAGTACCGAAAGCGGATCTCGGCGACCCGCGCGGCCCACGAGAAGCTCTACTACTACGGGGAGATCTACGAGCCGTACCTGAACCTGAACTGCCGCTTCCAGATCACCAACTCGCTCCGCCTGTTCGCGTCTCTCAAGCCAGCCGAAAGGGAGACTCTCAATTTCGACGTCACCCGCCTGAACTGGCGCCACTACATTCAGAACACCCATATCCCGGGCGTTAAGAAATACATCCTCAAGATGGAAGGGGCAGAGCCGGGGATCGAGGAGCGGTCGAGACCGGAGTGTCCCGACTCCTGTACCGTGCACGAGCTGATCAATCGGAGCGCCGAACTGTATTCCGGCAAAGTCGCGCTGCAGATCAAGCGCGACGGGCAGTGGCAGCGTTTTACGTATGCGCAGGTCAAAGAGCGTGCGGACCACGTCGCGGAGCTTCTGCTTTCCCTCGGATTCCAGAAGGGCGAACGGATCATCCTCTATTCCGAAAACCAGCCCGAGTGGGGACTCGCCTACCTCGGCGCGGCCGAGTTGGGCCTGATCGTCGTCCCGCTCGACTCCCAGACCTGGGTGCGCGAGGTGTGGTCGATCGCCCGATTCGTGGAAGCCCGGGGAATCATGGCATCGGAGGCCTGCTTTAGATCTTTCACGCCTGAGTTGTTGAGTCAGGAGATGCCAAAGACCGGGCCCGTTCACCTTCTTAACGTCAACGACCGGTGCCGTCCTTTCGTGGGGGCGGGCTGTTCCGAGGCCAGTCCAGCGGTAGTAGAACGCGTGATCGATTCGGAACCCGCTTACTCCGCTGAAAAGCGCTCTGTGCGCGGCTCTGACGAAGCCGGCTCTGATTCCCCAATCCGCAATCCGCAATCCGCAATCGAACGGCCTGTCGTCGGACCCGATGATCCGGCCTCGATTATTTTCACGATGGGCACCCCGGTTGATCCTCGGGGCGCGGTGCATACTCATCGGAACTTTCTGACAAATCTTTCCGCCGTCCGACGTTTCCTCCCGCTTTCCGAGGACGATCGGATGCTTTCGGTTCTGCCGCTTTATCACGCGCTCGAGTTCACGTGTGGTTTCTTGTCGCCGTTGGCGGTTGGGGCGAATGTGACCTACATGAAGTCGCTCAAGCCGAAGGCGATCCTGGACACGATGAGGGAGACGCAGACTTCCGTCCTGTTGGGCGTTCCAACCCTCTATTCGCTGATTCGGGAAGACGTCGAGCGTCGTGTTCTGGGAACTGCCAAGTCGGCCGTCAAATCCAACTGGATGTCGACGACCAAACAGGTCAGCCACTCCGTGGAGAAGACGCTCGGACGCAACGTGGGCCGCCACCTTTTCGCCAAGGTCCACGAGGAATTCGGCGGCAACGTCCGCTTCTTCGTCAGCGGAGGGTCGGCCCTGGGACCCGGGCTCTACGACGACTTCAAGGCTCTCGGTCTGCCGATCTACGAAGGCTACGGGCTGACCGAGACTGCGCCGGTTCTGACGGTCAACCCGCTTCACCAGAGCCGTCGCGGCTCCGCAGGCCGGGCCTTGCCCGGCGTAGAGCTGCGGATTCACCGGCCGGATCGGGACGGCATCGGGGAGATTATCGTCAAGACACCCAGCCTGATGAAGGGCTACTTCAAGAACCGTGCAGCCAGTGCGGAGGTCATGCGCGAAGGGTGGTTCCATACCGGTGACCTCGGATGGATCGATGAGGAAGGCTATCTGTACATCACCGGCCGACTCAAAGACGTCATCGTCACCGGCGCCGGAAAGAACGTCTATCCGTCAGATCTCGAGGCGATCTACAAGTCCTCGATTCCGATGATCGGTGAGGTCTGCGTGCTGGGGATTCGCAACCAACTGACGGAGGATGTGCACGCGGTCATCCATCCGGATCCGGAAGCGACCCAGGCGGTCTCGGGGGATCTGAAGAAGGCGGTCCAGAAGGAGATCCAGAAACTCGCGAAGGAGCTGCCCAGCTACCACCGTTTTCAGCACGTACACATCTGGTCGTCGCCCTTACCCCGGCACGACAACGGCAAGATCGATCGCCCGCAAATCCGGCGCGAGCTGGAGCGGCAAATCCAGAGAGCCGCGGCGGGCGGCGGTGAATCGAATGAAGTGGCGCAGACCGCCGATCTCGAGACCGCGCTCTTGAACGAGCTCGGTCGCCTGTGCAACCGTCCGGTTTCGGAAATCAGCGGCGAGAGCAACCTTTACAGCGAGCTCGGCCTGGACTCCCTGATGGCCATCGAGCTGCTTCTTTTGATTGAGAACCGGTTCGGGGTAGTGATTTCCGATGAGAAGGCCTCTGCATTTCAAACGGTAAACGACGTTCTCCGGGAAATCCAGGAGAGCAAAGCGCAAGCGAGAATGGTGCCCGGACGCGGGTCAGCAGAACGGATGCGCTCCGCGCTCCCGTACTCGGAACGGTCTGCCCTGAATCGGTTTTTGCTCGGGATGTCGTTCGTGAGCATGAAGATGCTCTACCAGAACTACTTCGATTTGCAGCTGGGGAACCCCGAGTTGCTCCCCCGGAATGCCTCGTACATCATTGCGGCGAACCACGCCAGCCATCTCGACACCGGGGCGATTATCTCCGCGCTTGGAGCCGCCCTCGGACTGCGCGAGGCTCAGAAACTCCACGTCCTGGGAGCGCGCGACTACTTCTTCGATACGCCGTGGAAGAGCTGGTTTTTCAGCACCTTCCTGAACGTCGTTCCGATCGAACGCGAGGAGGCCTCGCTGGCCGGCCTGCGGATGGTCAAAGCAATCCTCAAGGAGCGGGAGCCCATCCTGATCTTCCCAGAAGGCACGCGGACACGAACCGGCCGCCTGCAGGGATTCAAGCCCGGTCTTGGTCTGCTCGCGTGGGAACTGCACGTACCGATCGTTCCGGCATACATCGGCGGGACGGGCCAGGCGATGCCCGTAGGAACGCTGCTTCCCCGCCGCAATAAAGTGGTCGTAACTTTCGGTCCACCGATTTTGATGGGACGCTATGCGTCCAACGGCGGTGCAGGGACGGGCGCAAGCTCAGACGAGCTTTACAGGACGATCGTCAGTGATGTCAGAGCCGAGATCGAACGCCTGGCGGGCGACTCGGCCAGGCGTTAGACTTTCCTGTGTACGTCCGACTTGGAAGTCGGGCCGAGATCCCACCGGCAATCGGGACCTCATTCGTGAAGGTTGTACGCGAGGGGATGTCCCCTTATGTAGACCCGGGTTGCTGATATGGCTGATCACTCAGTCCGATACGCGCGAGCAGGCGAGTATCTTCCTTTCTATTACGGTGAGAGAGTCCTGTGGGAGAAGGTCCCCGAGACGACCCGGGTGCTGTACCCCCCCGCCCCGAGACCCGGACTGGACAACCTGAAGAAGGCGCTCGAACGGGCGTGCGAGCGGCCAGTAGGCTGCTACCCGCTGTCGGCTCAGCTGAAGCCGGGGATGCGGGTGACGATCTGCTTTCCGGACCTTTCCGTGCCGATGCCGGTCTGTTGCCTGCCCGACGTCCGTCAACCGCTGCTTGAGGCGCTCGTCCAGCAAGTTACCGCCGCCGGAGTCACCGATCTCCAGCTTATCGCGGCGACCGGGCTGAACCGCCGCCTGGGCCCCGCCGAACTGAGGCGGATCGTTGGTCCTGACATCTTTGACTCGTTCTACCCGGACCGGCTGTTCTCTCACGATGCGGAGGATGCCGATTCCGTGTACCTCGGTAAGACCGACGAGGGCGAGATCGTCGAAGTGAACCACCGGGTCGGTAGATCGGACCTGCTCTTGTACCTAGGCCTCAATTACGCTGGCTTTGGCGGCGGATATCGCCCGATCCTGACCGGGCTTACGACCTATCGAAGCGCAAGTTTTCACCACAACCCTGAGTGCCTGCTGCGCTCCGACTCCTTTCCCCGCGGTCCGGGGTCGGTAGTCGGCCAGATCCTGCGTCGGATGGGACGCCTGGCGAACAACAACGTGAACATCTTCAAGATCGAGGTGACGCTGGGGACACCGAGGCTCAATGCGTGGCTTGATCTGCCACGCCGACCGACAGCCATGTCCCTCTCCGATCGTCTTCGCTTTCACGGGGAACGAAAGGTGCTTGATCTTCTGCCACGTTCAATCGCGCGGAAGTTCCAGTCCGGCGTATGCGGCAGGTACCCCGTCACCCGCATCCGCGCCGGCAAACCGGAGCCGCTGTTTGATGCCGAAGTCGACACCGAGGCGGAGGACGACGTGATCCCGGTCGAAAGTCAGGCGGACGTTCTTCTCGTGGGGTTGCCGTCGGTCGGCCCGTTCAATGTCAGCTCTTACATGAACCCAGTGCTGGTCTATAACCTGGCGGCCGGCTACCTTTTTAACCTGCACACCGGCAAGCCGCTGGTCCGGCGGGGGGGAGTCATGATGGTCACCTACCCGCTTGAAAAGCGCTTCGATCAGCTGGAGCACCCGTCTTACGCCGGGTTCTACGACCGGGTCTTGGCGGACACCCGAGACCCGTTCGTCATGCACCGTTGGCATGAGGAGGAATTTGCAGAGAACGAGACCTACCTTGAGGCCTACAGGGAAGGCCAGGCGTACCATCCGGTCCATCCATTCGTCGCCTGGTATTGGGGCGTGTTCGCAACCGAGTACTTGAGCCGGGTGATTGTTGTAAGGCCGGTGGACAGGGCGGTGGCTGACCGGCTCGATTGGTACCCGGCCAGTTCGCTTGCAGAAGCCTTCGCCGCGGCCAAGTCAATGCTCAATCGGACGAATATTTCGACAATCTACTTCCGCTGCCCACCGCTGTTCCTGGCGGACGTGCAGGGGTAAGCGCTTAGCGCCGCCTCTTCTCAGATTCGCGCCCGCGCTCGCGCTCGCGCTCGTGATCGTAGTCGTAATCGTAATCGGCTTTCGCCCGCCCCTTCACCCCACGATCTCGCAAAGCAGCTGGGGGCTGATGTTCCCGCCGCTCAGGACAAGGACCGTCTGCTCGGCGGGGATCGTCCCGTCCATCACGGCCGCCAGCGTCACGGCCCCGGACGGTTCGACGACCAGTTTTTCTTCCAGCACGAGGTGTTTAACCGCCCGCCGGATGGATTCCTCCGTGACTTCGACGACGTTTTCGACCAGCTCGAGAACGATCGGGAACGTCAGTTTGCCCGGCGTCGTGACCAAAAGGCCGTCGGCGATCGAGCGACTGCTTTCGAGGCTGACTGGCTCGCGTTTGCGAAACGACAGCACCGTGGCATTCGATCCTGCCGACTGCACGCCCCAGATCTTCACGTCTGGGCGGTTCAGCTTGATGGCAGCGGCGATTCCGCTGATCATGCCTCCGCCGCTGACCGGTAC
>Ga0105092_10001616_pt1 | contig 12086 bp, 14 predicted proteins | sample PPLLak2March2015_FD_87021 | JGI IMG/M metagenome (GOLD analysis project Ga0105092, IMG submission 87021) | Freshwater sediment microbial communities from Prairie Pothole Lake near Jamestown, North Dakota, USA - PPLs Lake P7 Core (1) Depth... | ecosystem: Environmental > Aquatic > Freshwater >... | reverse complement strand
GGTTCAAATCCCTTTCGGCCCACTTATTATGAAATTAAGATGACGTGTTACGATATTCATCTTTTGCCCAATCAATAAGTGACTTTAGTTCAGTAGTACTGTAATCAACATCCATCTCCTGAGATACCTGCAACAAATCATTATTAGTAAAAATGGCGATCCTTAAATCGTTCTCGACCTTCTTCCTTAATGCCTTAATGGTATTGGACAGGAATTTCAACGTATTTGCATTAAAAGAAAATATCATGACTGCAGAAAGCCCATTCGTATTTTTTAACTTCTTAGTAATGAGCCTCTGAATATCAATATCAAAAAATGGATCTATTTTGTTTTCAACATTTCCTAAATACAATGAATGCCACCCCATCAAATGTAAAATTACCGAAGCAATTCTTGCATGGTAAGTTGCCTCTTCTGATCCAGAAACAACTATCGAATAGGCTTTTAATTTAGGAGTATCTATTGTAGAAACAAATTTTGTCATCAGTACGAGGTCCAGGGCAGTAGTAGAAATTAATAATTTTTCGCTTTCGCTAATTTTCCCTCGGTTGTACATGTCATTTAATATATTCAAAGTTGGTAAAATAATATCAAATAGTATTCTCTCTTTTGATATCGTTGAAAATAACAAATTCGAAATAATAAGTATAGCTTGTGACTCATTTCCTTGAATTAAGCAATCTAAAAATTTTTGTTGCAGGTTGTGGGTGTTTAGAGGGAATTCAATCGGAGGTGCGTCTTTGTCCAAGTACCAAACATTAACGGTTCCAATTTTTTTTTTCTAATCAACCCTTGTGCAAGCATCAGACTCAGGTATTTTGTAAGGGTCATTCGATTTATTTTAGTTTTTGTGGAAAGTTCAATTCCAGACAGACCAGCGTAATTTTGAGACAAAGCAGAAAATACCTTTTTCTTTACTTCCTCAAAATTATAGCCGTAATGCATATGAAGATATTGATCATGTATGTTTTAATAGTTTTCATTTTTTGAATGACATTTTCAAGATTAATCAAAAAAATATAAGTCTATACTTATATCGGTTGCATTAGGAATGTCCAATAAAAAAGCGGTATTAGCTTTCTCTGGTGGGTTGGATACTTCGGTATGTGTAAAATATCTTCAAAATAATCATAATATGGAGGTAATTACCGCCACCGTTGACTGCGGACAAGAAGATGACTTTGAAGAAATTAGAAAAAAATCAAAGATTCTTGGAGCGATAAAGCATGTTAATATTGATGCCAAAAAGGAATTCGTCGAAAGATATGTCAATAGATCAATAAAGGCAAATGGTCTTTACCAGGGAAAATATCCACTTGCTACGGCGCTAGCCCGTCCCTTAATTGCAGATAAAATAATGAAAGTTGCTGCGAAGGAGGATGCAACGGCGGTTGCCCATGGATGCACAGGTAAAGGAAACGATCAGGTTAGGTTTGATATTGCAATGTCGTCGATAGATCCAAGTATCAAGATTATTGCGCCAATCAGAGAAATGAATCTTACACGGGATCTTGAAATAAGATACGCAAAAAAAAATAATGTTCCGCTTAATGAGGAAATCAAAAAATATAGTACTGACATGAACATATGGGGAAGGGCAATAGAAGCAGGAAAATTAGAAGATCCTTGGGTAGAGCCTCCTGAAGAAATTTTTAGTTTAGTTAAAAATAAGATTATTCCTGCGGAATATCTTGAGCTAGAATTTGATAGAGGAATACCCATTGGAGTTGACAATAGAAAGATGAGTCTAATGAACGTAATTACATATTTGAATATCAAGGCTGGTAAACATGGAATTGGTGTGATAGATCATATAGAAGATAGAGTTGTTGGCATAAAGACCCGGGAGATTTACGAGGCCCCAGCTGCCCTGACGATTCTAACAGCTCACAAAGATTTGGAGCAATTGGTACTGACTAAACATGAGTTAAGATTTAAGCAAATCGTGGATGATCAATGGAGTTGGATGGTCTATTCTGGATTATGGTTCGATCCCCTTAGAGAAGACTTGGATAAGTTTATAGATGCAACCCAAAATAGAGTTACAGGAAAAGTTAAAATGAAATTACAAAATGGATCCGCTAAGGTAGTTGGAAGAAAATCTAAGAACTCACTTTACAGGCAGACCCTTGCCACATATGCATCAGATTCCATTTTCGATCAAAACCTTGCAAAAGGTTTTATAGAGTTATGGGGAATGGAAACAGTTATTGCTAATAAACTATCAAGGAACCTACCAACGAAGGGAAAAGGGGAAGAATGGAAATGAAAAAAGAATGTAAAGACTGTGGTGCTGAGCTGACTATACCACAGGATTCAATGGTTGGAGAAATCATAACATGTCCAGATTGCGGCACCGATTTTGAAATTGTATCAAAGAATGAGGACAACGTTGAGATGAAAGAAGCAGAGTCAGTCGGAGAAGACTGGGGACAATAGTTGATTAGAATATGCCTAATTTATGACAAATTAAGATTTGAAGAAAAAAAAATATTTAGCAATATCCGGGAAAAAGGCTTTGACGCCACTTTAGTTGACGGAAAATCACTAACATTCGATACTGAATCAAGTAAAGGCGATTCTAGATTTGGAGATGTAGTATTACAGCGTCTGATAAGTTATAACAGGGGTTTACACCTAACTTATTGTCTAGAACATATAGGATTACCTGTTGTAAATTCATTTAAAGTTAGCGAAATCTGTGGAAATAAACTAATCACATCCTTGATCTTAAAGAAGAATAATGTGCCGACACCCAAAACTACTTTTGCTTTTAGCACGGAATCAGCAAGAGAGTGTATGAAAAAACTGGGATACCCATTGGTAGTTAAGCCAATTATTGGTTCCTGGGGACGAGGTGTTTACCAAATAAAAGACCAGTCTATGGCTGAAATGTTGTTGGATTCAAGACATGATAATGATAATTCATTTTCCAGAATTTATTATTTCCAAGAATTAATAGACCGTCCTTCTCGCGACATTAGATGCATTGTGATAGGAGATCAAATAGCTGCATCTGTCTATAGATATTCATCAGATAACGAGTGGAGAACTAATGTAGCGGTAGGTGGTCGGACTGAAGAAGCTCCTTTGACTTCAGAATTACAGGAAACAGTGATAAAAGCATCAAATGCGGTTGGCGGTGGTATTTTAGGAGTTGATCTCATGGAAGACAAAGAGAGAGGCTATCTGGTACATGAGGTAAACAATACTGTAGAATTTAGAGGGGCATCAGCGGTGTGTAAATCTGATATTGCAGGAGCAATGACGGACTATTTGGTAAAGATGTCAACGAAATAGATTTGGAGTTTAGATATGACATGTCAGTCTTAATTGTACCGTCTGATGTCATGTCACGGATAACAAAATTCATAAGATGTCATAGTAGAAATTTCGGTAAGAGAAGAAATTGAAATGAAAGTTGGAGTAATTGGTGCTTCAGGATACGTAGGCGGGGAACTCTTGCGGTTGCTAGTAGTGCATCCGGATGTAGAATTGAGTGTTTTAACCTCAAGACAGAATGCAGGAGAATATGTTCACAGAATACATCCTAGTCTCAAGGGTTTCATTGATTTAACATTCTCACCCATGGAATTGGACAACTTAGTAAATCAATGTGATTTGATATTTGTATCAGTTCCTCATGGTAACGCGTTGAACATCGTCAAGGACCTATATAGTACTGGAATAAAGATAATTGATTTATCGGCTGACTTCCGTCTAAAGAATGCAGATGACTATGTTAAATGGTATGGATGGGAACATCCATTTCCTGATTTACTTTCTAAATCTGTGTATGGTATACCAGAGCTTCACAGAAATGATATCAAGGATGCACAATTAGTTTCCTGTCCTGGTTGTATGGCAGTAACTTCAATTTTGGCATTAAAGCCCTTAATGGAGAATAAGTTAATCGATACTAATCACATAATAGTTGATAGTAAAATAGGCTCCTCTGGCGCGGGTGCCAATGATAGTGCTGGCACTCATCACGCAATGAGGTACGGAGTCATAAGACCCTACAAACCTTCTAAGCACAGACACACTGGAGAAATAGAACAGGAATTAAGTATTCTATCAGGGGAAAAAATTAAGGTAAGTATGAGTCCTCATGCCGTTAATCTGGTTAGGGGAATATTGACTACAAATCACGTATTTCTTAACTCGCCAACGTCAGAAATTGAGCTATGGAAAGCCTACAGAAACTCGTACAAAGATGAACCTTTTATTAGATTAATAAGAGACAAGAAGGGTCTATATAAATTCCCAGATCCAAAATTTGTAGTCGGCTCCAATTTCTGTGATGTGGGTTTTGACATGGATGAAAACACTAGCCGTGTTGTGGCGCTATCGGCTTCTGATAATTTGATGAAAGGTGCAGCAGGCTCTGCCATACAGAATATGAATCTTATGTGCGGATATAATGAGACCAATGGACTAAGATACACTCCGTTAACACCGGTATGATAGTCATAAAGTTTGGTGGTAGTGTACTCTATGACTTGCATCCATCAATAATCGAAGATATACGTCAAATTTCACTAAATGAGAAAATGGTTCTGGTACATGGGGGTGGTAACGAGGTAACTAACATAGCCACAAAACTTGGAAAAGAACAGAAATTTATCGTTTCTCCCAGTGGTATTAGAAGTAGATACACAGATAAGGAAACAGCTGAAATTTATACAATGGTAATGTCTGGTAAAATTAACAAGATAATAGTCAGGATGCTGGTACAAGCAGGAATAAGGGCTGTAGGAATCTCTGGTATAGATGATAATATACTGAGGGCTATAAGAAAAACCAAACTGACCGTGTTAAATGAAAAAGGTCGTAAGATGATTATTGAAGGAGGGTATACTGGCAAAATTCATTCTGTTGAAACTTCTCTCTTGAACACACTCACTGAGGGCGGATATTTGCCAGTGATATCTCCAATAGCATTAAGTGAAAATCATGAATTTTTGAATGTTGACGGGGATAGAGCTGCAGCATATATAGCTGGAAACTTGAAGGCGCAAAAAGTAATTTTTCTGACTAATGTAAATGGCTTACATTTGGATGACAAATTGGTAAAAAATCTGAGTGCCAGTCAGGCCAAAGAATACCTCCCAAAGATAGGTTTTGGAATGGAAAAAAAGATATTGGCTAGTACAGAAGCACTAATGTTGGGAGCCAAAGAAGTGATAATATCATCAGGTAAGGTATCCAATCCAATTACTAGTGCAATAAATCATGTAGATTGTACGGTGATTTCAAATTGACACTTAATGAAGACTCATTTTTGATAAACCTATATCAAAGATTTCCCGTTACTATCGATAGGGCACAAGATGCTACTATTTGGGATATCGATGGTAAGGAATACATCGACTGTATGGGTGGCTATGGTGTAGCCATAATAGGACATTGTAATAAGGATGTTATAGACGCAATAACCCTTCAAATGAATAAAGTGATGGTATGCCACATGTCCACGTATAATGATAGCAGACTTCAATTTCTGTCAAAATTAAGATCTATAGCACCTGAGAACCTTGGAAAAATATTTTTCAGCAATAGTGGGGCTGAGTCTATTGAAGCTGCCTTAAAATTCTCACGAAAATATTCACAAAAAAGTGGAGTAATTTCCATGTACGGTGGTTACCATGGAAAAACTTTTGGTGCATTGTCTGTGACGCACAACTCTAAATATCGTAAGTCATTTAATCCCCTACTAGAGGGAGTAAAATTTGTTCCTTTTGGAGATATATCGTCACTTACTGATGCGATAGATGAAAGTATTGGTACTGTAATTCTCGAACCAATCCAAGGAGAATCTGGAATAATTATGCCTCCACAAGGCTATGTTAAAGCAGTCCGAGAATTATGTACTGAGAAAAAACTGGTATTGATCTTTGATGAAATACAAACTGGGCTTGGACGAACTGGTAAAATGTGGGCAGGTCAAAATTGGAATGCTGCTCCTGACATTATGTGTATAGCAAAGGGTATTGCTTCAGGTGTTCCCGCTGGTGTAACATTTGTCAAGGACGAAATAGCCAACTGTATGAACCTAGGAGAACATTCTTCGACTTTTGCGGGAAATCCGATTGCATGTTCTGCAGGCAATGCCACGATAGACACAATAATAAAGAAAGATCTGGTAACCAAAGCCTCCGATACGGGTACTTATTTCAAGAACAAACTCATTGAATTGAAGCAAAAACATCCCATTATAAGGGATGTAAGAGGTATGGGGATGATGCTTGCATTAGAATCGCGTTTTGATGTCCGAGACATATTAATGGACGGGATAAAAAACGGGTTATTGATGTTGTATTCTGGAAGAACAATAATACGGCTCCTTCCGCCTTTGGTTATGAAGAAAGAGCAGGTAAGTAGAGCTATTGATATAATGGATGAGATTCTAAGTGTCGAGGAGAAGAGGCGCAATGTCAAAGGATAATGAATTTGATCAACGGATCCTTGAGATCCTCCGTATGGATTCTAGAAAATCTTTTGTGGATATAGGAAAAGAGTTAGGTTTGTCTGAATCTGCGATAAGAAGAAGGATTAAGAATTTAATCGACGACGGTTCGATATCCAGGTTCACAATTGAAGAAAATGCAGACAAAAAAACTAGCGCCATAACATTACTCTCCGTAGGCTCAACCACTGGCACAAACTCAGTTGCATCAAAACTCCAAAGCATCACGGCAGTCAAGGTCATCTATGAAATAACTGGACAATACGATATAGCGGTAATAATATCAGCCAATTCAATAAACGAAATTAATAGAAGCATTGATGATATAAGAAGAATTGAAGGTGTATCGGATACAGATACCGTGATTATTCTAAGAACACTTACGTAAGATACACATTTAATAAACAGCCGAAAAGATTTATATTGTATTCGAAATAAGCTCTATTTAAGCATAAATGTCACTAAATTCAGATGATCCCAATCATTTCGCGAACATATACAATCGAACTATATCTAATAAAGAAATAAGGATATTAGATTCAACACTCCGCGAGGGTGAGCAACATCCGGGAGTCTCATTTACAAATAAACAAAGAATCCAGATTGCCTGGTTATTGGACTCATTTGGCGTAAATCAAATTGAAATCAGTCCAGTCGTTTCGCATGATCATTTTGAAGCAACTAAAACAATAATCAAGCAGGGTCTCAAAGCAGATATTTTGGCCCATGTAAGGGCACTGAAATCTGATGTAGAAGTCGCTATAGACTGTAATGCAACGTGGGTTGCGACATATATGGGAATTTCAGACATACACCTTTCTACAAAACTAAAGATATCAAGAGAGGAAGCGAAAATCAGGGCACTTGAAGTTGCGGATTTTATAAAATCTCATGGATTAAAATCACGTTTTACGATGGAGGATGCAAGTAGGACGGATCCGTTGTTCTTAGTAGAAATGTGTAAAGAAATGAATTCACGAGGAATTGAAAGAATAAGCATTCCCGATACTGTTGGAATAATGCGTCCGCAAGGAATGTACAACCTGGTTAAGATGGTGTATGATAGTATTGATACGAAAATTTCATCGCTTGATGTGCATTGCCATAACGATGTCGGATTAGCGCTGGCAAATGCACTTTCAGGATGTGAAGCAGGAGCCAATCAGATTCACACGACTATTGATGGATTTGGCGAAAGAACTGGAATTCCATCCTTAGCGGAGACAGCGGTTGCTTTAAGCGTCATTTATGGAATTCCTAATGAGTTTAGGTTGCATATGCTAAAGGACCTTTCAAGAACAATTGTAGCTTATACACATATTGAAACTCCTGAATCCAAACCAATAGTCGGTGAAAGTGCGTATAAGCATAAAGCAGGCACGCATTTGGCTGCGATTCTGCAAGATCCATCGGCATATGAGATCCTCGAACCCCGCCTAGTTGGAAATAGAAGAAAAATTGTCTTTGGAGAATTGGCTGGTAAAAACGGCGCAGCTTATCTGCTCTCTTTGCTTGGACTTGAGTCTACGAAGGTCGAGGCAGAAAAAATGGCCAAGGGTCTGAAAGAACTACGTATGGGAGATATCTTGGAATTATACCTTGATGAAAGATTAGAAAGAAAAATACTTAACGATGCATTATCAAAGTAGAGGAGATAGTAATGATAAAATGCACTGAATGTGATGCAGAAATCAAAATTCCCGATGATGCAATGGAAAACGAAATTGTGACATGTCCTGATTGTGGTGCCAGTTATGAGTTAATAAAATCAAGCAATGGGTTTACCATAAGACCTTCACAATCTGTCGGAGAGGATTGGGGAGAGTGAAAGGAAATAACAAAGAAACTTCTTTTTTCATTCTTTATGACCAATTAAGATGGGAAGAAAAATCGTTAATTGAAACTGCGAAAAAAAAAGATATCGAATTAGAAGTAATTAATTGTAGAGAAAATTCAATCGAGCTGGACAAAGACAAATCAATTTATTGTAATGACATTATCCTGCAGAGATGTGTAAGTTATTATAATAATTTGCATTCAACTGCGGCCTTTGAGGGACTTGGAGCAAAGATGATAAATTCTCTTCATACTGCTATCATGTGTGGAAATAAACTATTTACTCATATGGAATTGTCAAAATCAGGCATAGCTATACCGAAGGCATTTTGTGCCTTTTCTAATCAATCCGCCATGAGTATCCTAAATAAGAATGGATATCCAAAGGTTATCAAACCGGTCGTTGGTAGCTGGGGAAGAATGATCGCGTTACTAAAGGATAAAGAGGCAGCTGAAGCAGTGATAGAAGACAGAGAACATATGTATCCATTATATCATGTATTTTATTTTGAAGAATTTGTTAAAAGACCTCCCAGAGATATTAGATGTATTGTAGTAGGAGATAGGGTAGTTGCCGCGATCTATAGATACTCAGGAAACAATGAATGGAAGACTAACATGGCTCTTGGAGGAAAAGCAGAAGCTTGCAAAGTAACAAACGAAATGGAAGATCTTTGTTTAAGAGCAGCAAAGACAATGAAGGGGGAGATTTTAGGAGTGGATTTAATGGAAAGTGAAAATGGCCTACTTGTACATGAGGTAAACAATACTACAGAGTTCAAGAATACGGTAAGGGTAACTGAAGTAGATATTCCATCTCTTATTATTGATCATCTAATAAAATCCAATAAATAATTAGCAAAATTGATTTCTTCAGCATATGCGATTGAATTACTGAAAAAGGCTCTTGAAATATACACGCCATCTAGATCAGAAGCACAGCTAGCTAACTTGATAAAGGAAAAATGTTTGGATGATCTAGGATTTGAAAAAGTAAGTATTGATAGCGTTGGTAATGTAATTGCGACCAAGGGTAGCGGTAGTCCGAGGATTCTTTTATGTGGACATATGGACACCGTGCCAGGGCAAATACCGGTTAGAATCGATTCTGGTTTTCTCTTTGGTCGAGGAGCATCTGATGCCAAGGCCCCTCTTATATCCATGCTCCTTGCATGTTCGGAATTCAAGCAGAGAGGAACGATCATATTTGCAGGAGTTGTTGATGAAGAAGGGAACGCCACAGGGATTAAGGAGTTGGTCAAAAATAAATTGTCTGTTGACTATGCAATATTTGGAGAACCAAGTGGAATTGACAAAATTACCGTATCGTATAAGGGAAGGCTTGCATTAAGACTTACATGCGATGTCCTAGATAGTGCACATGCTAGTGCGCCGTGGCTATCGAAAAATTCTATCGAGGAGGTATATGAAGTTTGGGAAATGCTTAGCAATGAAATTTCATCAAAATACAACAAGACTGATAAAAAGAGTGAATCTGTGAGCCTTAGTCTCACAGAAATTTCGGGAGGTTCGAGTCATAATGTTACACCTCAAAAATGCAAGATTACGATTGACATCAGAGTACCAAATGGAGTAAAGTGCCTAGAAGTACTGGATTCCTTGGATAATTCAATAAAGAATATTTCAGAAACAAGAAAGGTGAAAATTACTTATCGAATTGAGGATATCACAGAACCGTTTGAAGCAGACCATTCGTCTCCCCTAGTTAGGGCGCTTTCGCTTGCAATATTAGATGTTTGCAAAATTCGGCCATTATTGCTTAGGAAGACAGGCACTGGAGATATGAACGTATTAGGAAACTCCCTAAAGATCCCCGTTGTAACGTACGGACCTGGTGAACCTCATGTATCACATTCTAAGGATGAAAGAGTGGAAATACAGTCTTATCTAACAAGTATTGAAATTTACAATAGGGCCCTTTTCCACACCTCAAGGCTACACCATAATAAGAGGGATACCGGTACCAAATGAATTACTGATATGTTGTATTTGGTTGGTGCCGGAATTTACGATACTTTTGAAATGTGCAATTCAACCAGAATATTGAAAAGTTGTGATAGAATATACCTTGAGAGCTTCACATCGCCTATTTCCGACAAGTTTATCGACATTCTCAAAACAACTGTAGGACCAGAAAAAAAAATCGAATTTGTTAAAAGATGGTTTGTAGAAGATGGCAGACAAATATTGGATGAGTCAAAGACATTAGATGTTGGATTGATAAGTTATGGAGATCCGACTATTGCAACAACCTTTACAGAATTAAGAATAAGAGCTATAAAAAATAAGATAGATGTTAAGGTCGTACATGCTGCTTCAGGAATTACATCTCTCGTAGGTGAATGTGGTTTACAAATCTACAAGATAGGTAAAATGGTTACGATGATGGAAGAAAGGCAATCCGCAATAAGCGTATATTCGACTGTCTTTAGCAACCTGAACGTGAACTGTCATACCATCATATTAACTGAGTACAGACAAGGTGATGATGGAAGTGTATTTTTCTTGAAACCAAATAATATGATGTCAAGGTTACTCGATGTAGAGAAAGATATTATGTACGGTTTTGTTTCTGAAGATTCATTTTTGATTGTTCTTTCAAGAATTGGCACTGATGAGCAAAAGATTTTCAGTGGTAAAATTAAATCACTGTTGGAATTAGATTACGGGAACGGTCCACATGCCATCATATTTCCTTCCAAATTTCATTTTACAGAGGAAGATGCAGTATTAAATTTGACTGAAAATATTGATGCACCTACGGACAATACTGTAATGATAAAGAGTGTGTCAGATCACATGCTCAATAAATATGAGCCAATGATTCGAAATGAAATCAAGCAAATTAGAGAATCAATAGCTTCCCGAAATAGTAATAAGGCCCAAATAGAATTGCTGGAGAATGCAGAATTTTATCTCGATGATGCAGTTCAATTCTTTAGACAAGGAAAAAAGGAGCTTGCGATTTTATCAATCGGATATGCAGATGGATTGGTTGATTCAATTAAGCAAATGTTAGAAGTTGAGTAAAGTGTAAATCAGGTTTCAGTATTTGATATTACACATATCCGTTCATGATTACTGATGCATAGTTAGCAAGTAATTTACTAAAAGTGGTAATAAAATTGACCCAAATCTACTAACTTTTGGTTTATCTATTTATCGAATTTGCGAGCAATATGTCTGCTAATTATCCTAACATATAGTTAGATTTCATAATTTTTTTATAAGGGGTAAGTAAACAATAACCATGAGTAATTTAAGATATTCACTGGCGGTAAGTGTAACTATTACTATTTGGACATTTGTTTTGATTGGTAATTTTGCATTCGCACAAATTAGTTTTAGGACAGATTTGGTAGGAGAATCTGAAGTACCTCCCCTCTTCAGTGAATCCTATGGTAGTGCTCATGTAGTTGGTAACGATAGTGGTGTCAAATACCAGATAAATGTTACATCTCTAGACAACGTTACAAGTGCGTTCCTGTACAAAGGTGATCCGTCAGAGAATGGTCAAGTGCTTGTTTCATTCTTAAACTCAACCGAACCATCAGGCGTTATTGATGGTAAATTGGTTGAAGGGACAATAAATTCTTCAAGTATATTGGCACCCTTAGCAAACCTTACAATTAATGTCACATTAGCTGATCCAATTCCTAGCAATTTGACAAACGCCACATCATCTGTTTCGACTGGCAATTTGACAAACGCCACATCAGCTGTTTCAACTGGCAATTTGACAAACGCCACATCAGCTGTT
>Ga0105092_10001615_pt1 | contig 12096 bp, 11 predicted proteins | sample PPLLak2March2015_FD_87021 | JGI IMG/M metagenome (GOLD analysis project Ga0105092, IMG submission 87021) | Freshwater sediment microbial communities from Prairie Pothole Lake near Jamestown, North Dakota, USA - PPLs Lake P7 Core (1) Depth... | ecosystem: Environmental > Aquatic > Freshwater >... | reverse complement strand
CCTCCGGCGACGCCACCGAGAAACTGGCCTCGATCGTGATCCAGGTCCCGAGGCTGTGCCGGCGGTTCGGCGCCCGGATGGTCCGCGGCATCGGGCCCGCGCCCGCGCCCGAGCGCGTGCGTCGGCGGCTCGCCGCGATCGGCGCGAAGTCGATCTCGGCCGCGGTGGACGCCACCAACTACGTTCTCTGGGACACGAGCCAGCCCCTCCACGCCTTCGATTTCGACAAGCTGGCCGGAGGCGTTCTCATCGTGCGAAAAGCGCGAAGAGGAGAGAAGCTCGTCACTCTCGACGGCGTCGAGCGCGTGCTCGAGCCCTCCGACGTCGTCGTGGCCGACGCCGATCGCGCGGTGTCGCTCGCAGGGATCATGGGCGGCCTCGACACGGCGGTCACGGCAGGGACGCGCAACGTCCTGCTCGAGGCCGCATGGTGGGACCCGGTCACCGTGCGCCGGACGGCCCGCCGTCTCGGCATGCACACGGACGCCTCCCACCGCTTCGAGCGGGGGGCGGACATCGACGCGATCCCGGGAGCGCTCGCGTACACCGCGCGGCTGCTCGTCGAAGCGGCCGGAGGAACCATCGCCCCCGGTTTCCTCGATGCCCATGGCGCGATGATGCGCGTCCGAAAGACGGCGCTCCGGCTGCCACGCCTGCGCCTGCTCTCGGGCGACGGGCGCATGAACCTGGACTTCGCGGAGCAGGCGCTCGGGCGGCTCGGGTTTTCGACCGAGCGTCGCGGGAAGCACCTCGCCGTTTCGATTCCTCTCTTCCGCGGCGACGTGCGGCGCGAGGATGATCTGATCGAAGAAGTCCTGCGCGTCTTCGGCTACGACCGTCTGCCGTCCCGGCTGCCGCCGGCCTCTTCGCCGGGCACGCACAAGGAACCGCGGCGACAGGTCGAGGAGCGCCTCGCGGATGCGGGCGCCGCGGCGGGCCTCTTCGAGACGGTGAACTATCCCTTCGTCGACCGCGATGCCGACGAGTCTGCATTCGGAGACTGGCTGCGCCTGACGGAGACGGCTCTCGAGCCGCTCTCGATCCTCAACCCGCTCGACGCCTCCCGCCGCCATCTGCGCGCGACGCTGCTCCCCGGGCTGCTCGACGCCGTGTCGCGGAACCTCCGCCACGGGGCGTCTTCGGTCGGTCTCTTCGAGATCGGCCGTGCTTTCGGATCGCAGGGCGAATCTGACCGGCCGGAATCCTACGAATCGCGGCGCTTCGCCTTCGCGCTCGCGGGCGAGAGGCGGGGCCACTGGAGCGTGCCGTCGCAGCTGCGGCCGGCGGATTTCTTCGACGCCAAGGGTCTCGTGGAGCGGTTCGTCGCGCCGTGGATCCCGGCCGAGGACATCGTCTGGAAACCCGCGGGGATCCAGGCCTTCACGCCCCGTGCGTCCGCAATCGCCCACACGCGCGCCGGCGAAGTCCTGGCCGTCGTAGGCCTCCTCTCGGAGTCCGAGCGCGATCGGCATGGCCTCGACGCTCCCGTCTTCGCCGCCGAGATCCTGGTCGACGCGCTGCCTCTGGACGGCCGGCCCTTCGTCTTCGAGCCGTTCTCGTCATTGCCGGCGATCACTGCGGACCTCTCCTTCCTCCAGCCCCGGGATCTTCCGTGGCAGAAGGTCGAGGAGTGCGTGCGAGGGCTCGGCCTCGCCGATCTGGAGTCGCTGCGCTGTGTGGATCGGTACGAAGGCGCGGGAGTCGCGCCCGGATCCGTGAAGACGACGATCCGGCTGACGTTCCGCTCGCCGGAGCGGACCTTGTCCCAGGACGAGGTCAATCGCGAGATGCGGCGGCTCGCGGACGAGCTCGGTCGCCAGCTCGACGTTCGTTTCGACGGGTAGGACTCTCGTCCCACGCCCCGAATTCCGGGGCGTGTGATATCAAACCCGCGGAAAAACCAAAGGAGACGAACCGATGAAGGGCATCCTCTCCGTATTGACCGCGAGTTTCGCCGTCCTCGCCTCGCACCGAACCGCATCGGCGCAGATCCCGCCGTCGATCATGACTCCCGACCGGGTCGACACACGCATCGGTCGGTTGGAGTTCAAGGACGGCGCGCCGACCGTGGAGACCGCCGAGAAGGTCCGCGACACGCTGGATTTCACCCGCGCCCTGAACGTGTACAACAACAGCTTCCGGGGCGCGTCGGCGTACGCACTGGGGAAGGGTTTTCAGAGCATCGGGGCCGAGGACAACACGATCGTCATCTTCCCCGAGTTGATGGACGCCAAGTCGCTGTTTTTGACGGCCAACGCCGACACCGTGTACTTCGTGGGCGTCCTGAACCTGTCGAAGGGCCCGCTGGTGGTCGAGCAGCCGCCGGGGAGCCTGGGTACGTTCAATGACATGTGGTTCTCGTGGATCATCGACGGCGGCTTTCCCGGTCCCGATCGCGGCGAAGGCGGCAAGTACTTGCTCCTCCCGCCCGGGTACGATGGTCCCCAGCCCGATGGCGGCTTCTTCGTCGCCCGATCGAAGACGAACCGCGTGCTCTACGCATTCCGCGCGTTCCTCGCCAAAAACGACCCCAAGCCCGCCGTCGAGAACATCAAGAAGAACCTCAAGATCTATCCATACACGCCGGGCGGGTTCGGCACGAGCATCGGAACGGCGCTCGAGGGCAAGGTCCGGCTGGGGAAGAACCCGGAGATCCCGGCGACCAAGTTCATCGAGGCCACCGGCAAGGCGTTCAACACGATTCCGCCGTCCGACTACGGCTTCTTCGAGATGATCAACGAGAACGTGCAGCAGGAGCCGGCCACCAGCTACGACGTGGAGCTCGCCGGCCAGCTGGCGGCCATCGGCATCGTCAAGGGCAAGCCGTTCCAGCCCGATGCTCGGATGAAGAAGATCCTGACGGAAGCCGCGGCCGTGGGCAACGCCGCGGGACGGATGCTGAACTGGCGCTACGCGGTCTCCCATCCGGAGTGGGCGTATTACCCGGGCTCGAAGTGGGGCAACATGCTGTGGGAAGGCGGCGCGTTCTTCGAGACCCCGCCGCCGGAGTTCAAGGACGGCATGTTCCGGCCGCTGCCCGCGACCGGCGCGCGCACGCTCGACCCCCGCACGGCCTTCTACTACGCCTACACGATGGACACGCCGGGCATGATCATGCGGATTCCGGATGTCGGCTCGCAGTACCTCATGGGCTTCCTGGACTCGGCCGGCAACCCCTTTGACGGCGGGAAGACCTACAAGTGCACGCTTCCCAAAGACATTCCGGCGCGGGCGTTCTGGTCGTTCACCGCATACGACAACCAGTCGCGCTCCATGCTTGACACGCCGCAGCGCTACCCGCGTGCGGGTAGCCAGACCTATCCGTCCCCCGCGGCGAAAGCCGCCGCCGACGGATCGACGACCGTGTACTTCGGGCCGACCCAGCCCGCGGGCGTCGAACGCGGCAACTGGATCCAGACCATGCCGCGGAAAGGCTGGTTCACCATCCTCCGCCTGTACAACCCGCTGCCGTCGTTCTTCGACAAGAGCTGGCGGCCGAGTGAAGTCGAGCTCGTCAAGTAGCTCCGGCACCAATCCAACGAAAGTGTGATGCCCCGCCGGGACGAAAGTTCCGGCGGCGCATCGTCGTGAGATAAGGTTCGCGCCAAAGCGAGGATAGGTGCATGGACACGACCAAGGTTTTCGACACGCTGGACCGGAAGATCGAGCGGCTCGTCTTACGTCTGAAGTCGCTCGAGTCCGAGAACGACAAGCTCAAGGCGGACCTCTCCGCCTCCCGCAAGGCCGAAAAGGAGGCCGGGGACTCTCGCGGCGTGATCGAGAAGCTCGAGAAGGAGCAGGACGTGGTGCGCGAGCGCCTCGAGAAGCTCATTCACGCCCTCGAATCCGCCGAGGAAAAGAAGTCGTAGACGGGCCGACACTTACGCCTAAACCGTTGACTGCGCTGAGCCAAAGGCACTAGACTCGCGGCGGAAAGGAGTCAGTGACTCTACGTTGGATAAGCGGGGCAGCGTGACTCAGGTCGAGATCTTCGGACAGACGTACAGCGTCCGCGCCGAAGGGGACAGCGGCTACATTCACGACCTGGCCCGTTTCGTCGATTCCCGGATGAAAGAAGTGGCGGAGCGGACGGCGACGGTCGATACGACCAAGATCGCCATTCTCGCCGCCCTGAACATTTCAGACGATCTTTACCAATCGGATAAACGTCGGCAGGGCGATCCGACGGATGCGAAAGCCCGTGCGGAACGCCTGATCCGAAAACTGGACGACGCCCTGGGCGCCTCGTAGGCAAGCGTCGGCACCCCGACAGTACGTCGGGGACACACGAAGGAAAACGAGTGGTGCGTGGTTAAAAGTAGCCGGGTTGGCTCCCGTTCGGTTCATGACTAACCCTCGTCGGAAGGGTCACTTCCGCCTCCTCGTGTAAGCCTCGCTCTCCGGCGGCGCCCCCAGGCGAAATTGGGGGCCGAAATGAACACATCGATCGCGGTGATCGCCGCGGTGGCCTTCGTGGCCGCCGTCGTGGTGATCGCCGTCGCGTACGCCCTGCTCCGACGCAAGGTCGAAGGGGAGCGGGCGGGGATCCGCAACGAGGCCGAAAAGGCCCTGGCCGACGCCCGGCGTCAGGCCGAGGCGAGCGTCCGCGAGGCCGACATCGAGGCCAAGGAAAAGGTGCTGGCGGCCCGGGCCGAGTTCGAGAAGACCGTGCAGGCGAGCCGCCAGGAGATCGCGAGCCTCGAGAAGCGGATCCAGCAGAAAGAAGAGAACCTCGACCGCAAGCTCACGCAGCTCGAGCGGCGCGAGGAGGAGTACGGCAAGAAGGAGAAGGCGGTCGCCGACCAGCAGAAGCGGCTGGAGGACAAGGAGGGAGAGGTCCAGACGGTCGTCGACGAGCAGCGGAAGCGTCTGGAGCAGATCTCCGGCCTGACCGCCGTCGACGCCAAGCGCGACCTCGTCAAGTCCGTCGAAAACGAGGCCCGTCTCGAGTCGGCGGGGCTCATTCGCCGCATCGAGGAAGAGGCCAACGAGCAGGCCACCCAGAAGGCCCGCCGGATCATCGGGATGGCCATCCAGCGGCTGGCCTCCGACACGGTCGTCGAGGCCACGGTTTCCGTCGTCGAGCTCCCGTCGGACGATCTGAAGGGACGCATCATCGGCCGCGAGGGCCGCAACATCCGGGCGCTCGAAGCGGCCACGGGAGTCGACCTGATCATCGACGACACGCCCGAAGCGATCGTCATTTCGGCCTTCGAGCCGTTGCGCCGCGAGGTCGCCCGCCACGCGCTCGAAAAGCTCATCGTGGACGGCCGCATCCACCCCGCGCGCATCGAGGAGATTGTCGAGAAGGTGCGCTCGGAGCTCTGGGAGAAGATCCGCCAGGAGGGAGAGGCCACCGCCCTCGAGTTCGGCATCCCGGACCTCCACCCGGAGCTCGTCAAGATGCTGGGACGGTTGAAGTACCGGACCTCGTACGGCCAGAACGTCCTGCAGCATTCGAAGGAGGTCGGCTGGCTCGCCATGAACATGGCTGCCGAGCTCGGCGCGAAGGTCGAGGTCGTCCGGCGGGCGGGCCTGCTCCACGACATCGGCAAGGCCATCGACCGCGAGATGGAGGGCACGCACCTCGAGCTCGGCCGCGAGGTCCTCAAGAAGTTCGGCGAGTCGAACGAGGTGATCCACGCGATGGAGTGCCACCACGGCGACTACGAGCCGCGCTCCCTCGAGGCCGTGCTCGTCAACGGGGCCGACGCCCTCTCGGCCGCGCGGCCCGGCGCCCGGCGTGAGATCCTGGAGACCTACGTCAAGCGGCTCGAGAAGCTCGAGCACATCGCCGACGGTTTCAAGGGAGTGCAGAAGGCGTTCGCCATCCAGGCCGGGCGGGAGCTCCGCATCGTCGTCGAGGCGAACCGCGTGACCGACGACGAGGCCCTCTGGCTTTCGCGCGACGTGGCCAAGAAGATCGAGGCCGAGCTGCAGTACCCCGGCCAGATCAAGGTCACCGTCATCCGCGAGACGCGTGCGGTCGAGTACGCGCGATGAAGCTGTCGCCTCGATGAACATCCTCTTCGTCGGCGACGTCGTCGGCGCCCCGGGGCGCCGCGCGCTCGTCGAGGCTCTCGAAGGCGTCATCGACCGGCACCGGATCGACTTCACGGTCGTCAACGTCGAGAACGCGGCCGGGGGCTTCGGCCTGACGATCGAGCTCTTCGAGGAGCTCTCGAAGATGCCGATCGACGTGTTCTCCTCGGGCAATCACATCTGGGACAAGAAGGAGATCTACGACACGCTCAACGCCTCCGACCGCCTCCTGCGGCCCGCCAACTACCCGCCGGGCAACCCCGGCCGCGGCTGGACGGTGCAGACGACGTCGGCCGGAATTCCGGTCGGCGTCCTCAACATCCAGGGTCAGGTCTTCATGCCGGCCAACGCCGACTCGCCGTTTCGCGTGGCGGACGAAGAGCTCGCTCGCGCCGGGGACGTCAAGGTCATCCTCGTCGACGTCCATGCCGAGGCGACTTCGGAGAAGGCCGCGCTCGGCTGGTATCTCGACGGCCGCGTCTCGGCGGTCGTCGGCACGCACACGCACGTCCCCACCGCCGACGAGACCATTCGTCCCGGCGGGACGGCATACCTCTCCGACGCCGGGATGACCGGCGCCTACGAGGGCATCATCGGCTTCTCGAAGGACCGCATCATCGAGAAGTTCCTGTCGCAGACGCCGCGGTCGTTCGAGACGGCGAAGAAAGACATCCGGCTCTCCGGCGCGGTCATCGACGTGGACGAGGCGACGGGGAAGGCCAGGAAGATCGAGCGCGTCCAGGTGAGGGTGGATTAGACCCGTCCTCCGGCCGTAGGGGCGGGGCTTGCCCCCGCTCCCGGGCGGCCGCAAGGGCCGCCCCTACGACGCTGAGCCGATGACCCGTCCCGCCCTCACCGCCCTCGTTGCTCGGGAAGCGGGCGCTCGACGCGCCCGGACGGGAGCGAAGAGCCGGCGTACTGGTCCAGGTGCCGCATGACTAGGCCGGCGCTTACGGCTCTGGTCACTACCCTGAATGAAGAGGTCAACCTCCGCGAGTGCCTGGAGAGCCTCGCGTTCGCCGACGAGGTTTTCGTCGTCGACTCGTTCTCGACGGACCGCACGGTCGAGATCGCGCGTTCGTTCCCGAAAGCCCGGGTCGTGCAGCACGCGTTCTACGGCTCCGCCGCGCAGAAGAACTGGGCGATGGACCAGGTCACGACGCCGTGGCTTCTCATCGTCGACTCCGACGAGCGCGTTCCGGAGCCGCTCGCCCGCGAAATCCTGGCCCTGCTCGAGAAGGGGCCGGAGGCCAGGGCTTACTTCATCCGGCGGGAAAACGTCTTCCTCGATCGGGTGATCCGGCACTCCGGCTGGTCGACCGACAAGGTCGTCCGGCTGATGGAGCGGGACGCCGTCCGCTACCCGAAGCGCCGCGTGCACGCCGACCTCGCGCCGGACGGGCCGACGCCGACCCTTCGCACGCCGATGCTCCACTTTACGTGCCGCTCCCTGCCGCAATACATCGCCAAGCTTCACCGCTTCGCCGAGTGGGGCGCGGCCGACCTGTACCGCGCGGGACGGAGGGCCGGACCGGTCGAGCTCCTCTTCCGGCCCGGCTGGCGCTTTTTTCGCATGTACGTCGTCCAGGCCGGGTTCCTCGACGGACGCCACGGACTGGTGCTCTGCGGTCTGCAGGCTTGGAGCGTCTTTCTGAAGTGGGCCCGGGTGTGGGAGTGGGACCGGCTTCGACGTCAGGGATGGCCCGTCGAGCTGCCGGCATACGATGAGTCTCCGGAGATCTGGAAAGAGAGCGGCTGAGAATGTTGGGCTTGATCAAGATGCTGTGGAGGAAACCGACCATGCTGAACGTAGGCGATCGGGCGCCTGGCTTCACCGTGCAGGACCACACGGGCGCGACGCGGTCGCTCTCGGACTACCGGGGGAAGACCGTCGTTCTCTGGTTCTATCCGAAGGCCGATACCCCCGGTTGAACGCTCGAGGGTTGCGGGTTCCGCGACCTCTACCCCGAATTCCAGAAGAAGAACACGGAGATCCTGGGGGCATCCTTCGACTCGGTGGACGCCAACGCCGCCTTCGCGAAGAAGTTCGAGTATCCGTTTCCGCTGCTCTGCGACGTGAAGCGCGAGATCGGGATGGCCTACGGGGCGACCGACGATCCGAAGGCGGAGTACGCGAGCCGGATCTCGTACGTCATCGGGCCCGACGGGAAGATCCTCCAGGCGCATCCGAAGGTGTCGCCCAAGGCGCACCCGAAGGAAGTCCTGGCGTCGCTCTGACTCGCTAAGGCGTCCGGTCGACGCAGTCGGGGTCGATCGCCCGGGCGACGACCTGCGCGAACTCGGCGGCGGAGCACGGATACCCGGGAGCGTCGCGGCTGCAGCCGGGGATCCGGACCGGGACGCGGATCGGCGGGGCCGCGGGCGTGAGCGGCGCCTCGCTTCGCATCTGATCGGGCGTCTGGGCGACGAAGGAGAGGAAAATCTCCTCGCTGCCGCTGGCCATGCGGCGCCGCTCGAACAGGAGAGCGCCGGCCGGCGGCGTTTCGTTCTCGGGATACCCCGGCATCGACCAGCGCGCCTCGAGCAGGCCGCCGAGGTTGGCCAGATTGTCGTCGTGGCCGACGAACGCGACGAGCCGGGCGTCGCGCACGGCGGCCTCCGGGGCGCCTAAGCCTCCGAGCGGGAGGCCGGTGACGGCGCCCGCGGCCCGCGCGAGCAGGGACGAGCCTTCCCGCCGCGCGAGATACGGCGTGCGAAAGAGCAGGTCGAACACGGCGTCGTGGAGAGGGAGGACCTTCTGGATGGCGGAGAGGTCCGCGCGGCCCCAACCCACCTCGGGCAAAGGCCTCCCGTCGGCGTACTCGAGGAGAAAGATCTCGGACGCGGTCGAGGCGATCGACAGGCCGCCGATCAGGGAGATCCCGGCACCGTCGGGAAGGCCCACCAGAGCGGTCGGGACCGCTGGCAGCGTGCACGGGGCCGGGCGTCCGAACGCGGCGCAGACGCCCGGCGCGCAGCAGCCCAGGATGGACTGGAGTGCGTCGAAGGCGTCGCGATGGGCCGCGAGGACGCTCGAAAAACTCCCGCCCACCCGCTCCAGGATCGCGGTCTGCGCCTCGAGCGCGTCGATGCGGCAGACACCGGCCGCGACGGGGTGAAACACGCCGTCGATATTCGCGGGGGCCTTCGACCGGATCGGGATCCCGCATCCCGGGGCGAGCCCCTCGAGGAAGCCCTCCGCGGTTTGCCCGGTGCGCTCGGCGACGTCGGCGTAGACGTAGACGCTGCCGGGCTCGGGACAGCCCGAGGCGGGGAGAAGCTTCTCCGCCGCGAGAGCGGAGCGCTGGTAACGGCCGACGAGGGTCGCCAGGCGCTTGCCTTTCGCCGTGAGGTTACCGAGAGGCTCTTTCCAGGCCGGCCAGGGCTGCGCGGCGAAATTCGCGAGGACCTCGTTCGACATCGTCGGCGTGCGCACGCCATGGCGGCTCACGAGGACGGCCTGGAGCAGCGTGCCCGAGGACTGTGCGAAGGCCGCGGCCGAAACGCCGGACAGCAGGAGGGCCGTTGCCAGACGGCCCCACGGGCGTTTCATGCGCCCCGCACGCTGCCATAGAACTCCCGGGCGGACGACGCGAAAGCGGCCCCGCTGAACGAAGCCGCGCGCCGGCGGGCCGCGTCGCCCAGGCGCGCGCGCAGAGCCGGCTCCACGGCCAGCCGTCGGAGCGCGTCCGTGGCGGAGGGGACATCCGCGGCGATGAAACCTTCGACGCCGTCGGTGAGAAGGTCGGCAACGCCCGCCACCGACAGGGCCACCACCGGCAGTCCCGTCGCCATCGCCTCGAGAATCGCGCGCTGGCCCTGCTGCGATCCGGACGCCGTGAAGAGAAAGACGTCCATGGCGCGATAGAACTCGGGAAGAGCCTCGTCCTGGTAGCCGGTCCAGACGTTGCGGCCGGCCGTGCCGAGCCGCTCGGTCAGCGCGCGAAGCGCAGAAAGCCGCTCGCCCTTTCCGACGTGCAGAAGGACGGCGGCCTCGGCGAGCGGCGCCGCGGAGGCGATGGCCTCCTCATGGCCGCGGCCGCGGGCGAGCTTTCCGACGGTGCCGACGACGAGAGCTCCGGTCGGCAGGAGCGCCGTCTCGCGCGCGGGCTTCGGCCCGGGGGAGTACAGCGTCGAATCGACGACCGGCGAGTGCACCGGCCCCGGAACGGCCGCGGCCTCGGCAATCGCGCGGTTGGCGAACGCGAAGGCGTCGGTCTTACGGAAGACGGCCCGCATGAAGACGTCGGGGCGAGCGTGCCGCAGGTGGTGCAGGGTCCGGACGACTCGGGTCGGGCCCCCGGCCGCCGCCACGGCGAGCGCGTGATCGTGCGACGAGTGGGCGTGGACGACGTCGAAGCTCTCGCGCCGAAGCGTGGCGCGAAGCGCCGGCAAGTCGCGCAGCGTTCCGCGGACGCCGTGCGGCCGGCTCAGGAGCGGCCGCACCCAGCCCGGGCCCGCGATTCGCCGGGCGAGGGGGCTGTCGCCGACGAACGCGAACTGGGCCTCCATGCCGGCTTCGACGAGGGAGCGGGTCCAGTCGTAGACGACCGCGGCGATGCCCGTCCACTTCTCGCCCGCGACGACGTGGAGGATGCGCACGAAAAGAAGCTATCAGCTGTCCGGTATCGGCGATCCGCGGTCGGCTGTAGACTCTCGCGCGGAGGCGTCGCATGGCCGTGGATCCGGAGCTCCTCGCGATTCTGGTTTGTCCGAAGACGAAGGGCCCCCTCGAGCTCGTCGAGCTTCGGGAGTCGACGCGACAGGCGCTCATCGAAAAATACCGCGAGAAGTTCCGCGACGAGGAGCCGATCGTGACGCAGGGGCTCTACTCGAAGCAGGCCGACCTCGTGTACCCGATCGTCTCCGACATCCCGGTGATGCTGATCGACGAAGCCCTTCCCGGCTCGGAGGCGGCGGGTCGCTGAGAGCGGTAAGGGAGTGGCGTACCGGAAGACCGCGTTCGCCCTTCTTCTCCTCTTCGCGTTCCTCACTCCGGTCATTTCGGCCGCTTACGCGGTTTTCGGGCTGCTCGTCCTGGCGTGGGTCGGCTCCCTCCTCCGCGAGCGCCGTTTCCCAGCGAGCCTGGGCTCGCCGTTCTGTCTCCTCGCGCTCGCCCTCCTCCTGTTGACGGCCGTGTCGGCCGTCTTCTCGCGCGATCCGGCGATCAGCGCGAGGCACCTGGCCGGCCTCTCGCTCCTCCTGCTATTGCCCATCACGATGGACCTCGTCGACGACCTGCGGAGCGCGCGGGCGCTCGTGCTGACCCTCGCAGCCTCCGGCACGGCGCTCGCGCTTCTGGGTATCTGGCAGTTCCTCCACGGCGGCGACGACCTCGGCAATCGTATTCGCGCGACGCTTTCGCACTACATGACGTTCTCGGGTCTCGCCTCCGTCGCCGCGGGGCTCCTCCTCGGCCTGGCCCTCGAGGGGCGGGGGCGGCTTCACCTGGCCGGGCTGGCGTGCGTGGTGCCGCTGGCCGCGGTCCTCTTCACATTCACGCGAGGCGCGTACGTCGGAATCCTCGCGGCGCTCCTGCTTTACGTGGCCGTACGCCGCCCCAAGGGCCTCCTCCTGCTGGCTCCCGCGCTTCTCGCCGTTGTCCTTCTCGCTCCCCCCGAGATCCGCGGGCGCATGCGTTCGATCGGGGATCTCTCGGACCGGACCAACCGGGATCGCATCGCGATGGCCCGCGCAGGCATGCGCATCGTGAACGACTACCCGCTCTTCGGCCTGGGCCCCGAAATGGTCAAGCCCTACTACCCTCTGTATCGGGACTCCGACGCTCCGCGGTGGTCGGTGCCTCACCTGCACAACAATTTCCTCCAGATTGCGGCGGCGAGCGGGCTGTTTGCGGCCGGGGTGTACCTCGCCTGGATCGGGCTCTTTCTGGCGCGCGCGGTCGTCCGCCTCCGCCGCGAGAGCCGCCCCGACCGGAGGGCTATCTGGGCCGGAGCACTCCTCGCGGGGACGGCCCTGTGCGTGGCCGGCCTCTTCGAGTACAACTTCGGCGACACGGAGGTCGAGATGGCGACGCTGCTCGTTTTCGCGCTG
>Ga0105092_10001612_pt1 | contig 12107 bp, 16 predicted proteins | sample PPLLak2March2015_FD_87021 | JGI IMG/M metagenome (GOLD analysis project Ga0105092, IMG submission 87021) | Freshwater sediment microbial communities from Prairie Pothole Lake near Jamestown, North Dakota, USA - PPLs Lake P7 Core (1) Depth... | ecosystem: Environmental > Aquatic > Freshwater >... | reverse complement strand
AGCGAGGGTGTGCGTGACGTTCACGCCGTCCGTGCTCGTGCCCCGGCCGACCCCGACTGCGTACCCCGCGTCCCCCGACAGCGCGGAGCGCCCGTCGAAGTTCGTGTAGTCGTAGTCCTGGACGCCGGCGCCCGAGTTGGGCGTGCCCTTGGTGCGTCCGAAGCGGTCCTTGCCCGTGCTGATGGCACGACCCGCGACGTCGATGATTTCGCCCGCCTCTGTCCCGCCGACGTCCTTGTCGGACACGGTCGAGCCTCCGGGGACACCGTCGCCGGTGTACGCCTGGGTGACTCGCTTGTCCGACGCGACTGCGCCGGGGTTCGGGCGGGTGACGGAGTTGACGCCGGCGCCGTCAGCAGAGCTGAGGCCCACGTCTTCCACTTCACCGCCGCTCGGGTTGTACTCGTCCAGCTCGCGGTACCCCTTGGAGTTGGCTGCGCCACCACCGGCGATGGACTCGTTGTGGAGAATCGAGGCGGGAGCCTCGACGGTCGCACCGGTGAGGAGCGGACCAACGTAGGGGATTTGCATGAACGCACCGCGTAGGCCACGCTTCGGCCCGCTCGGGGGTAGCACCGTGGTGACCCCGTCGCCGGGAGTGCGTGTCGTGACTGTGACTGCGGCCATGTTACACCTCCACGATGAGCGTGATTTCGAACACGTCACCCGAGGTGCCGGCAGCGACCGAGCACGTGACCGGGGACTTCGCGATGAGCGCGCCGCCACCCACGTTGTCGGTCTGGAGGACGCCGGTCGACATCAGGCTCTTCGCCTCGTCGAACACGAGAGCGAACGCCTTACCGACTGTCGAGAAGCCCTGGTCTGTGTCCAGGACGGTCGAGTCGTCGGCACCGGCGTCGATTTCGAACGCCACCAGCGCCTTCCGGCCGTCGGCGTCGACGAGAGCGAACGTGCTGTCCGCGTCGACGTTGGCGTCGTCACCCTTGACCTCCAGGCGGAGGAGACGGGCGTACGGTGCGCCGAGACCGATTTCCACCGAGCCGGTGGTCGCGGCCATCGTCAGGGTCTTCCTGCGTGACTTGATTGCCATGGTGAGAGCTCCTACTCCGAGTCAGACGCTAACGCTGCCGTCCTGGACTCCAGCTCGTATGCTTCGCGGACGCTTTGCGCGGCCGCGGGGTACCCGAGGAGGACCGTCTTCCGGGCCTTCCCGAGCTCTTCCGCCAGCAGGTACACCTGGAGGTCACGGGGCGAGAGCTGCTCGAGGAGCTGGCGGGCCAGGTTCGCCGGCCGGTCCAACGCCTTCTGAGCGTCTTCGACGCGAGTCTTCATGGACTCGTTCCGAGCTTTGCCGCGAGCGGCCCGCGCTTCGGCGGCCAGCCTGGCCTCCAACTGCGCAGCCTCTCGGGCCTCTGCTTGCCGCTGACGCCGGCCCTTCTCGGGCTGGTCGACCTTCGGTTCGCTACCCATGAGCTTCATGCGGTGTACCTCCCTGGAGTTTGCAGAGGGGGCCCGAAGGCCCCCCACTGCGGTCAGCCGTGCTACGTGGTGATGCTCGTAGCGTAGGCGTGCGAACGCCGGCTGTCGGTGATGAGCTCACCCATCGAGAGGATGAGCGCGACCTTCGCGTCCTGGTTCGCCGGGCGCACGAAGTCCGTGGGGGTGACCCACGAGTCGGCGTGCTGGACGAACTCCACGCGGTCGGAGTTCAGCATGTACAGGGACGCCGAGGGGCAGTCCAGGTCCATGATGATTTCCGCCGTCTTGTGCGCGATGGTCTCGAAGCCGAGGTCGGCGGCCTTGAGGTTCTGGAACCTCACGTTCGGAACAGCCAGCGCCTCGTAGGCCTCGAAGACGGCCTGCGTGGTGAACTCGACGTCCACCTTGGAACGGGACAGCCGCACCGTGTTGAACAGGTTGTTCAACGTGGTGATGCCGTCGAACGTGGTCAGGTCGACCGCGGTCGAGGTCGGGGACACCCACCACGTGTAGGTGGAGGGGTCGATTCCCGCGACGGTGCCGGAGCTCTTCACCAGCACGGGCACGCTGTTGAAGTCCTTGCCGCCGTTCCCGACCGAGCTCGCCCAGAGCATCGCGTTCATGTCGTCCGCGATGGACAGCTTGAGCTGGTCTACCTTGGCCTGGAGCAGGTTGATGAGCTGCGCTGCTCCGCGGTTCTTCTTGACCTCTTCGCCCGAGATGACAACGGAGCCTGCGTGCTGCTTCCAGTTGTACTCGGCCCAGCCCAGACCTTCCTGGGGCGTGGTGTCGATGAGGTCGTAGCCGCTGTACGAGCTCACGGTGTCGTTGAACGCCGTGAGCAGCGGCCGACGGATGACGGTTCCGCCGTCGAGCGTGACCCGCGACTTCATGTTGAGGTACGCCGTGACGGCGTTCTCGTTTGAAATCTGGTCGCGCAGGACGGGCCGAACCTTGTCCAGCGTGGTCGTCACGAGGACGTCAAACTGGTCGGCGTAGATGGACATGGTGCTTGTCTCCTACTGGGTCTACTCGTCCCCAGGAGTGCTCGTGATGACGCGCTTCACCGCGTTCTTCCACGAGAGGCCGGTCTCTTTCTGAGCCGCTGCGGCCGCAGCCTTCACCGCGTCCCGCATGCTCATGCCCGCCTTGACGGGCGCCGGCGCCGCTGCCGAGCTGCGTGGCTTGAGGCCACCGCTCTGCACCCGCTTCTCGGCCTCGCGCCGGGCGGCGGAGGCGAGACCCTCGACTTCCTTCTTGACGGGAGCCGAGAGCTTGAAGTACAGGTCGGCGGGAGAGACGATGCCCTCCTCCGCAGCGTACCGGAGCTGCTGAGCGCGGTCACCGGGGATGGCCCCATACGAGGCCTCGAGCTCGTCGAGCTGCTTGCTCCACGAGTTCTCCACGGCACGACCGGACTCGACAGTGGTGAGCTGCTCGACCCGCTCTTCGAGAGCGAGCTGGTTCCGCGCCATCAGAACGAGTGCGCCCCGCTCGGGACCTTGGAGGTCGGGGTCGAGGCCGAGGACCTGCAAGAGCTCCTCGTCCGTGACCTCCGGTGTCTCTTCGGTCGCCGGCGGCGCAGCCTCGAGAGGCGTGGCCAGGCGGTCCTGGAGTTTCCGAATGGTACTGTCCTGTTTCTCGAAGTGCGCCACGATTTCCGCGCGCTTCTCCGCCGGAATACCGGTCAGGTCCGTACCCCAGTAGGAGTCCGGCGCGTCCTCGGCTGTGGGCGTCTGCCCCTCGGCCGCCGCGTCGGAATCCTCTGAGCCCTGGGCCGTACTGGGCTCGGCATCCGCGGGGTCCGCGTCCGGGTCGTCCTGCGCGAGCTCCGTGTCGAAGGTCGCGAGGTCGAGCTCGAGCTCGGTCTCCTCGGTGTCGTACTTGCTCTCTGCGAGAGCGGCCGCGATGTCCGCGGTGGTGTCGGTGCTGCCCGCTTTCTCGATGGGCTTGGTCATGGTGCGTCTCCCTGCGTTGTACCCTTCGCCCTCGGCGCGACGCGCTGTGGCTTGGGCCTCGACACTTCATGGCAGGTGTGCAGTTGTACACGGAAAGCGTGAACTTCTGGTATCCTGCCTCGCAGGTCCCGAGGGACTCGAACCCCCATCTGCCGGTTTTGGAGACCGGTGTCCTACCGTTGGACGAGAGACCTTCGTGGTGATTTGGGGAGGGTGCCCCCGCGCGAGGGCCCCGGAGCGACCGGACCCGTCCCAAGTCGGGACGAGCCCCTCCCCCAGTGCTACTTGCCCGGCTGCGCGTTCGCGCCGCGGAGCGAGCTCTTCGCGTTCTCGAGCGACTGGCCGTACCCGAACATCGCCTGCTGCGACTGGTCGGAGAGGGCCTGCGCCTCGACTTCCTCCGGCGACTTGACGATGGTCCGGACGAGGTCCTCGTCGAGCCCCGCCTCCCGCAGCACCCACTGGAACAGCGAGGTGCGGTCGGTCTCGGGGAGCGGCGCCATCAGGTTGCTGAGGAAGATGGCCCGCTGGAACCGCTCTTCACGCGTCATGGATTCCTTCGGCGTGATGGCGATTTCGATGGTCGCCTCGATGGCGATGTCCTCGGACGTGAACGTCCACTCGAACTCTTCGCCCTTCTCGTCGACGTACGTGACCATGCGCTTCTTGTCGTAGAACTTCTGCATGAGCTGGAGGGCGCACCGCGCGATGTCGATGTACCACTCCTCGAGCGAGCCGCGGCGTTCGCCCTGGCGGGCCTGGCCGGCGGTCGTCACGATTTGGGCCTCGGTGGCCGTCGTGCGCTTGGAGGGGAAAACGCCACGCGTGAGGTCGTTGGCGCCGGTGGCCTCCTCGATTTCGAGCTGGATGCTCTCGGTGAGGCCGTACACCTCCTGCTGCACCGGGGAGAACGGCATGGTGCCGATTTCCTGGAAGTTGTGGCCGGCCTCGAGCCCGACGTAGGCGTTCCACTCGTCGTTGCCGAGCGCCTTCTTCGCCTGCGGGTTCATCGCGTCCTTCGGGCCGAAGACCTTCGGGATGGAGCGGAGGCCGTGCGTTGCGATGTGCGAGCGCCACTCGTCGAGCTCCTCGAGCGACGGGTGGATGACCCGCATGTCGCCGAGGCCCTCCAGGTTGTCCGGGTCGTCGCGGATGATGAGCGGCTTGAACGGGTTCCGGTCCTCGAGGTCCAGGTTGAACATCAGGGGGTTCAGCCGCTGGAACAGGATGAGGTCGGTGTGCGCCCGCGGGTACGTGGTGACGAGACCTGTCTCGAGGTCCCACATCTCCACGACCGTCACGCGCGCGTCGTCGTTCGTGTCGTCGTTGCCGAGCCCCTCGACGTCCTGGTAGTCCAGGCCCGAGCCGACGACGGTGTCGCCCTCGAGCTCTTCCAGCTTCCGCTTGCCCTCCGCGTCGCCGTACCGCTCGAGCACGAACTCGCGCCACGAGGGGTTCTGGCGGACCTCTTCCGATGGCAGTTTCGTGTACTGCGCGACCCAGCGCGCGTCCTCGACCTGCTTCGCGGAGATGTCGTACCGGATGTCCTCGACCCGCACGTAGTCGACGCAGATGCGGTCGCGGAGCACGATGTCGACGTTCTCGGTGAGGGGGACCTCGGCCTCGAGCTCTGCATCCGTGATGCTGGGCCGAGAGCTCTTGAGCTCCGCCACCTGCATCCGGATTGCCGACTCGGGGCGGTCGCGGACCTCGACGTCCTCGACGTAGTCGTAGTACACCTTCACCCAGCCGATGTCCTGGATGAGGGAATCCTTGATGGCCTTCTTCGCGCGACGGGTCATCTTCGTGTCGCGCATGGCCTGGTTCAGCGCCTTGGTCGCGGCGATGGCCTGCTGCTCGGTGCCCTTGCCGATGCGCTTCGTGATGAACGAGACGTCCACGGCCGTCAGCGAGGAGAACATCGTGTCGATGACGCCGATGCCCTTCGCGACGTTGACGCGGTGCCCGTCGTCGTCGATTTGGTCCTCGGTGACCTCGTTCCGGTACCGAGCCTTCCAGAGGTCGTACTCTGGCTTGCGCTTCTCGTAGTCCACGTCCGCCATGCTCAACCGGCGGGCGTACACCTTGAGCATCACTTCCTCGTCCTCGTAGACGCGGAAGACGCTATTCTTCGCCATGTGCTACTCCCTCGACCACGAAGGTCGGCTTGCGTCGCCCGCGGTTGCCGAGCGTCCGCCGCTGAGGCCGGACGACCTGCTGAAACACGTGGCCGTAGGTGTTGGGTTCGAAGTCCTTCTCGGCCTCGGGTTCCTCTTCGCGAGGCCCGAACGGGAGGAGGATGGTCGCGGCGTACCGAACAGCATCGACATAGTGAGAGGTCCAGTCATGCACGGGGTCCTTGTGGCTCTTGTTCCCGTCCTGGTCCAGCTTCCACTTGTGCGACGCGAAGGCCTGCGACACGATTTCCGCGTCCTTCGCGACGAGGACCCGCGAGCCGGCCATCATGTTGCTGAGGATGCGGAGGCTCGAGTCCTGCGGCCGCTTCGGTACGGGGCTGACGAGAACGCCAGCGGTGTTCAAGTCCTGGATGACGCTGGTGCCGGTGCTCGGGTTCCGCTGGATGCCGGCGGGGTCCCCGTAGTTGCCGACCGGGGTGGCGCCGCCGAACCGCTCGGCGTTCGTCGCCTTGTAGGCGCTCGCCCAGTCGTTCGCGGTCCACTCCTTCTCGCCGATGGCGTAGAGGATGCGCGCGACGGGGAGCTTCACGCGCGGGCCCTGGTACGACTCGCCGGTGAACTCCTGCTTGTCGACCCACGGCACCTGGAGCCAGACGCAGACGCCGAGGTCGCCGAACCCGAAGTCCCAGCCGGTGTAGAGCTCGAGCTCGGGGTCGTACGCGATGTCGTCGCGGCAGTGCTCGGGGGGAAGCCAGTACGGGAAGACGCCGCCCTCGACGAGGCCGACGAACTTGCCCATGACCTCCTGCTCGTAGAACCGGCCGTGGTAGTTGGCGCCGAGGTTCGCCACGTACGCTTCGGGGAGCGTGAGGTTCTCCATCGTCGGCGCGTTGTACCACTTCGAGCCCTCGACCTTGGTCGGGGAGTCCTCGTGGAACACCCGCCACATCCAGTCGTAGCCGTTCGGCGTCGACGAGACGAAGCCGGCGATGCGGTAGCCCTGCTGCCGGAGCCGCGCGGTGAGGATGTTCCAGGCCGCGTGGGTGCAGTTGCGACCCTCCTCGATGAAGAACCAGGCGTACTCCGGTCCCCGCATCCAGTCCGGTTTGTCCAGCGACCGGAGGCGGATGACGGAGCCGTTGATGAGCGTCAGCTCGCGGGTCGACTTCTTGTAGTCCTTCGACCAGTTGGCCAGGCCGGTCTTCTCGACCATGGCCTCGAGCTGCGGAAGGATGTTGTCGTTCAGGACCGGGTAGGTGCTCGCCGCGACCACGCCGCGCGGGGCGTGGTACTGGCCCTTCGGTTTCTCCTGGAGACACATGCGCAGGCCTCTCGCGAGGCCCGCGAAGGTCTTGCCCGACCCGAGGCCGCCGATGAAGGCGGAGTACAGGTCGTCGCCCAGGACGAACGCGGTCTGGGCACCAGGGTTCAGGTCCAGCTCGGACATCGGCCCTCCCGGCCGAACCTTGAAGAGCGAGGCCCGCTGTTCAAGGTTGGTGCGAAACCTTGACTATCGGAGGAAGTGCGCGACGCTCGCCGCCGCCGATGCGACGCCGACCGCCATCAGGCCGAAGCCGATGGGCCGGAGCGCGAGCTCCTCGTGTGCGCAGCGGTACCACCGGTGCCCGTCGGGGCACGGGGGGAACCACTTGAACGAGGTGAGCCGGTTCACTCCCAGAACTCGAAGTGCCGGAGCGCCGCGCGCTCCGCCGCTCTGACGGCGCCGCGGCTCATGGGGCCGCCCCACTCGCGCGGGGTGTCCAGCATCAGCGGGTCGCGACGGTCGTGGGCCAGGGGTGACGAACCGTACGAGCGGTGGCCGCGCTTCTTTCCGGAGTGGTAGTGGTACGCGCGCCCGTCCGCGAGGCGGCGGCAGTACACGCCGCAGTGCGGGGTCTTCACGCGTCCACGCGGTCGAGCCGCGGGTCATCGGGCGCGAGAAGCGGCGAGCCGCTGGGCATGAGGTCTGCTGGGACGTCCCAGAAGTGGTCGACCTCCATGCCGCGTTGCCGATGGCGCGAGGTGCAGATTTGGTACCCCGTGACGGCCCAAGCCGCGCACGTGAAGATGAGCAGAGCGAGCTCCATCACTCGCCTCCCTTCTGGATGAACCCGTCGACGAACTCCTCCGCGTACTCGAGGTTGTCGCCGAGCACAGAGTCGATTTCGTCGAGCATCTCGTCGAGCTCGGCCAGCATCTCGGCCTGAGCCTCGGCTACCGTCGCTTCACGCGACAGGCGCTTCGACTTCTTCGACGGCTCTACCTGGGTCGGACGTGGCTTCGCCCGCGTCTTCGCCTTCACGTAGGAGCGGGTCGCCATCTTCGTACCTCAGGATGATGGGGAGGACTCGGTCGGCCGCCTTGAGGGCGTCCACGAGTCGCTGGTGGATGGACTTCATGTGACGGCCTTCCACGGTCTGAACGAGCTCTGTCAGGCAGTCGATGGTGAGGGTCAGCAGCTCGCGCGAAGCATGAGTTGGTCGCAACGAGGGCGTGGGGCCGAGCTCAAGACTGTCGGGGGTTTCTCCTCCTCCCACGGAGGCGCCGAGGTCCGAAGCTGCCACTGGTCCGTCATCTATCCGCCGAACAGGCTCTCGCCCGTCGGAAGCTCTGGGGTCGGTTCATCGTCGCCGTCCTTCGCGCCGGGTCGACCCACGGCGTACTCGAGCGCCTTGATGGTCGCCTTGAGGCGGTCAGCCGGCGAGAGGTTCACGAACACGTCGCGGCCGAGCGCCGCGTCGAGGAGGGCCTTGGTGAGCTCGGCGGCCGAGGACCGCATGGCCTCTCGCGCCCGAGCCTCGGGACTCGCGGCGGCGCGCGCCCGGCGAAGCTCCGCGGACCTCTTGCCAGCGGCGCTGGCTCTTTCGGGGTCTGTGAACGGCCTGCTCGGGTCGTGTTCCGCCAACGTGTTTCCTCCCTGTTGAAAGTGCCACCCCTGCCGCGGGAATCACGCCGGCTTGGCGACGGTCCCGCCTACGTGCGCGGGGACAGACGGGTGGCGGGGTCGAGGGGCGCGGGCCGGTGTCGCCACCGTCCGGAGGTCCTGCCGACTCGGAAAGCGCCAGTCCTCACTGCCCAGAAGGCGTAGGGCTTTTGCTTCTACCCCTCATAGAGAGCGTAGGGCATAACCACTTCTGCAAAGCCCCTGGTCAGAGCGATTTGTTTCGTCCGAGGGCAACACCCCCATTTCTGGCACTTTCCGGGGTCCCAGGGGCCCCCCGGCGGGGTCCCGCGGGTCCCATTTGGAGGTCACGTGGGTAGTGAGGTGCCGTGTGCGTTCGGCCTAGGGCGGGTGACGCGTCCCGCTGCCGTCCGGCCTAGGCCTTGTGCACGGGCGCGGGCGCACGGCCTAGGCCATGGTGTAGGTGTACGGTGTACACTAGGTGATATGATGATGGGATAGGGCGTAGGGCGTATGGTGCCCACTGTGGTGTGGTGGCGTAGGGCATACGGCAGCGCCCCCCTGCCCTTGGTCGTAGGGCGGGAGGGCGCGTGCGCGCTGAAAGCGCCAGCGTGTAGGACCTATGGCCTACCCCAGAGCGTCGGCCTCGGCCTCGGCTCGGGCTCGGTCGAACGCCTGCTCGAGTGGCGTTCGGACTAGGCCGTCGGGCACTTCGTCCTCCCCCACCTCGGGGTCGCGGTAGGTCAGTTGCCCGTTGGCCATGACGTCTGCCGCGTACCCGTCGCCGAGCTCGCCTTCGACGTAGGGCGAAGACGTGCTCAGGTACCATCTGGCGTAGGGCGCGTGGGGGTCGCGGCCGTAGGCCTTGAGCACCCGCCATTCCCAACCGGGGGCGCGAAAGATGGCGTACGGTCGGTCAACCGGCCTAGTCTTGCCCATGCTCGTTCGTGCCATCGTCCTAGTCCTTTCGCTCTACGTGGACTCACCCGGACGGATGAACCCGTCGGCCGTTCCGGCGATGCCGCGCGCGGCACCCTTCGCCCGAAGACCTACGACCACGCCGGCCGGGTCGTCCACCCGTGAGTCCGACGTGTCGGCATCCACCACGGCGAAGCCGGCGAAGGTCGTAGGCAGCGCGTGCCCTTTCTTCGTGTCGAAGACCACGGCCACGTTACCGCCCGACCTAAGCCATTCGAGGGCTTCGGCCTGTGAATGGCTGGCCTCGGATAGGCTGAACACCAGCTTGTCGTAGGTCTCTTGACCTAGGGCGCGCTGGGCCTTCGGCGCCTTGGTGTAGTCGTACCACCGGACGTCGGGTAGGTCGAAGAGCCTAGGCGCGATGCGCTCCCACCGTAGGTCCGATGCCACATTGAGCCGGCAATCGATGGGGCCATGCCGCCTAGTCTGTTCGGCTATCTCGTGGGCGAGTAGGGTGATGAACGCCTGGGGCTCCTGGCCTAGGACTTTCGTCTTAGCGGTCCTCCCCCGGATGACGGACGGAAACACGCTCTTGCCGGCCGTGGCCAAGACGCATGCGGTCGTGCACGCTTCCGTCCGCCATGTGCACGCGTCATACTCGCCCGACATGTCCGCCGGCGCGAGTGTGAGACCCACGGCCCTCCGCTCGGACATGCCGAGCTTATGCTGGGACTCGGGCAATGTGAGTAGGCGGGGCAGACCCTTGAACCCGAGTGCAGCGTAGGCCTTTCGGAGTACCTTCCGCGCATCCGCCACCGTCATGTCCGCTGGGTCGTAGGGTCCTCCGCGCTCGAGCTCGAGGGTTAGGTTACGCGCTCGCCCCGTCATCTCGGGCACCGTGCCGTCGTGTCGTATTCCCACGGGAGCGGGAGTAGTAGGCGCATGATGCCGGCGCCCCGTGCGTGCTGGGTGCAGAAGTGTGCGACCACTAGCCCATCCTTGAGATAGTCCACGTCGGGCCGGCGCGTGCACGCTCGACCTTTCGTGGTCGTGCCGTAGCATCCGGGGCGAATCATGCTATCACCCTTTCGACGTCGAGCGCTGCCGGGGTCTTCGGCTGACTCCGCCGGCGGTACATCACGGTACGGATAACGCCGGCGCGGACGATGGCCCAAACCTCGTCGCCATTGCTCGCGCCGGCCCAACCTTGGGCCCACCCGCAGAAGACGGCCCACGACTTGACGGCGTTGCCGGCCGGCACCCGCTCGGCGACGATTGACGCTACCTCGCCGTAGGGGATACCGCGTGCCTCCGCGGCTCGCTTCGCGTGTTCGGAGACGGCCGGGCGAATCATCGGGCACCCGCTGCCGGCCCGAAAAGCATACCGTGGCGCTCGCCCCACGCGACGTCTTCGGCGATGGCCTGGTCAACCTCGCGCGCGCGCTCAATCAGCGCCACGGCGAGCTCGCGAGCTTCGGCCGGCGAGAGTAGCGTTGACGAGCTCGTCGCGTTCGGCTCGTCGTCCAGGCTGCCGGCCTCATTGATGGCCACGAACACGAACCGCCCATCCGTCTGACTGCGGAACACGACGGCCGTCGAGCGGTCCTCGCCCGATTGAATCGTGCTTGCCGTTCCCATCCTGTCCGTCCTTCCTGTCGGTGGTACTTCGAAGAGCGGCGGGTCTCGGTCGCCGGGTTTCCCTCGGGGGAGCCGTCCTACCCCTGGCTCCGCGGGTGCCCTCTTCCGCTCTTGTACCCATAGTATCGGCTCGCGGGAGCCCCTTCCACATCGGTCTTTCGGCCTATTCTTCGGGCCGCCTTGTGGCGTAGGGCGTTCGGGGGCGCCGGCGTCGGCCGCGCTGCGCGCTCGGGCCCGGGCGGGGGAGCGGGGCGGGGGACCCGCCCCCGCGCCATCTGCCGATGCCATGCTAGGACAGGGGCAGGACTTATGACCTACCTTCTTCGAGACCTTTGGCCGATGTGGAAGACGGCCATTCCCGCCGATACTCGCACCATGGACGAGAGAGTAGCACTCGAAAACGCCAGGGAGTGCCTTGACCAGCACGGGCTGGAAGGGTGGGAGGTCGTCATCGACCGCCGCCCACTTCGCCGGCTCGGGCAGACGCGCTACTCCACGCAGGAGATAGGGCTCAGCCTCGCATACGTCGAGCTCAACCCCTGGGAAGTCGTGCGGGAGACGGTGCTGCACGAGATGGCTCACGCGCTGGTCGGCCCGGGATACGGGCACGGCCCGGTTTGGAAGGCGAAGGCGCGAGCGCTCGGCATGCGGAACCCACGCGCGGCCATCAAGGCGAGCGACGCGGCCATGCCCGTCAGCCGACAGGGGCGCATCCTGGTCACCTGCCCGACTCACGGCCTGGTCACGCGGAAGGTGCGGATGCCGAAGAGGCAGTACCGTCACACCTGCGGACAGGTTGTCACCTTCACCCGAACCTAGTAGAATGGAGCCATGAAGATGACCACGTTTCGAGGATTCGAGAGCGAGAACGAAGTGCTGGCCCAGCGCCGCGAGCGCTCGGTCACCTTCGGATACCGGCTGGCCGACGTGTGCCTCTGCCGGGTCCCTGGGCTCCGCGCCCACTTGAAGAACGACCACGACGCCGTGGTCGAGAGGAAGGGGCAGGCATGACAGACTTCTCGAAGGGGGACCGGGTGCGCAGCCTTCTCCAACCTCGCTGCGTCGCCGAGGTCACCTACGTTTCCCCGGACGAGGACTACGCCGAGCTCCGGT
>Ga0105092_10001610_pt1 | contig 12115 bp, 12 predicted proteins | sample PPLLak2March2015_FD_87021 | JGI IMG/M metagenome (GOLD analysis project Ga0105092, IMG submission 87021) | Freshwater sediment microbial communities from Prairie Pothole Lake near Jamestown, North Dakota, USA - PPLs Lake P7 Core (1) Depth... | ecosystem: Environmental > Aquatic > Freshwater >... | reverse complement strand
CTCAATTGGCTGCCGGACAGGCAGCCGGCCAGCGGCTGATCCCCGAAGCCAGGCGCCTGAAACCTGCTTATTGATTTTGCTGGTAGTCCGCCTTTAGGCGGGCAGTTCCAGAACCAAAGCGACAGTCGATCGAGGGTGCGGTTCGGAAAAGCCCTCCTAGCGGCTCGCCGCCCAACTCGCCACAAGACGGCGAGTCACTCAACCGCCGCTGAGATCCCGTCTCTGCACGCTGGTTCAGAAATACGTGTAAGGATCAGCCGCCGCCGCACTCCGAAAAGCTTCGGGCTTCACCGTGCCGTGCTCGGCTCTTAGAGGAGCTTCCCACCCGCAATTTGGATACAATCGTTCCATGATTCCTGTCGTTGCTTTTCTCTTGATGGCGTTCCTCCAACAGCCCGCACCCACACAAACTGGACGGGTCCTCTTCTTCGACGACTTTGACGGTCCGGCTTTGGACGCGAGCAAGTGGAAGCCGGGACTCCACCAATGGGGAAAGAACAACAACGGAGTTGTGCCCGAGAACGTCAGGCTCGCGAAAATCGAGGACGAAGGCAAACAAATCAGCGTCCTTGATACGGAGGCTCACGGTGATCTCTACAAAGGTCCCGTTAAGGGAGTCAGGCGCATCCAGAACCCACGTAGCTCGGAGCCGAACGATCCCTCCCGATACGAGCGGACCGAGCAGAAGACGCGCGTTGGAGGTTTGGTGATCACCCAACAGAAATACGGCTCCGGTCGCTACGAAGTCCGGATGAAAAATCTGCCTCTGTCGGGCGGCTGCTCCTGCATTTGGAACTACTTGGAGACTAAGGACGATTACACTGAAATCGACATTGAAATGCCGGCCAACGGAAAAGCGGAAACAGCCAACTGGCCAAACTGGGCGGGTTTGAATACCTACTATCCGGGTCCGGCGCATATCAACGAAAAAGTCTATGACCTGGGGGCTCCTCAAAACGACGGCAAATTCCATGTCTACCGTTGGGATTGGTACGACGGGACTAACGGAGACGCACGGGTCGAATTCTACCTGGACGGGCGCCTTCTTTTCACTTCCACCAAGAATATCCCGAAATCCCCGGCGCAACTGTGGGTCGGAAACTGGCCGGCAATCTGGTCGGGCAACTTCCAATACGATACGCAGCACCTTTACGTCGACTGGGTGAAGATCACCGAACTGCGCTAGCGGGGCAAACACGCCCGAACCCCGGAGAGCGCAGGCATCGAGGGTGTTGAAAAAGGGTCGTGAAAAGCCGATTACGAGCACGAGCACGAAAAGCGAAGACGGGTAATTGGTTGCAATCGAGTGTCTTGCTGATGTTGGGCCTTTTGTGCGCGTGCTCGCGCTCGTAATCGGCCTTTTCGGACCTTTTTCAACACCCTCGCATCCTGCCTGCGCTTCCGGGGTTGCTTCCTCAAGGATCCTTACCCCGGTCATGGCATCTGGCTGCGGTACCAGCGGATGATGTTTTCGATGTATTCGACCACCTGTTCTGCGCTCTCTTGAGAGATTTTCTTGGTGGTTTGCGCATCGATCTCATGAATGAGCGCCGTAAGCTGACCGATCACAGCATTGATGTTTTCTTTCTTGGCTGATTTGGCGGCGTTGGTCACGTGCGACACGATGCTCTTGTACAGTTGTTTATTTATCACCCCCTCGTCAACCAGGCGCTTAACCGTTCCGATCAGGCCCGGCATGTTGTCGATGCAGCCATCGCCGTCCGCATCAAAGCCGGTGGCATCCTCGTCGGGACAAGCATCCTGATCGTCTGGTACGCCGTCGCCGTCGGAATCCGCCGAGTATTCCAGGACATACCCCCTCCTGACCCAACTGGAGTTAAGATCGTTCCAGGCCGCCCCGGTCCCGGGAAGAAGTCCGTGCTCAAGCACGACCGCGTTTTCGCCATCGGGATTGTTGTTCGGTTCAATTGGAGGCCACCAGTTCGTGAAGTTCCACGCTTCACCGGTCACCCAGGTCCAGCCTCCATCGGGCTCTGCGGAACCCGGCGGTTGGTAGCCGCCAATCCAGCAGCCATCCAGATACGCTGGGAATCCTTCGGGCGTGCCGCCCCCGAACGTAGTGGTCAGCCATTCATTTTCTGCGGCCGAGGTGAGAGTTGCCAGGTAACCACCCTCCGCTTCTGCTGCCGCTTTGGCATCATCCCAGCTGATCCCTCCGTCGATGTGCACAACCTGGTAGTAATGCCCGTTTCCTTTCCATTGGACGCTCGGACTAACCCATTCGCCCCGAACGAAACCCATTATCAGTACTAAGACAATGATCAAGACGACTGACCGTACCGCCCTTAAGCTAGTCATGGTTTGCTCCTTTGACCTCGAGTCGGAACACCATCGTGAGTCAGACCATACGGTAACTACGCTTCGTTCCCCCTTTCTCCTCACCGAAACGGCGTGCGAGAGTCGGTCAGTGGAGCTTGCTTCAGGAGTTCGAGCAGCGGAAGCCGAAGAGAGTTGGTTTCAGCGAGCAGGCAGAGTGGCCAGGAGTCGCGTTTCTGGAGGATTTAGCTTCGAGCTGATTATCCTCCGCGATGAACAAACTTGTCAAAATGCGGCGTTACAACGGGTGTAAACGGCGTTTTGCCCCCGGAGGGGGCGGATGTTTATAGTCATCGAAAGTAACAGACAGGCGCCCCAGCGGGGCGCGATGTCTCGAGCACGTAAAGCACATTGCGCCCCGCTGGGGCGCCTGTCTCACTTACTCCCGATGACTATAAACATCCGCCCCCCTCCCGGGGGCAAACCCCTCGCCTCCGCACGCTCGTTCAGCATAGGGATCCTGGTTAAGAAATACGGGTCCGAACGCGTCTCTGTCCTGCCAGGCGCCATGAACCCAAGCCAAACGCTTCCTGTATACTGGACCGAGTGAGAGCGTTTCTCGTCGTTCTACTCTTAGCCACGGCCGGCTGTATTGGTGTTGCCGACACGTTGATCTGTCCCGCCGGCTGCCCGGATTCACCTCGCAAGACCGAGACGACACCCGCCGGTCCGCAGTCGTCGGCAGACGAATGCCTCTTTTGCCAGGGTGGCTTGGCTGTTGGTCAGTACTCGCCTGAATTCATTCCCGTATTTGTGGTTCGGGTGCTTGTCGTATCCGCTGCGACTGGCGAGGCATCTCCGCCTCCGTCCGCGATCGAGCATCCTCCTCGCCAGGCTTAAGTTTTCGATTCGTTAACCTATCGTTTGAATAGCGTGTCTTAATAGCATCTCTCAGAGTCACAGGTGTGGCATGCGTGGAGTACTCGTCTATTTTTTGTTTCTCAATGTTCTTGCCGCAGCGCAATCAGAAGGGCCGCGTCCAACGGCAAAAATTCGGATCGAAGTGCAGAGTGCGGGCCAGCCGGTTGAGGGGGCGACCGTGTTGGCAGGAGGGGTTTCGGCGACAACGAATCGGGAAGGCGTGGCCATTCTTCTCGTTGAAGCGGGGAAGGTTGATCTGGACGTTTCGAAGGATGCGTTTTTTACTGCCTCCGCGAGCATTTTGTTGGAGCCGGGCCAGGAGCAGCGGGTCTTGGTCGAGCTTCAACCGCAGAGTGAGGCCGAAGAAGAGGTTACGGTGACCGCGACGCGAACCGAGAAACGGTTACAGGACGAGCCCGTGCGGGTCGAAGTACTGGCGCGCGAGGAGATCGAGGAAAAGATGCTTATGACTCCCGGCGACATCGTCATGATGCTCAATGAAATGGGGGGCATGAGAGTGCAGGCGACGTCGCCATCACTGGGAGCCGCGAGCGTGCGCATCCAGGGGATGAGAGGACGCTACACCCGCTTTCTCGCCGACGGACTGCCGCTTTTTGGGCAGCAGGTGGGCGGCCACGGGCTCCTGCAGATTCCGCCGATGGATCTTGGCCAAGTTGAAGTGATCAAGGGGGTGGCATCGGCACTTTATGGCGCCGGCGCCATGGGCGGGGTCGTGAATCTAGTGTCTCGTCGCCCGGGAGATGAGCCCTCCTGGGACCTGCTCGCCAACCGCTCGACGCTCGGCGGAACTGACGGGATCGTCTTCATGACTACCCCGCTGTCATCCCGCTGGAGCACCTCGTTGCTCGGAGGCGGGCACTGGCAGGATCGGCGAGACGTGGACGGCGATGGGTGGGCGGACGTTGCGGGATACAGTCGCGGGGTGCTGCGGCCCCGTTTCTTCTGGGACGGTGGCAACGGCAAATCGGCCTTCCTCACTATCGGCGTAACTCGAGAGAACCGCGACGGAGGGACATTGCCGGGGGCCGTTTTGCCCGGAACGGACACCCCTTACATAGAAGCCCTCGACACAAACCGCTACGACATCGGTGGAAGCGGCCAGTTTCTGGTGAACAGCCGGTATGTGGTCAACATGCGCGCCGCGGCGGGCTCCCAGCGGCATACTCACCAATTCGGCGAGATAACCGAACGAGATCGCCATGAGAACCTCTTCGGCGAAGTCTCGGTCCATGGCGTTTCAGGACGGCACACCTGGGTGGCGGGAACCGCGATCGAGCGGGACGCATACAAACCCCGAGACCTCCCCGAGTTCCGGTACACGTACACCGTGCCCGGTCTATTCATCCAGGACGATTTGGTGCTTGTCTCCTGGCTTACCCTTTCGGCGAGCGGGCGCCTCGACTTTCACAATCAATACGGCACCTTCGCCAGCCCCCGCGTGTCCGCCCTTCTGCGGTCGGGTGGTTGGGCCAGCCGGGTTTCCCTGGGACAGGGTTTCTTTGCCCCGACTCCGCTCACCGAAGAAACGGAAGCGGCCGGATTAGCCCGACTTGTCATTCCACAGCCCCTCAGAGCCGAGCGTGGACGCAGTATCTCGGTGGACGTAACTCGATCCGCCGGTCCGGGATCTTATACCGCGACATTCTTTGCTTCGCGGGTCAGCAATCCGCTTCATGTTGAACGGGCGGAGCGATATGAACTGGCGAACCTGCAGGAGGCGGCAACCAACAAGGGTCTCGAACTACTGGCTACGCTTAGGCAGGAGCCGTTCTCCGTCACGGCCAGTTACACCTACGTCCGTGCCCGGCAGGTCGAAAACCGGGAAACGGTAGATGTCCCGTTGACGCCTCGACACAGCTTTGGACTGGTTGGCATGTGGGAAAAAGAGGAGGCAGGGCGAATCGGGATTGAGTGTTACTACACGGGGCTTCAGCGCTTGGAGGTTAATCCTTTCCGAAGCACATCTGAGTCTTATATCATCCTCGGACTGCTCGCCGAAAAGCGTTTTGGACGACGCTTCAGCCTGTTTCTGAACGCCGAGAACCTGACAGATGTCCGGCAGAGCAGGTGGGACCCCATCCTGCGGCCGAGTCCCAGCGCAGATGGCCGCCGAACAGTCGACGCCTGGTCTCCGGTTGACGGCCGCCTTTTTAACGGTGGAATCCGCGTTCACATGTGAGCCAGGCAGCAGGACAGACGATGGAAACGATCAATGAAGGCCCCCACGGTTGAGAACTTCTTGGAGCACGCTGTTATAATGCGGATACTGGCGGGCTCACCTCATTGTGGCAGATTAGCGACATTGGGTTACGGAAAGACAAGTACCGACCGCCCGATTCCTGAATTTGGTCCAAGAGTCGCTTGGGACCGCGAATTAAGAAAATGTCAGATCCTGTATTGTCCACCTGTGGAGCAAACAACCGAGACGAAGGCGGCAGTGAGCGGCCTTCTCTGGTCGGCCAGCAGCTGGCCTCCTACCAGGTTCTTGACCCAATCGGGTCCGGAGGAATGGGGGATGTCTACCGGGCTCGTGATACCCGCCTGGGCCGAACCGTTGCAGTCAAGGTTCTCACCGCTAAACTCGCGTTTGACCGGGACGCGATGAGTCGGTTCACCCGGGAAGCTAAGGCCGCTTCGTCTCTCAATCATCCGAACATCTGCACTGTCTACGAAATCGGTGAGATGCGAGGCGTTCGCTTCATTGCGATGGAATACATCGAAGGCCGGACCCTCTCGGATTGGGCCGCGGAGAATCGGCCTGACATGTCTTCGGTTCTCAATATCGGAATCAGTCTCGCCGACGCCCTTGACGAAGCGCACAGCAAGGGCATCATCCATCGAGACATCAAGCCAGCCAACCTCATTGTGACCCAGCGCGGTATTGTCAAAATACTCGATTTTGGATTGGCCAAGGTCAGTGGAAGGGAAGGTGAGCGACCCGACTCCGGGCAAGCGACACAGCAAGGTGTGGTGCTGGGAACGGTTGACTACATGAGCCCTGAACAGGTTCTTGGCGAGGATTTGGATACACGTACCGACATATTCAGCCTCGGCACGGTCCTTTATCAGCTGACGAGTGGGAAGCGCCCGTTCGAGGGTCCCAACGCTACTGCGACCGTAGGGCGGATCCTGAATAGTCAGCCCGAGCCTCTTAGCCAGTTGAATCAGAATGTTCCGAAGGAGTTCGAAACAATCGTCGGGAAGGGCCGCGAGAAGGATCGTGAACAACGCTACCAGTCCGCCGGCGACTTGCTGGTGGATCTTCGAGAGCTGAAGCGGGTGATCGATTCGGGAGCCCACGAGACTTTCTCGCAAACAGCCTCTCGCCCGGCTGTTACCTGGGCGGTCCTGCTGTTTTCGGTCCTCGTGATCGGTGCGTTAGCTTACTGGCTCCTGTACTGGCGCGCCAGCCCGCAGACCGCAGGGCAAGTCCCCCTGGCATATGTGCCGTTGACGAGCTATCCGGGATCGGAATCATTTCCCAGTTTTTCGCCCGACGGCACTCTGGTCGCTTTTGATTGGGACGGCGAAAAGCAGGGCAACAAGGATATCTACGTTAAGCAACTCAATTCAGACGGGTACTCTCGGCTCACCGACTACCGGGGATGGGATACCGATCCAGCCTGGTCGCCCGATGGGCGTTGGATTGCCTTCCTCAGGGAGACGAGTTCCGGGAAGTATGCTGTCGTTTTGAAACCGCCGCTGGGCGGCGTCGAGCGCACTCTCGCCGAGGTCGATTTCCAGCTGTACCTTCTCTGGAATCGAAACGTCGCATGGCACCCGAGTGGCCAGTGGCTGGTGGTGCCGGATCGCAGCGACGGAACCGGACCGGCCGGGCTGTTTCTGATGGCGGTCGAGTCCGGAGAAAGGCGGCGCCTGACCGCACCGCCCGCGGGTTTTGCAGGAGACACCGGCCCCGCGTTTTCTCCTGATGGGCGCAGGCTGGCCTTCGCTCGCTACAGGAGCGAGAACGTCTCGGATGTGCAGTTCGTGACCCTCGACGACCAGCTTGAAGTCGCAGGTCCGCCCACTGTCCTTACTTTCGATCATCGGAGCTATGGACCGGAGTGGACCCGCGACGGCAAGGAGATCTTCTATGTCTCCGGCTCCCGGCACAGTCCGCGCCTGTGGCGGCTTGATCCTTTTCATCCGGGTCAGGAGCGCCCGTTGCCCGGAATGCTGCGCTCCTTCGGTCCGTCCTTCTCGCCGAAGGGAGACCGGATGGCCTTTGCCCAGGTGCTCACGGACGTGAATATCTGGCAGGTGGAGTTAGCGGCTCCTGGCTCAGAACCCGCTGCCCCCGTCAGCTTGATCGCCTCCACCTATGTGGATCACACGCCGCAATTCTCGCCCGACGGCGCCCAGATCGCATTTGCCTCCTATCGTTCAGGCAGCCCGGAGATCTGGATCTGCGCGGCGGATGGCTCCGATTCGCTCCAAATGACCTACTTTCGTGGTCCGGAGACGGATTTGCCCGCCTGGTCTCCGGACGGTCAGCGCATCGTTTTCGGATCACGAGCTGCCGGTTCCGATGACATTTACGTGATGAGCCGGGGAGGAGGCAAGATTGAGCGCCTAACCAACGATCCTTCTGATGATAAGGGACCGAGCTACTCGAGAGACGGCAAGTGGATCTACTTCAGCTCCAATCGCAGTGGGGAACCGCAGATTTGGAGGATTCCCGCGGAGGGCGGCCCAGCCGTGCAGGTGACGAGAAACGGCGGCATCCTTCCTGCCGAATCCGTTGATCGAAAGTATCTCTACTATGTCCGAGGGACTACCGGACACTACTACAGCTCCCTGTGGAGAATGCCCCTCGAAGGGGGCGAAGAAACCAAGGTCGTCGACACCGTCTACGGGAATGACTATGCGTTGACGAGCAAGGGCATCTACTTCATTCCGCAGCCCAACCCAGACTGGGGAATCGATTTTCTCAGTTACGAAACAGGGAAAGTGACGAGGTTCGCGAAGATCGCCAAACCCGCCGCCTGGGGCTTTTCGATCGGGCCTGACGAGCGTCGTCTCCTCTACACGCAATTTGACACGCAGGGATTCGATCTGATGCTGGTCGAGGACATGCATTAAGCTTGTACTGGTGTCTGTGGATTCGTTAAGACTCACGAAGTCCACACCGCAGCGTAATCGCTCCCTTCCATTGACTCCACCCATTTGCTAACGTCTATTCGGCAGCTTTTCGTCCTCCAGCGTTCCTACTCTGTCTGGCCTGCTTGCGCTATCCGCGCTATCGGGCTGGTGCGCCCCGCTGACGTTTAACCGCAACGGCCGGTATTCTGGCTGCTTTTGCTGCTTCAAGGTTGCCTGCTTCGACAACGAGTTGAAATCGGCCATGCAAAGGAAAGGAGGAACGACTACGAAGAGTTAACCAACTGGCTGAAGTGACGAAAGAAAGGGGGTAACATGCGACCCAAATTAATTCTGTTCTCGATTACGCTTTTGTTTCTATTTTTGATATTGACTGTCTTTAACGTCGCGAAAGTCGATGGGTGTGTCAGAGCAGTTGACTGGCTTGAACAAGCCGTTTGGATAGCTGCACGACAATCAGAGACAGTCGTAGTGAACGGTGAGTCGAAGACGTTGTGGACGTGGGTACATTTCTTGATTTCGCGGGAGAGCGACACGATGGGCAGGACCGAAAATAAAACATCTCTCGGGGCTTATCGATACCCACACACAACGTGCGACCTCTATTACCGTCAATGGTATGGAACTTTTGAGGATGGTTTCGAGCCCGACGCACAGGTTGTCAATTTCGGCGTCATGCTTCATACGTTTCCCGAGGAATATCTTTTCACGCAGGAGAGCGGAAACACGCATCACATCCGATTCAAAGGTGTCATCACTGATGAATGGGCCGAGTTTGAGCCCAAAAGTATCCCGATTGATCTGGAGTACTGGATCAAGGTGCAGGATCTGCAGGATACCGGAAAGGTTAACTACACACCCGGTGATGACGAGCGGTGGAGCAAATTCCCACGACATGCTATGTGGGCAATCGGCGACAGCCTTCAGGAGACTGGTGCAGGTGTTGTCACAGGGACGATTGGCGATATCACGCTCACTGATTGTGCTAAGCAACAGTGTGATCCAGCAGTCAAACTCGACTCTTTCGGAGTTTTCTCCTGGATTCAGCGCGAACCCGTTGAGTTTCCTGACGACTCGTGGGTTTGCGCTCCTCCAGGCCTGTCAAGAAGGTAGATGAGAGGGAGGCGTTAGTTTTAGATCCTACCCACCTACCCTACTCACTCCTGTCTACACACGCCGGGCTACTCACCCGGCGTGTTCGCACTTTTTCTATGGGATGCGCGGTCGGACCCAACGCTACCAGACCGCCTGTCTCCTACAAAGAATTGGGGACAGTCAATTTTTTCACCTCAAATTCTTCCGCCACCTCGGCCTTCCGGCTCCTGCTTCTCCGCGACGACCGGGAAGCCCTCCCGCCGTAACTCCACGGCTCCAGCTGCCCCCCGATGCCGCTCCGAGGGTGTTGAAAATGTTCACTATCTGTGTATTCGGCTCCGTTAGGAGCCGGATGTTTATAGAATCGACCAGGCCGCATAGTGCGCCCTGTAGGGGCGCGATGTTCTGAACTCTCAATAACATCGCGCCCCTACAGGGTGCCTGAAGGCGGTAAGGCCGGGAGTCTATAAACATCCGGCTCCTGCGGAGCCGAACGACTTTTTCGACACCCTCGCTCCGAGAGCGGCGCCATAAGAAGCCGGGCTGCGCTCGTTAAGGCTAACAAATAGCAGGAACGGCAACGCACTGGTTTTTGACTCCTCTTCTTCGTCAGCTTTAAATGACAAACACGTGCGCAGGACGTTCTCGTACGTCCAAATCTGACCCAAACCTTTCGGACCGGAAAGGTGCGAAGAAGGGAGTTAATCGACCGAAAACGTTAGGAGGGAGTATGCGAAGAGCATGTTGGATCGCGCTCGAGGTCGGCTTGATCTGCGGGGTTCCAGCTGTGGCCGGTGACGTCCAGCACTACACGGAGCTCGGCGTTGTTGCTTCTTTCTCCAGTATTGACGAGCAGAATATTGAAACGGGTGTGTCACTGGCAGCGGGAAACACATACCAGCAATCACCGCCCGGAAGCGGAAACCGAGTTGCACAGCTATCTTTTTATGCCTATCAGTACGACACGAATACCGGCGAGTACATCTGGGAAGATGTCGACTTCAAAACGTTACAGCCGGGCGAGCTTCTAGTGAGTCAGAATCTGAGCCGGGCGACCCTGCACACAACGGCAACCGTGGATACCGCGGAGGGGCCGCAAACAGTGACCATCCAGTTGGAGTTTGCAGCAACCAGCCCTGCCTTCAGGACCAAGTCGATGGAGCATTACCACGCCGGCAAATTGATCATCCTAACCCAGGATGGCGGAAGCTCGAGGGACGCGAGTGTAACAGGAAGCGTGACAGGAACGGGCAACTGGACACCCGAGCCCCCGGTTTACGCGAGCTTGTTCAAGGTAGCGAGCTTCTCGGTGAGGGTCGAGTAACCCTGCAACTGGTGAGCAATAGCCAGGTTAGGAGGAAGTATGCGAAAAGCTTTTGGGATCGCGCTCGTCGTCGGCCTTGTCTCCTGGATACCAGTCGCGGCCGGCGATGTCGAACGTTTCAAGGGAACGACTGTCTCTACCTTTTTCTGGGGCGTAGACGAGCAGGGGATTGAGACCGCCTATTTTGTAGCCGCTGGCGAATCATACGAGAAGACCACGTCTGGAAAGGGCATTGAGGGTGTGGGCTTGTATTTCTGGATGTACCAATACGACGGCGAGGTTGGCCAGTACATCCTGGAGGGATTCGAACAGAGAGATCTGGCGCGGGGCGAGCTGGTGATCGACCCGCAACTGACGTTCGCAAGTTTAAAAACTACAGTAACTGTCTACGATCGCGGAGAACCGATGACGCTCACTATCGATCTGGAGTTTGCAGGGATAGGCGAGCTCGAGAGGCGGATGGAAAACCGGCACTTTCATTTCCCGGACGGCGGCGTCTCGCGGCTTCGTTTTCAAGGACTTCAGCGAGAGGCGGAAATCACAGGGAGCATCACCGGCCCGGGAGGCTTCTCGGTACCGCTTCCGGAATTTGGCTCGCTGGGTGACTCGAATAGCTTCGAGCTCAATTACGAAAACTGACCGATGCTTCCATCAGATTTCGGGCGCCTCGGCTTAGGTCCCAGGAATGAGTGAGTATCTCACTCCATGATATGCCCGAACCGGGGGCACCGAGCGCGAAGCACGTGACGCTACTTGCATTGCAACGGTTTTCGCCTCGGCCCCCGGTCGGGATAGAGTCCGAGTGATAGATGTAATCTTGCGGTGGGTGCAGCCCGAATATCCTCCATCTTCCGGTCCCCTTCGGCTCGCTGGCATCGATCCGCCGTCGCGACTCCTCCAGAATCACCTTGAGTTGCGCCTGCTGCCCCTCCGTCAGTTCAAGAAATCCGATTATTGAAGCTCCAGAACATTTGCTCCGGATAACAGTCGTCCGTTTGTACCCAGGGCTGACATTCCTATCGGAATGCTTGAAACTACTTTGATATAGCCGTCATGGATAGTCGTTCCTGGGAACAACTGATCCATAAATACGGCTTTCTGGCATTTCGGTGGAAGAATCAGATTGGCAGTTCTGATTTTTGAACCATAAGTATCGTACAGCTCAAAACTCAATTCTGCATTCTGGTCAATTGAAGGATCTGCGAATGCGTATGCCGATTTCTCCACCTGTTCTGCCCTTGCATATATGATGGCGCTGAAAATAGGCTCCCGAACAGGGACGAGCACCGGAGAGGTAGTCATCTGATCCAAATGATCTTTTACAATATATTTGAACTCACAAAAAACTCGTGGAACATATCTGTTCAGAGAACT
>Ga0105092_10001609_pt1 | contig 12120 bp, 11 predicted proteins | sample PPLLak2March2015_FD_87021 | JGI IMG/M metagenome (GOLD analysis project Ga0105092, IMG submission 87021) | Freshwater sediment microbial communities from Prairie Pothole Lake near Jamestown, North Dakota, USA - PPLs Lake P7 Core (1) Depth... | ecosystem: Environmental > Aquatic > Freshwater >... | reverse complement strand
GACCGCGCCTTCACTCCTCAATGTTGCTGGGCCGGAGGTCGGCTTGGAACCGCTGGCTAGCCTCCTCAGTGCGAGCTTCTCTTCCGCCTGGTCCCCGGCGCCTGCCGTCACCTCCCTGGCTTTGAACAACGAGCGTATCGTGATGGAGGTCGACTGGGTCACGCCAGACGGATCAAGCGGCCAAGCGGGGGCGGTGGGCCTGACGAATGATTCGGGTTACTTCTGGTTTTTCGTCCCCACTAACGTCGAGCTGGTGGTCAAGGCGCTCGACGGACGCGGAACCAACGGGCACTTCTGGGTCTTCTTCGGGGCGCTGACCGACGTTCAATATAGAATTAAAGCGACCGATACTCAGACAGGGGCCGTCAGGTATTACTACGGCCAGCAAGGCCAGCAGAAGAGTGGGTACGATCTCTACGCATTTGAGTGACTTTGCGTATCCTTCGTGCCGTGGGCTTCAATTTCCACCGCAAATAGTGAGAATCAGGGCGCGGTTGAGCCCAGCGGCGGCCGTCCGATTGGAGGCGTCCCCTGGGAGCGCCGGTGGGACCCGAGCACCCCCGGGGGCCCCCCAGGGGACGCAGGCCTTGAAAGATCGGATCGAAAAGAATAACCGCCGAGCCGACGATCACCGCCGCTGCGCCCACCGTCCTGGCGGAATTGCGTCACGAACGGTCGCCGGCTGCCGCGTGGGCCAGCCGTCCGCCCACTTGATTGGAGATCAAGGCACCGCAGTCGACACCCGCCGACCTGTCACTCGACGCTGGAGAGCGTGAGGCTATTGCACTGGCGCTGGAGCTCGGCGCCGAACGTCTCTTGATGGATGAGAGGCAGGGACGCGAAGCCGCGCAGGCGCTTGGTCTCAAAGTCGTAGAACATTGGCGGTGATTCTCGACGGTGCTTTGCGGGGGCTATTCGACGGGCAAGCTGTGATCGAAAAGCTCAGTCGCACCAGTTTCTATGCGTCACCCGAACTGTTGGCAGCGGTCAGGAAGAAGTTGACTAAAATCTCGGCCACCCCGGCTCCTGACCTTCGGATCGACTCCAGGCGTCCCCGAAGGAAAGGGGACTGAAATGTGGATAAGTCGAGGGTGCTGAGTGTCGGCGTTGTCTTGCTCCCAAGTCAGCTGCCATCACCGATCGCACGGAAACGAAAACACCACAGGCACACGGTGTGCCGATTCAGACTGTCTCACCAGAGGGGTTGACCCCATCAAATTGTGCCCGAAATTGTGCCCACGACAAGCCAAAACAATCAAATCAACCCAACTCTACCCAAGATACTGACGTGTGAGGGAAAATGTGTTGCAAATAAAGGAATTATGGGTTTTAGCGCTTTGCCCTCATAACCCAAAGGTCGAGGGTTCAAATCCCTTCCCCCGCAACCAGGTTAAACCAAAGGGCCGCAACAGTCTGCGGCCCTTTTTGTTCCTGGTGATTTCGAGTTTCTTCCCGCCGATTGTGCCCACGGGGTGCTAAAGAAGGTAGGTCCGGAGCTGTTCTGTCGAAAGCTGTCCATCTTTGCGGTCGCCGGGTTCGAGAAGCTTGAGACTGAGCGGTTTTGCATCCATTTCTACAATATATTATCTGCCTTGGTTCTTCGTCTCCTATACCCAATGAAGAGGCTTCCTATAAACAAAACTACTACTACCGTTGGCGCCGCCCAAATGATTGCCGGCTCTGGATAAGCCCTCAACTGACTTATCGTCACCATCGATGGGCCGGTATCCGGAGCGGTGATGAGGATGTCATCGATGAGGATCGTATACGGTCCCGTCTGGTCGGTGCTGCCGATATAGATCTGCGCCGTCGCCGGATCGACGCCCGCCGGCAGGGTGTAGATGCCGCTGATGGTGGTCCAACCCGTGTCATTGATCGTGGTGTTTGCCACCCAGTTGTAGTTGGGTTTGACCACGAAGCGGACGCCGGTGGAGGCCGGGCCGCCTGCGGCGAGTTTGGCGCGCATCGAGAAGGTATACTCAACGCCTGCCTGCAGAAGCCCGGTCGGCGATTGGATGCCCTCGTAATCGGCTGCCCGGGTGATGCTTAACGCTTGGCCACCCGGACCGTCGTCCGCATAGGCCAGCGTTGGGCTGCCGCTTTGTGTCCATGTGCCAGTGGTCGAGTCGTTGAAGTTGACGCTCGAGATGGTGACGACCGCCGCCGGACGCGTGATGAGGATGTCATCGATGAGGATCGTATACGGTCCCGTCTGGTCGGTACTGCCGATATAGATCTGCGTCGCCGCCGGATCGACGCCCGCCGGCAGGGTGTAGATGCCGCTGATGGTGGTCCAACTCGTGTCGTTGATCGTGGTGTTTGCCACCCAGTTGTAGTTGGGTTTGACCACGAAGCGGACGCCGGTGGAGGCCGGGCCGCCTGCGGCGAGTTTGGCGCGCATCGAGAAGGTATACTCCACGCCTGCCTGCAACAGCCCGGTCGGCGATTGGATGCCCTCGTAATCGGCTGCCCGGGTGATGCTCAACGCCTGCCCGCCCTGACCGTCGTCCCCATAGGCCAGCGTTGCGCTGCCGCTTTGTGTCCATGTGCCAGTGGTCGAGTCGTTGAAGTTGACGCTCGAGACCACAATCGGGCTGGCGGCCTGCAGCGCGTGTGGCGATCCCAGCATCATCGTGATTAAGAGAAAGTCCAAGCATTTTCGTTCCATGGTTTCCCCGCTGCATCCCCAACCCTTGGAATGGTGAATAGGGTAGCAAATGCGTCCTCCTCGGGGAAGGCGGCCTGGTGCATCTCCCGCAGGGTCTCCCAGGCAGCAGTGGCAGAGCAGGCCGAGCAGCTTCCGGTTCTTGCGGAACACCGGCCACAACACCTGGTGGACGGCGCAGGTCGCCGCGTACAGCCTGTTCCTGGGCGATGTCGCCACCTGGGAATGACAGCGCAATTCTAAAGAATCCGGCCACCTGGGCCAAACCGCAGATAACCAGGTTCGATCCGAGATCGGCCTATTTTGATGGACTGGCCGGCTTGGCCCTCCGCAATTCCGATTACCTCGAGCGATTTGAGTCTGTCTCTGGAGAGTCGGATGAACCTTCGATCCTGTTAGCTCGGTTAGTAGTGCTGGCCGCGTCAGACTGACCTGCTCTCGACGTTCGAGCTTTCGATCTGTCTGTTCACTTTCACCCGTGTGCCCCAGCGTGAGTTCCTTGCCGGAGTCCGCAGAGTGACGCCCGACGGAGGAGGCGCCTACTTTCTGGCGACGCCGCTAAAGGCGTTGAGCGATCTCGTCTATGCCCGGAGGCGGGACTGGACCTCGGCAGCCCCGGTGGTCGAAAGCCTGCGCGTGGACGAGCGGGAATTCGAGTCGCTGACCGCCGACATGTTCGAGGAAGTCATGTCCGCATACAGCTCCGGCCGCATTCGGCGTTTTCTGGGGGGGCTGAGAGAGGACTTGAAGCTATGAGTGTCCAAATGATCCAGGATCGACTCACGTCGTATGACTGCCACTCAATGATCGAGGAGGAGCACGCCGTGCGTGAGATCACCCAGGAGATCGTCCTCGCGGGTCTCGGGCGCACGGACATCTTCAGCCGGGCGGGTTTTCAGGGAGGCACGTGTCTGCGCATTTTCCATGGCCTGCAACGATTCTCGGAACACCTGGACTTTGCTCTCGATGCCCCGGACCCGTCGTTTCAACTTGCCCCGTATTTGGACCGAATCCGTCAGGAACTGATTGTCTATGGCTACGAGTTCGAAATCGACGACCGCTCCGAGGCGGGCGCAACCGTCAGGCAGGCCTTCCTCAAGGATGATTCCGTGGGCAAGCTTCTCCGCCTGAATTACCGGTCCCGAACCGGTCCAATGCGGAGACTACGCGTCAAACTGGAGGTCGACACGAATCCGCCCTCGGGCGCAACATTTGAGATGCCGGTTCTGGACTTCCCCTTCCCTGCGGCGGTGCGCGTTTTAGATCTTCCCAGTTTGTTTGCGGGCAAGCTCCACGCGCTTCTGTGTCGCAGCTATCTGAAGGGACGCGACTGGTACGACTTTATTTGGCACACGGCACGAAGGACTCCAATCAATCAGACGTTGCTTTCGGCGGCCCTGGATCAGCAGGGGCCATGGAAGGGGAAATCGCCTTCCACCGACAATGCCTGGTGTGTGGAAAACCTCCGCGCGTTGATCCTCGAGCATGACTGGATGCAGGCCCGCAGGGACGTGCAGCGCTTCCTGAAGCCGCACGAACTGCCGTCGCTGGAACTTTGGACCCGGGACTTCTTCTTGCGGCAGTGTGCCAAACTCGTAGAAGCCGGTTGATACTGCAAAAATGAAAAAACCGACGCCGGGGACATTTATATGATCCGATGGCGAAGCAGTGCTATTTCCGGAGGACGAAGACGGTCACCGCCATGAGCCCCAGAAGCGCAAGGATCATCAGCGGTACTCTCCAGTCTGCCGCACGACTCCCGGCGGCTTGGCGGAAAGTCACTGCTGTCGGTGTTGTGGTGAAGTCTATGACATCGCCAGTGGCCGTTCCTTCTTCATTGATGGCGTAGGCCCGGGCGTTATACGCGGTACTGGCGGTCAGACCTGTAATCGTGACGGAATAGGCGCCAGTCCCGCCCGTATCGGCCGCCACCCTCGTATAAGTCCCGTCCGTGCTCTTCTTGTATTCTATGCCCCGTTCAGTGACGGTTGCGTTACCGTCAGAGGTAACGTTCCCGGCGACTGTCGCCGAGGTCGCCGTAACGGACGGCGGGTCGGTGGTTGTGACCGTAGGAATGGTCTCGATCGTTGCTGCGATCGAGAGAACGTTGGAGGCGGTCACCGGATCCCCGTCGGCCAGTTCCGATCCTGCGATTGTCAGCCCCAGGTCGGTCACGTCCGCATCAAGGTCTGTGCCGTCATAGGCCAGGTTCAGCTGGCAATGTTGCGAGTCGGTGTACGACACGTTCTCAACGGTTAAGCCGCTGGGCGCGTTGCTGAGGGTGAAGTTGACGCTCGACAAGGTTGCGTCCGCAAACGTGGTGTTTGCCAGCGTAACGGTGATCGATCTCGAATCGAGGTTTAGTTCCGTCAAGGCGGCATCGGGCGCCAGGCCGGCGGAAGGGAGGCCCAGCTTCTTGACGCGAAGCTGCTTGGGTGCGCCTTCTTCCCACACGACATACAAGTTGTCGTTCAAGACGCACAGGGACGGATTGTTGGAGGTTACACCGGTATTGTGATTGAGACCGGTCGTTCCTCCCCCGTCCATCGACGAAAAACCGGACCCGTTGTACTTCTTGACCCGAATCTGAGGGATGTAGGTCGTGGTGTCGTTCTCTTCATCCCAGACGACGTAGAGGACGTGATTATGGGACAACAGTTCCGGATTGACAGCGAATGTAAGGGAACCGTAATCCAGTCCCCCATCCAGTTGCCCACCGTCAATCGCGTTCCAGGATCCGTTATACGACTTAAGATAAACGTTTGGTAATCCGGTATTGTACGGTGGTTCTACTCCTTCGTACCAGGCCAGATAGACGATATTGTTGAGCACCCCCAAAGAGGGCAGGTTCGCGTGAGTGCCGGTATTGTAGTTCAGTCCTGTGTCACCGCCGCCGTCAACGGGAGTCCACGTTCCCGCGGTATCGCAGCCATAGCATTTCGCCCTGAGTTGCTGGATGTTGGATGCTCCGTACTCCTCCGCCCAAACCACGTAAGGCGCGCCGTTGCGCTCGATCAGCCGAGGACGGAATCCGTGTTTCAGGAAGTTTTGGTTGATACCGGGTTGTATACAGAGGGCGCCTGTATGATCGTGATCAACAAACGTCCACGTGGCGCCGTTATACTTCTTGACCCGGATCTGGCGGAACGGATCCTCACTGCCTGGCACCTGGTTCCTCTCGTCCCAAGCGGCGTAAAGCTCTCCGGCGATGACGCTCAGGGTTACGTCGGCGGCATCACCGCCGCCCGTGAAATGATTCAGACCCTCTCCGCCATCGACCGCAGTCCAAGTTGAGTCGCCATCGTACCTTCTGACCCTGATTCGAGCGGACACCGTCAAGTACTCATCCCAGGCGAGATACAGATTGCCCCCGTATACGGCCAGGGCCGGCCGTCTCGCTTCCTTTGAGGGATCAAAATTCAGCCCGTTGACGCCTCCGCCGTCTACCCAGGACCAGGCGCCGTCGCTGACCGTGTATTTCTTGACCCGTATGTGATGCTTACTCACCGGCGCTGCATCATCCGGTTCTGACCACGCCACATAGAGATTGCCGTCATACCCGGCTATGACCGGGTCTTCGGCAGACTTCACTGAATTGAAATTGAGTCCGACTGTCACAGTGCAGCCGGGTCCTGTGTGATTGTGGTCCACAAAAGTCCACGTCCCGATCGACCAGGCGCTTGAGGAAAAGCTCAAGAAGAGCAGGAAGACAACCGGGCAGTTTGTCAGGATCGAAGCTCTTCGGGAAGAAGGAGGAGAAGCCATTGTCTTCATTGGGCGCGCACGAGAGGGCTGGCGCCCCCGTTGCCACAAGCAGGACGGCGCCATTCGCCTCGTCCTGGTCCTATCACCGTTCTACGACTTGGGCCTCAGCTCGGCCGGTTAACCGTGACGACATAGAGCCGCGGATCGCTTTGGACGCTGGTAGCGACCTTGATCTCGATCCTGTTCTGACCGACGATGAGAGGAACCGGCGTCGTGCCTCCGCTGGCCGTCTGCACGCCGTTCACCTTGATGATCGCCTTGCTGTCCTCCGCGGTCGGGGTCACAGTCACGCTCTCAACGCCTCCCATGACCAAGCCTGTATAGGCGTATGTGTCTCTCGCAAACGGTGGATTCAGCGGGCTCCTGAGAACCGCCACCGCCAGGCCGGACAGATAATCGGACGTCGCCGGCTTGGTGACGTCGATCGTGTAATGGGCCACTGCCCCGTCGGAGGAGGCCACTTCAACTGATATGTGGGCGCCCTGTTCGACGTTAATGGCCGGTGATGCCTGTCCGCTTGTCACCGCGTTGCCGTTGACTTTGATTGACGTATTAGCGAACAGCGCGCTCGGAGTTACGGTGATCGTCTGCGTGGTGGAAGACACGACCGTCGAGTACGCGAAGGTCTCGCTGTCGAAGGTCGGGCTGAGAGTCCCTTGGCTCAGGGCCAGGCCGGAAAGGAACGGTCCAGTTTCAGCTTCGTACGCTTCAAGCTCGAGGATTGAAGCGACCTGGGCATTCCCCCTCAGTCCTTTCGTTACTAGCACCCGCATGAACCTGAACCGGCGGGGGACGAAGGCGCGATCGGTTTTACTCTGGCTGTTGTTGACGACCGCATCTATCTCCGCCCATGTATTCCCGTCCAGGCTGCGCTGAAGCCGGAAATCGGACATGGCGCAGTCGTGGTACCAACCGAGGCATGGCATCATCGTGACTCTCCACCGATTGATCCAATAGACCTGGCCAAGATCGATTAGGATCCAGGCGGGCACACTGCCGCATAGCCACCTGCTGGTCGGAGCAAAGGAACCGTTGACGGCCCGAGCCGGTGAGAACGGGGGTACGGCCGCGCTACCAGCTGCGGACTTGTTGAGTGCAACGTTGTTCATCACATCCCCTTTCAGTCAGGTAACCTGGTTCTTGGGTACAGAGATGCAAATGCAGTAACGCGCGCCGGGTATTGGCTCGGTCCCGTACAGATTCGGCAACGCGAACGTGAACTCCCCGTCGCCGCCGTAGCGGTTGCCGATCAAGGCGAACAATTCCTGGTTCACACTGATGCTCAGCACCTGCCCCTTGCATTCCAGCCAACAGTCTGGCGCGAACGTGTACGGGAAAAGCCTGACCTGTCCCACCAAGGATTGCATGTCGGTGTCCTCCAGGAAGCCTCCTCAAAAGGGGCGCGGCGGATAGTTGCCCTGCAGGGCGATACAGTACGTCATCCCCGGAATGGGCGAGGCGTTACGCAGATCCGGCAGCGCAAAACTCATGTGGCCGTCGCCCCCGTAGGTGGTTCCGAGGAGGGCATACAAGGCCGAGTAGGTGCTGATCTGAAGCAGGCTTCCGTCACAGGCGTGCCACCCGTTCGGGACAAAGTTAAAGGCAAAGAGACCGATTTCACCAATGAATGGTTCCATGATCTTTGCTCCGTGGCCGGAAATATAACACCTGCTGCCTGCGAATGCACGATAATCGAGTGAATACGGACACGAGCAGTTCTGTACTTGGGATGCGGACCATGCGGACAGGGGAGGTTTGCGATTGTCCGTTCCGTCGGTTATCATCAGCGGCGGCGAGGCGCCTGGCTTCCTGCTTGGCAAAAACGCCGAACCCAGGGGAGCGTGACGCGAAATCTGCCCGCCACCTTCTTGGAGTCTCTGCCGGTTGGCTATCCCAACCACTTTGCGGATGCGCGGCCGCAGAGCGGGACGGCGAATGAGAAAGAACACGCCATGAAACGTCTTCAACACCTTCTCGCTATTCTTGTCGTGTTGTCTACCGCGCTGGCTATCGCACCTGTGTCAAGCGTGAACGCGACGAGGTGCACACAGGCGGACATCACGGGTTCGGATCTGCACCTGCAGTTCAGCAGCAGCGGGCACATCCTCGGCTTTCGTGCGGGCGGGTTTTATCTGACCAACACCACCTACGCGCTGCACGTCCAGTTCGTCGGCGCCACACCGGTTGCGCCGCAGAGCGATGCCGCGGCCGCCTCCGGCGAACGCGGCGCGCCGCCCCCACTCCGGCGTGTAACCTACGCCAACCTGTGGGACGGCATCACTTTGACGTACGAACCGGTGAGCGGCGGCTTAACGCGTAGCACCTATCGCATCGAGCCGGGCGCGGACACCCGTGCGATTCATCTGCGTTACAACGTCCCGGTCAGACGGAATGCCGATCGCACACTGACACTCACGTTTGCCACCGGTCGGATGACCGAGAGCGCGCCCATCGCCTGGCAAGAGATTGAGGGGCAGAGTGTTTCCGTTCCGATTGGTTTTCAGGTCTTCGACTCCCCTCTCCAATCGCGGGAAGTCGGGTTCCGCCTGGGCGCTTACGACTCCACCCGCCCGCTTTTCATTGACCCGACGCTCACCTGGAACACCTTCCTCGGTGGGAGCAGCAATGACTATACCAACGGCGGCATTGCGGTGGACGGGAGCGGCAATGTCTACGTGACGGGTTACAGCACTGCCGCGTGGCAGGGAGCGACTCCACCCCGGCGCACCTTCAGCGGCGAGCACGATGCCTTTGCCGCGAAACTGGATGCAAGCGGTGATCTCGTCTGGAACACCTTCCTCGGCGGGATCGGCATTGACATCGGCGAGGACCTTGCGGTGGATGGGAGCGGCAACGTTTACGTGACGGGCTACAGCGATGCCACGTGGCAGGGAGCCACTGAGCCCCGGCGTGCCTACACCGGAAACGACGAAGCTTTTGCCGCGAAACTGGATGCGAACGGAGATCTCGTCTGGAACACCTTCCTCGGCCCGGGCAGCGATGACTATGGCGCCGGCATTACGGTGGATGGGACCGGCAATGTCTATGTAACGGGCGAAAGCAGTGCTACATGGCTGGGGGTGAGTGCACCCCAGCGCCTTTACAGCGGCGGCTTTGATGCCTTTGCGGCGAAACTGGATACGAACGGGGATCTCACCTGGAACACCTTCCTGGGCGGGACCGGCAATGACTATGGCCGCGGCATTGCGCTGGATGGCTCCGGCAATGTCTACCTGACAGGTTACAGCGATGCCATGTGGCAGGGAGAGACTGAACCCCGGAGCGGCTACACTGGCGGCTTTGATGCCTTTGCGGCGAAACTGGATACGAACGGGCATCTCGCCTGGAACACCTTCCTGGGCGGAATCGGCAATGACAATGGCGAAGACATTGCGGTGGATGGGAGCGGCAATGTCTACATGACGGGCCACAGCGGTGCCACATGGCAGGGAACGGCTGCACCCGGGCGCCTCTACACCGGCAACGTCGACGCCTTTGTCGCGAAACTGGATGCGAACGGGGATCTCACCTGGAACACCTTCCTCGGTGGGAACATCAACGATTTAGGCTTCGGCATTGCAGTGGATGGGAGCGGGAATGTCTACGTGACCGGCAGGAGCAATTCCACCTGGCAGGGAGCGAATCCGCCCCAGCCTGCCTACAGCGGCGACTACGACGCCTTTGCCGCGAAACTGGATACGAGCGGGAATCTCAACTGGAACGCCTTCCTCGGCGCGGGCAGTGAGGACATGGGATTCGGCATCGCGGTGGATGGGAGCAGCAACGTTTACGTGACGGGCTACAGCAATATCACGTGGCAGGGAACGATACCACCCAGGAGCCTCTACAGCGGCGGCTTCGATGTTTTTGCTGCGAAACTTGCCCCCGCAAGCAGCAATGCTGATTTGAGCGACCTCGTGTTGAGCAGCGGCACGCTCAATCCCGCGTTCGCCTCGGCGACCACGAGCTACACGGCAGCTGTCGCGAACGACGTTACGAGCATCACGGTCACGCCCTCTGCGGTGGACGCGGGTGCCACCATCAGGATCAACGGCACGATTGTCGACTCGGGCGGCCCGTCGGGCGCGATCTCGCTCCATACGGGTGACAACATCATCACGACGATCGTCACCGCCGGGGACGGCGTGACGAGCAAAACGTATACCGTTATCGTCAACGTCACGACCGGCTCCCGTATCAGTGGCGGGGAAGGATAGATCCTTAGCCGCTGCTTCCCTCGCTTGCTGTACGGTCTTTCTGTGGGGGCTTTGAGAGCTCCGTGAACTGCGAGAGAAGGCTCGCACATCGCATGATTCTCCTGACCGCCACGATCGGTCGCCCACCGGCCAAACGGGGATTCAGAATTTGGGGTACGCTGCTTTCTAGGCCGATGATCGTCCCCTAACGTCGAGCTATGCACGTTGCTGCCCTTTACGATATTCACGGGAACCTTCCAGCCCTCGAGGCTGTGCTCGGGTATCTTCGTCGAGCCGAAGTTGAGGTGATTGTGGTCGACGAAGAACGGAAAATTCGTTGCAAGTAAAGGGTTAGAGGTTTTCGCGCTGTGCCCTCATAACCCAAAGGTCGAGGGTTCAAATCCCTCCCCCGCAACCAAGTTAAAACGAAGGGCCGCAGTAACTTGCGGCCCTTTTTGTTTTGAGCGTTTTGGGCGATGTTAGCCCAAATTGTGCCCGCGACGCGTTCAACGTAAGCCTGAAGCTTCTCTTGGTTAGCTTCAAGTCACGCCGGTCCACGTTGTCGTACCGGTCAGAACCGCTTCGCGTCTTGTGACCGGTGAGCCGCTTCGTAGGGTCCAGCATCGCTTGTTCTGAAAGCCGTTCGCTTACAGTACGAATCCGGTACGGACTCGTTCTGTGGCCCACCGTGAACGAGTCCCGGCACGACCATGATCAGGTAGAAAAGGACGGCAAAAGGGGTAGTAATTCGGTTCATTCATCTCCTTGTCGTCCTTTTCGACAGTTCGCGGGGCTGGTTTTCTCTCAAGCCGGCGTAAACTCCTTGTTAATGTCTGGTAAAGCCACGTGAAATCAGGAGCTGTTACAAATCCAGGCTGCCGGCGAACTGCATCTCTTTGGTTTTGAAATCCGCCGTGAGGTGGAGCGGTCCGAACTCAGAGGTAAACTTCAGCTTGTCGTTCGGGCGCACATCCGTTCGGGCAAAAAGGAAAAGGACAACCAAGTCGCCATCCTGATCAGCTACCTGCACGCGATCGGGAGAAAGGCAACGCTCGCTACCGATGTAGAGTCGAGTCTTCTCCTGAAATCTCGCCTGCATCTCCTCCCCGGCTGGGGCTCGGCGGCGAGCCATGCGCTCATCCTGATTCGGGAGCCCGGTTAAGGCTATAACATAATACTCACGAATGAATTCAGCCCCAGGCGCTTCGACTCCGGCCTTGGCGTAAGCGGAACGCACCGCTTCGGCGCTTTGCCACCGAACTACAGGCCGGAACCAGGCTTCGTCCCCGATCGGCGGCCTGCCGCCCGGCCCTCGCATCGTAGGCCCCCCACCCGGACCAGCGATTGGAGGAGTGCTTCCAGGCGTCCCGCCCCCAGGAAAAGGACCTGCCTCTCCCGGCGCCTGCCCTCCACCGCGCGGACCTTCGGCCCGGCCGGAGAAGCTGACCTTCGCCTGTCTGGCCCAAGGGGAGTCCGTCAGTATCTGATTGATCT
>Ga0105092_10001607_pt1 | contig 12123 bp, 14 predicted proteins | sample PPLLak2March2015_FD_87021 | JGI IMG/M metagenome (GOLD analysis project Ga0105092, IMG submission 87021) | Freshwater sediment microbial communities from Prairie Pothole Lake near Jamestown, North Dakota, USA - PPLs Lake P7 Core (1) Depth... | ecosystem: Environmental > Aquatic > Freshwater >... | reverse complement strand
GCGGTCCGGTTTCTATAGACGTGCCGGTCCTACGGACCTGAAGACATGCCGCGCGCACTCTATGACGATGTCGGTTCCGCCCCAATTTATGGGTAAAGGGCAGAGCTAGGGTGGTAATCCCAGGACAAAGAAGTACGAGGACAAATGTCGTGCATAGCTGGGGCCTGTCTGGGGCCGTGTCTGAAGTTTTTAGTTTTCAATGAGTTGAAAACTAAAAACTTCAGACACGGCCCCAGACCCGGCCCAAGACACGTTCAACCTGACTTTTTCAACACCGGCGGCCGGTCGGTCCCAGTAGATCTCGCTTACCTGAAGCTGTAGCCGACGATAATTCTCACGCTCGGACTTCCGTAGGCTCCAGCAAATCGATATCCACGTCGCCCTCTTCGAAACTCCGACGGCTCAACTGCGCCGCCGGCCCCCCTCCCAGGTAGATGCTCCAAACGTCCGGGCGCGTGGCGCCGGTACCTCGGGCGAGAAACGGCAAGAAATAGATGGCTTCGAGATTCAGGGCAGTTATCTTAGTGACCTCGCCAAATCCGAACTCGAAGTTCGGGCGAAACCAAAGATTTCTGAAGACCGGCCCCAACTGAGCTTGTGCGCCGATGTAGAGGAGCTCAGGATCGAGGCCGACACCGCCACGCTTGGGTCGAGGCTGAAGGGACGGGACTGCTTGGTCTAATAGCCTGTTGCGCAAAAAAAACCTCTGTTTCGATTTGGGGCAACAGGTCCTAAAGTCTTCTACCGTATTGCTCCACCTCTCCCGCCCCTCCCTGGTTCCCTGAGATAAACTCGCTGCCTCTCTTCCCCTGACTCGTCGCGTGGGTGAAGATTAAAGATACGTCCGACTGGCACGCCGCCCCCCTTTAACAGGTAACCAAGAAACAGCTGTCGGTGGAAATGCGGAGCCTCCCGAAGCGTCTTTGACGGACATGAGGTACGGGAAACCGGCGAGGAGCCGGTAGTTTCAAAGCGGGCGCGAGTCACGGAGGAAGTGACGGTCGGTAAGGAAACAACCGCGCGAACCGAGACGGTGCGAGAAACAGCCCGGCGGCAGGATGTCAACGTCGAGAACCTCAAAGGCGAGGACAAGGAAGTCTACACGGCCGCGTCTCAGTACGTCGACACTCTTACCAGGAACAGACGTTACGAGGGCAAAGACTGGTCGGCGATTGAGAGTGACGTCCGGAAGGACTGGGAGAAGACTCGTCCTGGAACCTGGGACCGGTACAAGACAGCGATTCAATCCGGATGGGAGAAAATCGCGTACTGGGACCGTCCCGACGGAGATAGAAAGTGCGGTTCTACCTGGCCGGAGAACGATTCCGGCCAGGTGCCGTTGAAAATCAGTTCGATTCACCATTAATTATAGGAGGAAACGATGGCTAAGAGCTATCCCGCACCCGGTTCCGATCCTGAAAAAGGAGGAGCGGCACATGAACCAAACGCCCAACAAAGAACTGTGGGGGTGTATGACCGACCCAAGTCGAGAATGCCCTCACGGCTGATTCTCACGCTAATTCTCGTCGGCGCGGCGCTTCTCGTCGTGATTTTTATTGCCAGGTCAGCAATGGCCTTGTAAGAAGGTCGAAGGCCTCGCATCGCTTTTTCCTTTCTCGGTCTCGGGGGCAACTGACCGGGGCCGTTTCTGGACACGGCCCCGAATACAGTTTTTCGTCTTGAAGAAGGATCAAACGGAACGGGCTGTGCCCCAAGCACCTTAATTTTTGTGTTACGTTAAGACCAGGTCATCTGGTTCGTCTCCCTCGAATACCGGATCCATTGGTACCTCCCCGCTGGCCTGCGAAAAACGCGACGAGCCGGTTACTGCGCATCGATCAGCGTCACTGGGGGCGATCTGTGTTTACGAGAACCATGGGTAGGTAGTCCGGCTATCCTAGCCGGGCCTGAAGGAGGAAGTAGTGATGTGGAAACCCGATCCCACCTTTTACCCGTCGCCGAAGATGGCGATGAATGCGCCGCCCGAGCGGCTCGCCTACGTGTCGGCGTTGAACTACGGTCGCAATGATCAACCGGACGCGTTGCTCACCGTAGATCTCGACCCTGACTCTTCGACCTGCGGTCAAGTCATCAACCGGCTCGCTATGCCCTACGCCGGAGACGAACTGCACCACTTTGGTTGGAATGCTTGCAGCTCGGCCCTGTGCCCGTACGCTCCGCACCCCCACCTTGAGCGACGCTACCTGATCGTGCCCGCGCTCCGAAGCTCGCGCATCTACGTCATTGACACGAAACCGGACGCGAAGACTCCTCGAATTTCGAAGACGATCGAGACGCAGGAACTGATGGCGAAATCGGGGTACAGCCGGCCTCACACGGTCCACTGTGGTCCCGATGCGATCTATGTCAGCGCGATGGGGTCGGCCAACGGAAACGACGGTCCGGGCGGCGTTTTCCTGCTCGATCACTTCAACTTCGATGTGATTGGGCCCTGGGAACTGGAGCGCAACGGCCAGGAACTGGCGTACGACTTCTGGTGGCACATCGCCCAGGACACTATGATCACCAGCGAGTGGGCCAAACCTTTCCAGTTCGAAAACGGGCTGGTGCCGGACGAACTGCTTAACGGAAGGTACGGCCATCGTCTCCATTTCTGGGATCTTCGCAAGCGCCGGAACATCCAGACGATCGATTTGGGTGCCAAGGAACAGATGGTATTGGAGCTGCGTCCGGCTCATGATCCTCGAAAGACCCACGGCTTCGCGGGCGTTGTCGTCAGCCTGGAAGACCTTTCAGCTTCCGTTTGGACCTGGTACCGCGATAAGGGCGGACAGTGGCAGGCGAGGAAGACCATCAAGATTCCGGCACAGCCGGCCAAGGCCGATCGACTGCCGCCGATGCTCAAAGGCTTCGAAGCCGTTCCCCCGCTTGTCACGGACATAGACCTCTCTCTCGATGACAAGTTTCTCTATGTGTCTTGCTGGGGGATAGGTGAACTTCACCAGTACGATGTCACCGACCCGATGAACCCGAAACTCGCGGGTAAGATTGAGATTGGCGGAATCGTGCGCAGGAAAGGACATCCGAAACACGATGGCCAGCTCCTCGGTGGACCGCAGATGGTCGAAATCAGCCGGGATGGCCGGAGGGTTTTCATCACCAACGGTCTCTACAGCACTTGGGACGATCAATTCTACCCCGAGAAGCTGGAAGGCTGGATGGTGCGGATCAATGCAGATCCGTCGGGCGGCGTCAGCATCGATCCGAATTTCTTCATTGAAACGGGGCAGGCGCGACTGCACCAGGTCAGGCTCGAGGGTGGCGATGCTTCAACAGATTCCTTCTGCTACCCTTCCTGACACCCTTGGTCCGTGGGTGGCCGTGGTCGCCTTTGGCGCCTATCATGGATTGAATCCGGGGATGGGATGGTTATTTGCCCTCTCCCTCGGCCTGCAGCAGGGCAGCCAACGCGCCATCTGGGTCTCCCTCTTGCCCATTGCCGCCGGCCACGCAGCCTCTCTGGTCCTCGTTGCCATGCTGATCCTGGCCGGGTTTCACTTCATCCCGGCCGGTTTACTGCAGATGGCAACAGGGGTTCTCCTCATTGCGTTCGGCGTCTACAAGATCTTCCGTTATTACCGACATCCCCGCTGGGTGGGGATGAAGGTCGGTCTGGTCGATCTGACCTGGTGGTCATTCCTGATGGCGACAGCTCACGGCGCAGGACTGATGATTGCCCCGGCCTTGATCTCGATAGCAGCAACGGAAGGCGCCCATCATCATCATCAAGTATCCGCCGGTGGCGCGGGCGTCTTACTTGGGATCCTGGCTCATACCCTGGCCATGCTAACGGTGATGAGCGCAGTCGCTTGGGCGGTTTACCGCCACCTGGGACTGGCCGTGCTGCGTCAGAAGTGGATTAACTTCGACCTGATTTGGGCGGTGGCGCTGCTGCTTGTCGGAGCATTGTCACTTATCGGAGGTTCCTACCTGGGGAGCCGTGTCTAAGTGCTCTCTGAATGCGTCTTCGAATTGCTTGGCTTTTCATCGCTGTCACAAGCAGCCCGACAGGTCGAAGCGGACCGGCAGACAGCGCCGGTCGCTGAAATCGGGTCAGGGGAGCAGCCGACCCCCTGAGACTCCACCGGGGTAACAGCCGTATCAGATGAGCCTCCCAGGGATTAGCGCCTATGCCGGTCTTCCCCCTCCCAGATTCTGAAAAGGCTCTAGACTAGGATAATGGCATTCCACCATTTTCTCCTTTCCAACACTCAAGCGCTCTGGGACAAAATGCTCGATCACGAGTTTCTCAGACAGACGGCGACGGGGGAGATTCCCTTTGATGTTTTCGCCAACTGGCTGCGTCAGGACTACCTGTTTGTCCGCGAAGCTATTCCGTTCATCGCAGTTGTCTTGTCACGGGGTCCTGATTCCGTGCGTCCCGGCCTGGCCGCGGCAATTCCGGCGCTCGAATCGGAACTGGAGCTGTTCCAGCGCATCGCCGGGGAGAAAGGCATCCAATTGAGCGGCGAGATGACACCCACTTGTCACGCCTACGTCCAGTATATGATCGCCACGGCTCACGCCGGCAGTTTCGAAGAAGCTTTGACGCTCCTCTACTGCGCGGAAAAGGCGTATTTCGACTGCTGGTCTTTTGTTCGCCGCACACTCACAGGTGCTTCTCCCTGGCGCGAGTTCGTGGATCGCTGGTCCAATGAGTCCTTCGCGGGCTGGATCAAATGGCTCGAAGAGGAAATCGACAAGCTGCTTCAGCAGGCGTCAGAAACTGGGCGCCAGCGGATGGCGGAGACTTTCCGGCTCACGACCCGCTATGAATACCTCTTCTGGGAGATGGCCCTTCGAGGCGAATCTTGGCCCGACGCGTGACCGAGGCCGTCTCTGGAGGGCGTGTTGCCCAAATCAGGCGCCCGGGTAAACACAGGCGGCACTGAAACCTGCCCGCCGCGCTCTGGAATCGATGCGCTGCAAGCACTGCGACAGGAGTGAAACCTCACCCGACGAGGTGCGTCGGGCAGGGACAGTCCCAGGTTTTGAATTCCTTGCCGCCGCCCCGGGCTAGCCGCTAGCGGGTCAGGTCAGCAGGTCGATCCCCGCGACGACGGCTATGATGAGGATCAAGGCGATGACGGCGAAAATGCCAAAAATCATTTTGGCTAAAGTGGCCGCACCACGAGCGAGACCTGTAAAGCCGAGCGCTCCAGCAATAATTGCGACAAGGATCGCCCCGATCAAGAGTTCCAACACAGCAACGCCTCCAAGACCAGAAGGGATAGGGTTAACTCCATTATCCGATGCGGCCACAACCAAGTGAACAGCCGAACGGTACGGCTCGAGAGGTATCCAGCTAAGTTCCGTCAGATCAATGTCCTGCCGCGCGAGGTACAATTGATTTGCCTTCCCCCTCCACGCTCGTTAATCCTAGCCACAACACGGTCCGGGGACGCGTTGCTCCCGACCATAGGAAAGAAGCCTCCGACGTCTCGGGGTTCGGCTTCAATCACCAAAATCAAAACGACTGGAGAGTGGGAACATGTACGACTTGAAATCAAAGATCGTCGAGATGGGACAAAGAGGCGGGTCGTGGCTGGCGACAGCGGTCATATGCTGCTTGTTGTTTGCGGCAGCGGTTCCATCTGCCCAAGCACAGAGCAAAGGGAAGCCGTCGCCGAATCCCAAGGTTTCGGTGGAAATTCTGCCCTATTGGAATGTCGAAGGCGATCAGCCGGCGATGGAGACCATAGACGGTCAAGAGCAATTTCTTGGCTGGCAACCTTACAAGGACGGAGTTGACGGGGTGGAGGCGCAGATCTGGGCTGGCGGAAGTGAGGACATGACACTGCGACTCTATGACAGCCCACGCCGATTCAGGGCCGGGTACTCCTGTTGGAATCCTACGGGCGGCACTCCCTCCTGCCAGGGGGCTCCCGATCCGAATACCGGGTGGTTCATTAACATCCGTCAGATAGGCAACATGGCCGAGGGCGAGACACTCCTGACAGACGCTCACATTGCGGTCGAGCCTGCAAAGAGCAGCCTGACCTCTTTCAACTGGTGTGGGAGTGGTACGTGTCAGGGGAGCGGATTCCTGGTCTCGGTGCAAAAAGACGCGACCGGATGGACAGTGTCCAGCGTCGATCCAACATCGTTCTTCGGCGGAAGCGTCGTCCCGATTGCCGGCCTGACCAGGCGGACTTCCCGTACGACCCAGTTCCTGGGGTTGTATCAGCTTACTTTCCAGCTGCGAATTGAGCTCCTTCAGCAACCCTAGCAGAAACGCCGAATAGGTCGCATAACCGCTCTTTGCAGGGGCCGGGCACGATGCCTTCGTGGCCGGCTCTGTGACTGCTTTGTCGAAGAGTTCGGACGAGTAAAGGGAGTTCGTGAGTCAAGGTTCGCTCCGTGGGATTCCTGCCCGCTTACCGCGTCGATGTTCTGAAAGCTTGAACCACCTGGTGATCCGGGTCGGCTACGGAAAGGAGCGTCTTGAGCTCAGCTCGCAGCCGGTCAGCGTCCGCTTGCCTTCCGAGCCTTTCGTATACACGCATTAGCCGGTAAGGAACCGGGAGCCAAAATGCGCCCTGCGAGCCAAAGGATGCCCGGCGCCGCGCCATGACTTGTTCGAGCACCAAGGCGGCGCCAGGGAGGTTGCCCTCTGCCTCGAGGGCAGAGGCCAGGGATTCGGATCCGATGAGAAACTCCGAATACGGCGTTCTCTCAGTTCTCGTGACACACTCCTGCAGAAGCTTGATCGCCGTCTTTCGGTCCCCTTGTGTCAACGCGAGTTCGCCCTCCGCACCGCGGAGGAGTGCGTCGCCGTAAATAAATCCGAAACGAGCGATCTCAGCTGGAAGCTTGGCGAGCATGGTGCGTGCTTCGTCCAGGAGGCCCGCTTTTAGCAGCAGGATCACTGAATTACTGTTGGGCCATGTCGCCGCAAGCCGCTTGCCTGCCCTCCGAAGCGCGTCCCTATCGTTACGAGCAAAAGCGATCCACGCCAGAGTGCGCACATCTACCGCGTAGGCGTCAGGTTCCAACAAGGTCGAACACACCCGCTCGGCATCTTGAAGCCGACCGAGAGTCAGGTATGCGAATGCGGCGTGATGTTTGAGACCTTGCCGAGAGTCCGGATCCGCATTCGGAAGCTGCCGCTCGAGGTTTCGGATAACCTCCAGGGCGGCCGCCGGCCTGTCGTAGAACCAGTGCTCCCAGGCAGGGTACAGCTCGATCGGCATCATCCAGACATAGAACGGACCGCGCGAGCGGAGCGAACTGGCCCGTCGATAATAAGGACGCGCAGCATCGAACCCGGGGCCGCGGCCAGCCAAGACCCGGGCCGCATCGTAGTTGACCTCCGGCGATGTGGGCCGGAGGTCTGCCCGGCGTGCATAGTAAGGTACTGCCTCGTCCTTCCAACCGAGTCCATCGTAACTGAACGCCAGATTGTTGACACCCCAGTAGTCATCCGGGTAAAGGCTCACGAGAGTCTTGTAAGCGCTGATCGCCTGCTCCGCGTCGTCGATGAATCCAAAGTAACTGCCTCGGATGAAATATCTTTCTCGATCGCTCGTGGCGCCGGAAAGCTGAAAGGCACGCTCCGCAAACGGGAGCCAGTTCGACCTGGGTTTCCCCTGGTTGTTCATCGAATGCGCGAGGAGGATATACGCCGACGCGAAGTCCCCATCCTCCTCTGTGGCCTGCCTGAGCAACTGCTCCGCCGCGGCCCATTCGTCCTGGTTACCGAGCGCCATAGCCCGAGAGTACAACTGTACCGCGCGTAGAGAACGGCTAGTGACCTTCTCCAGGCGCTGCTGCCTGTCTTCGTTGGACACCCCGGTCTCGCCCAGACTCGTTCGTACCCAATCCGACAAGCGGTAAATGACTTCCGGGGCGTCGTTGGCCACACTCGATTCCACAGTTTTCGAACCGACGGTCGTCCCCTTGGCGGGATTGACGATATTGACCGTGATCCAATACTTGTCGAGCTTAGCAACCCGACCCGTAATCACAGCCTGAATCCCACCGTCTCGAAGGCAAACTTCGTTCGCCAAACGGGCGTCCAGCTTGCTGTCCAGAGGCCTCTTCATCAACCGTAGTGCATCAGCCACGCGCTCCCTGGGGACCACGTTTACAAAACGGGAGCTCCTGAGAGCCTCCTCCAGAGCGTGTTCGAGCGTCCCACTGAAAAGCGCCTCGCTCGTGTCGTTCTCGAATTCCGCGACCAAAACCCAGCCGCGTTCCTGGAAGCCGAGCGCGCTTGCCGGGGCTCGATCCCAGTACACCACCGTCGCGACCGTCACGGCCAACATGATCAATCCCAGGCAAGCCCAGATGGTCAGGCGGCCGGCTGAAGGAAGGCGGCGAAACCGGTGGTACCAGCCCGTGTCCTCCGGGATAGCGGATCCTGATGGAGAGGTGGACGTTCCCGGCAGCCGTTCCGTGGCTGTTGCGGTCTCATTGCTCCTATCCGTGACGATTGCCGGTTCGGGTCTTTCCCGAAGCTCGCTCCTGACCGGTGCAATAAAGCGATATCCACGCCGCGGCACCGTCTCAATAAACCGCGGGTTGTCGGCGGCATCGCCCAGCGCCTGACGAAGGCGGTTGACCGCGATGTTCAGACCGTGCTCGAAATCGACAAAAACCCCAGACGGCCAGAGTCGCTCACGAAGCTGCTCGCGAGTTATCAGCTCGCCCGGCTGGTCCAGCATTAAAGCCAAGATTTGGAAGGACTTATCCTGCAGACGAACCCGGAGTCCGTTTTTGCGCACTTCTCCCGCCGCTAAATCAACTTCAAAAGCGCCAAATCGAACGGGAGTACGAGGCGGTGGGAAGCTCGCCATCTTCTTTATCTATTTCTTCAATCTTAGCGTTCGCGCCGCGCATGAAGCAAATCTGGGAAACACGCGAGATGCGTCGAGTCAACAACTTGTTAATCAACGGCTTAAACCGTGAGGCACGATTTAGTTGCCTTATCGTGGCCCAACCGTCGATGCTAGCCTCAACAAAACCACCCAACCACCTCGAAGGTCGAAGACGACCGGACGGAAACCAAATCAGAAGGGAGGAATGGATACCCAGACGTTTGTAAAGAAAAACGCCCTCCGATCCTGCGCAGGCCTCGAACCCGGGTTCTCGGAGCACGGAATCAGATCACAACCAATCACGCACCCGATCTCGGAGCGTGGATGGCGCCGATTCCTGTCCTCTCGGAACTCTTGAGACCAGCGCAGCAGCGATCCTCGAGAGCTCGGCATGACAAGTGAAGCGCTGTCCTTTTGCCCTCCGTTCCGGGTGCCAACCAGGAAGGACGGGCCATGCGCTACTGTTTTCGCTTTCTCTCTGCTTTGCTATTCACAGGATTGTTGTCGGCGACTCCCGAGACCTCACCGTCTCCCTCGATAGTTCCTTTTGAGCTCGACGAGGGACACCTTATTGTCATTCGATCTACCCTCGGCCAGAGCCGGGTCCCGGTGCGGGTAATGATCGACACAGGCGCAACACACTCTATCCTCAGCCGGAAGACGGCCCGCAAGATCAATGCGCCGAGCATGGGAGCGGCCAGGCTCACGGCCTTCGGGTCAGAATCGCAAGCCGAGCGCGTCATTTTGCGCGGTCTCCGGCTTGGCTCGCGCACGATCACGGCCGCCTGCTACTCGGCTGATTTGCCATGGGGAAAAGTCGACGTCTTACTCGGGCTCGACGTTCTTGCCACTGCGGACCTGGTGATTGACTACAAAAGACGTCAGTTGGAGTTCGGGTCTACTTCACAGTCCGTTCACTCTGTTGAATTTGAGTTTGAGGGAGGCTTGCTGGCTGTTCACGCGAGTATCGGCGGGCGGCCGTACACGCTGTCGGTCGACAGTGGAGCGCCGGTCACTTGTCTGCTCGAGCCGGCGACCGGCGTGGCGATCAGACCTCTAAAAAAGCAATACGACGGAATCCTCCGTCGGCTGGGGGGAACGTCCGATGTGCAGAGTGCGGTTCTGCCTGATCTTCGCCTGGGCGACGTGCAATGGAACGATCTTCCTGTCTGGGTCGTCCGCGGAAAACGGCAAACCAGATCATCACTGGACGGAGTCATTGGCCTGATGTCTTTGGGCCTGCAGCGGGTCCAGTTCGAATTTCGCGCAAAGCGTATCAGCTGGGGAGAAATCCAGGCGAATCGATACAGCTTCACTGGGCCTCAAGAAGATCCATCTGGACTTCGACCACTGCGCCTTTTACGTCGAGTAACACGAGGGCGTGACGGTGAGATTCAAACTCACGACCGCCTGAACCCCATTCAGAGCCGGGGCCACAAGCCCCGGCCCTTATCTGACGTCAGGCGCTTATTGCTCATCGCTTGGCCTCAAATCGAGCCCGACAATCAGTTTTTCCTTGTCACTCATGTCTCCAATCAAACGGCGCAGCGGGAGGGGCAGCTGCTTGATCAACGTGGGCACCGCGAGAACCTGCCCGTCCTTTAACGACTCGGGATGCTGATAGACGTCCACAATCTCCAATTCGTACCGGTTCTTAAGGCGCTGCTCGCAGACTTCTTTGACGGACCGGATGGCCCGCTCTGATCTTGGGGAGATACCGGCTACGTAAAGTCGCAGCACGTACTTCGGTCGGGCTCTCTGTCGCGCGGCTCGCTCGAAGGCCGAGCACTGGTTATGCGACTTTTTCTTCATGCTCGTTTCCCTGCCAGCCCGGCACTCTGACCACAAGCTTCAGGGCCGTAGTCTCAACCCGGTCAAAACCTTCTCTGTGTTGGAAAGATCTCCGATTACTCTGCGAGACGGGCCACCAGGAACCCTAAGAACCAGGGTGGGCAGAGCGACTATCTGTTCCCCGGCGGCCACTTGAGGACACTTCATCACATCGATCACCCGGATCTTGCACCCGACCGCCGCGTACTCCTCGCAAATTCGATTGAGGTTCTGAACAGCGGCAATCGATCGCGCAGTCTGCCCGGCCACGTAGAGACGGAAGTCCCATTTCTGTTCTCCGCGCGGCCGGTCTCTCGGCGCGCTTGCCTTACGCCTCACCCTGAATTCCCCTTTAGTCTGCCTTCCGCAAGGCGCTCATCTTCCGGCGCTCTCCAGATGTCGTAGACAGGCGGTCGGCCTCCTGGACCCTCACGGTAGACAGTTCCTCCGAGATCCCCTTGAGCTTATCCTGAATCGCGCACAATTGGGATTGAAGCGCTGCCTGCTCTTGCTCGAGCTCCCGTTCACGTCTCCCCGCGACTTGCGCCTGGGCGAGCTCCGCCTCCCGATCTTTGGACTCCTGTGCCAGCCTGGCGGAGCCTGTCAGAACGGTGCCGGGACCAACGTAGACATCCAGGAGCCGAATCCCGTTATCAGTGAGCAGGAACTCGCGCATCTGATTGGAGTGTGCCATGCCCCGGCTCTTCAGCACGTACAGAATGCGGTTCCGTTCGTTGGCCGACTCAACGGCTCGCACGAGCAGCCAGGTGTCCATGAGCGAGCTGATCCCGACCTCGCTTTGCTCCTGCGCGGTGCCTGCCTCGCTAAGGCTTGTAAAGAGGGATGTGATCTGCCGGTTCTTCAGAAAATCGATCAGCCGTGTGAGCATCGTCCTGATTTCCGCGTAGTCACCCACGCCCGTCAGGTTAGTAACCGGATCGATGACCACTGCCTCCGGGTTGAACTGATTCACCAGCTTGTGAAGGTTGACAAGGTGGTTCTCTAAACCATGAACCGTGGGCCGAGCAGCTTCAAACCTCAGCATTCCCGACCGAACCCATTGCATTAAATCAAGACCGATCGAGCCCATGTTGCGCATCACCTGCTCGGGTGATTCCTCAAACGAGAAGTAGAGGCATCTGCGACCGTCCCGACAGGTGCGATCCGCAAAAGAGGCCGCGATACTGCTCTTCCCGGTCCCTGCTGTGCCTGAGGCGAGAACACTGCTGCCCTTATAGTACCCCTTACCGTTCAGCATGGTATCCAGCCGATCGATGCCGGTCGGGATGAAGTCTTTGCTGACGGGATACTTCAGACCCAGTGAGCTGATTGGCAGCACGCTCAGCCCGTCCTCATCGATCAGCGTCGGATACTCGTTGGTTCCGTGATTCGAGCCGCGGTATTTCACGACCCGCAGCCGCCGAGTGGCGATCTGGTTGACCACCCGGTGGTC
>Ga0105092_10001605_pt1 | contig 12131 bp, 4 predicted proteins | sample PPLLak2March2015_FD_87021 | JGI IMG/M metagenome (GOLD analysis project Ga0105092, IMG submission 87021) | Freshwater sediment microbial communities from Prairie Pothole Lake near Jamestown, North Dakota, USA - PPLs Lake P7 Core (1) Depth... | ecosystem: Environmental > Aquatic > Freshwater >... | reverse complement strand
GATTTCAGTACGTAGCCGGTCTGCGACAGGGTTCGAGACCTGTGTGAGGGAAGCAAGACATTCACCGAGCCTTTCTTTCAGCGAATTGATTTTTTTCCGGTTTGGTTCGATTGTAAACCAGAAATCGGAATTGCGCAAGATCATCTTCCCGTCTTTGGATTTAACCGTGGCCGATGCATAGTAACTGCCTTCGTAAGGCAGTTCATACATTACCTTTTCACTCAGATCTCCGCCGGCAGGAATCGTGAAGGTTCTGTTGAAACGCAAAGGTTCAGCAGACACTTTAATCTGAAGCTCGGATGAAGGACCCTGCCCCCGCTGGTTGATAAATTCAGGTTTTTCATTAAGAGCAGTCAATTCAAGCTCACAAATAAGATCGAGTTTCTCTGCACCGGAATTGTATGCGGTGAAAGGAATTGAATTCTCACCCGGAGCCGGTTCCGGCCATCTTCCATATCCGAATATTACATTGGCTGCACCTGAAAGACGGCAACTCCCGCTCCAGTCTGCCGATTCGCCGGCAGGATAGCTTCTGGAAACAGCCAGAGTTATTTCTTTATCCAGGGATGGGCCATCCAATCCAAATTCAGATAACGGTATACTGAATTCCGAGGTCCAGTCTCTCCGGTTAATGGATGCGGCATAATTCCATTTCCCGTTCCAGCTGATATCCCCGTTTTTGTAATCTGTCATGGTTTCTTTCGGATCGGCCAGGAGTTGAATATTCAGGTCTTTATAACCAATGTTTACCATGTTGAAATTCCTTCCCCAGAGAAATGTATCCCAGGGACGCTTGGGATCCACAATCCTGTGCAGATCACCGGCCGCGGGATCTGCATTGCGAAAAGCTACATACAGGTTTTTATCATCATGGCAAAGCATTACCGTAAGGGAATCCCGGACGTAAGTATCCAGTGTCCAGATCACGAATTCAGTAATTTTGGTACTATTTTGCCATGATGGATCACCAAGTTTGCCATCAAGAACAGGGGGCGTCTGAACCCAGGGTATTTGCAGCATGGGTTGATGGATCTGTGCCTCTGCCAGATTTGGCAGCCATACAAAAGCAAAAGCCTTTAAAATGAATCTGATCATTTGAAAATATGTTTTCATTTTTGTCATGATTTATTCTATTGATAGTTTTCTGCTTTCACCCTTAAAATTGTTTATTGTAACCGAAATGACTCCTGCCGGAACGCGGATCGCCCGGGATGATTCTGAAAGATAACCGCTTCCGTAAAAGAATTCGCGGTGTTCGGTTTCTCCGGATTCAAACGTCAGATCTGCGGTTACATCATCATTTCTCAATCGGATGACTTTCAGCTTTGTTCCTTCATTTCTGAAAACCTTCAGGTAACCTGAATTCTGTCCGACCAGTACAAGGGAGCTCCCGTCATTCATTACCAGTTCAGCCATGCCTTTCACATCACCGTCCGCAAAAAATCCGCTTTCTCTTGAGGGAACTGGAAAAAAATCTCCTTTTCCGTTTCCTTCCAGCAATAATCCCGTAAAGGCATCGTATTGCCCGTCATAGACATTTGACGAATATGAATTGCCCGCAAGGAGCAAATCGGTATGCCCGTCGAAATTATAATCCCCGGCCAGCATGCCATATATGGGTGCAGTCTGCGCTTCCACCGGCAGGGCATGTGCCTGAAAAGTTCCATCACCCATGTTTTCGATCCATGCTGATTCAAAATACCGGCAATCCCGGGTATAGGCATCCTTCAGGGTATTATCCGGAAAAAGGTCTTCCATGGTAGCTTTTGCATAATCTTCATAAGTTTTTATCCTGTTACGGAGGGAAGGTATTTGCGCCAAAAGAATGTTTCTGTGATAAATGGGATAACTCACGTCCTGCACAAAATAGCTGCATACCGGATCCATCGTCCCGTTCTTATCAAGGTCACCTGCCATAATCCTCATTGGCTGAGACTGTGAAACCTTGTACTGGGCATTCAGTCCGAGATTTCCGGCAGCATAGTCCATATCGCCATCTTTGTCAAAGTCGGCTGCAACAATGCTGTTCCACCAGCCGGTTAATTGCTCCAGACCGGTTGAAGAAGTTACGTTAATAAAATTTCCCTTTGTATTCCTGAAAAATGTAAGGGGCATCCATTCGCCGGCCAGGATCAGATCCATCCATCCGTCCCTGTCAAAATCGGACCACAATGCAGACGCAATCAGGCCAGGGCGTTCAAGTTCCTTGCCGGCCGAGACTGTAACGTCGGTAAATTTAATAGTCTTGCCATGGCTGTCATTTCTCAGGAGACAGCTTCGGGGCGGCAGCGGGTATTTGGCAAAATCTACCCTGCCACAGACGAACAGATCAAGATCTCCGTCCCTGTCAAAATCAGCAGCGCTGACCTGTGAATTGCATACCCTTAAATCGGGCAGGGCATTCTGGGTAATCATAAATTTTCCCTGCCCTGTATTGGTGAATAACCGGTCAGCATACATCGGATTGTCGGGAGGCAGACCGGATCCCCCGCTGGCCAGGTAAAGATCCTGGTCACCATCGCCATCAGCATCAAAGAACAATACACCCATATCCTCATACAAACTACCGCCCGGCAGGACTGAAGGCACGAAACCGCCATTGTTCTGACTGACAAATAACCTTCCCTGGTTGCCTGTCGGTCCTCCGATGTATACATCATCAAGACCGTCGGAATTAATGTCTGCAACCGCTATACCGGGGCCTTCCTTCGAATACTGGTGGGGTATGAGCGGTTGCAGATCAAAATCGAAAAACGGTTTTTCACGGTGCCTGTATTCCAGTTTGGTCATTCCCTCCATATTAACAAAGATTTTCTTCCTGTGTTGAGGAATTCTGAATTGAACTGTACCGGAAGATGCTGCATCCTGGTTAAGCGACAGAAACTGATCGGCCGGCAGGTCACGGATAATCTGCCCTTTGCCGTCCGGCCATACAACGTACAGGGAATCTATCAGCCGATCCGAACCCAATCCAAAATGTATACGGGGATCAACCATAGTCTGGAATCCCCGGTTCGGAAAATGCTCGTAATACTGTAGTTTTCCATTACAGTAAATGCTTACTTTGGCACCGATACCTCCGGGGTTGGGCAAATTGCCTTTCAGATGAACCGAAAGGAAATGATGGTTTTTATTCAGGGAATCTTTTGAAATTACCCTGTTCTCATAAACCGACGCCGGATCATTTAAATTACTGAGCACCAGGTCGAGATCACCGTCATTATCAAGGTCGGAAAAAGCGGAGGATGTTGAATATAGGGGCTGGTCCAGACCCCATGCAGCAGTTATATCCTCAAAGCCATAATGACTTGTATTGCGAAACATTACATTTGGCAATTTCACATTCCCTTTTTTGTCCAGGTTGTTCATTAATATTTCATATAAAACACTGAAATCAATTTCGGGATTTTCTTTGATTTTCTTCTGCCACAGTGCGGAGAAATCCATATTGGTCATGTCGTGCGGTATACCATTCCCTATGAACAGGTCCCTTTTACCATCATTGTCAAAATCGGCAAAAAGCGGAGCCCAGCTCCAATCTGTCTCGGAAATGCCTGCCAGCTGACCAATTTCGCTGAATGTAAACCTTCCCTCATTTTCGCCGTTATTAAGCTGTAGCATATTACGAACGTATTGTGGTGAATAACCCAAATCGAGTTCTTTAAGATGTCTGTGGTAATCGCGCATATTGCCCGCCATGATTCTTTTCCGGAAATAATCCCGGGGCTGCATATCGAGGGTGAAAATATCCACCAATCCGTCATTGTTGAAATCTGAAATATCCATCCCCATTGTGCTGTAACTGATGTGTTTTATATAGTCCCTGATCATTTCCTTAAACGTGCCATCACCCTGGTTGACATACAATAAGTCATTGGAGATATAATCGTTGCACACATAAATATCCGGCCAGCCGTCCCTGTTGACATCAAAAAAGCAGCTTCCCAGGCCGAAGCCATCCATGTTAATACCCGCTTCCTGGGATACGTTACTGAAATAGGGCAGTTTGGTTTGCGGATTTATTCCATCATTCCGGTATAATCGATCGGTATTGGCTGCAGATCCGTCATTTTTCAGGAAGCGGAGAGCATTTTTATTGGGCATGTTCATGGATGAGGTTACGAGGTACATATCAAGGTCACCATCCCGGTCATAGTCAAAAAACCCGGCCTGGGTGGAATATCCGTCGTCATCAAGCCCGACCTGTGACGCGCATTCTGTAAAGGAAAGGTGGTCACTGTCTCCGTTGCTTACATACAAAAGGTTGTGATAATCCTGGTGAATATTCCCGCCTGCACAGAGATATATGTCGAGCCAGCCGTCATGATTGATATCCACAAGGCTAACCCCGGTGATCCACTTTCCGGATGTATTGATCCCGCATTTATCCGTGATATCCTCAAAATCAAGGCTGCCCCTGTTCAAATATAATTTGCTCTGTGACATATTGGCCCCGAAAAAAATGTCACTGAAGCCGTCATTGTTCATGTCTCCGATGGCCAATCCAGATCCGTTGTAGTAATATTCATAGAAGATGGCATTAAAAGTATCCGTGACTTGCAGGGAATTGACAAAATCAATACCGCTCTCTTCGGGCGCGATAGTGCGGAAGAGCGTATCCTTACGTGTATCGCCATGATTCCCGTTATGGCATTCTGAAAGGAGGATTCCTGCGATCAGGAATAGTATATACTGACCGGGTGATGGGATCCGCACTTTATTCACGTTTTATATTTAAGAAATTTAAAAATAAAATATAATTGTAAAAATAGCCGCCGGATCAAATCCAGCGGCTATTTAAACTATAAATGAACATAAGTACTATCAGCAACCAGCGAGATCATCATTAATCCCCTACCGATGCTGCATAACCCGGGTTTTGTGTCAAAAGCGGATTAAGCCTTAAGTCGCTCAACGGGAGGGGGAAGAGGTAATCATTATCATCACAATTCTGTTGCCACTCAGCCCTGGTCTTTTCACACAATATTCTTTTCCGGATCAGGTCATACCACCGGTCATATTCAAAACAGAGTTCCAGGTTTCGTTCCTGGATAACGGCAGCATCGAATTCCTCTTTTGTCATGGACGTGGTTAATTTCGGATAAGCGGGATTGTCAACATATCCGTTAGCCCTGTCGATGGTCTGGTTGGCAGCATCAACCGCTGCCTGGTTCGGGCCGTTATTCACCATATTTTCAGCTTCTGCAAAGAGCAATAACGCATCGGCATACCGGATAAGCGGATAATTCTGAACGGACCTGTACCGTTCCATGTTTTCCCTGGTATCCATGAGAAATTTTCCGATGGCGGCACCGCCCCACCAGAAAGCATCCCCTTCGGTATAGGATTGGCCGTCCCAGTCTTCGAGCAAAAGGTAGGAATGCTTGCGTGGCTGTTCCGGAAATGTATCGGTCCAGGTTTTGTCGGCTCCTGTATCACCCCAGCCATCAGCCATTGTTCCCGGCAGATAGATCTGGGGAGGTGTCGATTCGTCATCTTCCGCGGCGTTGAAGCTCCACATGATTTCAGGGCCATAGGCGTTACTCAGTGCGAAAACCTCATCGATATCGGTAACCAGGTGGTAAGTTCCATCGTCCAGCACATCCGCTGCCATATCCCTGGCTTTGACGTAATAGGAAGCATCATTCAAAGGTGCTGTGGCCATAGTAATATATACTTTTGCCAGCAGGGTCTTTGCTGCCGCCTTGGCTGGTCTGCCCTTATTCTCGGCAGGCCAGGCTTCAGGAAGACTAGCAATGGCAAACAACAGATCCTGTTCGATCTGGGCATACACTTCCGTGGTGGGTGCCCGCGTAATCTCTCCGGTAACAACATTTGTTGATTCAGTGATCAACGGTACATCGCCCCATAATCTTACAAGCGAGAAATAATTCCACGCACGGATAAATTTTGCCTGTGCCATCAGTTCATCTTTCAGGCTCTGTTCAACAGAAGTTCCCAGTTTATCATCATTCAGTGCCTGAATCGCCGGGTTAATGTCGGCGATCGACTGGTAATGTGCAGCCCAGATATCAGAAGCATGATTATCACCGATTACCAGGTCTCCATCCTTATACTGGTCATCATTCCAGAAATTATAATAGGTATAGGAATAAGCAGACCAGGGATCGTATAACCGGTCCATTGCACTGGCAAATGCAGCTTCAATCTGTCCGCTGCTCTGGTAAAAGTTGTCAGGACCTGTAAAATCAAGAGGCGCCTCATCAAGCTCCACGCATTTGGATGTAACAAGGAGTAACACTCCTGACATCAATACCATATTAAATATATTTAATATTCTCTTTTTCATGATAGCGTATTTTAAATATTCATCAGAAGGTAAAATCAACACCTATTGTATACGTTTTTGCCGGAGGATAAGCACTGAGATCCACACCGATCACTTGATCGCCCCTATTGGCAAAAGCAGATACTTCCGGGTCATAACCGTAATAATCGGTCTTGGTAAGAAGGTTTGTGCCGCTTACATAGATTCTTGCTTTCTGAAACCCGATTTTCTGCAGCAGTTTCTGGTCAAGAGAATAAGCCAGGGTAATGGTTTTCAGCCTGATGAATGAGGCATCTTCCACCCATTGCGAAGTGGCATTGGAACCATTGCTGCTTTTAAAGAAGTACTTATTGGCAAGGTGCTGGTCTTCGACATACTTCCCATCGTAATAGGCAGCATGCTTTGCATCCTGATTCTCAGGTGTCCAATAATCCATCATGCTCGGGTCATTTCCTTCATAATTGACTTCCCTGCGTATCCTCAGGGTGTTGAACAGGTCATTTCCCTGATAGGCTATGATAAGGAAGGACAATTCAAGACCCTTGTAAGAGATCAGGTTTGTCCAGCCCCAATGGTATTTCGGAAAAGCATGCCCGATGGTTGTCCGGTCATCGGAATCCACGTCCCCATCCTCATCTTTATCCCAGTATTTATCCATTCCGGGCAGCTGGCCATAGCTTCTTGCCTCGGCATCCTCATCTTGTCTCCAGTGGCCAAGCCATTTCCATCCGTTCATCAGCCCATAGGATTCGCCTACCTCTAAAAACATAAAATCTTCGTTCAGGCTGTACCCTCCGGTTGATGCGCCGAAACCGATCCGGTCATCCGGGCCCAGGTCAAGAACCTTGTTCCGGTTGATGGTGAAGTTAAAGGAAGTGTTCCATCTTACCGTTCCTACAAAAGGATCACCGCCGATCATGATTTCCAGTCCTTTGTTTTCAATGGAACCTATATTATCCAAAATGCTTGGCACACCTACATATCCCGGTAATTCCCTGGGCATAAGCAAATCCTCTGTAACCTTTTTATAAACGTCAACGGTTGCAGTCAACCTGCCTTTAAACAAAGATGCATCGAATCCTATGTCGGTCTGGCGTGTTGATTCCCACTTCAGTTCCGGGTTTGCAATTCCGGCAATACCAAAACCGATATTCGTTGCAGACCCGCCATTCCACGGATAACTGTACCAGTAACCTGATCCCAGGCTGGCGAGGGATTCATAAGGATTAATACCCTGGTTCCCCGTGATGCCATAGCTTGCTCTCAGTTTCAGGTCATTGACAAGTGCGGAGTTTTTCAGGAATTCTTCTTCGGAAATTCTCCAGGCCAGCGAACCGGAAGGGAAATAACCCCATTTGTTGTCTTTTCCGAATACTGAAGAAGCATCTGCCCTGTAACTGAATGTGGCCATGTATTTGTCATTCAGTACATAGTTGATCCGGCCCAGGTAGGACAACAGGGTTCTTTTATTATGCCAGGAACTTGTTGATATTGATCTCGCACCGCCCAGGTTGTCATAACCCAGCTGATCAACCAGAAAGTCCTTTCCATTGATCGTGCTGCCCTTTCCCTCCTGGATGATCTGCTCCACTACCCCGGTAACAGTGAGGTGATGCCCGCCAAACGTGCGGTCATAGGTAAGGACATTGGAATTCTGGTAATGTTCGTAGGCAGATTCATTTACATTGCCATACCCATTGTAATTAATTCCCGACATGGTTTTGTGATTATAGTAATCACGATAATGGTCATTTGTAAATTGAACACCGCCCGAAATTCTAAGGCTTAATCCCTTCAAAGGTTTGAAATTCAATGAAAGGTTGGCGTTGTTCCGGTATGTTGGATGATTAATCAAAGGTTCCTTGGCTGATGCAAGGGGATTCCATGTATCATTGGGACCGTGGTCGCCGTCATGGACATGGTAACTTCCATCGGGATCATAAACCGGCTCCGTAGGCGCCCAACGCGGGGCGTTGTTGACGACCTGTGAAACGAAAGCTACTTCTTCCTTAAAGGAAGGTGACTCATATGTTTCCTTGGTATAGGAATAATTCAGCCCGAAATCCACCCAGTCTGTAACATCGGCAGCCAGGTTGGCGCGCAGGGATGCCCTGTCATATTTTGAATTGATCAGTATTCCCTGGTGGTTCAGATAGTTACCCGAAACCATATATTTCAGCTTATCCGTAGCTCCGCTGATGGCAAGGTTGCCATTGTGAATATGTCCTGTCTCATATACCACATCCTGCCAGTCGGTTCCCCCTTCTCTTTTATATGTGGCAACTTCCTCTTCCGTAAAAATAGGGGTGGGTGTTCTGCCTTCACTGGTTTCAGTCATGCGGATCTTATTAACAATATCTGCATAGTCTCCCGCATTCATCACAGGCAGTTTTCGTGCAAGGTTCTGGAATCCCAGATTATAGGATGCATCGATAACCGGTTTACCCTTTTGACCCAGTTTTGTTGTGATCAGGATAACGCCGTTGGCACCGCGTGAACCATAGATGGCCGTGGCCGAAGCATCCTTAAGGATTTCCATTGAGGCTATATCGTTGGGGTTCAATGAATTAATATTACCACCCTGCAAGCCGTCAATTACGATCAGAGGTTCATTTCCACCGTTGATCGAATTGAGGCCACGGATGCGGATCATTGTATTACCGCCCGGTGAACCGTCGGTATTCAGGATATATACGCCGGAAGTACGACCCTGTAAAGCCTGGTCAACCCTTTGTGTTGGCAGTTGCGTGAGTTCTGCAGGCCTGATGGAACTGATCGATCCTGTGAGGTCGCTTTTCTTCACACTTCCGTATCCCACAACGACCACCTCACCAAGCTCGGCCACACTAAGTGACAATGCAACATCGATCACAGTCAGGTTGCCTACAGCAATTTCCTGGGTTACATAGCCGACGTATGAAAAGACAAGTGTTGCATTATTGTCCGGAACGGACAACTTATAATCGCCGTTGGCATCCGTGACAGTTCCTGCGGTCGTTCCCTTGATCTGAATAGTAGCTCCGGGAAGTGGCTGTCCGTCATCATCTGTAACCCGGCCGGTGATATTCACGGCCATTGAGGCTATTTCAGGTAATTTCGGTGACTGGTCCGTCACATTTACCTGATTGTCAGTTGAAAAAACATGTGATTCACTGTACGCCAGATCATTGTCAGACAGCCTGGAAATACCATCTTGGCTGTTGATCGCAAAACTGACTTGCAGGAATACAATGCACAATAAAACAAATAGAATTGTTTTACCATTTTCTTGCAATTGTAGTTTCATAATCATGTGTTTTCTAGGTTAAGGTTTGTACATATACCAAATATAATAAAAAATAAGCACTATTTGTTCAATCAATTGATATTTACTTCTTATATTTATTTCATGAATCACCTGATTCACTGCACACAATTTCACTAGTTTTATTTCATTTTTTTTTGCCGTAACCAGAATTACACATATTAAAAAAGGAGGACCATTTATGAAAATTCACGTTTTCATTTGCACGTTTCCCTTAATCCTGTTGATTGCCCTGCTTCAAACTTCATGCACTGACACACCCCGGGATCCCGAAGCGAAGCTAACGGTTCTTGGCAGCATGGAGCGGATCGGCCAGGATCAGGAAGTATACGGAAATAACGAAGCCCGTATAAGCGCCGCGAAAAATGAGGTGGAATCCTTTCAGGTTGTGGTGGGAGCCCTTCAGAAAAATATCCGTGTTATCCGGGCTGAAGTTTCGGAACTCACAGGAAGCAACGGGACTATCGGAAAGGAAAACATAGCGCTTTTCCGGGAAGAATACGCCAGGGTAAGACGGTCTTCACCCAGGGCACAGCTGCCTCCGGGATTATATGCGGACCCTCTGGTGCCCTTCATCAACCCTTTGACAGGAAAACCTATTGAACCCTTTGACCAGTACCGGGTAAAGTGGGGAGAGCCGTTTATTTCGAGTGGTTTTGAAATGTATGCGGTTCCGTTCGATGTCTGGAAAGGTCAGAATCAGCCAATCTGGGTGGATATTTCAGTACCTGCGGATGCGACCGCGGGCGAATACAAAGGAACTTTCACGGTTACACTGGACAACTTTCCGGAGCCATTCGGGCCCGCAACGGACAGCGTAATTACCACAACCCTTTCCGTCCCTGTAATTTTAACGGTTTGGGATTTTGCCCTGCCGGACGGTCCCACTCACCGGAATCATTTTGGGGGTGTGAAATGGCAAATCCCCCGGTTGTTCGAAGCTGAACCGAATTCCGAACGGGCCCGGGAGATCGAAATGCGCTATTGCCAGATGATGGCTGATCATCGCATCAATCCGCCGATACCTGAAAGTCTTATGCCGGAAATAAATCCTGACGGATCTATTAAAATTATTCCTGAACGTCATGAAGCCCTGAAGAAATATATCCAGGATCTGCATGTGACGGATTTCGAGATTCCGCGTGCACCATTCAAGGATATGACCACTGCGAACCGGAGTAAGGCATTGCTTTACTATTCTTCTATCCACAAGTATTTGAAAGAAAATGGGTGGGATAAGCGTGCCTATGTTTATATGCTGGATGAGCCAAACCTTAAAGATAATTATGAAGAGGTTCTTGCGCTCGGTGCACTGGTGCATGAAGCTGCATCTGAATTGCGGTGCCTGGTTGTGGAACAGACTTACAAGCAGGATCCTTCCTGGCCCGACATGGATCCGGCCATCGATATCTGGTGCCCCCTCTTTGCTTTTATTGACCGTGAAACCATTAATGAGAAAATATCCCATGGTGATGAGGTGTGGTCCTATACCGCATTGTCGCAAAGAGCCCCGGACTATCACCCGGAATATAAGGAAATGAAAGACTATGATTCGCCCTACTGGCACCTTGATGCCTCGCTGATCTCCTACCGCACACCCACCTGGATCAACTGGCAGTATAACATAAAGGGATTTCTATACTGGTCGTCAGTCCAGATAAGCGATTCCCGGATCGGGATTATGGATCCCTGGCTGCTGCCCGCATTTTCAGAATCTGAATCACAGTTTAATGCGGGCGGGTACCTGCTCTATCCGGGAGTGCCATGCGGCATGGATGGTCCGGTTGCCTGTATCCGCCTTAAAAATGTGCGCGATGCCATGGAAGATTATGAATACTTTGCTGTTCTGGAAAAGGTTGCCGGTAGGGACGCCGTAACAAAGATTGTTTCCGAAGTAGCACCCAACTGGTGGGCATCCACACAGGACCCCAAAGTTATGCAGGCAGCCCGTGAAAAGATCGCTGCTGAAATCCTGAGATTGAAAAAGTAGGTCTCACCATTGCCGTCTGCTTTAGCTGACTATTGCCGTCTGCTTTAGCTGACGGTTAAGTAACAATAAAACAACAATCGTATGATATCAAACAGAAGAACTTTTATCAGAAATTCCGCATTAGCCGGAGCAGCTCTGGGATTGCAGTCATTACCCTATTCAGCGCTGGCAGTTCCGAATAACGATGTGATCAGAATTGGAATCATCGGACTTGATACATCACATTCACCTGCCTTTACGGAAATATTCCATGCTGAAAACCCGGAGCCCGGTTTGTCCGGATTCAGAGTGGTGGCAGCTTATCCCCAGGGAAGTACCGATATCAAATCGAGCGTGGAGACCATCCCGGAATATACCGAAAAGCTCCGTGGAATGGGGGTCGAGATCGTCGACTCCATAAAAAAGCTCCTGGGTATGGTGGATGCAGTGCTGCTGGAGACTAATGACGGAAGGCCGCACCTGGAACAGGCCAGGGAAGTATACAAGGCGGGAAAAACAGTATTTATAGATAAACCTGTGGCCGCTTCCCTGGCTGATGCCGTAAAAAT
>Ga0105092_10001604_pt1 | contig 12143 bp, 10 predicted proteins | sample PPLLak2March2015_FD_87021 | JGI IMG/M metagenome (GOLD analysis project Ga0105092, IMG submission 87021) | Freshwater sediment microbial communities from Prairie Pothole Lake near Jamestown, North Dakota, USA - PPLs Lake P7 Core (1) Depth... | ecosystem: Environmental > Aquatic > Freshwater >... | reverse complement strand
TGACTATATCCTGTTGATGGATTTGACACCTTTTGCTACTAGTGTGGAGGGACACAATCACATTGCGTCAAAAATTCCATGCACCAAAGAAGCTCTTCCAGAAGTAACAATATTTGTAGGAGTGGCTCCAAACCTGACATCTTTAGACCTTGGAAAACCAATCAATAATGGTACGCTTAATGGTAAAATGTTGGATTTGTCTGATGAAGGGAAATCATGTCTGTATCACGCAGATTTACCCAACGGTGTCACTGACATTGGTCTCATTAATACGTCAAATCGCACAATAGATTTTGATACAGGTGGCTATTCTGTAACCTTTTCTATACACGGTACTGCAGCACAGCATCTTGCGGCTAATGAAACTGAAAAATAGTAAGAAAAAATTAGGCTTCTTCGGTCCTGCGGCCAAATCCCATTATGCCACCTACCAATCCAAGTATACCGCCTAGCCCGAAACCACCGATGGCGAAGAGGATTACAAGAGACTGTTACCTTAGGTGACCGAATTTTCTTTAATCATGTTGATTAACTACCAGACAGAACTTGGAGGAAGGGTGAAAATACTTTGCACAAAAAGGAACCAGAAATCCAAAGGGTCTTTATTTGCATGATAAAATTCTCAAAATTTCAAAAGGAAAGGAAGTGTGACGATTGCATCTCATGTTATCAATTACGAGGAACAAACACTTGAATGTTATTGTTAGTTGTATCTGCAACATAGACCTGTCCAGCAGAATCTATGTCAATACTTTCTGGCGCTGAAAACTGACCCTTACCATCACCTTCACTTCCCCATTTAGTTATAAAAGTACCGTTCTTATCAAAAACCTGCACACGGTGGTTTCCGGAATCTGTCAGGTACAAGAAATCATTAGGACCAAATGCAATAACTGCAGGCTTATTTAATCGCCCATCTTCAGTACCCAGAGTACCCCAAGTCCTTACAAAAGTACCATTGTTAGTAAAGATCTGAATCCGGTTGTTTCCGTTATCAGGTACATATACGAGGGCATTTGAATCAACAGCTACATCCCAAGGTTGAATGAATTGCCCATTGCCCCTGCCCTCAGATCCCCATTTTGTTATAAATGTACCATTGCTTGTGAATTTCTGTATGTTTGCCCCATCTCTATCACTCACAAAAACGTATCCTTTTGAATCGACGGCTATACCATGTGGATGGAGAAACTCTCCATCACCAGTTCCATGAGTACCCCATTTTGTTATGAATTTCCCGTCGCTATTAAATTTCTGAACTCTAGCATTATTTTGGTCTGTGATATACACGTTACCGTCTATATCAATCTCATTGCCATGCGGATGATTGAATTGCCCATTGCCTGAACCCGTTGAACCCCAGCTTAAAAGATAACTTCCATTTTTTGAAAATTTCTTTATGCTGTTTGGTTCAATATCATTCACGTATAAATTGCCTTGAGAATCTAACTCAATTCCTTCTGGCTGATGAATTTTTATATCTCCGATACCATCTTGGGGTATGTTCCTATCAAAAATATAATTAGATAAAGGGCTTGACGATGATAGAATTTTAAATATATTTCCGGATAATGCCAGAAGCAAACCTAGAGATAGTATAAAATAGAATACAAAACTTTTTGACATTTTTTATATAAGCTGTTTCGTTCAGTATAGACCTTTCGGAATATTAGATGATATTAACTACTCTTAGATCGATTCGGTAAGTTCATCAATTTGTCATTTAGAATAAAAAACGTTAAACTCTGAAGGAATCATTCGTAAATGCTGCAATTGAGCTATATAACTGGACATTTGATAAAATGATGGTTTTGCGACAACAACTATGCCAGGGGAAGAAAAACCTCAAGATAACTCATATTTTATCCGTACCTAGTCGGTTATGACCGTCGCTGTGCATGAGGAATAACCAAAACTACATCCATACTAGGCATGCGAGATTTGATCACCTTTTCGGTGTTAAGCAAAACCATTTCGACCTCATTCAATGGTTTTTTTCCATCCATTTCAACATGTATTTCCGCTCTTGAGATCATACCAGTTTGGCGCAATTTGATAGACCTTACAGTAACATCACCTTCGAACTTTTGCTCTACTAGTTTTTTCATAAAATCTGTACTGACGGGATTGTACCATGCATCAACCAGTATCAAAGATGATTGTTTCAAAGAAACATAAGCCACAGAGAATATGAATCCAGCAATTATCATTCCACCTATAGCATCAGCCTGCAGAATTCCAAACTGTGTTGCTAGGAGTACACTCAAGAAACCTAGTATAGAAGCTGATCCGTCCTTTATCGAATTTTTAGCATCTGTTTTTAATGAAAGTAAATTGTATTTGTTGGCAATGTGTCGCATCTGAAAAGCTCTGTGTAAGGATATGGCACCGGCTATAGCTAGAACTATCATCGTGGCTATTGGCTGTTTAATTTCATTTGGATGGATAAGTCCCTCATAAGAATGGTAAGCAATGAATATTCCTATCACGATCATCCCAATTGCTGCTACCATTGCTGCCAAGCTTTCTACTTTATGGTAACCGAATTGAAACTTTCTGTCAGCAGGTCTGCGTGCAAATCGTAATCCTATCAACACAATAAAAGATATCATCGCGTCAGACATTGAATCTACACCGTCGGCTGTGGCCACTACACTTCCACTGATATATCCCATGAGTAATTCGGCAATTCCTATACTGATTAGGGTTACAACAGAGATTTTGGCAATTCTTTGACCCTCACGAAACCCCTCATTTACAAGTACCGCAAAAGAATCTTTGTCTGTGGATTTTCCTGAATCTGACGTTATTGAATTTGAAGATATATCCTCTGAGGTTCTTTTATCCAAAGTATGAGTTATCTAATAATGGACTCGATAACTATTAAAGATTATGAAGTGATTTTTAAGATTAGGTTTAACGAGTTAGGGTGAGAGTGCTCTGTCATAAATTGCTTATAAAGCCAAATAGAGTCTCGAATAGTCTACTTTATATTTGCAACATTGCGTATTACTAGTGATCTATTAATGATGGATATGAGAATAAATTACTTCATCATATCATTTGCTATTGCCCTCGTTTTGATTCCATCATTTGCCATAGTCTCTTCTTCACAGTCAAATAACACATTGCCAAGTGACTCGCTGTCGAATAGTTCTTTGTCAAATGCTTCAATATCAGATGAATCCGATGAAGACATCCCATTCTTTGAAAATGAAACGTCCTTTGCTTCTCTGAGCAGGTCCCTTGCTGAAGCTAATCAAGCGGAAGATGAACCAATACCTCCTCCGCCGCCTTCGGAATCAGAATCAGAAGGGGAAGCTGAAGAAGGGGAAGAAGACCCTAATGAATAGAACCCAGTTATAGATAAATGGCAAAAATTAAGATAGGAAGTATAGCAACGTAAGTTACCGCTCTTAATTGATAATATGAATATTGACAAGGTGTAAAATTATTTTAGAGATTTTAAATTTTTTGACTAGCTTTTCCCATAGTCTGATTATTTTTTGTAACGTAAAAGTTAATAATTACAAAGAAAAAATAGACATATGGGAAAATATGAATTACCTCCGTTACCATACAGTTACGATGCATTAGAACCACATATTGACGCAAAGACAATGGAAATACATCACACTAAACATCATCAAACTTATACAGATAAGCTCAATGCAGCTCTTGAAAAATGTCCGGCAGAAATACAGGGAAAGGACATTGTAGAAATTTTATCTAATCTTGATCAAGTACCAGCGGATCAAAAAAGTGCTATCAATTTTAATGGAGGAGGATTTGATAATCATCGAATATTTTGGCAGAATATGAAATCAAACGGTGGCGGTGAACCAAGTGGCTCAATTGCAGATGCAATTAATGAATCATTTGGAAGCTTTGCTGCCTTTAAAGAGAAATTCGCCTCTACTACCGTGTTGATTCAAGGCAGTGGATGGGGATGGCTTGTATATAATCCATCAACAAAGAAAGTTGAGTATAAATCAATGCCGAATCAGACTAGTCCACGAACAGAAAGTTTGATACCACTTTTAGGATGTGATGTATGGGAGCATGCTTATTATCTCAAGTATCAGAACAAGAGACCTGACTACGTCTCTGCTTGGTGGAATGTAATAAATTGGCAAGATGTTTCAGAAAGATTAGATAAAGCTAAAAAATAAAAAATCATTTTTTTAATAGGCTGTTTCTTTAACTGCAAACTGCTTTGCTTCAGTACTCTTATTTTTTATTTCTTTTTGAATTGTAAACTCGTCTGCTATCTGGCCACCTTCGTCATAATAGAAAGTTCCGGTTAGTTTTGCGTGAAGATTTCCTTACTGGTGTATATATTCAAAAATCCAAGTTTGTTGGCAAACTGAGTACCCACACTGGGCCGGCCTGACCGTCAAAAGAATAGAAATTTCACCCTCCTCTTCCAACTTCTTCCAACTATTACAAAAACAATCCCATCTTTTTGACTGTTAGAGTCTAGTAAACCTATTTGTTACTATTTCATTGGAACTTTCAATCTTAGATGTCTTCTTCTGGCCGGGTACTAGAAACCCGTTATGTTGGATATTTTTTGCTTAATCTCATTGGTTGACATCCGGATGTCATCGATATCGGCCTTAGTTTGAGCTTTCAAATTCAGTTCTGCAAATAACTTCTTGGTTTCGTCTGGTGAAATTTTCTTTGATTGATTAAGCATAGGCAACGTGTCATTAAGTAATGATTCTGATCTTGAAATGAATCCGATAGCGTCCTGGTATTCAACAATTTGTATTATATTTCCATTCCTTACACCGGACTCATACTCCCCATTTGCGGCATCAAGTAGCCAAGATGTCACTATTAAAGTCAAAGTACTGTTATCCTCCGGAACAATGAGATCAATTGCCATGTTTAGTATCTGATTGACTTCATTAGTCTCTTCCTTAAATTGAGTCAAGTCCAATTTGTCTGCATTCTTTGATAGCTCATTCAAAGAATTAAAAAGCAAAGTATTATGATTATTATCGGCAGAAGCAAGTTGTGCTTCTATAGAATCATAGATTTCTACTATTGGATGTTGAATATGGGCTTGGGTTAATGTATTGTTTCCATTTTCTTTGTTTATGATAGCCTGTTCAAGATGACCCTTCATCTGCTCAATATTATATACGAATTCTATTTTGTTATATGTTTGGGCTTCGGCTAGACCAAATAATGAAAATTGCAAAATTACAAACAGGAAAACGCTATGGTATAAGAGAACAAATAAATTAGATTTTGTAATATTTGAGTTAAATCTTCTCGCTGATGACCGACTATGTAAAGGAGAGGATAATTTAAGGCTTATCCAGATTCTCAAATTAGAGAAATGAATTCTCAAAAATTAGTGTTCTACATACCTAGAACGATTTTTTATTTTCTACAACTCTTATTAATATTTCTCTTTTCAATTGGAAATTACTTCACTATTCTTATTTTTTATTTCCTTACCAATTGTGAATTGGTCCAGAATCTGGTCACCTTTGTTGTCATAGAAAGTTCCAGTCAATTTTGTGTGCGGATTTCCGTTGCTGATGTCTATATTCAGGAATCCAAATTTGTTGGCAAACTGAGTATCTACAAATGGAGCCTGTCCATCAAAAGAGTAGAAATTTACTCCGCCTGTCCCAACTATCGCAAACACAATACCATCTTTTTGACTGTCATATTCCGTAGAACGGTCATTTGTTACTACCGGTTCTGAACTATCATTAGGGTTGTATGTTATAGGGTGAGTTCTCTGATAATTGTGATTATGTCCACTCAATACCAAATCTACCCCGTATTTCTCAAAGATAGGATGATAAACATCCCGTATTTCTTTGAATGCAGTATGTTCTGACGGTGAGGTATAAGGAGGTCCATATGAGCTAACAACTATCCAATTAACATCTTTGTTCTCTGATGCCTTTTTCAAATCTTCCAAGATAAAGTTATACTGCTCAGAACCCTTGTAATAGACAGATTTTGCAGACATGACTAGAAAATGTACTTTATTATATTCATAAGAATAGAATGGTTTTTCCAATCCAAAGCTATTTAAATATTGATCCATTTTTGCTTGCCCATCTTCTACATCGTGATGTCCTAGAGTGATCATCAGTTTATCCTTAATGGGCGACATCGTGTCAAACCAACAATCTGCAGTGCTATGATATGAAAGGTCACCTAATGCCAAGACTATTTCGGGTTCTTTGCTTTGCATATTTTCCACAGTATTTTTAGTATTTGTTGAACATCCAAAATCACCTGCTGCGGCAAAATTAAAGTTCTCTTCTCCATTCTCTTTTCCATCATCATTGTCGCCATTAAAACCATAGCCATCATAATTCTTACCATCATCATCATCGTCCTTGCTATCACCATCGTCGTCATCATCATCATCATCATCGTCAAATTCGTTTCGTTGCTCTATGAGACGTTGGTTATCCCTGTCATTTTCAAACTTATCTTTTAATTTCTCAATTTGCTCTTCTAAGTTCTCCTGTATTTTCTGTATTTTCGAGTCTAATCCAGTAATCCCAAGATTCTGGTCATTGTCATCTTGAGCTTTATTGTCTTTTTCTTTAGCTTTGTTCTCTTCTTGTTGCCCGAAGAGCAGATTATTATTTTCTTTGTTTATCTTATCCTTTAAATTCTCAATTTTCTTGTCTGCGTCGGTAAGTTTTTTGTCGATATTCAAGTCCAATCCGGCAATTCCAACATTAACCTCATTGTCATTGATTTCATTTTTGTCATTATTTCTTTCCGTGTTACCTCTGTTATCGTCATTGTTATTGTCATTGTTTTCACCACCTTCTGCCTTGCTTTCTTCTTCTTGATCTTCTGAAGATTGCTGTTGTTCTAATAATCGCTTATCTTCATCATTATTGGCTTCATTATCCTCCTTGTTGTCATTGCTTTCATTTTTGTCATTATTTCTTTCCGTGTTACCTCTGTTATCGTCATTATTTTCTGTTTCAGATTGAGAATCTTTTGGATGAGACTTACCATTTATCTCATTATCAGATAGGGATTTTTCCATTTTTTCATTTAACTTTTCCATTCTCTTGTTCAATTTGTCAGAAATTTCGGTATTCTGTTGGTCGTCAGTTGACTTATCATCCGTTTTTTCAGAAGGATTGCATGTCAATGGAATTCCTATGTTATTATCTTCTTGTTTGCCATTTTCACATAGTTTTTTCTTCCATTCATCAAGATTGGGATTAGAACTAGAAGCTGGCGTTTCAAAATCGCGTTCAGTGTCCTGGACAGGTATTATCCCATACCTATTTAGTTCATCAAAAACCTTGTTTACATAAGGATAAGCGATCGAGAAATTCTGATGACTAGTCATTACATTTGATGAAAAAATGAGAAATATTGTTGAAAAACCGATTATATATCCCAAATTTCTAAATCTAACATTGAACAAATTACTTACGCCTTCGAATCCCTTTGATATAATAAATATTTTTTGCTTTCAGGTTCTATTAAAAAATACAGTAAGAAAGCTATTTTCCATCTATGGTAATGCCTTTCATCATTACGCAAATCAAGTTATTCTACAAAATACACGTGATATTGGTTTTATCCTTTACGTTAAAATGAAAAAAATGAATTTTCGGTATATTGTTAAGTATCAATTTTTATCATAAGCTGCAAAATTAATTGTAGTCTACCAGGATTACATCTTATATCATTTAGTAACAATGTTCCTATTCATCGTTATCTTCTGAAGTATCATCAAATTCTGGAAGATAGCTCCCGGATTCTGGTTTGAATTTTTCTTCATTTTTTACCTCTCCCAAGAGATCAAACGGACTCTTGTTACCAGAATGTAGATCTTTTAACGAACCTTCATGCTTCGCTACATCTTTTTCAAGTTGCAATAATGCAAATACATCTTGATTTTTGGTTGATGTTTCGCCACTAGTTGAATTATTCTCAGTCGTAGCATCTACGAGGTTAATGTGCGCTAGAGTAGCTGAAATTGATATCATAAACGTCAAAAGCAATATTTGCAGTCCTGTTAGCATATTCAATGTATATTCTACATCTAAGTTATATAATATTTTCCTTCATAAATGTCCTTTTTGTTTTGAACAACGTATTATTTGGACTATGGGTTTCATTTATCAACACGATATCTTTAATACTTGTTTCTGAATAATGAAATGGATAATTATTCGGTAAAATACGATATAAAGTTCAAATACAATTAAGTGATGAATACCAGGTTCTTATTCTCAATAAACTGACTATTTGATCGTTTACCTTAATAAAGAAATTGAAATCTCAGTGTAATTCAAATAACAGCAATTTCAATGAGCGGTCCTATTTTTGATATTTTAAATAATGATATTTCCGAAGTCAAAGTTTATTCCATATGATAGGAGATAGTATTAGTCAAAAAAAATTCCGGCATACTCAAATAAGTTAGTATTGATTATCCACACTACCTTGAATAAACTTGCTAGATTTTGGATAAAAAACCTCAAACTTGATAAACATCCAGAAGGTGGATACTTTACCAATACATATAAATCTGACAAAAAGATTGAATTGCGAGATTATGATGGATTTAGATACTCATGTACAGCCATCTATTATTTGTTAACAGGAACCCAATTTGCATCATTTCATATAATGAAGTCAGATGAGATTTGGCATTTCTATTCAGGCAGTAGTTTAACGTTACACATAATAGATTCAAAAGGCCAATTGAACAAAATTCTTGTAGGTCCAAATCTTGATGAAGGAGAAAGGTTTCAAGTGATAGTAAAATCAGGCTGTTGGTTTGCTGCGTCCATAAATGAAAAGAAATCATATTCTTTGGTCGGTTGCACGGTATCTCCTGGCTTTGATTACAGAGATTGGAAAATAGGTAACAGGAAGAAACTTTCAGAAAAATATCCCCAGCACAAAAAGATTATAGAAAAATATACAAAAGCTCATTGAATCAACAGATATTAGGATTAGTACTAGCGCGAATAACGTTGTACATAATTATGAACATCAGTATTAGTAATAAAAATCTTATGCAATCTCTTCTGAGTCATGGGTATCAATTTCTCTGACGTTACTATCTATTGGCCATATATACTAGTAGTAACGGTACCATTTGATAATCCAAATACCTGGATACGCTTGTTGGCTGTATCTGCTATATAGACGTTACCATCTGGATCCACGTCAAGACCTTCAGGCTTTGAGAATTGTCCGTCACCATTTCCATCAGATCCCCAACTAGCAATAAACTTGCCTTCACCTGTGAATTTTTGTATTCTACCTGTATCATCAATTACATAAACATTATCTGAAGAATCTACTGCTATTCCGGAAGGACTCTCAAATTCGCCATCTTTATCTCCTCTAGAACCCCATTCTAAAGTAAAGTTTCCATCTTTCGTGAATTTCTGGATTCTATCATTAGTTAAATCGGCGACATACAGATTATTTTTAGAATCAAGATCTATATTTTCCATCCAACCAAATTGACCTTGTCCACTACCTTCTGAACCCCACTTTCTAATAAATTGTCCATCCTTGGCAAATTTCTGAATATCGGTAATTTCAGTATCGGCCACATACACATCATCATTAGAATCAATCGCGATTCCATGAGGATGCAAAAATTCTCCGGCTCCTTCACCTGCTATACCCCACTCAACAATAAATGAACCATTACTATCAAATTTTTGTATACGTTTGTTGTTCATATCAGAAACATACACATATCCTTTTGAATCAACATCCATACTATGCGGTGTATCAAATTGCCCTGGGTCAGTACCCTCCTTTCCCCATTCTAAAACAAATGTTCCATTCTTAGTAAATTTCTTTATATTATGATTCTCATAATCCGGAACAAATACAAAATCTTTAGTTGCTAGGACGTCATGTATTTCGCTGATCTTGTGTGTGTCGTTATTTCTCCCCCAATTTTGGACAAACACATATTCTTGATAACCAAAGGTAACCGAGTTAATTGATGAAAAATTGAGTAGAAATATGAACGTCACCAAAAATATAAACGTAGTAAATATTGTTAGCTTCAAACGGTTACTTGCTAATTTTGACATATTTCACCATAGAGTCGTTTGGATATGTGTTTATAAATATGACAATCTCGAAATTATTTGAATTTTTGATAAATTTTTGATGACTTTCATTAAGTACTCTTGAGAATGACTAGAAATAATACATATTGAATACTTGGATTGATTCATCATAATCATAAAATCAATTTTCTCATTTTTAGTATCTCTGATTAACATATTACCTTAATTTTACTAATCGAAGTCAGTCGTAATTGTTTACTTATTCTACTCATCACATCAGTTGACTACTGATGCCAGAAAATCGTGCGCGGTATTTACATTTCGATTCTCTTCAGGAGTACTATTTTCGATATCAATGTTACCATTAAGAGCAGGTTTGTCGTCGGTAATAGGATTGAGAATGGGTTTGTCGTCGGTAGTAGGATTGAGAATGGGTTTGTCGTCGGTAATAGGATTGAGAATGGGTTTGTCATAAACTTCAGTATTGCAATCTACGGAAGAGAGCATGCCCGCACATTCTTGAAGTTTAATTTGAGATTCTTCTTGACTATCATTCAAATCTTTGCTATTGACCTTAACTATGTTATTTTGATAATTACTAATTGGTGGTTCTAATAGATTTTGAGGCTTATCCATCTTAAAGGATGTAGTCTTAGTAACCTTAGGATATCCATCATGTGAAACATCCAAGACTACTTTGTAAGCATTCCCACCGCTTGTAGGTGGAGTATCCCATGTGTAATCTATTGAACCGCTATCATCGGTACTCGCAGAGAACTTTGTTTCTCCAATCTTTCCCAGAACATTAGCACCAGATACTATTTCTTTAGTATTGGCATCCACAACTTTTACGTCAATCGTTTGTTCATCACCCGGTACAACAAGCTCTTTTGACAGGCTGGCCTCAACTAACAACTGTTTTTGAACTACGAAACTCCCTGTTAATGAAGCTGGTTGGTAACCTTCAGCAGATGCTGAAACCAAAACTTTGTATTTACCGGACGCAGTATCAGAGGTTATGTTCCAAGTATGAGAGTATGCACCAGAAGTATCTGATGTCCCATTGTATCCATTCTTTTGACCAATTTTGGCCATAACATCCGCACCAGGTACAATTTCCTTCGTATTTGCATCAATAACCTTTACATCAATCATTTGTTCATCACCCGGTGCAACAAGTCGTTTCAATAAACTTGCTTCAACTGACAACTGTTTTTGAACTACGAAACTTCCTGTCAATAAAGCTGGTTGGTAACTGTCAGCAGATGCTGAAACCAGTACATCGTATTTACCAGACGGGGTACTAGGCATAATGTTCCAAGAATTAGAATATTCTCCAGAGCTATCAGAAGATCCATTGTATTCATTTACCATTATGTTAGCCTGCATAATCTTGACGGCAACATTGGCTCCTCCAACATCTTGTAATGTTTTTGAATCTGAAATCTTTACTGTAAAGTTTTGGGCTTCTCCAGGGAACATTAAATCTTTTGATAATTCCATATGAGTCAAGAGTTTTGTGGGAGATAAAGTTGTTTGATTACTAGATATAATTTGAGTACTTCCTGATGGACTTGTGGATAAAGATTTTAATTGAGGGAGGACGCCAAGAGGATCGTGTAGCACTGACGTAGATATTGGATTGGCATCACTAGTAACAACTCCGGTTACATTTATACTATGCCACTTTGTAGTTACCTTAGAATTTTCCAAACACTCGAGTTTAGATGTAAGATCATTTATTCCATTTTCAATTGTGTGATATGAAGGAGAATAAGTGAATGTCCAAGATGAATAGTCATCATTTCCATATGGTCCAACCGCTTTTGCCTCTTGGAACGGCTTTTCATCATTCCAGTCTACTAATACGGTGCAATCCGATTTCTCGTTATCTGTAGAAACACCAAAAATAGTTAGATTCCCAACAGGTACATCTTTTCCGCTAACTGGTGACAATATCTTTACACCAACTGACGAAGGAACAGTTTTTGTTGAAATATTTGATTTGTCAATATTATTACTTTTAAAGACAGGTTGTGTCTTATCAATATCACTACTTTTCAATTCAGGTTGTGCTTT
>Ga0105092_10001603_pt1 | contig 12153 bp, 13 predicted proteins | sample PPLLak2March2015_FD_87021 | JGI IMG/M metagenome (GOLD analysis project Ga0105092, IMG submission 87021) | Freshwater sediment microbial communities from Prairie Pothole Lake near Jamestown, North Dakota, USA - PPLs Lake P7 Core (1) Depth... | ecosystem: Environmental > Aquatic > Freshwater >... | reverse complement strand
CTTCCATCCTGTGCAGCTTCTATGCGTGCAACAATAAAGTCTTTTTTCATACTTGCCATATTATTTCTTGTCTTAAAGGATATAATTTCCTTTCCCTTGTGTAAATACTCTGAAAAAAACATTGTTCTTTGAGATTTAGGGGCAGTATCTCCCAGAGTCATAAGATAGGAGCGAGAATTCAATCCAGCGCCCAAAATATGAATATACCACAACTTATCAGTCTGTATACACATCATTGCATCATTGCATAAGCAGACACTTTTTGGGTAACAACTTTTTTACATTTAATTCCGTTCCTTAAATTTACTATTATTTTTTACATAGCCTGAAACCAGCTCACATTGAGAAGTTTACTAAAGATGGTAACTATTGATATTCACTTGTTACAAAATTTACAATGGGCACAAACTTTACTTTTATGCACACAAGTTACAAAATCAATATTATATTGACATTGACATTAATTAACAGTACATCTCTGCAATAAAACAAAACTTAAACTACAAAGTGAATGTCAAGATTTAGACTCGGTACTGATTGTCTTCTGTAAGCTTATTCTTTATTTCAGTTACTTTAACACTTATTGGACAGCCTAATTTGCTTGATGCAACTTTAAAACCACGCTTGGCAAGATCTAAATTTTCCTTTAAAACATATGCTTCAAATATTGATTGCTCTGGTTTTACTCTCGCTGCAAGCCCAGTGGCCTTACCAAAGGCTCTCCTCATCCCTTCTTGCAATCTATCCGCTCCGGCAGTTGCAATCATCTTATTTTCACGTAGAACCAAATGAGGATAAACTGTGAGTCGGGAAAAAAAACTCATGTCACCGGCTTGAGCCATTGTCTTGTTTGCTGCCAGCCTTGCAGCTTCTAGCGCATTGTGTCTAATCTGCATTTTTTCACTAACAATTAGTTGAAGTTTATAATCATAATCTACTTTGGATTGGCCTGACGAAAACCTTGCAATTTTTAGCTGAGGTTTCCCGGAGATATATTCTCTCCTCACATACGGCATTCCCTTAGTTTCTCTATAATTAACGCCTTTCATAATTCATCATTTGTTTTAATACTTAAATGCCCCTTTCAGAGTGATTTAATCGTTATGTCTTCAGAAGTAGATCAAAACAGTGAATTTCAGAACGTCATTGAGGGGGTTTTGACTAAAAAAAGCTTGATTAAGATTGTTGATACAAGATCTCAAGATCAGCTTCGCAACAAAGGATTTGGTGATAAAGAAGACAACGATTACTTGCTTGAAACTTACGAGGCTCTTTATCTGCTTTACCTCAACAAATTGGTCATAACTAATGGGAGTATAGATAACTTTGGCAGTTTACTGAAACATGTATTAAAGTACGATAAGGAGATAGTTACTAGATTTCTTGTCTATAGAGACTTAAGAAGTAGAGGATATGTTGTAAAGGAAGGATTTGGATTTGGTGCAGATTTTCGAGTATATGAGAGAGGTGAATATGAAAAGAAACGTGCAAAATACGTAGTGTTTTGCATTAACGAGGGGATTAATGTAAAGGTCGGAGAGCTTTCAAAAAACGTACGTGAAATAGAAACAATGGGAAAAAATGCGATAGCTGCAGTAGTAGAAAGACGGGGTGAGGTAATTTATTATAAGCTCACTAATATGAACTTCAAGGAGAACAAAAAACAAGAGACAACTTTGACCCTAAAAGAAAGAAAATAGTTAAATAAACAAGGTCGGAAAATGTTAAATGCAGGGAGTGCCATTCAAAGAGATCTACTGTCAAGATTGCAAGATAATTTTGGCTAGATACAACGAAGATTACTTCTCCGATTCCAGCATTGATGAATTATCTAAACTCCATTACTATTATCATATTAGAGAAGGTCATTCAATCATAGTCAGGAAAAAACAGATAACGCAAAGTCGTTGTTAGTTCTTTGAAAACATATTGCTGAGGTACAAGCAAGAATAATATTTTTCCTTACTCAATATTTTCTGCTACAAGATAATGATGATAATGGTAGTCCCCCTATAACTCTTGAATAAAATCAAGTCTAGATGAAGAGATTTTACCGGACTGCAGAATCTTGTAGTTTTAGTGCTCCGACCGGGATTTGAACCCGGGATCGTCGCCTTGAGAGGGCGAAATGCTTAACCGGCCTACACCATCGGAGCGATAGAAATTTGGATAATTTTCTTCATATAAAACTTATGTTGATATCTTTCATTATGTTGATTACAAGGGTGACTTTTTTAATGTACATACCAAGAGAAACAATTTCATCTTAAATCAAGTATTAGATATAAATCAATTATTAGATAATAGAAAGAAAAACAAAGTTTATTCATAAAAAATTTATCTTCCGGAAGACCCTTAAAATCTGATATTCGAGGGTTCTCGTCTAATTTATAAAGTTCTTTATCCCATGTTATCATATGGCGTCTGTAGAAATATTTGGTAAAGAGGCAGAGTTGTTCTCTGAGCTTCAAAATGGCAGAATCCGATGTACTGCGTGCGCCAGGAAATGTGAGATTCCAGAGGGGAAGATAGGTCTTTGTGGAATTAGAGGTGTTAATAATAATAAATTATGGTTATATGTATATGGAAAAGTAATTGCTGGGCATATTGATCCGATTGAAAAGAAACCTGTAATTCATTATATGCCTGGATCGTCAATATATTCAATTGCTACAACCGGTTGCAACTGGCTTTGTAAATACTGTCAAAACTATGATATTTCACAAAGGAGAAAAATAGAAGGCACCGAGATGACTCCGTCAGAAGTAGTGGAGAAGGCACAATTTTATGGTGCACAGGGAATTGCCTATACATACAATGAACCATCAATTTTTATGGAATTTGCGAAAGACTGCGGAATAGAAGCACACAAGAAAGGAATTTTCAATATTTTCGTATCTAATGGATACGATACACCAGAATCTGTTAATATGATGTCAAAATTTTTGGATTGTATAACAGTCGATTTTAAAGGTAGTGGAAATCAAGAATTCGTAAGACGTTATATAGGAATTCCTAGCTCAGAACCAATATTTTCAACCCTAAAAGAAATAAAATCAAAAACTAAAATCCATGTAGAGATAACTGATCTTATAGTTCCTCAAGTTGGTGACGATTTGGATTCTGCACGACATTTGTGTAGGTTTGTGTATGATGAACTTGGCCCAGATACTCCAATTCATTTTTTGCGATTTCATCCTGACTACAAAATGATGGAATTTGATTCAACACCGGTTTTAACTCTGGAAAAACATTGCGAAATAGCAAAACAAATCGGATTAAAGTACGTCTACATTGGCAATGTACCAGGACACAAATTGGAAAACACTTACTGTCCTGAGTGCGGCTATTTGGCAATTCAAAGATACGGGTTTAATATTGAGGGATGGAATTTGGACGAAGGAAATTGCTGCAAGCAGTGTGGATATAGCATCCCTATTGTTGGATCTCTACAGAGGAAAACTAAAAGATGGTTCCAATTTGTAGAATAATTTTCTCAAGGTTATCTTCTATGAAACAGGGCTAAAGAGTGGATAGAAATTTAATCAACTACTGAAAAGAAAATTCTACTATTCTTGCACAATCGGTAAATTGTCGTTCGATTCATTCTTCCATGTGGTCATTTCAAGACAATTGAATCAGAACAATAAACCTGTCAGTGGTTTGCAGCATGGATCATTTTTTTTAGGAAGGTTTTTGACAAAGCCGCATAATATCATAATAAACATTGACAGAATTACTTTCCATGACACAAGATTATGTTAAGAATCATGTAATTCCTCGCTATCAAAATTCTAAGAAGGGCGATAATGGAATAGTACTTGTTATAGGTGGTAGCAGTTTGTATCATGGAGCTCCACTACTGGCATCACTGAGTGCCCTGCGTGCTGGCGCCGACTTGGTTTATACCGCGGTACCTAGAATTATTGTTAATGCGATAAGATCCCATTCGCCAAATATCATTGCGTTGCCGATGACAGATAATTCGCTTACAATTGGATCTGCAAACCGACTGATTAAGAGTCTACCAAAGGTACCACATACCGCAACCATTGGAATGGGAATGACAATATCCAAGGTTGAGGCGCTGAATTCACTTGTGAAGAAACTAAAGGAAAACGGAACAAAGCTAGTACTTGATGCCTCAGCGCTAGTACCAAGAGTGATTTCAGAAATTGCAGAAACTGATACTATAATAACTCCACACGCTGGAGAATTTAAAAGAATTTTCAATGAAAATGTGGGAGTTAGTGAAAAAGAAGTTCTATCGACTGTTTTGAGAATGGCAACAAAGCACAAAATTACTATCATTTTAAAAGGATGGCTAAATGTTATAGCGGATGAGAGCGGGAAAGTTGCAACAATAAAAAGGAGTACTCCTGCAATGACTGTTGGAGGAACAGGTGATGTGCTTGCAGGACTTGTCGCCGCCCTATATTCAAGGATGAATTCTCCTTTCGATGCATCTGCTTTAGCAGTTTATTTCAATGGAGTTGCCGCCACTATTGCAGCTGAACAGATCGGATTTCATTTGGTAGCCACGGATTTGATAGAAAATCTACCAAAAGCAATGAAGCCATTTGACAAAATATCTAGACAGAAAATCTAGGTCGAGCTTGATTCTATAGAAATTGGTTCTACATTGCATTTCACAATGATATTTATTTTCCTTTGAGAAATATACTATTGTGAATCGAATCACAATTATTCTGATAACTCTTCTGCTGACCATGTATATTGGCCAATTTAGCTTTAATTCTCTCTATGGAGAAGAAAATATAGAAATTTCTTCTGGATCTTCCTTTGTTGATTCAAGCGGCAAATTGAATATTATAGGTGTTATAACGAATCTTGGAACAACATCTGAACAGGTAACCGTGGGATTAGATGTCCACAAAAAAATCGATGGTTCAAAGACTACCCTACAAGATACTACATTCAGTAAAATTATTTATCCGGGAAAGGAGTCTCCCTTTAAATTTAAAATAAGTGGGGCCTATGATGTCTTAAGCAAGCCGTATATACTACAGACGAACAATGTAAATGAACCCTATTATAATATCATCGTGCAAAATTATTCTAATTTTCCAGTAGGCCAAAACAGAGAACTGATTGGAACATTAAAGAATACAGGGAGTGTTGTGGTGCAGAATATAAGTGTGTACGCATCAGTTCATGACAAGAACGGAACGCAAATAGATTCTATCCAGTCTAATACTATACCCATACTAAATCCAGGTGAGGTAAAACCCTTTTCAGCTAGACCAGATCTTGTCATTGTAAATGATGCAAACTATTTTAGTTGCGCAGGTTTTGATCCAAAGGCCCCAATTAACACTCTTGATTTAGGTAATGGACAGTTTCTGCCATATGGATTGGAGAGCGTTGCGAAGATAAGCAATTTCAGTTATGACAATTCAACTGATAGTATATCATTTACAGCGGATCATTATAATCCGTTAGGAGGTATCGTTACTTTTAAGATACCACAATTAGATAGTAGTCACGATATAACTATATTTTTGGACAATTTAGGAGTAAAGGATCAGCAGATAAGCAAAAATGGCAAGACAATTACTTCCAATATTTTTATTCCTCCAAATGAACATTCCGTTAAAATTACTGGGATTCTTAATCAGTCCTAATCCCTTCACTTTCAGATGACCTAGGAGCGTTGAATTGGTCATTCATGTAATTTACTCCAACTATTTCTTGTCTTCGCTCGAATTAGATGAAATGCTCAACTTGATGCCTAGTTTTAATATATACGGGGTTACAAAAGTGGTGACAATTGTAACAACTCCCAAGATAGGGAGTATATATGAAGACACAGCACCAACATCCTGACCACCTTTTCCCACTATTAGTGACATCTCTCCCCTCGCAGATGACAGCCCAAGACCAGTTCTAACAGCTGTGGTTGTATCATAACCTGCTTTAATTAGAAGGGGTATGACAATTACCATTTTTGCCGTAAATGAAGTCACAATAAGGATTAGAGCAGGAATGATAAATAGTGGAATTTTTGACACATCCACAAGAGCACCTACTGATACGAAGAATAATGCTGCAAACACATCTCGAAGTGGGATGGTTATAACACGAGCTATTCCAGCACTATTTGATTCAGCTACTAGCACACCTGCCAAAAATGCACCTATTACCGGAGACAATCCAAGTTCAATCGCGACAAATGATAAACCAAATGCCAGACCCAGAATAACTATTATCAATACTGAATAATCAGTTTTTCTAGCTAGCTTGTCTATCAATGGTGGCAAATATCTTGAACCTAAGATTAGAATTGCTGCTATGAACCCCACAACTATCCCTACTGACAGAATTACCTGAACAAATGATACCGCTGCTGTTAAGGCAAGTGATTGTAGGATACCTAACATGGTAATGACTATAACATCTTCTACAATTAGTATTCCCATTATTAACACACTTGATTTCTCGTTTATCATGTTTAACTCCTCTAGTATCTTTACTGTAACTACAGTACTAGTAACTGACATGGCAAGTGCCAAGAACATTGAGTCAAATTGTGAAAATCCAAGTGTTTGTCCAACGAAGAATGTAATTAGTAGAGTTCCAAGTGACTCTGCAATACCTACAATCATGGAAATTCTTCCAACAGATTTTAATTTTGTAATGGGAAACTCAGTGCCAATTACAAACAAAAGTATGATTATTCCAAGCTCAGCTAGTGTATTGATTGTGCCTACCTCATGAATTAAACTAAATGGAGGAGTAAATGGACCAATAACCATACCGGCCAGAATATATCCAATTACCATTGGTTGTTTCAGTTTGTGCGTAACGAATACCATTACTGCTGCTACAATCATGACCACTGCAAAATCTTGAATTAAGAAACTTGTGCTCAATTGTGTTATGAGTTGCAAAAAATACAAAAATTACACTACCCACTAGTCAATATGCAATTACAATCCTATACTCATCTTTCATGAGTTATCTATATCAAAATTATAATTTTTTAACCCATGAGTCTTTATGAATCGCAAAAGTTCTTCATTATCATCAATTTTATAATATCTTTTCATCTTTTCTAAAGTTTCATCATCATAATGTACATGTCTTTTCACTCTTGCTCTCTCCATACCATATTAAAATATCTAATCGCACTTAAATTTTTCAAATAAATATCATGAAAAATTGAACTTTACTAAAATTGTTAATTACTAATGCTGTATATGCTGAGTCTTCAAGAACTCGAGTAATTCCTCTTCTTTTTCAAATCCATAATATCGCATTAATTTTTCAAAAGCTAAATCATCGTATACAAAGTCATATTGCTTTTTCCTCTTAAGAGACGCTATAGGAACGCTCATTGTTTTCTTGTTGAGTTAAATAACAGCATTTGGATATATTAGCCTTTATCCTTGTTTTAATAGAATGAAAATTCCTTGAATATCAACAATCTTGTCAAGAAATCTTTGACTCTGATTAGATAAAATAGAAAAATCATATCGGATTCTTCATACAACACTAAATTCGGACAACCGAGGCACATTTGCTGTTTGAACTATTTATTAATATACAGCATAATAGATATTCAAAATAATATATGACATCGGGAAAATATTTCAATAGGGCTGTAATTGCACTGGACGCACCTCACGTTGGATATGTTGTACGTGAAACAGATGACAAGATAGTTGTATTCGGCGACGGCAAGGAGAGATATGATATACCGTTATCGGAAATACAGACTGTGAGCAAAAATGTGTTAGTTGGATTAAAGTTTGACGAGATTGCAAAGAAATATTCTGTAGACAGGGATGCACCACTCCCTACAAGTAAATTTGTGGACCCTTGGGGCGCAGACGGAACTACTGATTTGAAATCATATATGAAAGAATACCAAAAAACCCTCTTCAATAAGGGAGTCAGGCTAGCAAATGAGGATCATGTAGGACATGTGATGAAGGAAACAGATGACAAGATTACCATATTCGGTGAACGTGATTATCGATTTGACGTTCCTAAATCGAAAATCATTGCTGTTGGAAGAAATGTGATATTGGGAATGGATTGGGATGAACTATTCACCTGCAAAGTTGATAAGAATGCACCACTGCCAAGTGGAGAACCTATAGACAATTTAGTAGAGGAAGAAGACAAACTCTAAAACTCTTCCCATTTGAATCGATACACAGTTCTTAACCAGTCTAGGATTGACGGAGGATAGATGCAGAAATGGTACTGATAGATATTTTTGCAAAAAAGAAAGTAGATTATTTTACGGTATTTGCTTCACTCCCAGATATGGGTAGAGTTGGGGGATTGGTATCCTCATTTTTGGCAAGTAATTTAAAAGCTGAACATATCGCGAACATAATCTCGAGCCCCAAACCATGGGTTAATGTTAAAGATGGGGTTGTACAATCAGCAAAGGATGTTTACAAAATTTATTTTTCAGACAGCGACAAACTATTAATTCTTACTGGCGATGTCCAGCCTGAAGATCATAGGGAACTTCTCGATTTGTGTCATGCATTTCTTGATTTTTGTTTGTCAATTGGTAAAATAAAAAGGCTCTATTCGGCAGGAGGTTCATTAAACGAAATGCTCACAGGTGAACCAAGAGTTGTAGGTGTTACTACAAAACCAGAACTGAGAAAAATTCTTGAAAGTTCCAATGTGGACACTCTGAGTTCTGAATTCACAACAATAACTTGGTTCAACGGTCTTATCTTAGGAATCGCTTCTGATAGAAATATTGAAGCAATTGGATTTTACGGTGAAATTTCAGACAAAACTCTACCCCAACCTCTTGCAGCAAAGAGTATTGTAAAGGCCTTCTCTAGAATTGAACACCTACCTATATCGACTAAATTGTTTGATGCTCAGTATGAAGAAGTCTTGGATCATATTGAAAGAAACAAGGGAACGAAAAACCTAGATAAATAAATGATTAGATCTTAAATCTGACAATGTATCCATGCATCTTTGCTATGCGAAAGTATGAGTTGCTCCATTTCCAGAATTGTTACTGTTGAGATTACTCTTGCATTATTACATAACTTAATGACAATTTGTCCTTATGATACTACGACAAAGCCTCTCGATATTCCATTTCGAGTTGTATCTGGGAGAGTTTGGTTGAGTATCTTGAGTGATTTTACTTCAACTTCCAAATTAAATATTCCCTCTGAGGGTAATGACACAGTTTGATTCGAAATTCCATTGATTGCAGTGAGATTATTTTTGCTGACAATTTCTTCTCCACTACCTGTTCTTATCGACAAATCATAATTTACATCACCATTTAATCTATTACCACTTAGGGCATCACTGAAATTAATACCTAAAGTATTTTCCCCTATTACTGGTGGGTTAGGATTCCACAATAATGATGCATGTATTCCTCCTGTATCTGTTACCATATCCACAGAAGTTGTTTGGGTCTGATTTAATTGCGGCCGAATGGTAAATTTCATTGAGTCATTACTAGCACCTAATGCTTCATTATTCTCAGCTAATTTTAGAATATCATTTTTGTTCAACAGGAAATGGATTATCAATGCTTTTTCTGAAGTAAAAGGATCTATTGCAAGTGATCTTCCCACCAGTGGTTGTCCATTTACAGTACCATTAAATATCGTGGAATTTGAAAATTCACTGAATGATTTTGGAATCTTGATTTCTTCATGAACAAAAATATTCTGTGATCCTATTCTTGAAACATTCCAATCAAATGGCATAGCCCATTTTGCCTCCAGATAATCAGGATCAAAAGTGAAATTTTGGATTCTGTCATAATAGGAGATTAATGTGCTGTTGTAGATTTGATTTGCATATGTTAGATTTGACTCAGATACATCGCCAATGCTGAGATAAGAGTCAAATCTTGGGGCATTTTCAGGTACAAAGATGTTTCTGACGTTATCAATTCCGAATATTTCTATTCCAAAGTGATACAAACCTCCTTCAGATAGCACTGGGCCAGATATTGTCAAATCTCCAGTTTCGCTTGTCCATCCACCCAAAAAAGGTTCTGTAGTTCCAAAGACATTTATTGGGCCCTGATTTGGGTTAAATTTTAACGTCAAGGGACCATCTTTTGAATAAAACAATTCACGAAGTAGCAATTTGTCCCCCTTACTAATAGTTAAAAAATAATTAACATTCGTAATATTATTTCCAGTCTTGGAGTCAAATAATCTTAATTGAAAGAAGGCATTCTGCATTGTATCTGATGTCAAGATAGGCGGGCTAATTTTTGTATAAAGGCTTGCTACTCTATCACCTACGGTAGCTGGGGGCAGATTTTCTTCAAATAAACCGTCAGCAATTGCTCGTTGGAGATTGGGAAGTATAATAGTGCCGGTTACAAATAGAAAAGAGAGTATTTTGATGTATTTTTCCATATTTAGTCTAGCAAATAATTGGTAATTTATATTATTTAGCAAGACACTGAATTCAGCTATAACTAGTCCAGTTAATAATTTAAATGCAATCCAAATCATATATCCGAATATGAGGTCAATTTGTAACAATTTGAGACCTAAAATATTTGCTTTATTAACTCCAATCGTCTGCTTAGCATTTATTTCATATCCCAGTTCTCAAATTTTTGCCGCTGAACTTGGAGATGGTCATAATATGCCCATGGTTAGCCTTGGGGATCGAAATGCAAAGTTAGCATTTACTGCAACTCAATTACCTGCAACTAAGAATGTACAACTGGAGTTTAATTTGCTAGATAACAAAACTGGGAACAACATACAACATACAACGTATCTTGTTATTGTATCTCATGAAAATCAAAGACTTTTCACAGAAACCGTTCATAGTCATAATGGACATATCCTTATGGAATTCGTTCCGTCAACAATAGAACCATATCGCATGAATGCAAATTTCGATACACTTTCTGCTAGCTATGTAGCCGATTATAGTGGTCCAATTAAGGTTATCGGTAATATTTTTTCTCCAGGTAATTATACGGTATCTCTTGAAGTAACGGGCGTGGATTTTGATAATCTATTCCTTCCTACTCCTCTGAAGTTTGAATTCCCTGTTTCCATTTACAGTTAGTCGCGATAGTCAGAGTTTATAATTTTGTGAAAATTGAGAATGACGTTCGAAAAATTTTTCTATCCATTATGATTACTCTATTATGTGACTATAAAAGCATCAGTATCATTTTCTGATATTGATTATGATCTTTTTAACACTGTACTTGAGTGTTGCAAGAAAAATGCGGAAATAAGATATGCTGACAGGCAAAGGCATAACATAGTAGGGAAATCTGTGTTCGGAACTCAAAACCAATCTGGAATCAATTTTCAAATTATTCTAAAAGATAAACCAACTGGAGTCGAGATATATGATTATTCAAAACGTGGCTTGGATAGAAAGTTTGCCGATAGTCTTTTTAATTCGCTCTTGCCGATTGTGGGGCAAGACGCTGACATAAAATTCGAGGATCAGGACGAATGCGCAATATGTAAGAAAAAATTCAAACTCGGCCTATCTAGATACATTCCATCTATAGGATGGGCAACACATAGCGAATTGTGCGAATCGTGTTATACACTTTTATCAAGTCATGAAAAGAACTATTGTTGCATCTGCCAAAAAAAACTAGGTATTAGAAAATATTCTGCAAGAATTAGTTGGAATCGCAATCTTATGTTGTGCAAAGAATGTTATCTTGTTCGAAAACCTCAAGTTCAAAATAATGTTTCGGTAATAGGGGACAGTGGTGAATCGATTAATACTATGAAAAGTAAGACAAGTTCCTCAATTCCCTCCAATCTTTTGAATAAATCAGTAATAATTGGAACTGATGATCCTATACACATTCTTAAAATTAGGTTCGCCAAAGGCGAAATAAGTAAAGAAGACTATCAGGAAATGAAGAGGTTACTAAAAGATGAGTGATATTCTTGGACTATCAATTTATCAAATTCCCACTTATTCTTAAATGCATTGGTGCGTTTGTTTTTATTAGAAGATATTATAGCTTGTAAATGAATGTTTCTTCAAGAATTATTTTGTTACCGTAACTAGATTAAAAAATATATATATTTTTTAAAATAAATGTATAATTTCAATAAAATTCTAAACTAAATTAAAATATGTTATTCTTATCTCAGAATAATATTTATAGTGGAG
>Ga0105092_10001601_pt1 | contig 12156 bp, 8 predicted proteins | sample PPLLak2March2015_FD_87021 | JGI IMG/M metagenome (GOLD analysis project Ga0105092, IMG submission 87021) | Freshwater sediment microbial communities from Prairie Pothole Lake near Jamestown, North Dakota, USA - PPLs Lake P7 Core (1) Depth... | ecosystem: Environmental > Aquatic > Freshwater >... | reverse complement strand
GCAGATACCTGCCCGTATGAAGCCAATTTTATCTATACGCACCTTATTCCGCTCTGGCATTCTTTTGGAGAAACCGCGCATGGTTTCAACCGTATCGCTGTTGCCGTCCATCAAAAATATCCGGCTCTTACCAGGGCTCTCGCGCCTATCATCCCTTCCCTGCGCCAGTTAACCGGTTATTGGGGTTGGCCTCGCTCGGTAGCAGCAAAAGAACCTACGATGGAAAGCCTGCAAGAAGCTCTTCAGACGGGTCCATACGGGCTATGTGTCTACCGCTGTGACAATGATGTGGTCGATCACCAGGTCGTCAGCATGATGTTCGAGAGTGGTACTACCGTGACCCTTACCATGCATGGTCATTCGAATATTGAAGGTCGCTCCACTCGGATCGAAGGGACGCGCGGCCGGCTGGAAGCCTTCTTTGGCATCGGCGGCGGCTGGATCGAAGTCCGCCACCACCGCTCGGGCTCATCCAAACGCTATACTACGGGCAGCGCAGAAGGACACGGACACGGCGGCGGAGATCAGGGACTGATGAATGCCTTTGTCAAAAGCCTGAATAACGGAGGCGAGCAAGCACTTACCACAGCCGATCAAGCACTCGAAAGCCACCTGATGGCATTTGCTGCTGAAAAAGCCCGGCTTGAAGAGCGTGTTGTGCGGATGGACGAGATGAGGTGAGCGGGGATCGGGGACTGGTGATCTGGGACCAGGGACCGCCTGCTACAGAAGCCAGATGAGCGGTGACCACACTCCATTGCTGGGAGGCAGTTGAACTGCTGATCGTCTTGGCATTACAACTTCTTTTTGTAAATGTAAACAGTATGTATTAAGGCAAAGTAACAATGAAGACCGAACAGGCTGAAAGTTGAAGATGAGGCTATTATCCATTCTTATCCTCCTGATACTGCTGTCAGCTTGCAATTCATCCGATACTCTACCATCACCATCTCTTACTCCTCCGTACCCGGCTGTATCTCATCCCAGTCCCCGATCACCAGTCACTAGTCCCCAGTCTTCCCAATCCACAGTCCCCAGTCCCCTCCCCTCTCTATCCCCTACTCCCTTATCCCTTGCAACAGATATTACCAATCCCCAATCACGCATCCCCAGTCCCTTCCCCTCCCCCGCCTTCCAAATCACCTACTCCCCCTGGGATCCGGTCCTGGCTCAGACCTGGTCTCCAGATGGAAGCATCCTGGCGGTTGCCGCCGGGACAAAGGTATACCTGTACGAAAGCCAGAGCTTCGTCCTGTTCCGCTCGATCCAGCTCGATGCCTGGGTCGGTGGAATGGAGTTCTATTCGGGCTCCAATGCGGATCGTCTTATCCTTTCCCTGATATTAAAAAACGGGAAGCTGGAATTTTGGGATGCCAGCAGCAGTGAGCTCATCTGCTCAGTTCAGGCGCATCCTCGCAGCGGGAACAGCCTGGACTTTGTTCCTGGCGGTACCGTTTTGGCGACTGCTGGAAGCGATCCGATGGTACGCTTGTGGGAGCTGCAGCCATTAATTGAGGGAAATACATGCAGCCTGGAACCAACTGCAGAGCTGATCGGTTCGTCCTTTGCTGTACCCTACCTTCAGTTCAACCCATCTGGGGTCGATTTAGCTTCCGTAGACGGGCGCGCAGTCCGGGTGCGTGAAGTAGCCACGGAAAGGTTGGCTGGCGTGCTTCAGGGTGAAGATTCCATTTTCAGCATGGACTACCATCCCTCCGGTGACATCATTGCTGTAGCTGAAATTGGAGAGAAGGTCCGGTTATGGGACTTATTGACACAGAAAGAAATAGGGGTATTAACGGTACCCAACGCACAGCGAGGCCACTTTATCTGGCAGGTGGTTTTCTCTCCAGATGGCTTGCTGGTTGCGAGTGGCAGCAGCAGCGGCAAGCTCTATCTTTGGGAGACCGGTGACGCAAAGAATTGGGAAAAGCCTATCATCTTTGATGCGGATACGCGTGATATTTGCAGCATTTCTTTTAATTTTGATGGTTCCATGCTTTTCTCCGGAAGCCTTGATGGTCATTTTGCTGCCTGGTCCATATCAAAATAACACATCTTAAACCAACAACGGGATAGGAATGACGATGGATCATTCCTATCCCGTTGTTGGTTTACCTAGAATTTGGACTTGAAGAAAACGCTATACTGCAAACGGATCGTAAAAAGGATTCGTTCCAGCCCACTTGCAGCTAGGTCTGCTTTCCATGTTGCACTCGCAGCTTCGTGAGCAGCGGTGTGCAAGGATACGAGGCGGTTGGTCGGGTAAGTTTTCCGCAGGATATACGACTTGGGCTTCTAGCCCGACTTCTGCATGAACCCTATCGCAGAAGCAAGTTTTAATGGTTTGCCATTCTATGACGGACATCTTTCCTCCAAAGGAACTTCAGGAAACTATAAAAACGGTCATCCTTCACCAATACAGAAACCAGTATACCTTATTGCGGAAAAAGGGACAAAGTGTCAGGTGTCACAGGATATTATAGACAAAATACATCTTTATAGTAGACACAATTTTTCCTGACGGCAATTCGGACAATTAAATCCGATAAATTGAACCTACGTCATATTGTTATAGTATAATGAAAACAATATTCGGATAATTTGGGGGAAGGAGGTGGTCATCCGAAATTTCGGCACTCTTTTTATACCTAACCTATCCCAAAAAGGTAACAATTACTTGGTATTTGTATTGGTACAACTTATAATCTCGAGGAGAAGAGAATATGAAAAGTAAAACCCTATATTCCATACTGGTCATGCTCTTAATGGCCAGCATGGTATTGGCATCCTGTACACAAACCGAAGCACCACCAGAAGCAACTGTTGAAGAGGGGGAGACAGAAGGTGAAGCGCCCGCTCCAGAGACAACTGAAGAAGCAGCACCAGCACAAGAAGGCAACCCCTTTGCTAGCCCAGAAGTACGGCGGGCAATTGCAGCAGCAATCGATCGTGAAGTCATCGTCGATCGGGTATTCGAAGGCCGTAACGATCCCGCTTACCACATGATCCCACCGGGCTATCCTTTCGCAACCGAACCTTTCAGGGATTCATTTGGCACGCGTGACCTGGACATGGCTATCGAGCTTCTCGAAGGTCAGGGATACAGCGAAAGCAATCAACTCGTAGTCGATCTATGGTATCCACCCGAACATTACGGCACGACGACAGCCGATGTTATGCAGGTCATCAAAGAACAGCTCGAAGAGACTGGTCTGGTGGTCGTCAACCTGCACAGCCAGAACTGGGCCGAATATGTAGACAGCTTCGTAGCCGGCAGGCTGCCGTTCTTTATCTTGGGTTGGTTCCCCGACTTTGTTGATCCCGAGACCTGGTTGACTCCGTTTGCTTCCTGCACAGCTTCGCCAGATCAAGGTGTGAACTATTGTAATGAAGAGATGGACCGCTTGTTACTGGAAGCGGCCTCCGAAACCGACGAAGCTCAGCGTGAAGATCTTTACCGGCAAGTTGGCGAGCTATATGCCACGGATATCCCGACGATCCCCCTGTTCTGGGAGCCAGAATTCATCACCAACCGCCCCGGTATCGAAGGCATCACCATCGGAGCACCCTTTGAGTTCAGCTACAATGTTCTGAGCTTTGGCGCTGATGCTCAACCTGCTGCTGGCAGCGACGATACGATCATTATCGGTACCACTGACGAGATCAACAGCCTCGATCCCCAGGATTCATACTCCACCCACGACTGGGAAATCCTGAAAAACACCAATGTTCCGCTGATGACCTACGTACCTGGTACAGCAGAGCTGGTACCTGGTACTGCGGCTGATTTCCCGGAGATCAGCGATGACGGCTTGACCTATACCTTTACCTTGCGCGAAGATATTCAATATGCCGACGGCACGCCGCTGACTGCACAGGACTACGTGCGGGCATGGGATCGCCTCAACGCACTCGAAGGTCAGGTCTCTGGTCTGATCCAGCAGTACGTGGACAGCGTGGAAGCTCCTGATGATCAGACCATTGTCTATCATCTCAAGGCTGCTTTTGCCTTCTTCCCAGCCCTGGCGGCTACCCCGCCGTTCATCCCACCGAATCCCAATGAGTTCCCCGCAGATTCAATCCAGCAGTTCCCTGAAACACTCAACGGAATTGGTGCTTACCGGATGGTCTCCCACGCTCCGGGTGAGCAGCTCGTCCTCGAAGCCAACCCGAATTACTTTGGTGATGATGCTGCCATTATCCCGAACATCATCGTCCGCTACTATGCTGACCCATCTACAATGGCGAATGCAGTAGAGAACGGCGAGATTGATATTGCCTGGCGGACGCTTGGTCCTGTCGAGGCAACCCGCCTGATGGATGTTGAGGGTCTTACCGTAACACAGGTAGATGCTCCGGCTCTGCGCTATCTGGTGTTTAACCACACCTACCAGCCAGGCCAATAGCAAATGATCCTCGCCCAACAGGGTGTATAATAGGCAACTTGGAAGAGGGGCGAGTGATCATCTCGCCCCTCTTGTTCATATTATTACTTTTTTGGAGGGTTCCCTATGTCAGCTTCCCTGAGGAACTTCCTGATCACCAGGCTTTTCCTCACGATCCCCATGGTCCTGATCCTGATCACGATGGTGTTCTTGATCATGCGCGTTCTCCCTGGTGATCCGATCCGCTCGCAGCTCGGTCCTCGGGTCAGTGAAACGCAGGCCAATGCAATCCGCGAACGCCTGGGGCTGAACCGCCCTTTGTATATCCAGTACTTTAATTTTGTTTGGAGTATGGTTACTTTGGATTTTGGGACTGCACTCACACAGGGAGAAAGGCCTATCCTGGATGAGCTTAGCGAACGTATCCCTGCTACCATCGAGCTTACCATCCCTGCCATGACGTTTACTTCGGTTTTTGGTATCTTCCTGGGTGCACTTGCCGCACGGTACCGAAAAAAAGGGCCCGACTATACTATCCGCCTCTTCAGTATTATCGTCTACTCCATCCCCATCTTCTTTATGGGTTTACTGTTTCAGATCTTGTTTTCGGTCCGCCTGGGAATTCTACCCCTTGCGGGTCGCATGTCTCCTATACTGCTGCGGAATTTTGAGTCGCCAACCAATTTTTATGTCATTGATTCCATCATTACTCAAAACTGGGCTGCCCTTGGCTCTGTCTTAGCTCATCTCGTACTGCCTTCTTTAACACTTGGCCTGGCTCTTTCCGGTGTGTTTATTCGCCTGACGCGTGTCAATATGATCGAGATGCTTCAGTCCGACTTTATCACCGCTGGACGAGCACGCGGTATTCCGGAAACAAAGCTTACCTATCGGCACGCTCTACGAAACACGTTCATCCCGATTATGACACTGATCGGGCTGCAGTTTGCCATCCTCCTTGCTGGAGCTGTTCTCACCGAGACAACCTTCTCCTGGCCCGGGGTTGGCCGGTACCTTGTCGAACGAATTGCCCTGCGAGATTACACTGCCGTCCAATCCACGATTGCCGTGTTTGCAATTTTTGTCGCCATCATCACACTGACGATGGATGTATTGTATGCTTTCATTGACCCGCGCATCCGTTATTAAGCTTAGAAGTAGAGAGATATTATGAAACGAGAACTGACTCCAGAAACCGAAGTTGAAACTGGAACCACTCAGGTAGAGCAGTGGCAGCTCGACCTGGACCGGGTCGGGTTTGTTCGGCGAATGCTCTTAGCGCGTAAGTGGTACGGAGGCGACTGGTGGTTTGTAGTAATCAGCGCCATTCTTCTCCTTGGTATTATCATTTTGGGAGTATTCCCCCAATTCTTTGCCCCGCACGATCCACGCGCCGAAGTCGGCCCTTCACTCCTGGCGCCAGGCCAACCGCCAGCAGGATATTACCTGATCTTGCCGGACGAATCAACTGCTTCGGAGTTGCGCGAAGTAGCCCGTTCAGAAAACGACATCGGTTACATCGTTGGGAGTCCAGCCAGCCAGGCGCTGCGTGAAGCAATTGATGTGATCAACGAAGATGCCGCCGAGACGGGTGAACGCTACCAACCAAGACCACGCCGTTACAATACTGTCGAGGAGGGGCTGGCAGCAGTCGCAGCAGGAGAGATCGATGCGTTTATTGCCTCTGAAGGCGAACTGACCGATCAGGTCGAAACAGACCCCCAACTGCGAAATGCTGGCATTATCCGAGAAGCCGGGGCACAGGGTTTCTTCCTTGGTACAAACCAGCTTGGTCAAGACGTCTTCAGCCGTATCATCTGGGGTACCCGCATTGCCCTGATCGTCGGTTTAAGCTCCGCTATCGTTGCATTCGTCATCGGCGTTCCTCTCGGGTTGATCAGCGGCTTTGTATCCGGACGCTTTGACCGTGGTTTGACACTATTGATGGACAGTATGTATTCATTCCCAGGGCTGATCCTTGCGATTGCTATTGCAGCCGTCTTAGGTGCCGGGATCGGCAATATTATCATAGCAATTGCCGTATTGTATATTCCTACCTATTTCCGCATCGTCCGTGGTCAAACGCTCTCTGTAAAAGAGGAGCTTTATGTAGAGGCAGCCCGCAGCTTGGGAACCCGGCCTCTCACCATCATTTGGCGTTACATTTTCCCTAATGTGATTCCCTCGGTGGTTATTATCTTTTCGGTAAATGTAGCTGACGCCATCCTCACCGGTACGGGTCTGAGCTTCTTAGGGCTCGGCCTGCCGCCTGATACGCCTGACTGGGGTATCGACCTTTCCAGGGGGCAGGATTATCTACGCCGGGCATGGTGGCTGATCACCTTCCCAGGCCTGATGGTTACTCTGGTGACTCTCTCTTTCAGCATGCTTGGAGAAAGTCTCTCGGAAATCTTAAATCCGAGGTTGGCTGAGCTATAGATCTTGATTGGAGTTATCCATCTTTATGTCCGAGACATTCAAGCCACAAACATTTGATCAGAGTGCACAAACCAAGCAAATCCTCTGCCAGGTGCGTAATCTGACCGTATCTTATAAAACTCGCCTCGGCCCGGTAAACGCCGTCGATCGCGTCACCTTTGATATCTACAGCGGGGAAATTTTAGGCCTGGTTGGTGAAAGCGGCAGCGGTAAGAGCACCCTTGGTAAGGCACTCATGCGCATGCATCCTCCGCCGACAGAAACCACGGGACAGATTATCTTCAAAGGTGAAGATATCATGAAATACGATGACGATGAGATGCGTGACTTCCGCGGTCGGAAAGTAAGCATGATCTTCCAGGACCCTATGACCTCCCTCAATCCTGTCCAGAGGGTTGACGAACACGTTGTCGAGGCCATTCAGGTGCACGAACCGAAGACAAAAACGGCGAATGCACTCCAAAGAGTAAGCAGTTTGTTAGAACGGTTGGGGATTGCCAAAAGGCGGCTCTCCAGCTACCCGCACCATCTTTCTGGCGGTATGCGGCAGCGCGTAATGACCGGGTTGGGTCTGGTCCTGAATGCGAATCTGATCATTGCAGACGAAGCCACGACCTCCCTCGACGTAATCGTCGAGGCAAAACTGGTGGATCTGCTGCGGGAAATCCGTGACGAATTTAACGTTTCTATTTTAATGATTAGCCACAATATAGCCCTGGTGGCTGAAATTGCAGACCGGATCGCAGTTATGTATGCCGGGCAGTTGGTAGAAATTGGCTCGGTGTACGAGGTTTTCGACAAACCACTCCACCCTTATACAAAGGGTTTGCTCAAGTCGATTCCAAATATTCGATTGGATGAAGGCGAAGAGCTGTATAAGATGCCCGGCGAACCACCAAACCTCACCCGCCCGCCTCAAGCCTGCCGCTTTCACCCACGCTGCCCGGAACGGACGAGCGTAAGCGACAAGTACGAGCCGCCTCTGATAGAAGCAAGCCCGGGACATTGGGTGAAGTGCTGGCTCTATCAAGATCATCCTGAAAAGACGAATCCGACGATTAAGCTAGATGAAGAGTAGAGATGGAAAGAAGTAAAACTTTAGAAGAGAAATACGTCAGCGGAAACCCTGATAACCTGGTGGAAGTCCGTGACCTCAAGAAATGGTTCCCGGTCCAGCAAGGTTTCCTGGATCAGTTTTTAGCCGGGCACGTCGATTATGTGAGAGCAGTGGATGGCGTCTCGTTCGAAATCCGGCGAGGGGAGGCCTTTGGCCTGGCTGGCGAAAGCGGCAGCGGCAAGACAACCATTGGAAGGCTGGTCATCGGGCTGGAAAAACCCACCGAAGGCATCGTCCGTTTCGACGGCATTGACTTATCTACGCTTGAAGCTGAAGAAATGCGCAAGCTGCGCCGCCGGATGCAGGTGATCTTCCAGGACCCAATGGCTTCCCTCAACCCACGCATGACACTAGGAGATACCGTTATGCAGGGATTGAAGATCCACTATCCAGAAAAAACCGCTGAACACCGAGATACAGCCGTGACCATCATGGAACGTGTTGGTCTTGCACCTGCCAGTTATTTCTTCAACAAATTCCCCCATCAGATCTCCGGTGGGCAGCGCCAAAGGGTCGTGATCGCGCGCGCTCTCGTTACCGCTCCCTCGCTGATTCTGGCAGACGAACCTATCGCCATGGCAGATGTTTCAGTACGCGCCTTGCTGCTCGAATTGATGGTTGAGTTGAAGAACGAGCTCAATCTTACCTATCTCTTTATCACTCACGACCTGGCAACTGCCAAATACATCTGCGACCGTATCGGAATTCTCTACCTGGGCAAAATGGTTGAATTGGCGGATCTCAAGGAAGTATACAGCTACCCCTTACATCCTTACACACAGGCTCTTTTGGCTGCTGTACCTGTGCCCGATCCGCATAAGCGCCGGACAGTAGTAATGCCCGAAGGAGAAATCCCGAATCCAATTAACCCTCCGTCCGGATGCCGTTTCCACCCTCGCTGCCCTTATGCTCGCGATCATTGTAAAGTAGAAGAGCCAATCCTGCGTGAGCTGCGCCCAGGTCACTGGGTAGCCTGTGATTATGCGGAAGAATTTCTACCAAAATAGTTAAGGGACAGGAAAACAACAAGTCTGACTTCTGACCTCTGGCTTCTTCGCCTCGCGGTCGGCGGTCGTTTCTAAAACTATCGAACCTGTAATCCCCTCTTGTTTGACAACTTACCCTCCCACGGCTAAAATGGTAATTACATTAATGTTAGTCGCCATCGGAGGCGAAATGAGCGCCTGGCCTGGGAAACACATTATCGGTCTAACCGGCAACATTGCAACAGGGAAGAGCGTCGTCCGCAAGATGCTGGAGCATTTGGGAGCTTACGGCATCGATGCAGACGCGCTCAGCCATCGCGCCATCGCAAAGGGAGCACCCGGTTACAAGGCTGTCGTTGACACCTTTGGACGCTGGATTCTGACACCTGACGAACAAATCGACCGCACCCGGCTTGGGAAAATCGTCTTCGCCGATCCAACCGCGCTCACACGGCTGGAGGCGATCGTACACCCGCTTGTACGTCAGGCCATTGATATCCTGGTCCGCAGAGCGCCTCATAAGGTCATCGTGATCGAGGCCATCAAACTGCTTGAAGGACCTCTCCGCAGCGCTTGCGACACGATCATTGTCACCCATGCTTCCACACCTGTTCAACTGGTTCGCCTTATTAATAAACGCGGCATGACGGAGGGAGCGGCCCGCCAAAGAATTACTGCCCAACCTCCGCAAGAAGAAAAACTCGCCGCTGCCGATTTCGTCATCAAGAATGATGGTACTTTTGAAGATACCTGGCGCCAGGTGCAAGAAACCTGGTACCATATGTTCCCAGCAACCGAGCCTGCCGTTGATGTAAAACTCAATGTACGAAAAGGGGAGATGGTTGTCGAAAAAGCACGCCCTAGGCAGGCTGGCGAGATTGCCGCCCTCATCGCCCGTCTTACAGACAACAGGCGCACGCCAACCAGCACGGATATCATGGCTGCATTTGGCGAAAAAGCATACCTGCTCCTAAAGGTCGATTCCATTTCGCTTGGGTTGGCAGGCTGGCAGGTGGAAAATCTGGTGGCGCGGACGAATGAAGTATATTTAGATAGCAGGCTGCCTTTCGCTTCGGCAATGAAGAAGATCATGGAGGAGGTTGAAATGACCTCACGTGATCTTCAATGTGAAGTGTCTCTGCTCTTCCTGCCGCCGCATCTCGCTCGTCATAGTGATGTCTGGAATTCGCTAGGATATGAAGTCCGCGGCGCCAGCAGCCTGGGAGTGCGAGCCTGGGAAGAAGCAGTCCAGGAATCAATGCCTTCAGGAACCGTTCTGTTGTTCAAGCAGTTACGCAAGGACCGGGTTTTGAGACCCGTTTAAGCTTATCAATGTCTGATTTTTTCGTAAATCTTTTCAACAGCCTGGCGTTTATCTTCGAACGTGTCGAATTGAAAGATATCATCGACATCTTCCTGGTTGCGATGATCTTCCTGAGTATTCTCTACTTGTTAAGAGATACCCAGGCGATGGTTTTGCTGCGCGGAATCCTGCTGCTGGTGGCATTGATGAGCGTGCTGACTTCTCTCGAAGTGCTGCCTGCTTTCTCTTTCCTGGTTGAGACAACCCTTCCTGCCCTGGTACTTGCCATACCCGTCATCTTTGCCCCAGAGATTCGCCGCGCCTTAGAGCGCCTGGGGCGCGCCGGTGCTTTTCTCTCTTCTACCAATGCTTCAGGCGCAACACAGAGCGTCATTACTGCGGTTGTCAGCGCCGCCGCCCGTCTCTCTGACCGCAAACACGGTGCCCTGATCGTGATCCAGCGTTTTGACAATCTCGATGATTATGTGCGGACCGGCGTACTGCTGCAAGCGAATGTCACCGCCGAGCTGCTGCTGCAAATCTTTTACCCAAACACCCCGCTGCATGATGGAGCCGTTATTATTTCAGGAACTACGATCGTCGCGGCATCTTGTGTCATGCCGCTCTCGGCAAGCGGTGTGCTCACACGAATGCCTGAACGACGGATGGGCCTGCGCCACCGCGCAGCTCTTGGTATTTCGGAAGTCAGTGACGCTGTCGGCGTGGTCGTCTCTGAGGAAACAGGGATTATTTCCGTTGTCCACGGTGGGCGGATAATCCGCCGCTTGGACTCTGAACGGTTGGAAAACATCCTGCGTGCTTTCTACAGCCCAATGCCAAAGAAAAAAGGTGTGGCTGGATTTCTGGAAAAATTTTTCCCAGAAGCCGTGGGAGTACGCCGCGAGGATAGTGTTAAATGATATTGAATCTTTTTCGTTGGATAGTAAAAAATATTGGTACGGTTTTACTGGCGTTTGTCCTATCGCTGATCGTTTGGATCTCTGCTGTGACCGCTGGCGACCCAAACCAGGAGCTCGAGTATCCAAACCGCGTTCCAATCGAGGTTATAAATTTAGCCCCCGATTTGATGATTGTCAGCTCCCTTCCGGAAAGTGCAAGAGTAACCTTCAACGCACCTCAATCTATTCATCAATTATTGTGGAGCAATTCGAATTCAGTTCAGGCGTGGATTGACATGGAAGGCATCGGACCGGGCGAGCATGTTGTCCCGGTTGAAGTTGAAGCTGATGAGCGTCCTGTCCGGATTGTGTCTGTTGATCCGGAAGATGTGGAGTTGACAGTTGAGCCGAGGATAACAGAGACATATTCGGTTACCCTGCTGGTCAATGGTGAACCCTTCCTTGGTTACCAGGCTGGGCCCGCAACCTTCCGTCCAAACGCGGTTACCATATCAGGCCCTGAGTCCCAGGTTTCAAAAGTTGACGAGGTACAGGCATCTATATCGATTGCAAATGCAACACAGTCTATATCTACTCGTGCCGAGGTACAGGCGGTGGATATCAGCGGTGCAGTCGTGGACGGAATTACCATTTCGCCAGAATTTGTTACCGTTGAACAACCCATCACCCTTTTAGGTGGTTATCGAAACGTAATCGTCCGGGTTGTAACTGTTGAGGAAAGCCAGATAGCCAACGGCTACAGGTTGACCAATATGACCGTCACGCCTCCAAACGTAATCGTCTTTTCCAGCAATCCCGAATTATTAAACAGCCTGCCCGGTTATGTCGAGACTGAGCCTATCGATCTATCAGGCGCACAAGACGATTTAGAAACCTTCGCCTCCTTAGACCTGCCAGAAGGCGTTTCCGTTGTAGGTGATCAAAGAGTGCTGGTGCAGATAAGCATTGCTGCGATCGAATCAAGCATTCATTTCTCTATTCCGGTAGAAGTGGTCGGACTGCT
>Ga0105092_10001600_pt1 | contig 12157 bp, 9 predicted proteins | sample PPLLak2March2015_FD_87021 | JGI IMG/M metagenome (GOLD analysis project Ga0105092, IMG submission 87021) | Freshwater sediment microbial communities from Prairie Pothole Lake near Jamestown, North Dakota, USA - PPLs Lake P7 Core (1) Depth... | ecosystem: Environmental > Aquatic > Freshwater >... | reverse complement strand
GTTATATACAGTTTTCCTGTCCGACCCGGATGGGTACTAATTATTTTTGTTTAGTGTTATTCGAATATTCATTATTTTAGGAGTTAGGAGATGGAATGAAAAACAAGAAATTTTATGTCTTTCTTGCTGTGCTGCCTGCCCTGATTCTGATCGCCAGTTTGAATTTGGATGGTAAAGCCTTATCAATGCGGACTGCTCCGGCACAGGTGGATCCGGGGACAGATCAGCGTTTTACTCTGCCATCTGAAGTTGGAAAACAAATCGATCTTCGCGTTGCCGAGGTCTACTCCGCCTATACACGCATCACAGATAACGCGGAAAGCATCTCCGTCAGCGTTCCTGTTGAGTGGAGTGATATTGATACAGGACCCTGGACATACAATGGTCGTTCATCCGGAATTTTTCTCTCTGCTTCAACCGACCTCAGCCGATTTAATGCCGATGGCTCTGCACCCGGTCTACTCATCGGTGTATCGAGTTCGCTGGCACGCACCTCTGGGAAAGATCAGTTGCTAGGTGCGGAAAGAGCGGACTTCTCACGCCGGTGTATTTACAAAGGGAACTTTAATTTTCAGGGCTTGTTCTACAACGGAAGTTATGATAATTATTCAAATTGCAGCTCCGGGGGATCCGATCTGCTGGTTTTTACCACCACATCAGCCGACCGCAAGTTGTTGATCATGCTGCGTATCGCCATTCAGAGCGATGCCGACCTGGAAGCAGCCTCTAAAATCCTCGAGACTTTTCAGGTTTTGGGAAACCCCGAGACAGACTCGCACCACGACCATTAATTGGCTGAAGAATAATTGCTTAATAAATTATCTCTATTTTTATAGGTGCATTCAGTAGAGAAAGGTTTGACTTATGTCCTTCAAAATGTTCCATTTGCTGTTTAAACACAAAATTCCCTCCATCACAGGAGCTTCACGGCTTTTTTTGAAATTCAGCCCGGTTCCGTTCCTAAGCTATGTTGTTCGATTGGTCATATTGTTCAGCTTGATTGCCGTATCAGCGCCTGACTCCACACAGGCAGCGCCGGGCTGGAGCTGGTATAAGACCGATACTCACGTCCACTCGAGCGTCAGTGCGGATGCTTTCGTCGACATCGGGATTCATGCACAGGCAGCGCAGGCTCAGGGATACGATGCCCTCTTTCTGTCCGATCATAATGGGGGCAGTAGTTTTCAGATCAACGGCCTGACCGCCAACCACATGGTGTTTGAGGATACCTATACCCGCTGGGATATGGGGACATATGGAACGCTGAGTGCCACAACCAATGCACTTGCCTCGACGCCTGTGAATACCGGCACTCAATCACTTCACCTGGCAAGCAGTTCCAGCAGCACCGGCGAGACATACGTATGGACCGCTCGGGGACCAAATCTTCGATCCGGCAATATCATATTAAAGGTTTCGATCTATCCAACCCGCATCGATGCAGGTTCCGGGGTATACGTTTCAGCTTCCATTGGCGGTGACCCAAGAGTAGTGACTACACCCTATGGTTATACTACGGCTGCAGGTGTGGTCTCGCCGGGGAAAAGCACTGTTCTTGTCTGGCAGTTAGGGTCAGGTCGGGCATCCTCCTCTGCCCCCAATGCCAGGGTGATCACTCGTTCTCTGGGCAGTTACACTCTCAACACATGGAATACCTACACGATTAATGTCAGCAATGCCCTGGCGAGTATCCCTGCAGCCGATCTTCCGCTAGATTACAACGGTCTCGTCCATTTGAAGATGGCGGCTGTCGCGAATAATGGCACTGCTGATGCCTATTTTGACACGTATTCGATCGACGCTTCAGCACCGGTGGCTCCAGCCAGTGAATACGTCCATCGCACAAGCATTGTGGATGATTTCAATACCAGCACGTTTCAGATCTTTCCCAGCTATGAGATGGGCCAGCAAAAACATTCTCAACGCTTCAATTTCGGCATCACCAATTCCTCGGAATATGTTTCTTATACTTATGGCTCGGACGGAATAGTGGTGACCCAGCAGAGTGGCTATCCTTCCCAGCTCAATCATCCCGGCACGACGATCACCGAACAGGAAGCTATTCAGAATCAGGGGCTGGGGGCCGATTTTCTCGAAGTGTATCATCCGGAGTGGGTAAGTGCATGGGACGCCATCCTCCAGCAGGGTGTTCAAATTATCGGCGGCTGGTCAAGCGATACGCACAGTGGGGTCGGTGCCGGCCGGCCGGCAACATTTATCTATGCCCCTGCGCTCGATTTTGATGAGCTTTTGCATTCGTATTACGAGGGCCGTGTTTACAATGCCACCAATAATTTTACAGGCCAGATGATCTTCAATCTTAACTCCGCCTCTCAGGACCCTTATCCCGCCCGGTATCCGGTCTATGTTTCAGATGCACAAGCCACTGCAAATGCTTCTCTGGCAGTCACTGCTGGCTTACTCGCCAGTGACAACATTCGCTGGGTGCGCAATGGCAATACGCTGGCGACTGACATTGCGGGTACGACTACCTATCAATCCACCAAATCGATTTCATTGACTGGAGCAACCACTTATGTACGCGCCGAAGTATCCCGTTCATCTGGTACATTAAGAGGCTTGACCGAGCCGATTTTCTTCCTGGATGTGCCTGGTTTACCGACTGACAAATCCTTCCATGTAGAGCGAATTGTGACAACCAACAATCGCTTTTACAATAAAATGTTCACCAAGGGGATTACCGCAGCGAGTTGGAGTTCCGCGAACAGTGCTTTGTCAGTAACGCTTGAAAATCCTGCCAACGCTTTGATAACTCTCCTGATCTCATCCAATTCCGCGCCTCAACAGGTGATGGCCAATGGCTCGGCGATTGGTGCATCCAGCACGTTAGCCAATTTTGAAGCCGCCACTGCCTCCACCCGCTATTACGACGCCGCGGCCGACCTCCTCTATCTTAAGGTCAAACGGTCCGCTACGATCATCAACGTCGTTATCGGATTTGGCGGTACTCTTCCGACCCCGACCAGGACACCGACAAATACACGAACACCAACCGTAACACCAACAGCAACCTTGTCAACCGGTCCAGTCACTTTCCTCCCGGTTGCAGATACGTATGTGCGCAGTACATTACCTTCGAACAACTATGGCACTGTGACAACCCTGCGCGCGGATGCTTCTTCTCCGATTGAGCGTTCTTATCTGCGTTTCAATGTACAGGGCCTGGGAGGAACCGTCACCCAGGCTACCCTGCGGATCTATACGAATAACAACTCAAATATCGGTTTTCAAGCGTCCAGGGTGAGCAGCAACACCTGGGGTGAAACCACAACCACTTACAGCAATGCGCCTGCGGTTAGCTCCCTGCTGGGTTCGTCCGGAGCTACTACTGGGGGCACCTGGAAAACATTGGACGTTACTTCGTATGTCACAGGGAATGGCACATTCAGTTTTGCCCTCAGCACTACCAGTAATTCAGGCATGACCTTCCCCAGCCGCGAATCCGGCGCGAACGCACCGCAACTGATCGTTTCGACTCAAACAGGTCCGAGTGCGACATCTACAAATACAGGCGCTCCAACTTTCACGCCGACTGCCACCAGCCCGGGTGGACCAACACCAACAAGGACCTCAACTCCTACATTAACGGCAACATCCAACCCGTCCGGGAGCCTCACCTTCCTTCCTGTTAGTGACTCTTATGTAAATGAAGGCAGCCCGACTATAAATTACGGTACGTCCACCACCGTGCGCGCGGATGCCTCGCCGGTCCTGCGCAGTTATCTGCGTTTCAATGTAGGGAGTGTGGGAGGACCTGTTACCCGGGCTACCTTGCGGATTTACACGAATAACAACTCGAGTATTGGTTTTCAAGCGTCCAGGGTAACCAATAACACCTGGGGTGAAACCACAATCACTTACAGCAACGCGCCTGCGGTTGGATCCCTGCTGGGTTCGTCCGGAGCTACTAGCGCGGGTACCTGGAAAACAGTGGATGTGACTCCATATGTTACAGGGAATGGGACATTCAGTTTTGCGCTCAGCACAACCAGTACCACAGCCATGTCATTTCCCAGCCGCGAAGCCGGTGCGAACGCTCCGCAACTGATCGTTGAGACGCAGTCCGGTCCGGCTCCGACAGTGATTCCTACAAACACGAGTCCGGGCGCCGCAACGCCAACGAGAACATCGACTCCCGCATTAACGGCAACATCCAACCCGTCTGGCAGCCAGACTTTCCTCCCCGTTGATGACTCTTACGTAAACGCAAGCAGTCCGGCCACGAGTTACGGCACATCAACTACTTTACGTATGGACGCATCGCCAATCTTGCGGAGTTACCTGCGTTTCAATGTCCAGGGATTGGGTGGGACGGTGACGCGCGCCAGGCTGCGTGTCTTTGCGAATAGCGCTTCCAACCTTGGTTCTGTTGTGAACGGCGTAAGCAATAACACCTGGACCGAATCCACGCTTAATTACAACAATGCACCGGCTCTTGGTAGTGTCATTGGTTCGTCCGGTTCGTTTGGCGCAGGCGCATGGGTGGACATCGATATCACAGCTTACGTCACAGGGAATGGCACATATAACCTGGCGCTAACTACTGCCAGCAGTACTGCGATTAGTCTCGCTAGCCGGGAGTCAAGTGGCAATGCTCCACAGCTTATTATAGAGACATCCCCATAGCTCAATAGTAGCAAAAAAACAGCCCTCGCATTTGCGAGGGCTGTTGAATTACTTTAGGAGTTCAGCGCCGTTGGAGGCGCGGGTGATATAAATTTCCGGTGGATATCCGGTTTCAGCCTGGTACCCTTTTGCCAGCAACTGAGAAAACCGTTCGGCTTCTTCATGCGCGACGAGATTCACCGTACATCCGCCGAACCCCGCGCCCGTGAGACGGGCCCCGTAGCATCCATCCAGGGATTGCGCGATGCGGGTCATGATATCCAGTTCCGGGCACGAGACTTCATACAGATCGCGCAAGCTGACGTGACACTGATCCATTAACTCTCCGAACCGCCGGATGTTTCCCGCTTCCAGCAACGCCTCAGCCTGCTTCGACCTCTCGATCTCTTCCACCACGTGGCGCGCTCGCTTCGAGACCAACTCCGGAAGCTTTCCCGCGCAACGATTGAACTCCTCGATGCTGACGTCGCGCAGCGACTTGATCTCCGGTAAGTCCTGTTTGAGCAAACGCACCGCTTCTTCACAGGCAGCGCGGCGTTTGTTGTATTCACCGCTGGTCAACTTGCGGCGCACTTTGGTATCCGCGATCACAATGGAAATATTCTCCGGCAAAGGGATTGTCTTCCACTCGAGCGAACGGCAATCGAGCAGGAGCAGACGATTCTCCACGCCGCAGGCGGAGGCGAACTGGTCCATGATCCCGCAGTTGACGCCCACGTATTGGTTCTCGGCTTTTTGTCCCAGCAAGGCGCGCTGCATGGACGGCAATGTCCAGCCGCCGAGGGTCTGCCAGGCGATGATGAACGCCAGCTCCACCGAAGCGGATGAACTCAAGCCTGAGCCGCGCGGTATGTTCGATGCGTAGACTGCGTTCAGGCCGCACGTTTCCAGATGGTTTCCATTCAGCGCCCACATCACGCCGGCAGGATAGAGCGCCCACTCGGGCAGGGGAGAACCGTCCATCAGGGTCTTTAACGGGATCGTTTGCGGGGAGAAAAACGCCTGCTCGTCGAAGTCGGCAGCCACCAGCTGAGTCTGCTCCGCATCTGCTGCCGAGAAAGCGACGTATGTGGCGCGGTCGATCGCAGCGGGCAAGACGAAGCCGTCGTTGTAATCCACATGTTCGCCCAGGAGGTTGACACGACCGGGCGCGCGGGCAACGTGCGCAGGCGCGCTTCCAAATTTTTTCTGAAAGATGTTTGTGATGCGGTCAATGATTTCCATTGTTACTGATTGTACAAGCTTTCGCGCAGGTTGACGAGATTCGAATGATACTGATAAACTGCTGCATTCCTGAAACCTGTCTCAAGCATGTCATCCTGAGCGTAGCGAAGGATCTCTAATACCAAATTTACGAGACTCTTCGGTCGCGGCGAACGCTCCCTCAGAGTGACATAGTTTAATAAGGTCTCTATGCAAAGCCTCAACATTCAGTTCGAAGCTCTCCGACAATCACCGACGGTCGCAATGGCGGACCGCATCCTGGCGCTCAAAGCCGGCGGACGAAAGCTCATCGGCTTGCAGGTGGGCGACCCGGATTTTGCGACGCCGCCGGCCGTGCTCGAGGTTGCGTTCAAAGCCATGCAGGACGGCTTGACCCACTATGGCCCAAGCAAAGGATATCCTGAGCTGCGCCGCGCCGCGTCTCTCAAACTGGAACGTGACAACGCGGTTGCCTACGACCCGGAAACCGAATTGCTGGTCACGCATGGCGGCATCCACGCCTATTACCTTGCGATGCAATCCATCTTGAATCCCGGCGATGAGGTGCTGGTCCCCGACCCGAGCTGGGGCACGCATGCCAACATGGCGACGATGCTGCGTGCGAATGTGATCCGCATTCCCGCGCCCGCCGAGAATGGATTCATCCCTCCTTTTGAATCCTGGGAAAAGGCACTGACGCCGAAGACGCGCGTCATCGTCTTGAACTATCCATCCAACCCAACGGGCGCGTATCCGACCCGCGCGTATTTGGGACAACTGCAGGATTTCGCCGCGCGGCATAACCTGTGGGTGGTCAGCGACTCGGTCTATGAGAATTTATATTACGGTGAAAAGCCGGCCAGCCCGGCAGCCTTCGAGGGCGCCAAAGAACGGACCATCCTGGTCAACAGCCTTTCGAAGACCTACGCGATGACCGGCTGGCGCGTGGGCTACCTTGCCGCGCCGCAGGCGGTCATCGAGAACGCCTTGAAAGCTGGACAGAACTCCATCACCTGTGTTGCGCCGTTCGTGCAGAAAGCGGCGGCCTTCGCGTTGACCGATCCCTCCGTTCAACAGGCTGCCGCCGAGATGCGCGCTGCCTACGCGCGACGCCGCGAGCTGGTGCTGCGGATCTCACATGAATTGGAAAGTGAAAACGTTTTGGTCACGCCGCCGCAGGGTGCGTTCTACTTCTTCCTCGACGTTCGCCCATTGAAGATGACCTCCCTCGAAATCTGCGAGCGGATCCTCGAAGAGGCAGGCGTGGGGCTTGTGCCCGGCTCCAGTTTCGGCGCACAGGGCGAGGGCTTCATCCGCATGACGATCGCGGCCTCGGATGAGGAAGTGGAGGCGGGCTTCCGGAAGATCGTAGAGTGGGCGGAGAAGCAGTAGGGACAGGGCTTGTCCCTGCCCAGAAAGGGCGACCACCAGGGTCGCCCGTACAATGACAAGGAAATACACAATGAAAATTGCATTCCAGGGTGAATCCGGTGCGTATGGCGAACAGGCTGTCTTCGACTATTTTGGGGACGTGGAAGCACAGCCATGTGAATCGTTCGATGCAGTCTTTGATGCGGTGGTCTCAGGGACATGTGAGGCAGGCTTGATCCCGATCGAGAATTCCCTGGCAGGCAGCATCCATCAAAACTATGACCTGCTTTTGCGCCATGATCTGCAGATCATCGGCGAATATCCTCTGCGCGTGCAGCATTGCCTGATCGCCTTGCCCGGTGTCGCCAAAGCGGACATCAAAAAAGCGATCAGCCATCCGCAGGCGCTGGGACAATGCGCGGCATATCTGCGCGGGCTGGGCGTGAAACCGGAATCGGTCTATGACACAGCGGGCAGTGTGAAGATGCTCAAAGAATCCGGCGCGCGCGACGTCGCTGCGATCGCCTCCCGCCGCGCCGCGGAAATTTACGGGATGCAGATCCTCGAAGAGGGGATCGAAGACAATCCCGAGAATTACACCCGCTTCCTTGCCATTTCAAAGATGCCCGCCGAAAAACCCAATGGCGAGGCAAAGACATCCATCGTGTTCACGTTGAAGAACCAGCCCGGGTCACTGTTCAAATGCCTGAGCGTGTTTGCCTTGCGCGACATCGACCTGACCAAGATCGAGTCGCGGCCGTTACCGGGCAAGCCCTGGGAATATCTGTTTTACATTGACTTCCTCGGCGCCGCGCACGAGGAAAGGGTCTGTAAGGCGCTGGACCATTTGGGAGAATACGCGTTGATGTTGAGGGTGTTAGGGTCGTATCCTAGATTTAAGGGATGAGAGCAGAAAGAGGAAAGAGGAAAGAAGAAAGAGGAAAGAGGCAGGCATGTCCGTGAGGATGTGCCTGTTTTACTGTATAATTTTCTCAACAAGCGTAGAGCCGCCAGGAGGATAATCCTTTGTTCGACACGATCCGTCCGTACATTACCAAAGATGAGCCGTTCGGCCCGATCGATTCGGCTGACATCGATCCCAAAGATGTGGATGTCATGAACCGGTTGTTCGAACGGCACAATTGGATCTATAAGAACCTCCATCAGAGGCCGTCCATTATCATGGGACGTAAAGGCTCGGGGAAGACCTACTATCTGCGGACCGTGTTCTTCGACAAGCAATATGATTTTTTCACCGAGATCAGAACGGCACATGTGCTTGGGCACATTTCCAATATGATCCAAGGGATCACGCGGGATGCAGTTTTTCCGGAAACGCTTGCTGAACTATGGGAAACGATCCTGTGGATCTGCGTATTGTCGGAAATTCGCAGTTATGGCTTGTTATCGTCGGAAGAGTTGCACATCATTAATGCCTACCTGAATAAGGTTGGGATCAAGGGCCGCGACACGGTTAATGATGTGCTTTGGAAACTTGCGAACCTGTTTGACGAAGTGATGAAAAAGAATCCCAGAGATGGGATTGCCGAAGTTCTGAGGCGCTTCGACCGTGTCACCTTCGACGATGCCAAATCTATTGTTGCGGGGCGTCTTCAAGCCTCGAAAAAGAGCTTTGTGATCCTGATGGATTCACTCGACGATTTCCACCTGGATATCGACTCGGTCTCGCGCTCGCTCCAGGGATTGCTCAAGTTTGTCGGTTCCATGAACAAGCCGAGGGACGTGGTGGACATTCGTTTTTGTCTGCCCTCCGAGTTGTTTCGCCAGATCGTCAAGATCTCCTCCAACCCGAACAAGGATTTCCGGCGCGCCCTGAAACTCCAATGGACGGCCAGTGAGTTGGTCTTGATTGGCGCCCAGCGTTTGACGTATTATCTTGCCTTGTATCACTCGGGATTTTTGAAAGGCATGTCTCCGCTGGATCTCACCAAGCGCGGCGATGCAATGACGCTCTTTAGTAAAGTTCTGCCTGCCAAAGTCACCAACCAGGCTGGCTTTCAGGAGGAGACGATGTCTTACATTCTCCGGCACACCCAGCTTTTGCCACGACACTTCCTGATGTTGCTTAACTCGATTTTCAAGGGTTTGGATGCCGCTCCGGGTTCGAATCCATTTCCGATCAGCGAAGAGAAGATCATCCAGGGCATTCGGAAAGTGGAGGAATTTATTATCAGCGAGATTTTTGTTGCGTTCAAACTGATCCATCCAACTGCCGAAGCGACCTGCAAACGTTGCCTGCCCGAACTTGGGCATAAATTTTCGATGGGCGAACTGCACCAGGTATTTACCCGCCACGGCAAAGCTGTCTTTGGTGGGGAGGGGATGTTCGATTTCCAGCGCATGTTGATCGAAATCGGCGCACTGGGACGGGTCATCCCGGGCAAGGAAACGGATGTCTATATCAAGGGCGGTTTTGAGTACACAGTTGCCCACGAACTGACCCTCAGTCACGACGATGAGCTTTGCATTCATCCGCTCTTTTCGGGTATTTTCAGAAACGATGGCAGAAAGGATCGCCCTGTCTATCCGTACGGAAGTGTATTGGATGATGAGGATTACCGGGATAAGGTTGAGTGAGACGATAGACCGTGGACCATAGACGATGGTTGTAGGCGGGCATGTCTGTAAGGATGTGCCTGTTTTGCTGTATACTATTGCCATACAGGGTTGATTATGCAAATTGACTACATCGTTTGCCCCGAAATCATAGAAGAGAAACTTACTAAAAAGCATCGTGTTAGTATGCGTGAAGTGCGGCAGGCATTATTGAACAATCCCCGCATTCGATTTGCGGAAAAGGGGTATATTGAGAGTGAAGATGTATATGCCGCATTTAGTCAGACCTTTGGCGGACGCTACCTGTCGGTTTTCTTCATCTTCAAACCAAATGACAACACAGCGATTATAATTAGTGCACGTGATATGAGCCAGAAAGAGCGTAAAGCCTATGCCCGCAAATAAAAGTTCTGTTTCAAAAGCTAATTCACCCGAAAAAATCGGTGAATTCTGGGACAAGCATGATTTTAATGGATTGGATGATCCCAGCGCACCCGATGTCGATTTTCAGGTTACTGTTGCCATACCGATAGAGCCAGATTTGCTTTCAGACCTCGAAGAACTGGCACATGTGCGCGGCATAAAAGTAGAAACACTGATCAATCTTTGGTTGAAGGAAAAAGTAGTAGAAACAAAAGCAGAGTGATTTCTTTGATGAGAGACAAACAGGCATGTCTGTAAGGATGTGCCTGTTTTGCTGTTTATAGTAAGCTTTGGAATCAAAAAAGCAAGCCTTGGGATCGAAAAAGTAAACCTTGCTTTTCCAAAAGCAAACCTTGCTTTCAAAAAGCTCACCGAGGAATCCGAGATCCTCGTGCGAAAAGGATGTCAGATAACTGCCTGGGCAGCGCGGTGGCTTCGAGCGGTTGTTTTATCGTATACTCCTTACAATGAAAAACGATCCCTGGCTGGAGAAATGGCTGGTATTGATCCGGGAAAAGTCGGCGAGTGGACATGTACTCGAACTCGGTTGTGGAGGTGGGCGGGATACGGTCGATCTGCTTTCGGCAGGGTGCAAGGTCATTGCGACAGATATCTCGGGGGAAAACTTGGCGGAATGTGCGAAGTCCGCTCCTGGCGCAAAACATGTTCAGATGGATATTGGAAAGCCGCTCACCTTTGCCGACCACAGCCTGCCGGTGATCGTGGCAAGCCTCAGCTTGCATTATTTTTCCTGGGAGGTTACCCTGCAAATCTCATCTGAGCTCAAGCGTTGCATCCAGGCTGGCGGACTCCTGCTTGCCCGCTTCAATTCGACCAATGATCTTCACCATGGTGCATCATCCACTTTGGAAATCGAGCCCAACTTCTATCAGGTGGGGATCAGGACCAAACGCTTCTTCGACGAAAACAGTGTGCGCATCTTCTTGGATGGATGGGATATTCGATTTCTCGAAGAAAATGTGATCCACCGTTACCAGAAACCGAAATATGTTTGGGAGGCAGTGGCGGTCGATCTCCCTCTTGACACATCCCCGCCTCCGTCATAGAATACCGCCCAATACATAGCAAAAACGCTGACGAGGACGAGTACGCTTCAAAGCGATTTCCAGAGAGCCGAGCAGACGCGGTCGGGAATGACCGCAGGGTGAAAGCAAGGCAAAAGCGCAGAAGCCGAATGGACCTCCGAGTTGAAAGGGCAAAAGTAGTTTGATAGTTGCGTAGTTACATAGTTTGGTAGTTACGCAGTCAAACGGATGAGTAGCCCAATTCGGGAACTGCACCCGTTATCACGCAGAGTTACTTAGAAGGATAGCAACTACGAAACTACCGAACTATCCAACTAGCTAACTAATCAAGTGACGCTGGCTTTTTCCTCCCTGTTGCCTCACGACAGGGGATTTTGTTTAAAGGCAGGCGTTAACCTGGGTGGCACCACGGGAGTCCCCTCTCGTCCCAACGGACGGAGGGGACTTTTAATTTCTTCGTGCAAGAGCTTTCACCACAGAGAGCACGGAGTTCACAGAGATTTTTTAAAGATTTTCTCCGTGTTCTCTGTGTGCTCCGTGGTGAAGAAAGGTATTCAAATGCTACTCGAAGCCACTGCAACCCAAACCACACCTGCACGTGCACCAGGTGCAAGTGTCATCCGCGAGATCACGGCGGATCTGGAAACACCCGTCAGCCTGTACCTCAAGCTGCGCGGGGATGGCGCCTCCTTTTTGCTGGAATCCGTCGAGGGCGGGGAACGGATCGCGCGCTACTCGTTTATCGGGGTCCAGCCGCGGGCGGAGTACATCCTGCGAGACGGGCAGGTCGAGGTCAAAGAGAACGGAACGACGCGCGTCGTCCAGCTCGATGGCGATCCGACGCGCTTCCTGCAGGAGGAGATGAGTCGCTTTTCCACGGAGCGGCTGCC
>Ga0105092_10001598_pt1 | contig 12163 bp, 11 predicted proteins | sample PPLLak2March2015_FD_87021 | JGI IMG/M metagenome (GOLD analysis project Ga0105092, IMG submission 87021) | Freshwater sediment microbial communities from Prairie Pothole Lake near Jamestown, North Dakota, USA - PPLs Lake P7 Core (1) Depth... | ecosystem: Environmental > Aquatic > Freshwater >... | reverse complement strand
GTAGGGCTCCCGGATGAACTTGCGGAGCTTCTTCTTCGTCTCGGCGTCGAAGCCGACGACCTCGAGGTTCAGGCTCTTGAACTCGGCATTGGCCGACTCCTTGTCCAGGATACGGATGACGGAGTCCTCGCCGTGGACGGTCGGCATGATCGAGACGCGGAAGTCGATCGTGCGGCCGCGCACCCGGAGCTTGAAGCGGCCGTCCTGCGGGACGCGCTTCTCGGCGATGTCGAGCTCGGACATGACCTTGATGCGCGAAATGATCGTGCCGTGGTGCCGCTTGTCGATCGGATCCATCGCCTGGTAGAGAACGCCGTCGATGCGGTACTTGATGATGACGACGTTCTCCTGGGTCTCGATGTGGATGTCCGAGGCCCGGCGCTGGATCGCGTTGAAGACGACCGAGTCGACCAGCTTGATGATCGGCGAGGCATCCTGCGTGATCCGGTCGATCGTGAGGGTCTCTTCGCCCTCCTCGTCTTCCGAGATGAGCTGCATCCGGAAGTCCTCGGTGGCCTCGTCCAGGACGCGCTGGGAGGACTCGCTCTTCTGCAGCAGGTCGCCGATGAGCGCGCGGCTGCCGACCTTGACCCGCAAAGACAGGCCGACGAGAAGCTCCAGCTCGTCGAGGCGCACGACGTCGGTCGGGTCCGCGGCGATGATCGTCAGGACGCGCTCGGTTTTGCTTTCCGGGACGAAGTTGTAGCGAAGCATCCACTCCACCGGGATCGAGCGGAAGAGGTCGGCGTCGACGCGGAACGACGCGAGGTCCACGTAGGGAAGCCCGAGCCGCTCCGCGAGAACGATCGCCTGCGCCTCCTCTTCGGCGCGGGAGGAGAACTTGACTTCACCGTTCAGCTGCTTGGCCATGATTCCTTCCCGTTCACGACTTGATCGCCGACATCAGGCGGAACATCGGCAGGTAGACAGACAGGAGGATCGTGACAATGACGCCTCCCATCAGGACCAGGATCGCCGGCTCGACGAACGAGATGACCCGCGCGAGGAGGAGGTCGATCTCCTCGTCGTAGAACTCCGAGACGGCCGCGAGCATCTCCTCGAGCGCACCCGAAGACTCTCCGACCTTGATCATCTCGATCGTCAGGTCCGTGAAGATTCCGGTGGCCTCCAGGGCCTTCCAGAGCTCGCGCCCTTCCCGGACCTTGGGCACCACGCTCTTGACCTTCTGCGACACCGAACGATTGCCGATCGCGTCGGCGGCGTTCTCCAGCGCGGGCACGAGCGGCGTTCCGCCACCCAGGAGCGTCCCGAGGCTGCGGGTGAACTGGGTGATCGCGAAGCGCTGGAAGATCCCCCCGACGACGGGCATTTTCAGGAGGGCCCCGTCCAGCCATACGCGGCCCGTGGCCGTCTGGGACCAGCGGTACAGGAGGAATCCCGCCACGCCGAGACCGGAAGCGAGAAGGAGGAAGTTTTTCCGGAGAAACGTGGCCACCCCGAGCACGACGACGGTCAGCAGCGGGAGCTCGGCGTCGAAGTCGGCGAAAAACTCGGTGAAGCGGGGAATGACGTAGGTCATCAGGATCGTGATGAGCGCGGCCGAAAGCGCGATGAGGATGACCGGGTAGACGAGGGTCGAAACCACCTTGCGCGTCAGGGCGATGACCGTCTTCTGGTACTTGAGGTATCGGCGCAGAACGGCCTCGATCTCGCCCGACTTCTCTCCCGCCTTCAGCGAGGTCCAGTAGAGGCGCGGGAAGAGATCGCCCTCCTCGGCGAAGGCCTCGGAGATCGAGGAGCCCGCGTTGACGCGCTCGCGCACGTCGCTGAGCACGCGGCGAAGGACCGGGCTCTTCTGGCGCTCGAGCAGGATCTCGAAAGAGCGCACGACCGGAAGGCCGGCCTTGAGCAGCGCGATGAGTTCCTGGTTGAAGATCAGGAACTCCGACATCTTCACGCGGCCGCGCCGGCGCGAGGAGCCCCGGGCGAGCGCGAAGCCGCGGCGGCGGACCTCGAAGACATGGCCGCCGCGGCGCTCGACTTCGAGGCGCGCCGCGCCGATGTCGACCGCCATGACGGACTGCTCGGCGACCGAGCCGTCGGGCCAGCCGGCCTTGACGCGAAACTCGCTCACGGCTTCTTCCCGCCCTTGTCCGCCGCCTTCGCGCCTGCGGGTCCCTTCTCGATCGCGTCGCCGCTCGGCAGCTCCTGCGCGTGCAGAATCAGGATCAGGGCGCTCTTAGACTTCTCTTCCCTGGAGGCGCCGATGACGAGAGTCTGCGAGAGCGTGACGGGCATCGAGGAGCGGTACAGCGGCCGGAGAATGGCGGCGGGGCGCTCGCCGGTCTTCTTGTAGATCTTCGAGAGACTGAAGGGCGCCAGCAGCAACTCGTTGCCGGCGCCCGCCGGGCGGACCGTGAAGGAGAGCAGGTATTCTCCGCCGAACTGCGTGTCGACCCGCCCGCCTTCCGAGGCCCGCAGGACGACCGAGTCGATCAAGGCATAGTCGTTGAACTGGAACATTGACTTCAGCTTCGCGCCGAGGCCGCCGATCTCGCGAGCGATCGAGCCCTCGGGCACGTCGGCGCGGGCCCGGACGAGCTTGACCGCGAAGGTGAAGCCGCGCGGCGGCGTGTCGAAGGCGGAGAGCACTTTTCCGATCTGATCGAGCTTCTCCACCCGGTCCGTCACGGTCATGGCGTTCAGCCGCTGCGTCAGCGTGATCGAGGCCGAGTCGGAGAGGTGCGGCCGGATGAGCAGCGCCGCCTCCTCCACTCGTTTGTGCTTGAGGACGTAGACGCGCACGGCCGCTTCGTCCGCGGCCAGCAGAGCGGAAGCGGACAGAACGAAGGCGGCGAAGAGGATGAGCGTCTTTTTCACTTGTACGAAAACCCGGTCAACTCGAGAAGTCCGGCGGGGCGTCCTGCGAGTCAGAGTCAGATGTCGAGCCCCCGATCCACGATCCAGACCACCCGAGGCTCTTCCCGGCCGGCGCCGGGACTCCACTCGTAGACCGTCGCGTCGGTGGGCAGACCATCGGTCTCCGCAGTCAGCGCAGCCGGCTGGACCGCCCGCGACGCGAGCTCCGAGGGAGCCGCCGCCGAAGCGTCTCCCGTCGCCGACGGCGTCGGCCGTGCGGCGGCGAGCTCCACGCGATCGGAGCCGCCGCCGGGGGTCATCAAGAGCAGCGCGCCGAACGCGGCGGCAGCGGCCGCGGCTCCCGCGAAGCGGCGGCGCGAGCTCCGGCGGATGCGGCGTTCCGTCTCGGCGAAGGCCACGGCCGTCCGGACGTTCGCGAGGATGCGCCGTGCATCCTCCTCCGGCAGCTCCTCCGCGGAGAACGGCCGCGCGAACAGCATCGTCGGGTCCTGGGCCGCCGCGAGCCCGCGGCACTCCGCGCAAGCCGCCAGGTGGTCGCGCAGGATGCGGCGCTGCGGCGCGGGAAGCGCATCGCGCCGGTAGTCCTCGAGACTTCCCGCAGCCCGGAGAATCGGGCAGAGCGGGCTCATGCCAGCGGCCTCCCCCGCAGAAACTCCGGGAACAGACGCCCGATCTCCCTGCGGAGAATCCGGCGCGCGTTGAAGAGGTGGTTGCGGACAGTCGACTCCCCGCACCCGAGGATCTCGGCGATCTCCCTCGTCTCGCAGTCCTGCATCTCGCGGAGAACGAAGGCCGCCTTCTGCTTCTCCGACAGTCGTCCCGAGACGGTCTCGAAGAGGCGCGCGAGCTCGGCGTCTTCGGCGTTGCGCGTGGCGTCGGAGGCCGTGGACTCCTCGCGCTCGCGCACGATGTGGAGCGTCGCCCCGTGGGCGCGCTCGCGGCTGCGGGAGCTGCGGAGGAAGTCGATCGAGAGGTTGGTGGCGATCCGGTAGAGCCAGGTGTTGAGCGAGTACTTTTCGTCGTAGCGGTGGATCTCGTTCCACACGCGGAGAAAGACCATCTGGGCGACGTCCCGGGCGTCCTCGGAGTTGCCGACGATGCGCCGGGCGAGGGAGACCACGGCCGATGTCTTGCGGGTCACGAGCGTCTCGAAGGCGACCATGTCGCCGCCCCGGGCCCGGACGGCGAGGTCGCGGTCCGGAAGCTCGGCCGACTCCTGGCGACTTTGGCGCTGGCTGTAGACGAGCTCCATTGCCTGAGAGGTCTCCTCCTGTGGCGGTATACGGAGCTCGGCAACGCTCCGTTGGGGCCCAATGTCCCCTTCCTAAGCTCTTGAATCTTAAACCCTTGCCCTCCACCGGGCAAGCCGGAACTCCCTCCCGCGGCGCGATATTCTCGGCGTCTTGCTGCTGTATCGCGCGCTGGCCGCTCTGGCGTTAACCGCTTACGCCCCCTTTGCCTTCCTGCGCTCGCTCGCGGGCCGCCGCCGGCTCGGAGACGTGCGCGGCCGCTGGGGCCTCACGAACTGGCCGGACCTCGCCGGAGGCGTCTGGATCCATGCGGTCTCTGTCGGCGAGGTCGGAGTCGCGAGGAGCCTTCTGCCGGAGCTGCGGCGCCGCCTGCCGGGAACGCGCTTCGGCGTATCCGCCTCCACGGCCGCCGGCCGCGAGCTCGCCGAGCGCACGCTCTCCGGCGAGGCCGCGGTCTACGCCTTCCCGTTCGATCTCGCGCGGCCGGTCGAAAAGGCCCTCTCCGCCACGCGGCCCGGCCTGATCATCCTGACCGAAACGGAAATCTGGCCTCTCTTCATCGAACGGGCCGCGCGCCGCGGGATCCCGGTCGCGCTCGTGAACGGCCGCATCTCCGAGCGTTCCTTCGCGCGCTATCGGCTCCTCGGCGGCTTCTTCGCGAAGACTCTCGCCAGGCTCTCGTTCGCGGCGATGCAGTCGAAGGAGGACGCCCGCCGTCTCGAGACGCTCGGCGCGCGGGCCGAGAGGGTCCGAGCGCTCGGCAATCTGAAGTACGACCTTCCGGCGCCGCCGGCCTTCGGCGACTCCGCGCGGCTGACCGCAGCCGCCGCGGGGCGGGCGGTCTTCGTGGCGGGCTCGACCGGCGAAGGCGAAGAGGCGCTCGTGCTGGACGCCTGGCAGGGGCTCGCGCCCCGACCACTCCTGGTCCTCGCGCCCCGCCGTCCCGAACGCTTCGACGAGGTTGCGCGTCTGGTGGAGTCGCGGGGGCTGCGTCTCCTCCGCCGCACGCTCAACCCTCAACCCTCAACCCTCAACTCTCTTCCCGACGTCTACCTCCTCGATTCCATCGGCGAGCTCGCCTCGGTTTACCGCGGCGCGGCACTCGCTTTCGCCGGGGGAAGCCTCGTTCCCTCCGGGGGCCAGAGCCCCATCGAGGCCTGGGCGGCCGGCGTCTCCGTGGTGGCCGGACCGCACATGGAAAACTTCCGCGAGGCCGCCCGCCAGGGCGAGGCTCTCGGGATCCTGCGGCGAGCGGCCGCTCCCGATGCTCTCGGCCCGCTGTTCGCCGACGCTCTCGACCATCCGGAGGAGGGGGCCCGGCGGGGTGCCGAAGCCGCGCGCTTCGTCGCCGGAAGCCGGGGTGCCGCGGCCGCGACGGCCGACGCGCTCGTGGCGCTTGCGCCGACGCTTCGGACCGCGAAAGGATCCGCGTCGTGACTCCTCTCTCGCCGCTGTCGCGGCTCTACGGAAAGGCGCTGGAGCTGCGGGCGGGCTGGTACGCCTCGGGACGCATCGTCTCGCACGCCCTGCCTCGGCCTTCGATCTCCGTCGGCAACCTCACGTTCGGGGGCACCGGGAAGACGCCGCTGGTCGAGCTCCTCGCGCGGCGGCTCCGCTTCGAGGGATGGCGGCCCGCGATTCTCTCGCGCGGCTACGGCCGCGCCTCCCGCGGCGTCCTCGTCGTCTCGGCGGGCGAGGGGCCCCTCGTCAGCGCCGAGCGCGGAGGCGACGAGCCCGTCGCCCTCGCGCGCTCCACCTCCGGCGTCATCATCGTCGTCGGCGAGCGGCGCGTCGAGGCCGCGCGGCGCGCGGCGGATCTGGGAGCGGACCTCTTCGTCCTCGACGATGGGTTTCAGCACCTCGCCGTCGCGCGCGACGTCAACCTCCTCCTCTTCGACGCCCGGGACCCCTTCGGCGGCGGGAGCACGCCTCCACGGGGGCGCCTCCGCGAGCCTCTCGAAGCAATGCGGCGGGCGGACGCGATCCTCTTCACGCGGGTCGAGCGCAGCTCGCCCGACCCCGAGGCGCTCGCCGCGATCACCCGCACGCATCCCGCCGCCCCGATCTTTCACGTCCGCTTCCGCGGGGACGGGCTGCGCGACGAGTCCGGCTCGCCGGTCCCGGCCGAGGCGCTCGCGGGACGCCGGTTCCTCTCGGTGTGCGGCGTGGCCGACCCGAAACAGTTCGCGGCGACGCTGGCCGAGATGTCGCTCTCGCCCGACGAGCGGATCGAGCTCCGCGACCATCAGCGGTACCGCGAGCGCCACGTGGCGCGCATTCTCCGCGCCGCCGAGCGCACGGGCGCGAGCTTTCTCGTGACGACGGAGAAGGATGCCGTCAAGCTCGCCGGCAAGACGGCGCTCCCCCTGCTGACGGTCCGCCTCTCGGTCGAGGTCCTCGAAACCGGCTTCTTCCCTTTTCTCGCCGCACGCCTCGCCTCCGCGCGGGCGGCCTACGCGCCGAAATCGTGAGCGCTCGATCCGCCGCGCGTGACCGGGCCGAGCTGGCGCTGTTTCGACTGGGCGAGGCTGCGCTGCGGGCGCTCTCGCCCCGGGCGCGCGAGGCGCTTGGCCGGCGGCTCGGCCGGCTCTATCTGCGCCTGGTGCCCTCGCGGCGGCGCATCCTCTTCGAGAATCTGGCGCGGGCCTTTCCGGATAAGTCGCCGGCCGAGATCGAGTCCATCGGCCAGGCGTCCGCCGAATGGGTGGGTGCGGCCTTCGTCGATTTTCTCGAAGTCTCGAGCCTTTCGGCCGAGGCCGTCCGGGACCGCATCCGGGTGGCGGGGGAAGCGAACCTGGAGAAGGCGCGGGCCCGCGGCAAGGGCGTCTTTCTCCTGTCGGCGCACATCGGAGGCTGGGAGCTCGGCGCGATCCGGGCGGGCCTGATCGGTGAGCCCATCGCTCCCGTCGTGCGCCCGCTCGACAACGCGCTGCTCGAGCGGGAGCTGAGCGCGCGCCGCACGCGTCTGGGCAACCGGGTCATCGCCAAGCGCGACGCCGCGCGGGACATCCTGAAGGCAATGGCCCGCGCCGAGACCGTGGCGATTCTCGTCGACCAGAACGTCCTGGCCCGGGAAGCCGTCTTCGTGCCCTTCTTCGGCCGCCCGGCGGCCACGACCCCGGCCCTCGCCCTCTTCCAGCTCAAAACGGACGCCGCGGTCGTGCCCGTCTTCACGTGGCCCGAAGGGGGCGGCCGCTACCGGCTGGAGTTCGAGGCCCCGATCCTCGCCGAGGGGTTCCGGAGCCTCCCGCGCGAAGACGCGATCCGCGCCGCCACGGCCCGGTACATGGAGGTCACCGAGGCGGCCGTACGCAAGGCCCCGGAAGTCTGGCTCTGGATGCACGATCGGTGGAGAACCCGGCCGACGCAGCCCTCGAGGCCCGAGGAGCCTTCGGCCGCATGAAGCGCCTGATTGTCGGCACGAACTGGATCGGCGACGCCGTGATGTCGCTGCCGTTTTTGCGCGCGCTCCGCGCGGCGCATCCCCACGACTCGCTGACCGTCTTCGCGCGGCGCGGCCCCGACTCCATCTACCGTGCGGCGGGAACCGTTGACGAGGTCCTCACGCGCTCGGGCCTGCTCCGGGACGCCGCGGCTCTCGCGTCGCGGAGGTTCGACGAGGCGTGGCTGCTGCCCAACTCTCTGCGGGCGGCGCTCTACGCCCGCGTCTCCGGCGCCCCGCGGCGCATCGGCTATGCGACCGACCGCCGCGGGCCCCTGCTGACACACCCGCTGCCGGCACCGGTTGCGACGTACCATCAGCTCCGCGATTACGACGCGCTCCTTTCGGCGCACGGCATCGTTCCCGATTTCGGCCCTCCGCGGCTGCCGCTTCCCGACGAGGCCCGGTGCCAGGCCGAGAAGGCCCTGTCCGCGGCCGGACTCGCGAGCGCCACGGACCGGCTGGTGCTTCTGTCGCCCGGAAGCGCGAAGGACCCGACGAAACGGTGGCGCGCCGGCCGCTTCGCGAAGCTCGGCGATCTGCTCGCCCAGCGGCGGTTCACCTGCGCGATCGTGGTGGGTCCGCGAGAGGGCGCCCTGGGAACCGCCGTCTCCGGCGCGGCCGCGGCCCCGCTGCCGGTCCTCGGCGAGGATCTCGATCCGGTCGGTCTCGCCGCGCTGCTCGCGCGCTCGCGGCTTCTCGTGTCGAACGACTCCGGTCCGATGCACCTGGCGGCGGCCGTCGGCACGCCCACCGTCGCGTTTTTCGGGCCGACCGACCCGGGGCGCACGGCGCCGACCGGCGCACCCGCCCGGGTTCTCGACCGCTACGTCTTCTGCTCTCCGTGCTTCCGGTCAAAGTGTCCGTACGGGCACGAGTGCATGAAGGAGATCACGGTGGAGATGGCCCTCGCGGCGTGCGAGGGGTTACTGGGGGTTGACAGTTGACAGTTGGACGCGGTCCTGTCGACCGTCAACTCACTTCAGCTCCGTATTCCAGTACGCCACATCCACGAAGTTCCGCCACGCGGGGTGGAACTTGCTCGAGCCGAACTGGCCGACCGGGTGCCAGCGGGGCTTCTTCGGCGCCGCGACGAGCCGCATGCGCGCTTCCTGCGGCGTGCGGTTGCCCTTCTTCACGTTGCAGGCGAGGCAGGCGCACACGACGTTCTCCCAGGTCGAGGTCCCGCCGCGGGAGAGCGGGATGACGTGGTCGAGCGACAGCTCCGAAGAGGCGAAGCGATGCCCGCAGTACTGGCAGCGGTTCCCGTCGCGCAGATAGATGTTGTGGCGCGAGAACTTGACGTCCTGGCGCGGGAGACGATCGAAGTCCTTGAGCGCGACGACGCGGGGCACGCGGATGGCCATCGACGGCGTGAGGACGACCTCGTCCTGGGGGCGCACCGGGATGTCGCACCAGTTTTCGAACTCGTACGTCGAGTAGTCCGGCAGGACCGCCTTGACGTGGCCCTTGTAAAAGAGCGAAAAGGCCTTGCGGACCGAGGTCACCTGCACGGCCTGGAAAACGCGGTTGAGGACGAGGACCTGAGTGTCGAGCATGGGCTCCTGGGCCCGTCATTATAATCCGCGGCAGTGCCCTTCGACGTCGCGCGCGGCCGCCTGCAGGCGCTCATTCCGAGCCTGGCCGGCCGCCGGATTGTCGTGGCCGGCGACTTCGTCCTCGACCGTTTCGTGTACGGCCACCCCAAGCGCATCAGTCGCGAGGCCCCTGTCCTCATCCTGCGTCATCGGGGGGAGGAGCGGCTGCCCGGCGGCGCGGGCAACACGGCGGCCAACGTGCGCGCGCTCGGAGGGATTCCGCTGCCCGTGGGCGTCGTCGGCGCGGACGAGGACGGCCGGGCCCTCCGCGAGTCGCTCGCCGCGCGCGGCATCGCGACGGAGGGCCTCCTCGAGGCGCCCGGCTATCGCACCCCGACGAAGACGCGCATCCTGGCCGGGGCGCCCAACGCGATCAAGCAGCAGATCGTCCGCTACGACGTCGAGGACTCGCTGTCCTCCGGGGGCGACGTGACGTCCGCGCTCGCCGAGCGGCTCCGCGCGGCGGCGCGCGGCGCCGAGGGCGCGGTCCTCTCGGACTACGGCTACGGCGCGGTCGCGCCGTCAAACGTCCCCGGGCTGCGGGAAGCCCTCCCGCACGGTGCGCGCATCAGCGTCGATTCGCGTCACCGGCTTCCCGAATTCTCCGACGTGGACGCCGCGACGCCCAACGAGGAGGAGCTCGAGGAGTGCGCGGGCCGCCCGCTCGGCGAATCGGACGCGGCCCTCGCCGAGGCCGCCGCGGCTCTCCGCGCGACGATGCGCTGCGAAAGCCTCCTCGTGACGCGGGGCTCGCGCGGCATGGCGCTGTTCTCGGACTCCGCGACACCGACCCTCATCCCCGTCCACGGCACGGATCAGGTCGCCGACGTGACGGGCGCCGGCGATACGGTCCTGGCCACCTTCGCCCTCGCGCTCGCCGCGGGAGCCTCGCCCCTCGAAGCCGCCCTGCTCGCGAACTTCGCAGGCAGCGTCGTCGTCATGAAGATGGGAACCGCCATCGTCTCGCCCGCAGAGCTCTCCGCCGCGGTCGCGGCGGATCGCGCGCTGCTCGCGTAGCAGGTTGCCGAAAAATGGTGTGGGTGCCGTTGCGAGCGCCGTGGGGTCAGATGCAAGGAAGCGCGACGACGGCGATGCCTTAGCATCGTCGAGGAGCGATGAGACGTTTGAATGGGCGCTCGACGCGCCCGACGAGAGCGGAGAATGGTCTCGGCTTTTTGGCACCGTGGTGCGGACGGGCCCCGGTAGCAAAGACTCTCGGCCGCCGTTCGCGAAGCGAACGCCCGCGGCCGAAAGCCCTTGGACACGGCGCCCGCATCGATTTTTCGGCAGCCTGCTAGGCAGGATTTGCGCCTCCTGATCGTCCGCCTCTCGTCCATGGGCGACGTGATTCACGCGCTGCCGCTGGCCGAGAACGCCCGAGCCTCCGGCGCGACGGTCGGCTGGGTCGTCGAGCGCAAGTTCTCGGGCATCCTCGACGGCAACCCGAACGTCGACCGCATTCTCGTCGCGGACACGCAGGCGTGGAGGCGGAGCCCATGGGCTCTCGAGACTCGCAGCAGCATCCGGCGGCTGAGGCGCGAGATCCTCGAGTTCTCGCCCGGATTCTCGATCGACGTCCAGGGGCTCTGGAAGTCGGCGCTCGTCGCGAGGGCCGCCGGCTCGCCGGTGATCGGCTTCGCGCGCCGCGCCCGAAGAGAGCCCGCGTCCGCTCTCCTCTGCACGGTGCCGGTCGCGCCCTCGGCGGACCGGCCGCACGTCGTGGATCGGAATCTGGCGCTTCTCGTGCCGTGGCCGATCGAAGTGCGTTCATGCGCTCCCGGCGCCTCGTACCGCGCCGGCCTTCCGGCTCCGGAGGCCGACGCCTTCCTCTCCTCCTTCCCGCGCCCGTTCGTGCTCCTCCACCCCGGCGCGGGCCGTTCGGAGAAGGTCTGGGGAGAAGAGCGTTTCGCGCATCTGGCGCGCGGCCTCATCCGCGAGCGCGGCATCGTCCCGGTCGTTTCGTGGGGACCCGGAGACGAGAGGCGGGCGGACCGGCTCCGCGCGTTGCTGCCCCGGCGGCCGCCGGTGCCGCGCCTCGACTTCGCCGGGCTCGCGCGGCTCATCCGCGCATCGGCGCTCTTCGTCGCCGGAGACACGGGGCCGCTCCATCTCGCCGATGCCCTCGGCGTTCCGACGCTCGCGCTCTTCGGTCCGACGGATCCGTCGCGCAACGGGCCCTATCGCGATCGCAGCGGCGTGGTGACGCGCATGCACGAAGTGTCGGACGACACCGTGCTGGGAAGGGCAGTGGATCTGCTGAGTGCGCGGGCCTCGACTCCCCTTTGACTCCCGCCCCCTAAACCCCTACCATCATTCCCATTCCATGGCCGTAAAGCTCGGAGATCTCCTCCTCAAACAGAAGCTGATCACGCAGGATCAGCTCGATACCGCCTTGAAGCTCCAGCGCGAGGAAGGCGGGAAGATCGGCGAGGCGCTCGTGCGCGTCGGCGCGGTCTCCGAGGGCGACATCACCGAGACGCTCTCCCAGCAGTTCGGGGTCCCGTCGATCGACCTCGCGCACTTCGAGATCGACCCGGCCGTCATCAAGGTCGTCCCCGGCGAGGTCGCCCGCAAATACGGTGTGCTCCCGGTGAACAAAACGGGGGCCACTCTGACGATCGCGATGGGCGACCCGACCAACGTCTTCGCCATGGACGACATCAAGTTCATGACGGGATACAACGTCGAGCCCGTCGTCGCCTCGGAGATCGCGCTGCGCAAGGCGATCGACAAGCACTACGGGACGCCGCGCTCGGTCGTCCTGAAGGAGCGCACGAAACAGTCCGGGGCGGCGTACTCGATGGAGGCGAGCCTCGAAGACGTGATGGCATCCTCCGCGCTGACCATGGACGACATGGCGAGCGTGGGCCTGGGCGAGATCAACATGGACGAGATCACCGGCCTGGACACCGGTGCCGACGTCGACGTCGTCAAGGTCGAGGAAGGGCAGGAGATCGATCTCGCGGACATGACCAAGTCCTCGGAGTCCGCCCCGATCATCAAGGTGTCGAACCTGATCCTCATCGAGGCGT
>Ga0105092_10001597_pt1 | contig 12166 bp, 13 predicted proteins | sample PPLLak2March2015_FD_87021 | JGI IMG/M metagenome (GOLD analysis project Ga0105092, IMG submission 87021) | Freshwater sediment microbial communities from Prairie Pothole Lake near Jamestown, North Dakota, USA - PPLs Lake P7 Core (1) Depth... | ecosystem: Environmental > Aquatic > Freshwater >... | reverse complement strand
GACCGGGCCGTAGAAGTCGAGAGAGGCGGCGAGGCGGATCGCCGAGAGACCTTCCCGCATGCGCTCGACGTGCTCGGGAAGCCGGTACGCACGCCCTCGGTCGTAACGCACGACCTCGTAGATCGCGTCGCCGAAGAGAAACCCGCGGTCGAGAGGCGAGATGGCGGCCTCCGACTCGGGCACGAACCGGCCGTTCAGGTACACGACCGCCGGCGGCATGGCGCGGATGCTATCAGCGCTTCAGAGACGTCGTGCGGCCTCGAACTCCCGCACCGCCCGCGCCAGATCCTCGCTTCCGCCGAGCGTGCGGTAGGCGTCTTCGGCCGCCGGCAGGCCGTTCCTCAGCGCTCCCTGGCGCGCGCGGCGCAGGAGGGGAAGCACCGCCGAGAGCGCCCGGGGCGAGATCGCGAGAATTCCGGCCGCGAGACGCTCCACCTCCGCGCCGAGGGACCTCGACGCGACGGCCCGCGCGGCGAAGCCGGCCTCCGCCGCTTCGCGGCCGGAGCGCGTCCCGCCCGAAAGGATCCAGTCGGCGGCCCGCGCCTCGCCGATCCGAAGTGGGAGAAGGGCCGCGGCACCGGGCGGGAAGCAGGCGAGGCGGATCTCGGGGAAGCCGACGCGGGCGTCCTCCGCGACGAGCACGAGGTCGCAGGCGCAGACGATCTCCGCTCCTCCGCCGAGGCAAGCGCCCGAGACGGCGGCGAGGGTGACGGCCGGCGTCTCGCAGAGCGCGGCGAGAACGCGGCGCATCGCGGCCAGCATCGTTTCGATCGCGTCGGGCTCGGGCGCGTGCTGCGCAACATCCACGCCTGCCGAGAACGCCCGGGCCAGGCCCGTGAGCACGAGAAGGCGCGCGGGCGGCGCCTCCGAGATCCGGCGGGCGAGCTCCTCGAGCGTCGCGACGTCGAGGACGTTGACCGGAGGCATCTCGATCCGGAGGTCCGCCCGCGAGAGATCGCGGGAGCGGTCCAGCCGGATCGAGCGGTCGCTCACTTGGCGGGCTTCGGGGGGGCGGCGGGGGACGGCGCCGGCGTCACCTTGCGGGCGGCCTTCTCGCGCACCGCCTTGACGGACGCCTTCAGGTTCGCGATGTGAGAATCGCTCAGCGGCACGTTCTCAATCGCGTTCTCCGGCGCCCGGATCTGCGCGTCGAACATCTCCTCGGCCGTCCCGCTGTCGACGATCTTCTTCGCGAGCGCGTTCACACGGCTGACGTACGCGAGCGAGACCTGGATCCCGGCGGGGGGACCGACTTCGCCATGGCCGGGAACGAGCTTCTCGACCGGCACCCGGGAGAGCGACTGGAGCGAACGCTCCCAGCCCGCCGGATCCACGTCGGGGGACTGCATGAAGGGCTGCCGGCCGTTCAGTGCGAGATCGCCGGAGAAGAGGATCTTGTCGCCCGAGAGATACACGACGAGGTCCCCCGAGCTGTGGGCCGCGCCGAGGAAGTAGACCTGGGCGTTGCGGAGACCATCGACCATGATCGAGCGCTCCGAGATGGACTCGACGACCGGGCGCAGGCCGGCCTTGCCGGAGAGCGGGTCGCTCGGATCGGTCGCCGGCTGCGTGAGGAAGGCGAGCACGAGGCCGGCGATGGACTCCTGGCAGAGGACGCGGGCGCCCGCCGCCACGAAGGCGCGCGCCCCGCCGCTGTGGTCGGCGTGCGAGTGGGTCAGGATCAGGAGACGCACGGGCTTGTTTCCGGTCGTCTCGGCGATCTGCTTCAGAACGTCTTTGGCCGTCGCGGCGTCCGCGCCCGAGTCCACCGCGACCACGCCGTCCCCCAGCAGGAACCAGCCGACGTTGGCGCCCTTGGCCGGCTCGGCGGCCCACACGCCGTCGGCGAGCTTCTGGACCTTGGGGGTCGAAACTGCGGGCTGAGCCGAAAGCGGCGCGGCGAGGATCGCGGACGCCAGCGCGAGGCCCGGGAGGAATCGGGGGCGAGACTTCATCGCGAATGCTCCTTCATGCCTGTGTGTCCTGCTCTACCCAAGAATCCGCGGACACAACGCGAAACGCGCCCGAAAATTCCGTCAGCGGCTCTCGGCCCCGACCTCGGCCCCGGCCGGCCGGGCCGCGCGTTCGCGGGCCGCCCGAACGAAGTCGGCGAAGAGCCGCCGGGAAAGCGGGTCGCCGGTGAGGTTCTCCGGGTGCCACTGCACCGCGAGGACCCATTCGCCGCCGCGCGACTCGACGGCCTCGGGCAGGCCGTCGGGCGACGTCCCCGCAATCGCGAGCCCCGGCGCGACCGTCTCGATCGCCTGGTGGTGGCGGCTGTTGACCCGGACCTCGGGGGCCGCCGCGAGCGCCGCGAGCCGCGTCCGCGGAGCGACCGCGACCGTGTGGTCGAGGCGCGTCTTCTCCTCGCGTCCCCGCGCGTGGATGACCTCCGAAGGCCGCTCGGCCGGGATGTCCTGCACGAGCGTGCCGCCGAGCGCGACGTTGACGACCTGCAGCCCGCGGCAGATCCCGAGCACCGGCGCCCCAGCGCGGCGCGCCTGCTCGAAGAGCGCGAAATCGAGCCGGTCCCTTTCCGGGTCGACCTCGAGCGTCCCGTTCTCGAGCGGAGGCCGGCCATAGCGCGCGGGATCGACGTCCCCGCCGCCGCCGAGAAGCAGAGCGTCGAACGGCCGCGAGGCCGGGGAGAGCGGCGTCACGACCTCGATCGCCTCCCGCGGCACGCCGGCCGCGACCAGGCTCCGCAGGTAGTCGTTGGACTCGGAGAGGTCGGCGTCGCGGTCGAGCGTCAGGGCGATGCGCATCGTCTCTATTGTAGGGGCGCTTCGAGAAGCCGGCGACCCCGACCTCCTAAGCCCGCTCGAAGAGAACCGCCATGCCCATTCCCCCCGAAACGCAGAGCGTGGCGATGCCTCGCTTCGCCCCGCGACGCCGCAACTCGTGGAGAAGGGTGGTCGTGATGCGGGCGCCGGTGGCGCCGATCGGGTGGCCCAGCGCGACCGCGCCGCCGTTGACGTTGACCCGCGAAAGGTCCAGCGAGAGATCCCGCGCGCAGGCGATGACCTGCGAAGCGAAGGCCTCGTTCAGCTCGATCAGATCGATGTCCGAAAGCGCGAGCTTCGTTTTCTGGAGGAGCGCGCGGATCGCGGGCACCGGTCCGATGCCCATCCTGGCCGGGTCGACGCCCGCCGAGGTCCACGCGGCAACGCGGGCGAGCGGTTCCACGCCCGCCTTCTTCGCCTCCTCCTCGGTGCCGAGGACGAGCGCGGCCGCGCCGTCGGTGATGCCGGAGGAGTTGCCGGCGTGCACGGTGCCTTGAGGATCGAAAACGGGCGGAAGCCGGGACAGTGATTCGAGACTCGAGTCCGCGCGCGGATGCTCGTCGGCGATGACCTCGACGGTTCCCTTCCTGCCCTGCACGGAGACCGGGATGATCTCGTCGGCGAATCGGCCTTCCTTCGCCGCCGCGACCGCGCGGCGCTGGGACTCGAGTGCGTAGGCGTCCTGCTCGGCGCGCAGGATCCCGTACTCGCGCACGAGGTTTTCCGCCGTCTCTCCCATCAGCTGCCCGCAGAGCGGGCAGAGGAAGCCGTCCCGGTACATGGCGTCCACGACCTCGGTGTCGCCCATCCGCATCCCGAAGCGCGCCCGCGGCAGCAGGTACGGAGTCGCCGACATGCACTCGGTCCCTCCCGCGAGCACGACGTCGTTCTCCCCGGCCGCGATCGTGAGAGCCCCGAGGGTGATCGCCTTGAGCGACGACGCGCAGGCCTTGTTGACGGTGAAGGCCGGGGTTGCATCGGGCACGCCGGCGCGGTGGGAGACCTGGCGCGCGGTGTTGGGCCCTCCCCCGGCCTGCCGGGCGTGGCCGAAGATCGTCTCGTCCACGGCCGCCGGCGGCAGGCCCGACCGCTCGAGCGCGGCCTTCGCCGCGGCCTCCCCGAGGTCCGCCGCCGACAGCGAAGCGAACGCGCCGCCGAACTTGCCGATCGGGGTACGGGCCGCGGACAGGACGAAGACGGGTCGCATGGGGGCGGGGATTATAGATCCGTCGGGCCGCTCCCCCGGGGATTGCGCCGTCGTCTAGACGACGGGGAGATGAACCGTAAAGGCGGACCCCTTCCCGACGGCGCTTTCGACCGTGACCCGCCCCTTGTGGGCCTGGACGATCCAGCGCACGATCGAAAGCCCGAGCCCCGAGCCTCCCGGGTTGGCGGCGCGGGACCGCTTGCTGCGGTAGAACCTCTCGAACACGTACGGCACGTCCGCTTCCGGAATTCCGACGCCCGTGTCGATGACGGAGATCCGCGCCTCGCCCGGCCGGGAGTCGACGCGGACGACGATCCGGCCGCCGGTCTCCGTGTAACGCAGACTGTTTTCCATGAGGTTGTGGAGCACCTGCTGGAGCCGTCCGGCGTCGGCGAAGACGTAGACCGGAAGGCCGGGCACTTCGGTCGAGAGCTCGAGTCCCCGGTCGGCGGCGGCGGGCAGGAAGTCCTTGACCGTCTCGGCGACGAACCGCCCGAGGTCCAGGTTGGCGAACGAGAGGGTCACGCGGCCGCTCTCGCCGCGCGTCAGAAAGAGGAGGTTCTGCGAGATCCGCGCGAGGTGGCGCACCTCGAGGATCGCGTTGCCGATGGCCTCGCGGTACTCCTCCGCCGGCCGCTCCTCTTCCAGCGCCACCTCGAGCGAGCCTCGGAGCACGGTCAGGGGCGTGCGGAGCTCGTGGGAGACGTCTGCGATGAACTGGTGCTGCTCCTTCTCAGTCGCGGCCAGAGCGTCGAGCCGGGAGTTGAGAAGGTCCACCAGCCGCCGCGCTTCCTCCGACAGGCCCTCGTCCGCGATGCGGCGCAAAGGATGGGTGCTCGCACCTTCGAGCCGGCGGGCGAGGACGGCGAGCTCCGAGGGGGCCTCGGCCTCGACGCCGGCCGGGCCGAAGAGCTTCGAAAGAACTCCGCGCATGCGCCCGCGCGCCCGGTCAGGCCGCCGGGCCCGCGCCCGGCTCGCGCACGCGGTAGCCGACGCCGCGCACCGTCTGGATCAGCCGCTCGCGCTCGCCGCCGTCGATCTTCTTGCGGAGGGCGTTGATGTAGACGTCGATGATGTTTGTCGAGAGGTCGAAGGAGTCCTCCCAGATGCGCGCCTGGATCTCGGAGCGCGATACGACCTTGCCGCGCCGCCGCAGGAGCAGCTCGAAGAGGGCGCCCTCGCGCACCGTGAGGCGCACGATCTCGCCGGCGCGGGTGACCTCCCGCGACTCGGGCTCGTAGGAGAGGTCCTCGAAGACGAGGGGCCCGGGGGGCACGACTTCGGTCCGTCGCAGGAGGGCGCGCATCCGCGCCATGAGCTCGCGGAACGAGAACGGCTTGACGAGATAGTCGTCGGCGCCCGCATCCAGGCCTTCGATCTTGTTCTCGATCGTGTCGCGCGCCGTCAGCATCAGGATCTTGGCGCGGACCCCACGATCGCGGAGCTCGCGGCAGAGCTCGAGCCCGTCGCGCGAGCCCTCGAGGAGGAGGTCCAGGATGATGAGATCCGGCGGAGTCGCCAGGATCTTCTCGAGGGCCGCGTCGGCGTCTCCGACCGTCTCGACGGCATAGCCCTTCTCGGTCAGTCCCTTCCGGAGGAACTGCGCGATGCGCTGTTCGTCTTCGACGACGAGGACCCTCATCGCGTCGGATCCTCCCCGTCCGGCGGTGCGGAGCCGCGCTCACCGCCGGCACGCTTCATGAATGAGAGGACGAAGATCGACCCGGCACCGGCGGCGAATCCGGCGGCGAAGGAGGAATGCGGGGGCTCGAGCGCCACGGCGCCGACCGCGCCCACGGCGAGAAGGCCGAAGAGCAAAGGACGAGACACCGCAATGGGCGGCACGGCGGGAATCATAAGAGTCTCGACGCCGGTATTATCACGGGCTTAGGCATCTATAAGCATAAGGAGGAAGCAATGAGGCGAATGGGCTCTCTGGCAGCGGTGGCGGGAACCGCCCTCGTCCTGGGCGCGCTGGGGCTGGCCGGCCGGGCCTGGGCCGCAGACGCGACGAACCCCGTCGCGGCCCAGACGACGATCGAGCCGCGCAGCGGCTCGAAGGTCACAGGCAAGGCCGTGTTCACGGAGCTGCCCTCGGGCGGCACGAAGATCGAAGTCTGGATCGAGAACGCCACCCCCGGCACCCACGGCATCCACCTCCACGAAAAAGGAGACTGCTCCGCACCCGACGCCTCCTCCGCGGGCGCGCACTTCAACCCGTCCGGCAACCCCCACGCCGGTCCGGCGGACCCGAAGCACCACAACGGCGACTGGGGCAACATCACGATCGGCGCCGACGGCAAGGGCCATCTCGAGATGACCTCGACGATGCTGACGGTCAAGCCGGGGCCCAACTCCGTCGTCGGCAAGTCCGTCGTGTTCCACGAAAAAGCCGATGATCTCAAGTCCCAGCCGTCCGGCGATGCCGGCGGTCGCCTCGGGTGCGGCGTCGTGAAATAGCGCGACCCCAGGGCGCCGCGTGATTCAATCCGCGGCATGAAGAAGCCCACCTTCGATCTGCCGCCCGAAGAGCTCCGCCGCCTGGGAGCGCTGGCGGCCGATGCGGTCGCCTCGCACCGCGACGGGCTGGAGTCGCGAGCGGTCTTCGGGAAGATCGGAAGCCGGGCGGCGCTCTTCGACGAGCCTCTGCCGGAAGAGGGACAGCCCTTCGAAGAGGTCCTCGCGTTCGTACGCGACAACGTGATGCCCTACCCGATGGGCAACTCGCACCCTCGCTTCTACGGATTCATCAACGCGTCGGCGGATCCGGTCGGCATCCTCGCGGACTTTCTCGCCGCGGGAATGAACCCGAACTGCTGGGGCGGTGACCACGCCGCGACGCACATCGAAGGCCGCGTGGTGCGGTGGCTGGCCGAGATGCTCGGCTTCCCGCCGTCCGCCGAAGGGATCCTCGTCTCGGGCGGGTCCATGGCGAATTTCACGGCCCTCGCCGTCGCGCGGCGGGCGCGAACCCCCGGCAACGTCCGCGAAGACGGGCTCGCGGGACCGGAGGCCGCGCGGCTCACCGTCTACGCCTCGGATCAGGTCCATGCCTGCGTCGACAAGGCCGTGGACCTGCTCGGAATCGGCACCCGGCAGCTTCGCAAGATCCCGACCGACGACGCCTTCCGCATCCGGCTCGACCTTCTCGAGCAGGCGATCGCCGAGGACCGCCGAGCGGGCCTTCTCCCCGCGATCCTCGTCGGCAACGCCGGCACCGTCAACACCGGCGCGATCGATCGCCTCGACGCTCTCGCCGACGTTTGCAGCCGCGAGAAGCTGTGGTTCCACGTCGACGGCGCTTACGGGGCCCTCGCCTCGATCGTGCCGTCGCTCGCGCCGCTCTTCGCGGGCATGGGACGCGCCGACTCGATCGCCGCCGACCCGCACAAGTGGCTCTACGTTCCGTACGAGGCCGGGGCCACGCTCATCCGCGAGCCCGGACGGTTCTCGGAGACCTTCCGCAAATTCCCCGAATACCTCGCGCAGGATCCGGAGAGCCCGTTCCCGGGTCCGGCCTGGTTCGCCGAGCGGGGCGTGGAGCTCTCGCGCGGCTTCAAGGCGCTCAAGGTCTGGATGGGCCTGAAGGTGCACGGCCGCCGGGGCTACGCCGCCCAGATCGAGAACGACGTGCGGCTCGCGCGGTTCCTCTCGGAGGAGGTCGATCGCCGTGCGGATTTCGAGCGCCTGGCCGAGCCGGTGCTCTCGATCGCCAACTTCCGCTACCGGCCGCGCGGCGCCGCCCTCTCCGACGCGGTTCTCGACGGCATCAACCGCCGCATCATCAACCGCGTCGTCGGCGACGGCTCCTTCTTCCTCGCGCCCACGATCCTCAAAGGCCGGACGGCCCTGCGTGTTTCGATCACGAACTTCCGGACGAGCGAAGAGGACCTCCTCGCCCTCCTCGACGAGGCCGAGCGAATCGGCGGCGAGCTCGTGAAGGCCAAGGGTGTAGCCTAGAGTCCACCACCGGCTTCCGAAAGGAGCGGTTTCATGCGTCGGCGCTCCGGGCTCGCGGCCTTCGGGGTGTTCGTCCTCGCGACGATCGCGCGCGCCGACGCCGACCCGACGTACACGGCGTTGCGCGCCGCCCGCCCGAACGGCGCCTTCGTCGCCGTCGAGGGCCTGACGCTCGAGCGCGACGTCTTCCGTTTCCAGTTCGTGCGCGGGAGCTTTCAGTTCCTCGAGCCCGTCTCCGGACGCGTGACGGGCGCGGTCTTCGTCGGCGAAGGCACGTGGCAGCTGACTCCGGCCGACGAGGGGGAGCGCCGGCATCTCGCCATGCTGCGCGGAGATCCGAAGCTCGAAGCCCTGACGGACCGCTTCGAGTCCCTCGTCCTGCTCTTCACCGACGGCACGGAAGCCGAGATCCGAGGGCGCGGCGCCGACGCCCCTGCCGATGCCCGCGCCGCGGCGGTCTGGGATTCTTTTCGCAAGCGCCAGCGCAAGGACCTCAAGACCAACCTCCAGGTCCGGCTCCTCGCCGACGTGCTCGGCGGGACCGAGCCGGCCTCGGGCGTTTTCCTGGCGCTCGTCGACGGCAAGAAGCTGCCGCCCGCGGCGGTCGCGGTGGATCCGTCGGGGCTGCGCTGGATTTCGGACATGTCGATGGCCGGCGACGCGAGCTCGCTGCTGTACGTCATCCACGAGCGGGAGGGAGGCTCCTGGTATCTCGAGAGGCGGCGGAACGCGGCGGCAGCGCCCGCGACGCCGGCGGCGCGCGCCGCGCACTACGCCATCGAAACGACGATTCAGAAGAACGGGCGTCTCCAGGGAGAGACGACGATCACCCTCGAGGCTCTCCGGGACGGCGTCCGGGTGCTTCCCCTGGCCCTCCTCGGCCAGCTTCGGATCCGCGAGGCCGAGCTGTCGGCCGGCAGGGACGCGCCATGGAAGGCCGTGGCGGTCATCCAGGAAGACAAGGACGAAGACGCCGACGCCGCGGTGGTGTTCCCCTCCGCGCTCGCCCGCGGCGAACAAGTCCGGCTTCGGCTCGTCTACGAAGGCGTCGAGGTCCTGTACGACGCCGGCGACGGCAACTTCGCCGTCGGCGCCCGGACCAGCTGGTACCCGAACCTGGGCGTCTTCGAGGATCCCGCCACGTACGACCTGACCTATCGGATCCCGAAGTCCTACGAGATCGTATCGGTGGGGGATCTCGTCGACAGCCGTGTCGAGAACGACGCGCGCATCTCGATCTGGAAGGCGGACCGGCCCATCCGCGTCGCGGGATTCAACTACGGGAAGTTCAAGCGGCTCGAGCAGAAGGACCCGGACAGCGGCCTCCATGTCCAGGTCTTCACGAATCCCGGCGTCCCGGACGCCCTCCGCGGCCTGTCGGGCGTTCGCCCGGAAAAGCTGGCGGACTCCGCGATGGCCGACGGCATCAATACGGCCCGGATCGGCTCCGTGTATTTCGGCCCGCTTCCGTTCGGCCACGTCGCGATCACGCAGCAGTCACAGTTCTTCTTCGGACAGTCGTGGCCGTCGCTGATCTTCCTGCCCTACATTTCCTTCCTGGATTCGTACAACCGATTCCGCATCGGGTTGCTGAGCACGCAGGGTTTCGTCGACATCGTCGGGCCGCACGAGTTCGCCCATCAGTGGTGGGGGCATCTCGTCGGCTGGAACAGCTACCGCGATCAATGGCTCTCGGAAGGCTTCGCGGAGTTCACGGCCGGCCTGGTCCTGGAGTACACCGCGCCGCGATCCAAGGTCGACGAGTTCTGGGACAAGGCGGCCAAGAACGTGTTCGACAAACCGGCCCACGCGTACGTGTCGAACGATCGCGCCGGGCCGATCTCGGACGGATGGCGCCTGTCGACCTGGCGGAACCCCGCGGCGGCTCAGGCCATGATCTACGACAAGGGCGCCTGGGTCGTGCAGATGCTGCGCACGCTCATGCGCGACCCGAAGGCCAAGCCCCCCGACGAGCGCTTCATCGCGACCATGAAGGACTTCGTGTCCACTTACGCCGGGAAGAACCCCACCACGCGCGACTTCCAGACCGTGGTCGAACGGCACATGAGCCCGGCCATGGACCTCGAGAAGAACGGGAAAATGGACTGGTTCTTCCGGCAATGGATCTACGGGACGGAAATCCCCCGATGCTCGGCGAAGGTCGAGATCCAGGATCTCGGCGGCGATCAGTACAAGCTGGTCGGAACGGCCCGGCAGGAAGGGGTATCGGACGACTTCCTGGGCTTTCTCCCGATCTACATCGAGTTCGAGAAGGGCGCGTTCGTCCGCCTCGGCCTCGTGTCGTTCCGCGGCACGGCGACCGTCCCCATCGACACGACCCTCAAGCTGCCGAAAAAGCCTCGCCGCGTCGTCGCCAACGCGATGAGCGACGTGCTGACGCGGGACTAGGCGCCGGGCCGCGCCTTCCACGCCTCGAGGTTCCGTTCGATCTGCCGGGAGTGCTTCTCGAGATGCTCGGCGTAGACGGCGAGCCAGTCCTCGGAGCTGTAGCGTCCGGCCTCGGTGTGGGTTCCCTCGGCCGACCATGCGGATTCGGGCAGCCTCCGGAGGAGAGCGGCGGTGTTCGCGCGGACCGCGCGGACGGTGGCCATGGCCGGCTCGAGCGGCGCGGAGTGGTAATCCAGGACGTCCGCCCAGTGGGCCTGGTCGTAGCCCAGGATCCTGGGATCCCTCTCGGCGGCGAGGTAGCGGATCCTCGCGGCGGCGTTCGTCTCGGAGTCCGCGCAGTGGACGACGACCTCGTGCGCCGACCACTTGCCCTCGCCGGGACGCCACATCCTCGCCTCGTCCGGGACCTTCGCCCACGCCGCGGCGAGGCGGGCCGGGCCCTCCTCGTAGCGGCGGATCAGGTCTTCCCGCTCGGCCTTCGTGAACTTCATGCGCTCTCCGTTTCTTACCAGAGCGTCCCGTCGAGCGACACCACAGTCTTCTCCCCCACGACCTCCGCCGCGTGCCGCGTTCCGGCCGCGAGATACAGCCGGTCTCCCGCTTTCAGATCGAAGACTCGATCTCCGACGGTGATGCGCAGCGTCCCCTCGAGCACCGCGTCGCACTTGGGCTGGGCGTGCTCGTGAGTCGGAAACGCCGTCCCGGCGCGGTAGGTGTAGACGAGAACGTCATAACCCTCGAGCTCCATGGACCGCATGAGACGCCTCTCGGTGAGCGAGCCATCGCCCGGCGGCCAGCGTTCGAGGCGGACGTCGTCCAAGGCGAGAAAGTCTACCCAAAAAGGAAGGGGGGCTTTCGCCCCCCCGATTAGTCGCTGCGTGATGTGGAATCAGTACCGGCCGCCGCGGCCTCCACCGCTCTGCGTCTTCGGACGGGCCTCGTTGACGGTCAGCGCGCGGCCGCCGTACTCCTGGCCCGAGAGCGCCGAGATCGCGTTGCGCGCCTCGTCGTCGTTGCCGAACTCGACGAACCCGAAGCCCTTCGAACGACCCGTATCGCGATCGGTGATGATCGCGACGGAGCTGACCGCCCCATAGGTCGAGAAAAGCGAGCGAAGATCGTCCTCCGAGGTATTGTAGGGAAGGTTACCGACATAGAGTTTCATCGAGACAGAATCCTCGAAACCGGCGTTACGCTTCCGACCCAACCGCGCCGCTCGGAGGAGCCGACTTCCCGTTCTGATTCGTCGGACTTCTGCGATCGCGGTAGGCGTGCATGGAAGGCGAGCGATTATCGGGAAGGCGCGCAGTATAGCAGCGGCCCCGGGGGTCGGCAACACTTAAGGTTTTCTTAAGCCCTCGGCGGAGCGAGCTCCCGAAGCGCCTGCGCGACCCAGCGGGCGGTCATTTCCTTGCGCCACAAAAACGAGTGGTCCGTGTTGTCCATCGGCTTGGAAGGACCGGCCGCAGCCGCGGCCGCTTCCGTGATCGCCGGAATATCGAGACTCGATCCCACGAGCATCGACTCCGCGCGCAACGCTCGGACCGGCGCCGAGGCGACCGCTCCGAGAACGATGCGGGCTTCCGCAACTCTCTCGCCCTCCAAGCGAACTGCCGCTCCTACGGAGAGGACCGGAAAGTCGAAGGCGCCGCGCCGGCGGAGCTTTTTGTAGGACGCCCGCCAACCGTCGGATTTCGGAACTCGGATCTCCGTCAGAAGCTCGTCGGGGCGTTTTGTGAGGTATTGGATTCCGTCGTTCGCGTAGAGCTCCTCGAGGGGCAGCTCCCGCTCCCCGTCCGGCGAAGCG
>Ga0105092_10001596_pt1 | contig 12168 bp, 11 predicted proteins | sample PPLLak2March2015_FD_87021 | JGI IMG/M metagenome (GOLD analysis project Ga0105092, IMG submission 87021) | Freshwater sediment microbial communities from Prairie Pothole Lake near Jamestown, North Dakota, USA - PPLs Lake P7 Core (1) Depth... | ecosystem: Environmental > Aquatic > Freshwater >... | reverse complement strand
GTTTCAATCAAGCAGCGTTATCCGGGCCACGCGAAACAGGCTGGACTCATCGCGGCGCAGTGTCATACCGGAGCTTATTTAGGAAGGTACGCAGTCGTCGTTGACGATGACATCGACGTTTGGGATATCAACGATATTCTTTGGGCACTCTGTACGCGGGTCGATCCGGTCCAGGACATTGATTTTATCCGCCGATGCTGGAGTGGACCACTCGATCCAATCGTTCCCAGGGACAAAAAAGGGTTCAGTTCGCGTGCGATCGTCGACGCTTGCCGGCCCTACGAATGGCTCAAGGATTTCCCTCACGTTTCAGGAGCCAGTTCGGATCTCAAAAAGTCGGTTCTTGATAAGTTCGGGAAGTATTTGGCTTAAGAGGCTTTGAATGAAAACTAAAACCTTATTGTTGACCCTGCTGCATCGGGTATGGCGGGTCGCTTTTCTGATCGCCGTTATTTTTAGTCAAAAGGAAGCGTTTGCCCTCGACGATTTTCTTATGGCGGTCCCAAGTAAAACTATGTGCAGCGCTTATCTCTTCATAGGCAAGGAGCAAGGCTTTTTCGCCGACGAAGGAATCGATCTCAAGCTAGTCCTGATTCCAGTATCGGTGGCGCCGATGGCGATCATGGCGCAACAGATTCACGGAATGGAATATACTAGCAACGGCGTGGCAATGCGGGCCAGTGGAGCGCCCGTAGCCATGGTCTTTGCAGTAACACATAAACCCAGTTGGTTTTTGTTTTCAGACCCATCCATTAAACATCTCAAGCAGCTATCCGGAAAAAGCGTAAGCGTGGGTGTTCTGGGATCCGGTTCTCACACCATGACTGTTGAGTTTCTGAAGGAAGCGAGCGTGGATCCAAATTCAGTCGTTTTTGTGGCAGGACGCGGAGGGTCTGACGTCCGGATTCAGATGTTAGCGAACGGTACAGTGCAGGCCGCAACACTGGTTCCTCCCTATAACTTTCATGCAGAGAAACAAGGGCTCCGGCAGCTCATGTTTTACGGTGATAATTTTGACCTGGCACAGTGCGGGTTAGTGATCAACGAATCAATAATTAAAACTAGCAGGCCGTTTCTTAAAAAGGTTCTTAGAGGTTTTCTTAAGAGTCACCTTTATACGCTGAGTCATCGGGCGCAGACTGTTCAATGGATCTCCACTAATCTCAAGATGGAGAACGCGGACGCCGACAGATTCTTCGACCTTCTGGTGAAAATAGCACCGCCCAACGGCATTCCATCCGCGAGCGCGATTCAGAATGTCCTCGCGACGAATCCAAGCGCCAAGGCCCGGAGTCACAAAAATCAAGCGCTCGCGGATTTTACTTTGTTGGAGGAAATCCACCGGGAGATGCGCATGAGATAAATGTAAAAGTAAAGCCCAGTAATGGAAGACTGCCCGCCTTTTAAGCACACGAGATCGAAGCACAAATATTACCGGGCGACTAAGGCAGCTGACAAAATCCCGCAGAGATGAAAAGTCTATTCGCAAAAACCTTCTTAATATCTTTAGTTTTCTTGGGCCATCCAGAACGCGAGGGAGTGGCTCAAACCGTGATACGCGTAGGTTACAGTGGCGGTGAGATCACCCGAACCCAACATCGGGTATTCGCGAAAGCCAACGTTTGGAATAAACGCGGCCTGGACGTAAAGCCGATCTACTTTGCGAGTGGCTCTATCATGGCACAGGCGCTGCTTACCGGCGAGATTCTTCTCACGGACTCGGATGTTCCAGGGATGCTAACCTTGGGAGTCTCAGGCGTGATGGTTGTAAAGATCGTGGCGGTTAGCATTAATCGAATTCCGCAAATTTTCGCTGCTCGCAATAACATTCAGAAGCCACAGGATCTGAAAGGAAAACGAGTTGGCATTAGCCGTTTCGGTTCAGCATCAGACATTACCACTCGACTGCTCTTGCGCTTCTGGCAATTAGACCCAGAAAAGGACGTACAATTTGTTCAATCAGGCAACGGCCCGATTCGAATCGCTGCAATGGCTGCGGGGCACCTCGACGCAGGCATTCTCGGCTTAGAAAGCCAAGAGCAGATAGCAGCTCTGGGGTGTTGCAAAGTTTTTGCAAACCTTCTCGATCTACCGATGGATTATGCCCGCTTCGGTATAGCGGCCCCAGCTTCAGCTCTCAAAACTCGCCGTGATGTACTGCAAAACTTTCTATCCGGTCTTGTAGAAGGCATCCACGCCTTTAAAACTCGTGCTGATTTGACATTGGGCGTTCTCGAGGAAACCATTAAGGATCCGAAGGTTGCCAAGGCGTCCTATCAATCCTGGTCGGCTAGCCTGCGTGAGTATCCCGTGCCTGAACCTGTCGGAATGCAAGCGGCCCTGGATTCGTTGATTGCAATTACACCTAAAGCTCGCGGCGCTTTAGCCAAAGACTTTATGGACGTAAGTTTATTGGAGGAGATTAACCGGAGCGGTTACATCGACCGGCTTTATAACCGTTAGTACCAGCAAAGTGGTCCGGCTTGTAGGAGTCAAGCGATCTGATGGAAACCTTTCAACGAAATCCCTATTTGATCTGGCAACGAAACCAAAATATCCCCGTCCACACCGGTTACTATGTTGAAGACTTGAGAAAACTCCGCCTGGCTTTTTGGCAGGAACGAAACGCAAATGGCGCCTTTGTCAATCTGTCTAATGCTCAGGTGAATGACGCATACGTTCTTGATATTCCACGCGGTGAAAAAACTACTCCTCGGCGCCAATTGTTTGATGAATCTATCATGATCATTGCGGGCCACGGTGCCACATCCGTCTGGTATGACAACGAGAGAAAAAGATCCTTTGAGTGGCAGGAGGGGAGCGTATTTGCGATTCCTCCGAATGCCTGGCACGAGCATTTTGCAATGGACTCAGCTGCACGTTTCGTGGCCGTTACCTCGGCACCGCTGTACATGCAGCTGTTCAATAACAACGATTATATTTTCAATAATCATTACCGATTCACTGAAAGGTTTGCTGCCAAGGAGAGTTACTTCGATGGTTCTTTTAACTTTCGCCCTGGTTTTAACGGTGTTGAAACCAACTTTATCGCCGACATAAAGGCGTTTTTTACTAAGGAGAACGCCGCGAAAATTGACGAGGCGGTAGCACAGCCTCTTAAAAACACGGACCGTGCATACGACATGTTTGCAATTAGGGTTCGCTTCGCTCGAACGATGATGATGCTTCACTTCTCGGGTTGGGCTCCCGGGACGTACAAGAAGGCCCATCGTCACGGTCCGGGATTCAACATCGTTATCATAGATGGTGAAGGGTATTCCTTGATGTGGGAGGAAGGCAAGCCGAGAGAGCGGATTGATTGGCATGAGTATAGTCTGTTTGTTCCGCCAATGATGTGGTTCCATCAGCATTTCAGTACCAGCCCCAGCCCGATCCGGTTCGTCGCGTTTCATCCTCCCGGTATGCTTGCTTTCCCTGGTTGGTCAGGAGAAGGATCACACTTCATTGGAAAGGGCGCGAATCAGATTGAATATTGTGATGAAGATCCAGAGATAAGACACTTGTTCGAAGAAGAACTCGCCAGAAAAAGGCTCAAGAGCAAGATGCCTCAAGAAATTTATTTTAAGCCGAAAGTGTAGAGAAAAGATGTCCAAAATTCTTATCTCGTTCATCTTGGTTTTTCTTCCGACATGTAAAAACGCGTTCCCCCTCGATGATTTCACTATGGGGGTTTCTACCAAGCACATTAGCGTCGCTTATCTTTATATAGGAAAAGAGCGCGGGTTCTTTGCCGAGGAAGGAGTTGAACTAAAGCTGGTGCTCATACCCGCTTATTTGGGGGGTACGGCTCTGATTGCGCGCCAGCTTGATGGCATGGAATTCGGCTCTACGGGAATAACTCTGCGCGCTAATGGCGCTCCCGTAGTCAACATCTTTTCACAGAGTGAAAAACCAGCCTGGTTCCTTTTAAGTAACCCGGGTATAAAAGACCTGAAACAGCTCTCGGGAAAAGCGATGACTGTCGGTGTCCTGGGTTCGGGCTCGCATCTCGCTACGGTCGAAATTCTAAAGAAAAGCGGGGTTAATCCGGATTCGGTCGTTTTTATGGGTGGACGGGGCGGTTCCGATATCCGCCTTCAGATGCTTGCGGGAGGAACCGTTCAGGCTGCGAACTTGGTACCACCTTATAATTTTATGGCAGAAAGAATGGGACTTCGTGAATTGCTATTCTATGGGGATTACGTTGATCTCGCTCAGTTCGGGCTGATTGTCAACGAAGCGAGTCTGGAAAGCCGGAGACCGTTTATGAAGAGAGTTCTGCGCGCTTTCCTCAAGAGTCACATTTACTCGTTGCAGAACCGAGAGGAGACCATGAAGTGGGTTCTCACCAATCTCAAAGTAGAAAAGCAGGATGCCGCAAAAACAGTTGATGTTCTAGTCAAGATAGCGACTAGGAATGGAATTGCCTCCGACACTGCAATACAACACGCATTGGATCCCGCCGCAAAACGGACGAGAAAGGATCTCGTTGATTACAGCTTGATACGTGAGATTCTTCAAGAATCGGGAGCTAAATAACGCAGGTATCGAAACCGGATTGCAGGAGACGCATTGAGTCGCAAATCGAAGCGGGAGGAAGGAATGAAAATTCAGTATGGGCTGATTAGTTCTGACTCACACGGTCAGCTAGAAAAAGATGCATTTCTTAAAAGAATGTCCGCTGCTAAATGGGGAGACTCGATTCCGCATATGGTTGAAATCACAGACCCGACCTCAAATAAAAAGATAGAACGCTGGATGGTTCAGGGCCAGATTGTTAGAGCGTTCGGAGCCTGCAATTGCCCCGCAGTTATGCCTGCCGCGCAGCAAAAATACTATCCGCAGCGTTGGGAGGAAGTGCCACCCAAGGTTTACGAGCCGCTCGAGCGTCTGAAGGCTTTAGACGAGGATCGGGTCGATGGCGAAGTTCTCTTTCCAAACGATCCGGCAGGAGGCAGATTCTTTCAGTTTGCCGAGGATCCGGCGTTCGAGCTTGCTTGCGTGCAAGCTTACAACGACGCTTTGGCCGAGTGGCGCGAGGCCAGCTCACGATATGTTCCGCTCGCTCTCCTGCCTTACCTCAGCGACATCGATGTCCTCGTGGCCGAGGTTCAGCGAGCCGTCAAGAAAGGTCACCGTGGTGTCGTCATGCTCGCCGACCCTGGCATGTCAATCAAGGGGCAGAAACATCTCCACGATCGTTGGTGGGATCCGCTGTGGTCCGCCTGCCAGGACCTCGATGTGCCTGTCCATGTTCATGAATCCGGCGGCCTCGCTCACGACATTACCTTTCCGCGTTGGACAGGGTACAGCGAAGCCCAGTTTCACTGCGCGCTAACGATTCCTACGGGAGCTTTCCCCAGCCAGTTTATTCCGTACCTGCTCTTTTCAGGGATCTTAGATCGATATCCACGACTCAAATGGGTATCGGCGGAGACCGGCATCGGATGGGCCAACTATGTCTTGGAAGGCAGTGACCATGAATGGGAGCGGCGTCGCCTTTGGACTGAAGGCGTTACCACCCGGCCTAGTGACTTGTTCAAGCGACACGTTTACGTCAATTTCTGGTTTGAAACGGCGGGTATCGAACAACGGTATTCGATCGGAATCGATAACATCATGTGGGAGTCGGATTATCCTCACACGGCTTCAACCTACCCCAAGTCTTGGACTTATATTGAAGATACCTTGAAACATGTGCCGGAAGACGAAAGAAAAAAGATTTTGTATCGCAACGCCCTGCGTCTATATAACCTCGATTAATTTATGAGTAATGAAAACTTCAATTCTGGCCTGATCAGCGTAGACGACCACGTCCAGGAGCCTCCGGAGCTATGGACGCGACGATTATCAAAGGCTAGATGGGGCAACCGTCTTCCCCATCTTAAGGCCCAATCGGATGGCACACAACGTTGGGTCGTCGATGGAAACGAACTCCCACTCTCTGGCGTGGGCCTCACCGGCGCCTTGATGGACGACCGCAATCGAGTGCCGCAATCCTGGGAAGAAGTGCCTGCCGCGGCCTATAAACCGTCGGAGCGACTTCGCGCCATGGATGCAGACGGTGTGGCTTATTCGGTACTGTACCCGACGGTCGCCGGACTATCGGGAGAGAACTTCGGCCGGCTTACGGACACAGATCTGGAGCTAGCGTGTGTGCAGGCATACAACGACTGGCTGATCGAAGAATGGGCTTCTATGAGCAAGCGGTTCGTCCCGCAATGTATCGTACCGTTATGGCCTGCGGAGGCAACAGTAAGCGAGATCAAACGCGCAGTCCGCATAGGGCACAAAGGCGTGATCTTTCCGGCAGTTCCGATGGAACTCAGAAACGTTCCTCACATCAACGATGCTGTCTATGACCGCATCTGGGCCGTATGCCAGGATCTTGACGTCCCAATTTGTTTTCACCCGGGTTCGTTTAATACGATACAGTTCGCCGCTCACGAATACTTCCAGGGAAAATTAGCCGGGACTTTGGAGGCACTGACCCAACCCGCCAGCCTGGTGTTCGTTCTGGTAAACTTACTCTTGTCGCGTATTTTACTTCGTTTTCCAAAACTCAAAGTTGTGTTCGCTGAAAGCTCTCTCGGTTGGGGAACCTACCTTTTGGAATACGCAGACCACCAAGCGGAGCAGGATAGGCTCCAGACGGAGGGATATCCAAAACTCTCCGAAATGTTCAGACGCCAATGCTATTTGACAGGATGGTATGACCGCGCGACCATCAAGACCCGCAGTCATGTTCCGGCCGAAAACATTCTCTGGGCTACGAACTTTCCGCTAGCCACCTCAACATGGCCAAGTACTCGCGACTATTTGACGCGGAGCCTAGAGGGCTTGCCGGAGAACAGTCGGCGCGCGATTTTATCTGAGAACGCCTCGAAGTTGTACCGCCTCCAAGAGCTGCAAAACTAAACCCGGCTCCCGCAGGGAAGTAGCCTGGTCGACAAACACTTAAGTCGCTTCGTGTCAGCTAGAGTAGTCAGCGAGCAGCTACCTAGTGAGCACGGGTAACCGATTCAAGGGGGTTCGTTGGTTAGAACGCATCAGCACGAATCGAAAGTGAACTACACGAGGATTGGAGACTCTTGTAGCATACCTAACCAGAAGAAATCACGATTGAATTTTTCTGTTTGTCATTACTTTGCCATAACGGAACAGCTATGGGAAAATGAATCCTGCCACCTGGGAAAAAACGAAATGGCAGGATTGAAAGGCAAAAGTGGACCGCCAAATAACATGAACGCCTTCAAGCACGGGCTTGCTGCTATTCAGAAGCGGCGCGAGGAGGGCGTCATCACCGGGCACGAGGAGAGCGTCAGGCAGCAGATCCTCGAAGGCTTGATAGCCGACAAGGGCGGGGATCAGCAGATATCGACGGCCACCAGGATTCTAGCGGAGGTTATCGCCTCAGATGCCTCTTGGCTTATGGTCTTCAACGGTGCCATTGATCACATCATCCAGAACAATCCAAAAGCCAGGCAGAACCCACGGGGACTCTCGCAACTCGATGGATACAAGCGGCGTCTAGTGAACTCGCTCACTGGGAATCTCCAAAAATTTGGCTTGGATCGGGTGCCCAACGTGAAGACCCTGGATGAGCTGCTCCAGGATGATGAAAACAGCGAGAATCCCACCCTTGGATTCGGCGGGACAGCCTCGGGCGATTCTTGCCTCTGACTGTATACTGAATCTCCTCCCCCCGAACAACGCTTCTCTTCCCTCTAGCCAATACGATTTGACATCGCTGAATCCGGCAGCTCTCAACCAACCGAGTTGTTTTTCGAAGGGAACAAAAACCAGGCCCAGATTGAGAAACAGCCGCCCGGATTTACGAGTTGAAACACTTCTTTATAGATGGCCTCGATGAAGAAGGGATACCGAGTACATCTCGCCAACATCGCGGCGATCCAGCAATACAATGGACTGAAGTATACCGATGACCACAGCGACGCGCGGTGGCTGGGCCATCTGCTGCGGCTGGGGGTCTTACCCGAGGGGTAAGCTTGACTGCAAGATTCGGCTCGACTATTTTCCTCCGCGTCGGCTATTCACAAGAAGGGAACCTTGCTCATGTCAAACCCTGAACTGAAGTTCGGCATCGCCATCCCGCAGCAGTATCCCAGGCTGCCCGTAGATACAGGCATCCTGCAAAGTTTTCTGAGGAACGCGGAGGGATTGGACTATCATAGCCTGTGGACAGCGGAACAAATTTTTTCAGCGCCGTCACTCGAGCCGCTGACCCTTCTTACCTATGCTGCCGCACACACACAGAAAATCAAATTAGGATCAGCGGTTCTGCTCGCGGCCCTGCGTAATCCAGTGCACTTAGCGAAGGCATTGGCGACCTTGGACCAGTTGAGCCAAGGCCGCCTGATTGTTGGACTTGCTCTAGGCGCCAATACCAAGATCTACCCCGCTTTTGGCCTGTCGCCAGAGCGCCGTTTGCGGCGCTATCTCGACGGTATCGAATTAATGCAGAAGCTGTGGACAGAAGAGAAGGTGTCTCATGACAGCGCGTTTTGTCGACTTGAGAACGAAAGCCTTTGGCCCAAGCCCTTCCAGTGCCCTCATCCACCGTTATGGTTTGGGGGGGGCAGTCCGAACGCGTTGCGCAGAGCCGTTCGCCTAGGAAGCGGCTGGATCGGCGCCAGGGAGTCGACGGACCTCTTCAAAAGTCGCGTTGAAGCGTTGCGGCAGTGCCTTACCGAAGCCAAACGCGATCCCGAGACGTTTATGATCGGCAAGCGAGTTCACATCGCCCTTGACGGTGACAAAACCAGGGCGGAGCAAAAACTAGCCGAATGGTTCGGCCAGGTCTACGGTTCGACCGGTATAGTGGAATCAGTGGCGATTTATGGGGACGAACAGGAGTGCCTCGATAAAGTAGCGGCAGTGGTGGCGGCGGGGGCCAGGTTGCTTATCTTGCATCCGGTTTATGACTATCTCGAACAGGCTGAAGCGCTCGCGAAGGGCGTCCTAGCGAGGCTATAGTCAAACTCCTTGTTACTTTATCGAGCGCAGGACCGAAAAATCGAAAATCTCCTCGGGGGCGATTTCCTTGTCCATCTTTAGACTTTCCCTGTGGGAAGCAATAATCTTTCGCTGAGTTTCGAGCGGAATCGTTCCGTCCGTGGTCAAGCTCTTCAAAGTTGAGCGATAAACGAGCAGAGAATCGTCGTTCGCAATCTTGAAAGTTTTTGCCATCAACGCCGTGGCATCTTTCTCGTTCGCAGAAAACCAGCGAAAGGCGCTCAGGGTTCCCCGCAAGAATCGCCGCACGAATTCCTGCTTCTCGCTCAACAGCCGGTCGGTTACGATCACTCCTCCCGAAACGATTCCCAAATCATAGTCTCCATAAAAAAGAATTTCGTTGAAGCCGGCTTTTTTGGCGACGAGACTTTCCAAAGGATTGAGGATCGTCGCATCGACACCGCCGCCGAGCAACGCCTGTAGCCGAATCGCGCCTGTTCCGAGGGCTTGAATGACAACGTCGCGGCGAGGATCGATACGATTGGCAAGCAAAACTTCGCGAGTTATCAGGTCTGTGTTTGCGCCGAGGCTGGAGATCCCCACGACCTTTCCACCCTTTAAGTCCTGAACCGATTTTATTTTCTTGCTCGCGTACAACCAAAATAGCGGCCGGGTGTCGAAGACCATCACGTTCTTGAGCGGAGCGCCGCGCATGGCGGCTGCCGTCCCCACTCCTGAAGTCCCGCTGAAATGAAAACTTCCTCCGACCAGTCCCTGAATACCCGCCTGGGAGGAAGCCAGGATAGCCAATACGTTAAGGCCGTTTTCTTTGTAGAAACCGCGCTCCTGGCCGATGCGGTAGATCAGCGAGTTAACGCTGGAGCTACCGGGCGCTTGAAGATTGACATCCTCCAAAGCAGACGCGCTTGTAACGAAGCCAAGCAAGCCAGCGAGAAGAATCACGCAAGAGAGCACCATTGAGGCCTCCTTTTCTGATCTCGGTTGGTCGAAGGACAAAGCGCCGAGAATTCATACCGCCCACCATAGGCGTTTGTCAAATGGAGTCAGGACAGCCTTTGTCCGAGTTGGATTGCTCTCGCGAACTTGGCTTGTTTGACAACATTCCGCGCTTCTACTATTAAGTTGCCAGCCGCAAAAAAACGGAGGTTAGGTCATGGCATCCACGATACTGTACATTGCCAGCAGTAAAGGTGTTTTTACGGTCATGAAAAACGGCGGCGACTGGAGGATTGAGAATCAGTCGCTCACAGATTGGTCCGTGCCCAAGATCGCTGTGAGTTCATCAAAGTCCCATCGGATTGTCGCCGGCACTCGCGGTGACGGGGTCTGGATAAGCGAAGACTTCGGTAAAAAATGGACCAAGCCCAGCTACGGCCATCCCGGGCCGGGAAAGGTGCGTTGCGTCACCCTTCACCCGACCGATGCCGACACTCTTTACGCCGGAACGGAGCCGATCGAGCTGTTCGTCAGCCACGACAGCGGTAAAACTTGGAAATCATTGGATTCAGTGCGCCAGGTTCGCTCGGTCTCGTCTTTCACGTACCCGGTGGCCGGCGTTGAACCCCATATACGAGATATTGTTTTCAGTCCCAACGATCCCAAGACTTTATATGCCGCGCTCCAGGTCGGCTATATGATCAAAAGCAATGACGGTGGAGTAACCTGGAATCTCCTGGATCAGGGACTCGACGCAGACGTTCATTCGATTTGCATTCACCCTGAACGATCGAACCGAATGTACATAGCGACAGGAGGAGACTTTTACCGCCAAGGAAAGTCGCCGGGGCGGGCCCTCTACATGAGTGAGGACAGCGGTGACTCGTGGTTGCCGATGGCGCTGCATTTCGGAGAGGACTATTCGGTGCCGTTAGTGATGCATCCCGAAAATCCAAACATTCTTTATTCTTCTCTCGCCAAAGGCAGTCCGGGACATTGGCGCAGACCGACCGGGGCGGAGTGTATTATTGTAAGGACAGAAGACGGCGGAAAGAACTGGGAGCAATTGGACAGCAATGTCATTGAGGGGAAAAAGAAGTTTGTCGAGGCTCTGGTGATCGACAAAGCTCACCCCGAGCACATTTATGCCGGCCTGCGAAGCGGCGAAATTTACGCCAGCCACGATGGTGGCGCTGGCTGGACCAAGCTCAACGTGAAGGTGGATTCGATTTCCGACATGCAATGCGTTCACGCATAGCATGGTTCTACGCAACCCTGGGCTCGAATGTCACGAGCAATGAATCTCGCCAGACTAGAAAGCCTGATCACCCCAAACACTTCTGGGACTCATCTCCCGTGCCGATATCGGTTAGATTTGACCCGTCTTTTTGCGCACGAGAAGACGATCAGGTAAACGGCCAGCGCTTGTCTGGCACCAGTAAGTTGAGCCGGCTCGTGATATGCGATCATTGCTCTCACCACTACGTTGGAACCGCTGCCAAAGGCAGCCGATTCCATTACTATAGCTGTCAAACCTATCTGCAAAAGGGCAAAAGCGCTTGTAACGCTCCCCTCTTGAACAAAAACAAACTCGAGAATGCGGTCTTAGAACAGATCTATGAACGAGTTCTGAGCACCGAGAATGTACAAAGGTACCTCGAATTGGCCATGGCTGCCACTGTACGAAAGCAAGAGCGTACCGTGGAGGAGAACGCGATTGAAGCGGCCATTAAAGATGCCGATGCTAAACTTCATCGTTGGGAGGAAGCACTGGAGCGCGGACTGTTATCGCTGGAGGACGCCGCCCAACGGATCAAGGCCCTGCGTCAGGAGAGGGCCACTTTGCTGAACACGCAGAGCAAGCTGGAGCAGCGATCCCGTTCCAGGGCCGAAATCCGGCCGATTCCCACCGCTCTTATGGACAACTACATCAAAGAAATCCAGAAGCGGCTGAAAGAAAAAGCGATTTTCTCAAAACGAGAATTTTTGATGGAAATTGTTAAGGAGGTACGCGTCCGCGGTAAAGAGATCACGCTTACCTATCGGCTGCCGTGGGCGCCCGCGATTGTTTCGGAAAAAGACGAAGGCGGGCGGTTCTTTACAGTGTCAAAGATGGTGGTCGCAGTAGGACTTGAACCTACGACCTCTCGCATGTGAGGCGAGCGCTCTAACCAGCTGAGCTATGCGACCACGGAAGAAACTTTTAACATCTCTGCCGCCTCACCTCAACCAGAT
>Ga0105092_10001595_pt1 | contig 12171 bp, 12 predicted proteins | sample PPLLak2March2015_FD_87021 | JGI IMG/M metagenome (GOLD analysis project Ga0105092, IMG submission 87021) | Freshwater sediment microbial communities from Prairie Pothole Lake near Jamestown, North Dakota, USA - PPLs Lake P7 Core (1) Depth... | ecosystem: Environmental > Aquatic > Freshwater >... | reverse complement strand
CAAATGTTGAATAAATAGTTATAGGTATAAGTGAATTCACTGTATCACTCACAGCAGTTATATTAACCTGAAAATTACTAGTACCAGCATCTGTTTCGCCTGTAAATGCTACAGATAGTTTTGTTTTCGGTGTTGTTTTAAAATATATATGCTGTTCTCCTTGTACACCGGAAAATTCTACGAGATCTTTCTCGAATATAAATTCACTTGCTGGTGGTGTTACTACATCTTCTTTACCGCAGGAACCAAATGCGATTGCTATTAGGAGAAACCCTAAGAATAAACTAAGTTTTTTCATACTTTGTTAAGTTTTAAATTTTTTAAGAATTGTTCATGGTACAACGTGTAAAGTTAACATACAAAAAATTAATAATCTATAAACTAATATATGTCAAATGTAACGTAAATACGGTAGAAACAATCTTTTGGTTGAAACCCGGCTTTGTATCAAATATGTGCAAAACATTATTTCATGTGCTGAAAAACAGTTTTAGAAACATTAATATCTGTATGAAATAATGATTTTTTATTGCAAAATAGCAGCTTTCCTTTAAGTGCGGAAATTCAAAACATGAAATCAGTAATATTCACTCACTCTAATATTTTTCATTGTCACAAATTTATTTCCTGTTGGAGGTCTGCTTAATTCAACCCTGAAAGCCAAATACAAAGGGTCTATTGCTGAAATATCCTCAGAAACTATAAAGTGTGCATTATTGTATTCATCCTGGTTTGATGAATAATATATAGTAGTTCCTGCAAGTGAGCTTGAATCATCCATAGCTAATATAGAAACAATAAAGTTGCTGGAACCTGCATCTGTTTCTCCGGTAAACTCAACTGAAATTTTTGTTCTCTTTGTAGTTTTAAAATAAATTTGCTGATGACCAATTGTATTGCCTGAAAATTGAATTTGGTCCATTTGGAAAAAATATGGAATTGGGACCCCGGTTATAAAACCCCACACTGCAGAATACTGACTGCTTCCGCTTGAATTTTCTGCTTTTACTCTCCAATAGTATTGAGTATTACTGTCCAGTCCGGTTACTGTTTTTGAAGTATCAGCAAATATTGTTTCATTAATAATGGGGGATGTAAAAGTATTTTCCAGAGCAACCTGTAATGTATATTTTTCAGCATGGTCTGCTTTCATCCACGTGAATGTAAAAGGAATACTTATTCCTGTAGTATCAATTGGAGGATAGGAAAGAACAGGTACCGATGGAATAGTTGAAGATGGGGGATTAACTATAGTATTGTCTTTTCCGCAGGAATTTAAAATAAACGTAATAATCAACAATACGATTAATAAAATTACTTTTTTCATAATTTATTAAGTATTTTTTTGCTTTTGAACTAAACTAGGGAAATTACGTGTTTAAGTTAACACACAAATATTTAATAATATATAAACTAATAAATATCATAATATTTCACTCAAAGGTACATTGACTTTAAAGCATATTATCCATAAATTTGTATTCTTTTAAGGAATATTTATGAAAAAAGGTATAGAAAAGTCACACAAGACTTCCGTGTTTACAAGGAACGAAGATGTAAACGCAAAATGGTTTGTAGTAGATGCAAACGGTAAAATACTGGGAAGAATGGCATCTGAGATAGCAAAAGTAATAAGGGGAAAGAACAATCCCAAATTTACACCTAACTCAGATACAGGAGATTTCGTGGTTGTAATCAATGCCGAAAAAGTAAGATTAACCGGCAAACGTGAAACTTTGAAGGATTACAAACATCACTCATTATATCCGGGCGGACAGAAAATTCGTTCGTTCAAGGAAATGATTGAAAAACATCCTGATAAAGTTATCAGATACGCAGTAAGAGGAATGCTCCCCAAAACAAAGCTTGGCGATAAGTTAATAAACAAATTAAAAGTGTATGCGGGAGATGTTCATCCCCATGCATCTCAAACTCCTGAATCTTTAAATATTTAATAAGGGTAAATGGCAGCTAATTATCATTACGCAGTTGGCAGAAGAAAAACATCAACAGCAAGAGTATATTTGACCGAAGGTACGGGCAATATTACTATTAATTCCAGAAATTCTTCAGACTATTTTAAAAAAGAAACACTTCTTAACCAGATATTTGAGCCGTTAAAAGTTATTGATATGGCAGATAAGTTTGATGTTAAGGTAAATGTTGAAGGTGGTGGATTTACAGGACAGGTTGGTGCAATTAAGTTAGGTATTTCAAGAGCCATATTAAAATATGATGCAAGCTTGAAACCCGGCTTAAAGAAGGAAGGGCTTTTAACCAGAGACTCAAGAATGGTTGAACGTAAGAAACCCGGACAACCGAAAGCAAGGAAGAGATTCCAGTTCTCGAAGAGATAATCAAAGAGATTATTTGATTGCTTTCGCAGTTAATAGAGTTTAAATAATAATAATTAATAATCCATACTTTCTGATTTTATCGACGGGTGTTCCGCATAAGCGGGATGTTGGATAAAAAACGAGGAAAGTAGTAGTGTCACGGCATAAGTGCCGGGCAGATAACAAAAGGAGAAATCATGATACAAGTATCAATCGAAGACCTGTTATTATCAGGAGCACATTTCGGACATTTAACCCGCCGCTGGAATCCCAAAATGAAGAGATATATTTTCATGGAAAGAAACGGGATCCACATTATCGATCTAAAAAAAACACATGAACTTTTAATGCAGGCTGCAGAATCCATTGGTAATTTGGTTACCGATGGTAGAAACATTCTTTTTATAGGTACAAAGAAGCAGGCAAAAGAAGTTGTGAAAAATGAAGCTCTCAGAAGCGGTATGAATTTTGTTACCGAAAGATGGCTTGGCGGTATGCTTACCAATTTTTCAACCATAAGAAAAAGTATTAAACGCCTGAACTCCATTATTAAAATGGAAACAGACGGGACTTTTGAAAATATTCAAAAGAAAGAACGCCTTGTTTTATCAAGAGAAAAAGAGAAGCTTGAAAAAATACTCGGCGGAATTTCAACAATGAATAAGCTTCCGGGCGCTATTTTTCTTATTGATGTTAAAAAAGAACATATTGCTGTTGATGAAGCAAGAAAATTAAATATTCCCATCTTCGCAATAGTAGATACAAACTGTGATCCGGACCTTATAGATTACCCGGTTCCTGCAAATGATGATGCTGTTAAATCAATTGAGTTAATTACAAGAGTAATTGCAGATGCAATTATTGATGCAAGGCAGAGAAGTGAAATGAAAAGATTACATGCTGATGAAGAAGTTGATGCAGGTAAGGTAACAGAGACAAGAAAAAAAGGACCGGAAATAACACCTCCTGATACCACAGCTGCTGAAGGTGCAGGAATATCGTAAAAACAAACAAAAAGTAATAAAGGAAATAAAAGGAGTAAAAAGTGGAAGTTACAGTTGACCAAGTAAAAGAACTAAGAAGTAAAACCGGTGCCGGTATGATGGATTGCAAAAAGGCACTAATGGAATCTGAAGGTAATTTTGAAAAAGCTATTGAATATTTAAGAAAAAAAGGTTCGGTTACTTCTCAAAAAAGAAGCGGCCGTGTTGCAAAAGAAGGATTAATAATTGCAAAGACAAGTGATGACAGGAAAGAAGCAGTAATTACTGAAGTAAACTGCGAAACGGATTTTGTTGCAAGAAGCACTGACTTTCAGGGCTTTACCAATTCTATTGTTGATATTCTGTTATCAACGAAAAACGATGATATGAATACATTGCTTAACTACCAGTCAGACGGCAGAAACATACAGCAGGCTCTAGATGAATTGACCGGAAAAGTAGGAGAAAAAACCGAACTAAAAAGAGCACAGTATTTTAAATCGGAGAACGGATTTTTCTGTGCTTATAATCATGTCGGGAATAAAATTGCATCAATTATTGAGCTTTCCGGAACTTTGACCGATGAAGGTGCGAACCTGGGTAATGACCTTGCAATGCAGGTAGTAGCTATGAAGCCAATTGTTATTGAAAGAAGTGAAATAAGTGAAGATGTTATTAATAAAGAAAAAGAGATATATTTGACATTAGCATTGAATGAAAAGAAACCTCAAAACATAGCAGAGAAGATTGCAGAAAATAAGGTAGAAAAATTCTTCCAGGAAAACTGCCTGGTTGAACAGGAATTTGTAAAAGAATCGGGTAAATCTGTTTCTGACGTAATTAAAGAAGTATCAAAACAAGTTGGACAGGATTATAAAGTAGTCAAAATGATCAGGTACCACCTTGGAGAAACTTTAGAAAGCTAAAAGTTGGCAGCTAGAAATAATATAAAACCCAAATTTAAGAGGGTTTTGTTAAAGCTCAGCGGTGAATCGTTAAGCGGTGAGAATGATTTCGGTATTGATGCAAATATACTTGAATATCTTAGCACAGAAATTAAGAAGGTACACGACCTCGGTATTGAAATAGGAATAGTTATCGGCGGCGGGAACATTTACCGCGGGCTGGCCGCACAGGCACAGGGTATCGATAGCGTTACAGGAGATTATATGGGAATGCTCTCCACTATTATCAATGCACTAGCTTTGCAAAATTCACTTGAAAAAAAAGGTATTTATACAAGATTGCTTTCTGCAATTGAAATGTACAAAATTGCAGAACCTTTTATAAAAAGGAGAGCGGTCAGGCATCTTGAAAAGAAAAGAATAGTTATATTCGGAGCAGGTACAGGCAATCCCTATTTTACTACAGATACAGCAGCATCACTCAGAGCTCTGGAAATCAATGCAGATGTAATCCTGAAAGGTACGCGTGTTAACGGTGTTTATGATAAAGACCCGGAAAAAAATGACGGTGCAAAGATGTACAGTAAAATTTCATTTTCAGAAGCTTACAGCAAGAATTTGAAAATTATGGATATGACTGCTTTTGCTCTTTGCCAGGAAAATAAAATTCCGATTATTGTTTTTAACATGAATGTTAAAGACAACTTTAAAAAAATAATTCTAGGTCAAAAAGTAGGAACTTTAGTATCATAAAGAAATGATAAAAGATATTTTAAAAAATGCCGATTCAAAAATGATGAAATCAGTTGAAGCTGTAAGGCAGGAACTTGTAAGAATAAGAACCGGCAAAGCCACAACATCACTTTTGGATGGTGTAAAAGTAGATTATTACGGAACCCCTACACCACTCAATCAGCTTGGAACAGTGAGTATTCCGGATATACATACAATTGCAATACAGGTATGGGATAAATCCGCTATACAAAGCATAGAAAAAGCTGTCATGAATGCGAATCTTGGATTAAATCCGATGTCCGAAGGACAGCTGGTAAGAATTCCAATTCCTCCGCTAAACGAAGAAAGAAGAAAAGAGCTTGTAAAGCTTGTGAAGAAATTTGCTGAAGAAGGAAAAGTAGCTGTAAGAAATGTCAGGCGCGATGCAATTGAACATTTAAGAAAAGCAGAAAAAGACGAACATGTTTCTGAAGATGACAGAAAACATGCTGAAACTGAAGTTCAAAAATATACTGATAAACATATTAAAGATATAGATGTTATTATTCAGCAAAAGGAAAAGGAAATTATGGAAGTATAATTTACCTTCTTCTTAAAAATGTTAAATGAAAAAAATCTGGTTTTTAACCTATAATATTTTATTCCTTCCAATCTTCTGGATCGTTATAAATTTTTTTTCTTTTTTTAATAAAAAAATTAGAAAAGGTATATTAGAAAGAAGAAATTTATTCGAGTCACTGGATATTGCACTTAAATCATTTGATAAAGACAGGGATAATATAATAATTCATTGTTCATCGCTAGGGGAGTTTGAGCAGGCAAAGCCGGTATTTGAAGAGCTGGATAAAACAGACAGGTTTAATTTTGTTATTTCTTTTTTCTCACCATCGGGATTTCATCATGCAAAATTTGATTCGAATATAAAATCTCCGATTATAAAAACTTACCTTCCTTTTGATTCCATGCCGAATGTGAACAGGTTTATATCGGCAATTAATCCGAAAGCTGTAATCTTCATAAAATACGACCTGTGGCTTAATCTATTAAACAAGCTTAAATCAGAAGGTATTTTCCGTTTATTAATCAACGCTACATATAATGAAAAATCGTTTAAATGGAAATTCTTTATCAGCAGGTCATACAGGAAAACCGTTCATGATTATTTTAATGTTATTTCCACTTCTGAAGAAGATGATAAGATAGAACTGGAAAAAGTATTGTCCCCGAAAGTAAAAATTGTTGTTTCAGGTGATACAAAGCTTGAAAGAATTGAAAAAGCAAAAGAAAGCTCAAAGAACAGGACCTTACTTAACGGGAGTATAATTGGGAATAAGAAAGTTCTTGTAGTGGGCAGTTCATGGGATTCCGATATGGATATACTTCTTCCTGTAATAGATAAAATAAACTGCAATAAAAAATCAGGTGAAAAAGCACTGATATCAATTATCGCTCCGCATGAACCGAATGAACATACACTTTTGGGAATAGAAGAAAAAATAAAAGATGAGTATAACAATCTCAGGGTAATAAGATATTCGAATATTGAAAAATTCAAAAATGAAAATTTAATATTGATAGACAGCATCGGGCTGCTGCTTATTTTATACAAATACGCAGATATAGCATACGTGGGCGGCGGCTGGCGTTCCGGCATACATAATGTAATGGAACCTGCAGGCTACGGAATTCCCGTTTTATTCGGGAATGAAAAATTAACCGAAGATGCTGAACTGTTAATTGAAACAGGCGGCGGAGTTGCTGTTGGTGATAAACGTTCATTATACAGAAACCTTTTGCATCTGCTTACTGATATGGACGAAAGAATACGAATGGGTGCAAGATCTCAATCGGTGTTTCTGAATAACCAGGGTACATCAAAAAAAATATCACGATTGTTAATGCAAAATATAAACCGTGAAAGGGAAATAAGTGTTTAATAAAATTTCATTCTTCGAAGAATCATTAAAAGAAAGTGCTGCAACCAAGCTTAAAATACTTGAAAGCTGCAAGGATGATGTTCTTAAAGCTGCTGATGAAATCGTTAATACTTTTAAGAACGGCGGAAAGTTAATGTTTTGCGGTAATGGCGGCAGTGCTGCGGATTGCCAGCACCTTGCTACTGAGTTTGTCATTCGCTTATCACATGATATTGAACGCCCCGCATTACCTGCTTTAGCATTGACAACAGATACTTCCAATCTTACTGCAGGCGGAAATGATATAGGTTTTGAAAATGTATTTGCACGTAATGTTGAAGGATTAGGCAGGGAAGGTGATATGTTAATTGCAATATCAACCAGCGGTAACTCTAAAAATGTTATAAAGGCAATTGAAAAAGCACGGTCAAAAAAAATTAAAACACTTGCTTTGCTTGGCGGTAACGGCGGTAAAATAAAGGATATTGCAGATTTTACTATTATTATTCCATCTGATAATGTACAAAGGATACAGGAAGGCCATATTACTGTCGGTCATATTTTTTGTGAAATAGCTGAAAGGGAAATGTATAAAGTTTAAAAAGCGGTATTAACAAATTCACCAACTTATCCTGACATTGCTAACTGTTCACAGTAGTTTATTCTTTCCAATTTTTGTTTTAGCATTTCCAAACGTATAAAATTAGTTATCTTATCCCTTATATAATCCGCTTCATCCAATTCTCTGAAATGAATTCCTCTTGTGTATTCTATTGTCTGCCTTCTCCTGACATAGAGATTTGTATTACCCACCGGCATAAAATTAAATGCAAATAATAAAAACAATATTAATACTAACCTTTTCATTTATATTAGTTTAGGGTTTAATACTAAATTTCCATATCAAATATCGGACTAAATATACCCGATTATATGTATCCCGGAATGTTTGATTTTAACAAAAAATGTATTAAGTTGCAAGAATAATTCACAAACATAACCATAAACAATATGTTCAGCAAAACCATTGCCGCAGTAACTTTTATGTTAATTTTAACCGGTATTGTAAAATCACAGGATTACAATTACAAACCAGGCGAAATAATTGTAATGCTAAAGTATAATACAGATGCAAGCTATCTTGAAATTGCATTTGCTTCTGCCGGGTTAAAGGTTAAACAGCCTTTAGTAGAAGAGCTAAACATATGGCTTTACGAGTTTGAAACCGGCAGGACCAATGAGAACGTACTTCTTTCTCAATTAAGAAAAAACGGCAGCGTGGCAGTGGCACAGTTCAATCATTATGTAACTGAACGTTCATTATTTCCAAATGACCCGCAATTTACACAGCAATGGTCGTTAAACAACACCGGTCAAAGCGGCGGTAATGTTGATTCTGACATTGATGCTCCTGAAGCATGGGGAGTAACAACAGGCGGAGTAACAGCGCTCGGTGATACCATTGTAATTGCAATTATTGACGGGGGATTTTATTTAACACATCAGGATATTAATTTCTGGAAAAACTATAAAGAGATACCCGGCAATGGAATTGATGATGATACCAACGGATACATAGATGATTTCAACGGATGGAATGCTTACAACAATAACGGTACAATATCAGGCAATACACACGGCTCTCATGTTTCGGGTATAGCAGCAGCAACCGGAAATAACAGCTTAGGTGTAGCCGGTGTAAACTGGGGTGCGAGGATTCTCCCTGTTATGGGTTCTACAGGAACAGAATCAATTGTACTTATTGCATACGGTTATGTATTAAAGCAAAGACGACTTTACAATCAGACAAACGGTGCTAAAGGAGCGTTTATAGTATCAACCAATTCGTCGTTCGGAGTAGATTACGGACAGCCGCAAAATTATCCGCTATGGTGTGCTTTCTATGATTCACTCGGCTCAGCAGGAATATTAAATGCATGTGCAACAGCGAACCTCAATATAAACGTTGATGTTCAGGGTGATATACCTACTGCATGTTCAAGCCCGTTTATGGTATCGGTAACAAATACAACAAACACGGATGCCAAGAACAACGGCGCGGCTTATGGATTGCTTACGATTGATCTTGGTGCACCCGGAACAAGCATCTTATCAACAACAACTGCAGGTAATTACGGGCTGTTAACAGGTACATCTATGGCAACTCCGCATGTTGCTGGAGCAATAGCTTTAATGTATGCCGGGGCAAGCTCATCATTCATTCAGGCATATAAAAATGACCCGGATTCTTTTGCATTAATAGTAAAGCAAAAACTATTGCAGGGAGTAGATGTTATACCTGCTCTGCAAAATATAACTGTATCAGGCGGCAGGCTGAACGTATTTAGTAGTATAATGCTAATGCCTGTCTTCGTATCTAACGGACAACATCTGGATGCTGCGCCAAAATACTACAGGTTGTATGATAATTACCCGAACCCTTTTAATCCTTCAACAGCAATAAAGTATGATGTTGCAAAAGCAAGTTTAGTTACAATAAAGATATATGATGAAATAGGCAGAGAAGTAAAAACCCTGATAAACATGGAAATGCAGCCGGGAACATACCAGGCAATCTGGAATGCGGCGAATGTATCAACAGGAATTTATTATTACAAAATTACTGCCGGTGATTTTACTCAAACAAAAAAAATGGTCTTGATAAAATAATATAATAAATCAATTTAAGTGTGATTATAAAAGCAAGCTGCAAAGCTTGCTTTTTTTATAAGCAATTAATTTTTTTGACATTAAAGTCAGTAGCTGACAAATTTGGCAATAATTTAAACAAAAAATTAAAAATGAATCAAGACGGGTTATAAATAAGGTACTGCAAATACATATACTTCTGTATTTCAAAATGTCGTAAAATAATTTGAACTATTGGCATGGTTATTGTTTATATCAATGCAAGTATGTTCTACCTTAATTTTTTTATAAATATAACAAGGAGTAAATTATGAAACGACTATTCACCATTGTAATAGCAATGTTCGCATTATGGCAAATCTCATCAGCTCAATTCGTAGAGCAAACTTCCGGTGTAACAACAGCATTACAATCCGTTTCCGCAGTCACAGACCAGGTAGCATGGACCTGCGGTGTCGGCGGTAAAGTATTAAGAACAACAAATGGCGGTACAAATTGGCTGAATGCCAGCGGTAATCTTCCTACTACTACAGACATGTACAACATTTTCGGATTAGGTGCTGATACAGCATTGGTAACAGGTTCACCTGCAACCGGAACGATGGTCTGGAAAACTGTTAATGGAGGTACAAACTGGACACAGGTGTTTGCACAGACAGGCGGCTTTATGGATGCTATCTGGATGATGACTTCATTAACCGGTTTTATGTACGGTGACCCAGTCGGCGGCAGATGGTCACTCTGGAAAACCAGTAATGGCGGCAATACCTGGGATTCAACCGGTCTAAATGTACCGCAGGTTGGATCTGAAGCAGGATGGAATAATGCTATGCACGTTTTGAATAACAACATTTGGTTTGGCACAAACAACAGCAGAATTTACTACTCTGCAACAGGCACGTTACCATTTTCAGTACAGCCAACTCCACAGGTAAATTCTTATGCTATATGGTTCAGTGTTCCTTTATTTGGTTTGTCAGGCGGCGCACAGGCAATGTCAACTTCAAATAACGGTGTAAACTGGACTAATACAGCAACAGCTCCGGGAGCAGGTAATATTTCAGGTATTACAGGTACTGGTATAACATTCTACCTTATACGCCAGGCAACAAGTATATACAGAACCGATAACAACGGTGCTAACTGGACAACCCAATACACTGCACCTGCAGGCAATTACTATCATATACAAAGAGCAAGATTAGGAAACAGGATTTGGGCTGTAAGGTCTAACGGCGGAATATCCATGAGCACAGGTATCGTTGGTGTTACTCCAATTACAGGAACAACACCGGACAGGTTTGAATTATCACAGAACTATCCGAACCCGTTCAACCCGTCAACCACTATCAGGTTTGCAATACCGAACAACTCGCTTGTAACCCTGAAGATATACGATGCAATAGGCAGAGAAGTAGAAACACTTGTTAACGAATTCAAGACCGCAGGTACTTATGATGTGAACTTCAATGCAGCAAATGTAACCAGCGGAATATATTTCTATACCATATCAGCGGGTGATTTTAAAGATACGAAAAAGATGATATTAGTGAAATAAAAGAATATTTGTTGAATAATATTATTTGTTGATGATGATATAAAAGGGGATGCTTGAAAAAGTGTCCCTTTTTTGTTTATTTAAGAAAGCCGCCGGATGAAGTTTCTTAATCCCCCTCTCCAAGCTGAGCTTGCGAAGTCCCGCTCTGCGTGGATGGAGAGGGGAATGGGGTGAGGCCTTATATTCCTGTCATTGGTATAAGTAAAATCACGGAATTGAATTGAACTACTTTAATAATTCCGGTAAGTTATAGTGTAAACTAAATCCTCAATGAGAACTAAACTTAAAATTTTATTCTCGCTTCTTGCTGCTATAATTATCATACTTGGATTTACTGTGCCCCTTAATATGACCTCCGGATGGTACCAGCAGTTTATGCCTAATTTGAATGGAGCTCAGATATCTGAGATTACATTTGTTGACAGCTTAACCGGTTTTGCAACTACATTATACAGAAATACTAATGATACAGCTTATATACTTAGAACTTCTAATTCAGGAGATAATTGGAATATTAGCACATCATTTAATTATCCATTTTATAAAATACAGTTTGCTAACCAGAATACAGGTATTGCACTCACATTTCAGAAGTTATTTAAGACAACTGATAAAGGAATGAGTTGGCAGACAATTAATATACCAACAAATGCATTTGAAGGTATGCATGTTTTAAACCAGGATACTATATGGCTAGTATCATCTAATTCCGCAGTTGGCGGTGTATTCCGCACAAACAATGGAGGAGCAAACTGGATACCGCAGGGCTCATTTAGTCCTAATCCTGCAAGAATATATATGTATAACCGGGATACAGGATTTATCAGTGATAACGCAGGTGATTATCTTAGAAAGACTACAAACTCAGGCAATAGCTGGACTTTAATATCAGGTCAACCGGGATTTACAGATATGTACTTTATAAATAGCCTAACCGGTTGGAGAGCTTATGGCTCAATGAGGAAAACTACTGATGGAGGATTGAACTGGACTACACAAACCTTACCAACAAGTACCTATATGGTTAACAATCAAATATTAAAGTTCTCTAATATAGGAAATGATACTATTTGGGGTGTTGGTGGAGAT
>Ga0105092_10001594_pt1 | contig 12185 bp, 8 predicted proteins | sample PPLLak2March2015_FD_87021 | JGI IMG/M metagenome (GOLD analysis project Ga0105092, IMG submission 87021) | Freshwater sediment microbial communities from Prairie Pothole Lake near Jamestown, North Dakota, USA - PPLs Lake P7 Core (1) Depth... | ecosystem: Environmental > Aquatic > Freshwater >... | reverse complement strand
GGCTTCGCGTACACCTACTCGGAGTCCTATGACAACGCATCCGATCGGCGTTACCGCTTGTTCAATCCGCTGGACGATTCGCTCGACTGGGGTCCGTCGAATTTCGACACTCCCCACGTGCTCGTCATCAACGCGATCTACGAGCTGCCGTTCTGGCGCCAGGCGGGCGGGTTGCGTAACGCGCTCCTCGGCGGTTGGACGGTTACGGGTGTTTACCAGTACCAGAGCGGAAACCCGTTCCAGATCGGCACGGGCGAAGATTTCGCGGGGATCGGCAGCGGCAACGAAACTCAGCTGTGGAATCTCGCGGGGGACATCGAGTTGCCGCGGGGCGACCGAGAGTTCTCGCAGGGCGCCGGGGACGACAACTTCTACTTCCGAACCACAACCTCGGGCGGGGCGCCCATAGCGACGACTCCGGCGCAGGGTACTTTCTCCGCCCAGACTCGAAACGCGGCCGGCTACCATCCGAGTAGTCACAACCTGAGCACTGCGATCTTCAAGGCCTTCGCCATCACCGAATCACAGCGGATCGAGTTCCGTTCCGAGTTCTTCAACATGCCGAACCATCCGAACTGGAACACGGTCGAGATCAATCCTCGGTCGAGCACCTTCGGCAAGGTGACGAGCAAGACCGGTCAACGCGAGATCCAGTTCAGTCTCCGTTACACCTTCTAGTCCCGCTGAAAGGGGCGCGGCTCACCGCCACGCCCCTTTTAAATCTTTTGATTTCAATCCCGAAGCGGCGGGCATGTCCAGCCCGGATATCTCACAAGTGCCCCCAGGCGGGCTTTTTCGGAGCCGCGCACGCAGCGAGGGTGTTGAAGATGTTTACGTGTCTTTGAACAGCCTATGGGACAGGGCGAGCCTCGCGCGGATGCGAGATCGCAAAGAGCCGCGCACGAAAGCGAACGACAGTGAGCGAGAGTAAGCGGACCACCCGACTTGCCCACTGCTTCGGGATTGAAATGTCACCAATTAGCGGAATGGTTCGTGGTCCGCTTACTCTCGCTCACTGTCGTTCGCTTTCGTGCGCGGCTCCTTGCGATCTCGCCCTCCGCACGACATCCGCGCCTCAACAGCCTCGCAGCAAGAGAAGCGAGCGAGAGTGAGAAGACCACCTGCCTTCCCGTACCTTGCGCCTCTTTGCTTGTGCCGGTAATAAATTCCCGTACTGTCCCGTCTCTCCGCCAGCCCGGTTCTTGCTTCATTTTCAGCGATTTACGGAGAGCGGCGTTCATGAGCCGGGATCCGTCCGACGCGCGATGGGGAAAGTTTCCCTGAAATGTCGCCAGCCGGTCCTGTAGGAACGCCTGAAGAACAACCCTCCTAATTTCCGGAAGTCCCTTGTCGTCTAGTCACTTATAGTCGCAGACCTTCAACCGCGAAGTCTTGGCACAGAGAATGCCTAAAGAGCGGGACTATCAAGGAGGTTTTTCCATGACAAGAGCGACACGTTTGCTGTTGACCCTGTCTTTAGGTCTCGTTCTGGCGAGTTCAGCGCCATTGGTGCTTGCTGATGATCCGAAAGCCCACGGTCAGACGGAAGCTCAGCAACAGGAGCCTTCGGTCATTGGAGAGCTCAAGTCGATCAACGCCGACACAAAGACATTGGTGGTCACAACAAGTGAGGGCTCCGATATGGAGTTCCTTTACAACGAAAGCACAGAGATCATAGGGGCACAGGGAACTGTCGAGGGGCTCTCTGGGAGCGCCGGTTCCAAGGTCAAGGTATTCTACAAATCAGAGGAGGGCAAAAATACCGCGACTCGTATCAAGGTAAAGGATGCTGCGAAGGACAGCTAGTCCTTCTTCTTGCTGTCAGGCCGCAGGGTCAAGCTTGCGGCCTGAATCCCTCCCACATGCGGGCAGCCAGTCTCAGCTGCGCATGCCTCCCGCCTCTTGACTTCCTAACAGGGAATTGATTCCATCAAAAGATCGGGAGTTTCCTCCCGAACCGGGACCTCTCGCAATCTGCAATCCTTCGAGGCGACGACTCGCCTCTTTACGGCCTGGGCCAAGACAGCACCGGGGATTCCATGCCGTGGGCCCGGCGACCCAATGATCAGGAGGAACAGCATGCCTGACAGGATGGAGCGTCTGTCGGCCCTTGGATTCGTCAACCTGGGCAATATCTTCTGGAACCTGCCGACGACCGCCCTTTTCGAAGAAGCGATCCGTACCAAGGAAGGTCTCACCGCTCACCTTGGCCCGCTGGTAGTCCGTACCGGCCAGTACACCGGTCGATCGCCCAAGGACAAATTCCTCGTCGAGGAGCCCAGCAGCCAGGAGAAGATTTGGTGGGGCCCCGTCAATCAGAAGTTTTCAATCGATCATTACGAGCGACTGCGCAGCCGGGTTTTGGCATATTACCAGGGGCGGGATCTCTTCATTCAATCGCTCTATGCGGGCGCCGATGAGAGGTACCGGACAAGGATCCGGGTTATCACCTTGTCCGCCTGGCACGCAATGTTCGCCAGGACCATGTTCATCCGTGAACTCGATCAGCCGACACTCGACGCGTTTGAACCCGATTACACAATGATCCACGCTCCGGCCTATCGCGCGATTCCCGAGTTGGATGGCACTCGATCGGAGGTGTTCGTCATTCTGCATTTCGGCCGCAAAGAGATCCTGATCGGCGGAACGTCCTACGCAGGCGAGATGAAGAAATCGGTTTTCACGATGATGAACTATCTTCTTCCCCTCCGGAAAGTCCTCTCGATGCACTGTTCGGCCAACTACGGGAAAGACCCGAACGACGTGGCTCTGTTCTTTGGTCTATCCGGGACCGGAAAGACCACGTTGTCCATCGAAAGTAGGCGAACCCTGATCGGCGATGATGAGCATGGATGGAGCGATGACGGAGTTTTTAATATCGAGGGAGGCTGTTACGCCAAGGTGATTCGAATCTCCCGGCAACAGGAGCCCGAAATCTACCAGAGCACCCGGAAATTCGGTACGATTCTCGAGAACGTTACAATCGATCGGCGGACTCGGCGGCTGGATCTGGACGACGACAGCCTGACTGAGAACACACGCGCCGCCTTCCCGATCTCGCATCTTGAAAGCGCCGACCGGAGCGGCATCGCCGGTCACCCGCGGGTGATCTTCTTCCTGACCGCAGACGCGTTCGGCGTTCTTCCCCCGCTTGCCAGACTGACACCCGAACAGGCGGTCTATTACTTCCTGCTGGGCTACACTGCCAAGGTCGCCGGAACCGAGCGAGGCGTCAAGGAGCCCCAGGCAACTTTCAGCACCTGCTTCGGCGCGCCCTTCATGGTTCACTCTCCGACGGTTTACGCCGATATGTTGGGTGAGCGGGTTCGACGCCATAAGGCCGACGTCTGGCTGGTCAATACCGGTTGGACCGGAGGACCGTACGGAGAAGGCGAGCGGATCAGTCTTCCGTATACCCGGGCGATGATCCACGCCGTGACCCAGGGCAGGATGGCCACCGTCGATCTGGAAGAAGATGCGATCTTCGGGCTGTTTCTGCCTCGCCACGTGCCCGATGTTCCCGATGATGTGCTCAGGCCCCGAAAGAGCTGGCGAGACGCTGATGCTTACGACCAGAAGGCGAGGGAACTGGCAGGGCGGTTTAACGAGGCTTTTGCCAGTTTCGAGAAGCAGGTCCCGGAAGAGGTGCGCGCAGCCGGCCCAAAGGCCTCGATCGTCCGGTGACGCGTCCGTGCGCGTCTGTGTCGTCTGTGTCATCCGTAATGGTCCGAATGTGATTCCGAGCAAGGAGGACTCTTCTATGAAGTGCAATGTTGGCCCGAGAGAGAGAATCGCACGGTTCGCGATTGGTGCCGGAACTGGAATTGCAGCGCTGACCGTTCCGATGTCGACTTGGAAGAGAGTGGCGCTCGGGGCGGTCGCGGCCGCAGAAATAACTACGGCTGCCGTTCGCTATTGCCCGGTCAACCAGGTGATCGGGGTGGATAACTGCCCTGAAGGGGAAGAGATGAAGCACGCTGAACGTGACGCCATCGCCGAGATCCGGGGAGCAGGTATATAAGCAGGCAGGGCACGGCTGTTACAATCTGCAGCGCCAGCCGTCCGCGGCCATCTCGCCGTCTCGTGCTCGGCAAGGACGGGAGTATCCATGGTCAGGTTCTCGCTCACCTCGCTCTGGCTCGCAGGTGCACTGCTGATAGGAGCGAACGCAGCCGGCGACGACGGCTATCCGGATTTCCGGAAAGTGAAGTGGCAGATTGACCCGCGCTGTGTGCTGGCGCGGGGCGACTCCTATGATCGACGGGTTGTTGGCGACCCGTGCATAGTCTGGGACGACTCGGTCCAGCGTTGGAGGATGTTCTATTTCGCGAGCGGCACCAGCGGCGCCAGTACCGCCATGGCACTGAGTGAGTCAGCCGAGGAAATAGGACCGGGCGACTGGCAGAAAATCGGGTTGATCAGGTTCACCAATCCCGAGGCCCTTCTCAATTCGAAGAACTGGCACAAATGGTGGGTCGTGATGGAGGCCCGCCGGCCCAACCGTGCAGCCAGGATCGACGGCCGATACCGGGCACTCTTTGTTACTACTGAAACCGGAGGCGTCAAGCATATCCAGGTGGCCTCCTCCGACGTCCTCGAAGGCCCGTGGACCGTGCGCCCGCAGCCCATTCTTTCCCCTGATCCCGATCGCATGGACGGCTTGCATTGCGACACGCCGACCGCCTTCTGGCTGGAAGAGCAGCAGAAGGTTCTGATTTACTACAAGGCCTATCCAAGGCTTGCGCAGAAAGAGCAGCCCGGATCTCCATTCGGGTCGTGCACGGTGGCGGCCTGGTGGCATCCAGCTGCTGAGCTTGCGACCAAGGGGCGGCCGGTCATGCGGCCCGGGCGAAGCTCGAGAGACTGGAACCGCGGCTGGACCAGCGGGGCTCAGCTGCTTTACCACCAGGAAACTAACCGTTGGTACTCATTAACCAGCGGGAGCCCGACTCCGCCCGAGGCGGACAGCCATCGTGAGCCGGCCCCAAGCCTGGCCGGTTGGGCAGCCGTCCGGGGGTTCGAAGGCGAGTGGGCAGTCGACAACGAAACAGGTCCGCTCCGCTATCCCAAAGACCTGTCGCCCGAAGAAATCGAGGCCGGCCTGGGAGTCAACTTCTGGAGGCATCACCTCCTGGTGACTCCGGGTGGTCAGGTTCGTATCTTCTTCAATTCCGGCGCCTATGGGAAGGAGCAGATGTATTCCCTGGCGCCGGTGGACCGCGGCAAGGAGCCTCAGTGATACGCTCGCGTCTTTCGCCCGCCTGTTGGGTGGACGAGCCAGCGACTAAATCACCTGCTTCGTCCCCTGATCTCCTCGAGCAGAAGTCGCGCCTCCTGGTTGGCCGGGTCTCTTTTGAGCAGTTTTTCGAGGAGCTTGATCGCTTCGTCGGTTTTCCCACCCTGCCCGAGTAGAAGCGCGAGCGCGTACTCGTAGCGGGGCTCCCCGGCCTTGGCGGCGACAGCCTTGCGGCAAAAGACCAAGGCCTCCTGCAACCGATCCGCAGAGATGAGAAGTGCAAGGTTGTAGGCCGCTTGAGCATTGCCGGGATGGAACCGAAGACAATCGCGAAGCATCTTCTCCGCTTCCGCTTTGCGGCCCACTTCTGCCAGCAGCAGCCCGAGATTGAAGAGAGCCTCCTGGTTGCGTGGCTGCAGGCGAAGAGCCGCCCGAAGACGGGCTTCGGCGAGGTCATTGCGGCCCGCCAGATTCCACGCCAGCCCAGCGTTGACCAGCGCCGGGAGATTGTCTGCGGATAAGCCCAAGGCCGTATCAAACGCTTTCGCCGCCTCCTGTCCCCGGCCTTGATTGAGTAAATAGTTGCCGAGGTCGGCGTGTGCGGCCGGATCGTCCGGCCGGGCTTGGAGCATCGTGAGGTACTCAGCCGTCGCATTGGCCAGCGCCTTGCGCTGTCGGGGCGGTAGGCTGTCGTCCTCGGCGGAGGCCAGTGCGGCCGCGGCGCGGATCCTAACCAGACGGGACGGGTCGCCTAGAGCAACCCATTGGGTATCTCGGGATGTTGTGGTCGCGTCATGAGCGAGAGCCTCGACCGCCGAGCTTCTTACGAGCGGCGACACCGATCCGGCGGCGTGCCTGAATGCATCCCACTTTCGCGGATCCTCGCAGCCGCCCAACAGGCGAATGAGGGATGCGACGAAAATGGGATCGGCGCCGGGCCTCTGGATGTAATCGAGCATGCCGGGCAGCAGCGTCCAGTCACTCCTTCGAGCTGCGGCTATCAGCCGGCCGCGCTTAACGACGGGCGACTGGAAATCATCCGGGTACCATTTGCGCACCCAGTCATCCGCCCATTTGGCCGAACGATCGGAATGACAGAGGGTGCAGGCGTTCGGAGAACCGAATTCACTGGAGGCCGCCGGCGCAGGCGGCAGCATCGAATGGTCGCTCCGGCGCATGCGTGCGAACTCCGTCGTGGGCATGTGACAGTCGATGCATCGGTCGCCGCGTGTTCCTTTGGCATGCCTGGAGTGCTCGGACGACCGGTTGACGATTTCGGAGTGGCACGGCAGGCAGGCGCGGTCGAACTCGTTCTCCGCGAAACGGAGACGGCCGCTCGACGTGTGGCAGTGAAGGCAGTCAAGCCGCCCGGATTGCGTGCACGGGCTGAGCAGCCAGGAGGTGTATGTGTAGTTCTCGCCGAGGTCCCGGCCATCCGGATAGTAGTCAGGGTGCTCGAGAGTGACCAGATCGAAGGAGTTCCAGAAGTTGTCTCCGGCCCGGAAATCAGGACTCAGGGGAATCAGCTTCGCGTGGCACGCGGCGCATTGGTGGTTCTTCTGCTCAGACGTCAATGAACCGAAACGCAGAATATCAGGGCGATCCGAAGGCATTGAATATGACTTGGATCGAGCCGCCCGCACGTGCCGGCCCGCCGGTCCGTGGCATGTTTCGCAGTTGATGCCCGGTTCAAGCCAGTCGGTCCGGTAGCTATCGCTGGCGGGGTCGAAGTGATTGGACAGTTGGCTGACGTGACAGGCAAAGCAGGACGTGTTGAACGTGTAAGCACGGTGGGTCCACTCCAGAGGAGCATCTGACAGGGCGGCGTGGCCGCGGACTGCGCTTTGTGAAGTCGAAAACCACTCGACCCGCCGTGCGTCAAACGCAATCGGCAGCACCTGCAGCCTCCCCTTTGGAAACGGGGTGAGAAAGTAGTAAACATTCTTGCCGCCGAGGACCTGTGCTATCGGGTAGACCTGAGGGCTAACCCCGCCGGTCTCCACCACGGCGCCTCTATGGGCCGAGCCGTCGAAGCGGTAGTCGCGTCCCTGAACCGAGATCGCGTTCGCCTGCGGTTTCAGGTTGGCGGCGGCAAATTCCGGCGTGTACGGTTGCATCGCGGTCCCGTGCCTGCTCGTCACCCACTTCCGGTAGAACGTCTCGTGGCACTCCCGGCAACTCCGAGAGCCGACATATTCGTTCTCTGCCTGCGGGCTATCTTTGGCAGCCGGGGCCGGGCGGAAGAGTCTCCAGGCGAGGATCGCGCAGGTCATCAACAGGCTGGAGGCGATGACCACCTGGACACGACGATTTCTAAACAAAGACTTCGGTTTGCTCAAGCGTTTGCCAAGCGGACTATACCATTCGGACCGCTTGCCCGGAAAAAGCAATATGGTGCAAGTCAGCGCCGGCCCGGCGTTTCAGCATCGCCAGCCGACCGGCTGCTCAGCCGGCCAGCAGGTTGACACGAAATTTTCACCCGTGTAAATTTGGTTCAGTTAATTAGCCTTTCAGGCAAACGCAGCCCCGGGAGGTTGCTGCCGGCTTTCGATCGTTCAAGCAAAGGGAAAAGGGGCAGAGGGGTAAAGGGCTCAAAGCGAAAGTAAAAGTGCTGCTCTCGGCTCTTTCTCTCTGCCCCTTTGTTCCTTTGCCCCTTTGCCCCTTTTATTGGCCCCTTTTGCAGCTTTCAAGGGAAACTTATGAATCGATTGGGTCGACGAGATTTCATCCAAGGGGCCGCGATCGGTGCGCTGGTCGGTCTCCTTCCCCGCGAAGTGCGCGCCGATACAACTGCGTTTGAAGACGTCCGCGCCGAGATCGCGAAACGTCACGGTGAGAACCTGAAACGGTTGCAGGAGTGGATCAAGCAGCCTTCGATTGCTGCCGAGAACAGGGGCATGAACGAAGGTTGCGAGGTCATGATGCAGCTGCTTCGGGAAGCCGGCTTCGCTCGCGTCACGAGAATACCGACGGACGGCCAGCCCGGGGTGTTTGCGACGCTCGACGCCGGAGCTCCGCGCACGCTGGGCGTTTACTTCATGTACGACGTGAAACAGGTGGACCCGGCCGAATGGTCTTCGCCTCCGTGGGAGGCCAGGCTGGTGGAGAAGCCTCTCCTCGGAACGGTGGTGATGGGCCGGGCCGCCGTCAACCAGAAAGGTCCGCAATCAGCCTTCCTCAGCGCGCTTCACGCGTTGCGCGCCGTCGGAAGGAAGCTCCCGGTGAACCTGGCTCTGGTCGCCGAGGGAGAAGAGGAGATCGGGTCACCGCATTTCACGCAAATCGTCCATCGTGCGGAGGTGCAGGCTGCCCTGAAAGGCGCGGTCGGAGTAATGATGCCCTCGGCCCTGCAGGGACTCGACGGGCAGGTCGCAATCCCGCTGGGTGCCAAGGGCATCATCGAGTGCGAGCTCGAGGCAAGCGGCGAGCTCTGGGGACGGGGCCCAACCCGCGACATTCACTCGAGCAACAAGGCACGGGTGGACAGCCCGGCGTGGCGCTTGGTCCAGGCGCTGGCCACGCTCGTCTCGCCGGATGGCAATTCTCCGGCGATCGAAGGTTTTGCCGACAAGGCACGTCCCCTGTCCGCCGCTGAAAGACAAATGATCGCCGAAGGGGCGCGCCGGCTCAGTGAAGAGAGCGCCAAGAAACAGCTGGGCGTCAAGACATGGATCGGAGACGCAAACTGGCAGCAGGCGCTTGAAATGCTGGTATCCCGGCCGACGGTGAACATCGAAGGCCTCGTGGGGGGCTACACCGGTCCGGGCGGCAAGACGATCCTGCCGCACAAGGCCGTGGCGAAGCTGGATTTGCGCTTGGTGCCGGACATGACCGCAGCCGAGTCGCTGGCTGCCCTGAAGAAGCATCTCGCCAATCGCGGCTTCCCTGATGTTGCGGTCCGGATGACGGGTGGCTATGACCCAACCAGCACACCGGGCGAATCCGAATTCATTCAGTCCCAGGTCCGAGTGTGCAAGCGAAGCGGTATCGACCCGGTTCTCTGGCCACGCAACGCTGGATCGTGGCCGGGCTTCGTGTTTACCGGCGACCCGCTTCGATTGCCGGCTGGACAGTTCGGGCTCGGCCACGGCGGAGGCGCCCACGCCCCGGACGAATTCATGGTTATCGCCTCGACTAACCCCAAGCTCCAAGGCTACGACGGCGCGGTTTACTCGTTCGTGGAGTATCTGTACGAAGTGGCCGGGAGCCGAGGATAGCCGCGACCACTTCCTGAAGGGACCCAAGGACCTCAACGACACCAACAAATCCGCCAGATAGGGCACCTTGCTTTCGTCCGTGTCCTTGTTGTCCTTGAGGTCCCTGATCTCCTCGCGTGCGCTTTTGTGTTACTGTCTGGCCATGATTCTGGCGATGGCGGGGCTACCCGGCTCCGGCAAAAGCACGATTGCCCGCGCTTTGTCGTTGGAACTGCCTGCCGTTGTCATCAGCAAAGACGAGATTCGAACCAGGCTTTTCACCCCTGCGGACATCGATTACTCCCCGGATCAAGACGCTGTCTGTTTTTGCGAGATGCTAAGGCACGCCGAGGCTTTTCTGACCCGGTCGCCTGACCAATGGGTCATTCTCGATGGCCGCACCTTCTCGCGGGCGCGCGACATGGAGCAGGTGATGGCGCTGGCTGACAGGATCGGACAGCCGCTCCATGTCATCAGGTGCTACTGCTCGGATGACGAAGCACGCAGGCGACTTGAAGCCGACCTGAGAGAAATGAGGCACCCGGCCGCCAACCGGGACTACGATCTCTATCTTGAGATCAAGTCGCACCAGGAGCCGTTGCCGTTACCGGCGCTGGATCTCGACACGAGCCCCGATCCCGACACCTGCCTCACTCGCTGCCTCGATTACCTGACCGCGCCGCCGCCTAGACCTCCCGAACCAGCTTGAATCCCATCAGCCGAGACATGCGCTCAAGATCTGTGACGAAGTTCCCGAAGAAGGAGACTTTGTGCCACGGGCCTTGCCAGTCATGCAGCAACCGATCGGCGCTTAGCTCTGCGCCGGAGGTTGGATCGATGACCCGGCAGACCGGTTTGGTTCGACAACCGCGCGGGCTGTCGGAATTGCCGATGACCTTGGCGAGGTGGTAGACCACCGTGTCGCAATCGAGAATCTGGGTGGTCGTCAGCACTTGGCCGGTCGGCATCTGGACCTGGAGAGAGACCCCCTTGTTGTCCTCCATGTGGGAACGCAGGATATAGGGAAGCGCAGGGCCTGAAGGTCCGTCCATCCGCGTAGCAGCGACGCAGTGCGCATACGTGATCGTGTTTTCGGCCGTGTCGAAAAACGGGTCGGAGACGAAGCCGGGCTTGCCAGCGGTGTAGTACTGCATGATCAACGACATGAGCGTTGATTGGACGTCCGCCTCGCACACTCCGGTCAGGCCCTCGTCCAGCAGTCGCGTCCAGGCAACGCACGGGTAAGCCCGCAGCTGGCCGCTGTAGAAGCCGGGCAGGCAATCGATTGTTATAGCTGTCGCGTTCTCTTCCGCCAGCAGCTGCTTAACGGCCTGGTAGAATTTGTGCGAAAGGACGGCGTCCTGGCGGCTTGGCTCCACCGTCCGCACCGCGCCCGACAAAAACTCGTCCGCCTGCCGTTCGGCCAGGGCGGTATCCGCCCCGTCCATCAGCTGGTTTAGTCGGTTGAAATCCATCGGCTTCACGGTAATCCCGAAGTTCCGCCGCATTTTCTCCGGGTTGTAGGCGTCGGCCTTTCCCGCTCGGCTCGAGAGACACAGTACCTTCGTTTGCCGCAGCCTCCTCATGGTGTCGAGAACGCGGATGTGCGGCTCGATCTCGGCGAGGTTGCTGCTGTGAACCATCTCGGCTCTTTTCCCGTTTCGGATCGCTCTGCCGACTCCGATGAAACCCGCCGTGCTCGGGGAGGGGAAGTAGTAGATTTTCGGCGGCGCCATGTCGAGGGTTTTTTCCGTCAGGCCACCGTCTGGGATCGAAAGAGAAAAGACAAGGACGCCATCGACGTCGTTGACCTTTCCGGCAGAGGCGGCCAGGTCGGCCGCCGATTTCACGACTTCCCCGCCGAGGAACTCCACGGAAAAGCCCCATTTACGGTCTCGAGCGCGCCAGAGCTCCGCCAGCTTGGAGAGCTCCGCCTGATAGGCCCGGCTCTCAGCCTCGGCGTTGATTTCCGGACAAGGCCATTTCGGGTCCGTCCCGGTGACGTAAAGAGTGTAAATGCGAGTGTGCTTGCTACTCGTCGATGACGGCAGAGGCCCGCTTTGCGGCTGTGCCTGGTTCAGAACGACGAGACTGCCGCCTGCTGCGGAAGCGGCGATAAAATCGCGGCGGGATATGCCATTAGACATGATTGCCTCCTATGCGAAAGTTTCGGGCACATAATACTTGATTCCCAACCCGTTGACGTCCACCGCGGCACGGCAAAGGAATTAAGTCTTGTCCCCGAAACTCTGCCTATGCGAAATCAACACGTTTGACGAACTCCTTCGCGCCCTGGACGAAGTCGGCGAGCGGAGGAGTCTCTTTCGGATCGATATGACAGTCGATGACGACGGTCTTGCGTGAAGCGATCGCCTCCGGCAGAAGGCGCAGAAGTTCACCGGGCTTTTCTATGCGGCAGCCGACGGCGCCGAGGCCCTCGGCCACCTTGGCGGCATCGATCGGCTTGAACCGGGTTGCCACCGTGTTCTGGCCCAGGGCAAAAGTCTGGAGATCGTGCACCAGCCCGAGCTTGGCGTTGTTCAGTATCACGTAGACGATGGGGAGGTCCAGGTTGACGGCCGCTGCGATTTCTGTCCCGTTCATCAGGAAGCATCCGTCTCCGGCGAGGCAAACGACGGGACGGTCGCCTGCCGCCAGTTTGCCGCCGACTGCGCCCGCAACACCGAATCCCATCGCCAGGAGCCCAAACGGCATCACGAGGCTGCCCGGCCGGCGGTAGGTAAGGAAATGAG
>Ga0105092_10001593_pt1 | contig 12189 bp, 7 predicted proteins | sample PPLLak2March2015_FD_87021 | JGI IMG/M metagenome (GOLD analysis project Ga0105092, IMG submission 87021) | Freshwater sediment microbial communities from Prairie Pothole Lake near Jamestown, North Dakota, USA - PPLs Lake P7 Core (1) Depth... | ecosystem: Environmental > Aquatic > Freshwater >... | reverse complement strand
TTTCCTGACCGCTTCTACAGGTATGCCTCGCATGATATGAATGCCAAATTTTAATCCCTTGCCATGAATATAATCTGCCAATGGCTTAAAGCCCTGTCCATTTTTTGCTGAAGGAAAACGAGCTTCACTTGGCAAAAAACGTCCGTATTCATCCAATACATATATGGGATCTTTTTCATTATAGCCGTGGGCCTTATCATTTTCAACAAACCAGCGGATATCAACCACAATATATTCCCAGCCTGCATTTTTAAGATGCCGGGACATATAGTCTGCATTTGATTTTACCTCATTTTCCAGAACTGTCGGTCCATAACAATCCCAGCTGTTCCATCCCATCGGCGGGGTAGGTGCCCAATTAAGGAAATTCAGGCTGTCAGGCGGTTCTACTGCTTTTATACCCGTCGAATAGAAGAATCCTGAATAAATACACAGGACTAATGCAAACAGATTTTTCATTATGTTCAAATTCATTTTTCAATAGAGAAGATTCAATTAATCTAAAAGGAAATCTTAAAACATATTGCTTCCTGGCCAGGCATTATTTTGGGTGTATAAATAACCAGGAAATCGTGTTGTTGCGTCCATTTTATCTTTTCTTTGCTTCCAAGCAATTCAATTCCCGCGATTTTATGATTATAAGTAGCTTTTAATCCAAACGCTTTCATAGTGATCTTTCTTTCTGTGGGAACATCAAGACAGAAGGCATAGACAGCAGAATCTTTTGATGTATACCGAATATCCTTCGCGGTATAAACGACCGGTTTCTGATCGCCAAATGATCCTTCGGTTGCAACGGCAGGACCTTCTTCAGCCACATCCCAGGGCCTGGTTCCATAAATGGCCTCGCCATTTATTTTCAACTAGGCACCTATGCCGAGAAGCACGTCCACCTGCTCCTGGGTAATGCTGCCATCGGGTTTGGGACCGATATTCAGCAGCAGGTTTCCATTCTTGCTTACAATATCGATCAGCGCATCGACAATTTCATTGGAAGTCTTGTTTTCTTCATCCGCCACCCATCCCCATGATTTCTTTCCAATGGATGTATCGGTTTGCCAGGGATATTTACGGGTTGCCTTGCTGCTTCCCCGTTCAATATCATACACTGCCACATTTTCAGGATAAGCATTGTTTTTATAATTTAGAACCACTCCCTCTTTCCATTGGGCTGCCCTGTTGTAATAATACGCTGCAAAGGTCTTGCGATATGGCTCCATGGCTGGCTGTTCAATCCACCAGTCAAACCAGAACACCTGCGGTTTGTATTTATCCACCAGCTCACAATTCCGCAGTAACCAGTCATTCATATATTCAATGTTCGGTTGTTCATTTTCGCCCCGGGCAGGTCCGTAAAAATCGGCATACGCGGGATCATTTACATCGGATTTTGTTGTCCTTCCATTGTTCATGAAGAACCAGTGCTCAATCCGGTGGGAAGATAATCCGAAAATCAATCCCTGATTTCTGACAGCCTCGGAAAGTTCACCGATGATATCACGCATGGGCCCCATATTCATTGCATTCCATCTTGAAAGGCTGGTATTGTACATGGCAAAACCGTCATGATGTTCTGCCACCGGTACAACATACCGGGCCCCTGATTTCTTAAAGACATCTGCCCATTGATCAGCATTAAATTTTTCCGCTTTGAACAGGGGAATAAAATCTTTATACCCGAATTTATCCGGAGTGCCATAGGTTTTTACATGATGCTGGTAATAGTTCTGACCCCATACAATGGAATCCTTATACATCCATCTTGGGTACCACTCACTGCCGAAACCCGGTACCGAGTAAAGACCCCAGTGGATAAATATGCCGAATTTGGCATCCCTGAACCAGTCGGGACATTGATATGCTGACAATGACTCCCAGGTTGGCTGGTAAACTTGGGACTGTGCCTTCCAGGGAATGCAGGCTGCAAGGAGGAGGATAAAAACTGCTTTGTGAAAGGATTTCATGATAAGTTAAAAACTAAAAGATAAAAACTAAAATTTTGAAGTAAAACATCAGCTGAAGTTTCCGTCGTGATAGCCCGGGGTCATCCAGGGCAGGTTTTGATGATTGTAATATGGGGTGAGTTGCAAGGCAATTTCTTTCATCCGTGTTTCTTCCATCGGTTTGAAATTACGCAAAATTTCGAGATTTGATTTCACCACATCCATGCTGTCCATTCCCAGCACAATCCCATCAGGACCGTTAAGTGACAAGGCATATCGGATGAGATCCTTCGGATCTAGTTCTTTGACGGTTTCGCGTGGTCTAACCACCTTCATCAGCATAACGCCCATTCCATGGGCTTTTGCTGCGGGGATGGCCAGTTCCTGGCGCTGTTCCTTGTTTCCGCCATAATGATTCATGGCCATCAGCATGCTGTCGAATATGCCTTTTTCCGCCATCATCTTCATGGCAGCGGCCTCAGTATGTCCGGAGAATCCGATTAAACGGGTTATACCCTGTTCTTTCATGCTGAGAAGTATGTCGATCATTTTGCCCCGGGCACTGATTGCTTCAACGTCTGAAGGTGTTTGAATATCGTGTATTTTCAGCATATCGAGATGATCCGTTTTCAACCGCTTAAGACTGGTTTCAATCTGGCGCTTTGCCTCGTCAGGGTTACGACTTTCGACTTTTGTGGAAATGAATAACTCATCCCGCCTTGTTTTTACCACCTCACCCAAGCGTTCCTCACTTGTAAATCCAAGCTTGCTATTTTCATATGAAAATGCAGTATCCCAGTAATATAATCCATGGTCGAGCGCGAAATTTAACAAGCGAATGGCATCGTCCGTTTTTTCAATACTGCAAAACCGGCTGCCCAATCCGCAGGCAATCCGTGGAATCCGTACGCCTGTTTTGCCAAGGAAAGCTGTTGGCAATCCTTTGGCATCATAGTTTGTTTTCGAACTTCCGGGTCGTGTTATTGCCCATGACGGCAACAAGCCTGAACCGGCCACGATCAAACCCGTTCCCAGGGTATTCCGGATAAATTTCCGGCGTGAGAGATCAGATCTTTCCATAATTTGTGATTTTACAGGTTATTACTTTACGGTATGTGCTTCTGTAAATTCAACACGGGTGTCATCGGAGTTCCTGAGGTTCAGAATCCAGCGTTTTCCCTTGCCAATCCCCGGGTTACCCAGGGTCTCATTGATCTTTCTTTCTTTCAGGGTATAAATTGTTTCCTGCATGTCCGCTACAAGAAAACAGGGATGCGAGTCGTTCTTGTCGTTGGGAGAGTAATGTTCAATATTTTCAACACATTCCGGTATTTGAAGATAAAGCATAATGGCCGGAACATTTTTATCCTCCGGATATCGGAGCATTTCTTTGAATCCCAGCATTTGTACATAAAAAGGATCGTTATCGGCTATCTTTTCCGCATAAAGTCCGGCATGGTGAATGCGGTCAGAGATCCTTTTTTCAGAAAGAAACTGTCCCTTTGATTTATTGTGAAGGCCGTCTTTTGTGAATTCAATAAATTCAATATGGTTTCCGGAAGGATCATTGATTGTGAATATTTTATTCCCGGCACCGTCGAGATGCATATTTTCCTGCACACTGTTGCCTTTCGAAATTATATATTGACGCATGGCTTCTGCATCTTCCGTTTCAAATGAAACCGACACCAGCCGTTTCTTTTCACGGGCCTGCCTGTCTACGACAAATTCCAGGAATTGCCGGTCATTTACCTTGAAAGATATCACTTTACCCAGTGGGGATGGATAGGAAAAAGCTTCGTCAAAACCCAGGAACCGCCCGTAATATTCACTGGCAACAGAAAAATCACTGACAAGAAAAGTCATCTTGGCAATGCCCCATAAGGCAGGCCGCTGAACAGCCTGGGCCACTGAATGTCTTATGCCTCCGGCGACAAGCAGAAGAATTGCCAATAATGTTCTGCAAATTCCCATTATGCCAAATTAGTAAAGATTTGGTTTAGAGTGTATGATTGTATGAAAGAATAAAATATCAGTAAATGCATTGTTCTCATTTACAGGATAGGATGGGGTCAGCAGGATCTTTCCTTTTCCATATGCGATCTCCCCTATCAGTACCAAAAGAGTATTGGGTCGGGCAAACCATGCCCCATAAGCCTTTTGAGGATAATTGCTTATAAAAGGATAAAAGCCAATCGGATCGGACGGAACCTCCCATCCATTGGTACCGATTGAGGTGACACCCGGAATAGCCTGGTTACCGATAAAATGATCGATATAACCCCATCCGTTTCCATTCCAGAAAGGTATCTGTTCACCTCCCCATTGGGTCACCTTTTCCCTGAGTATGCCAATCCCGAATAACTTATCAGCCCACAATCTGTCAAATTTCACTATTATGGTCGCCCCTTCTCCGACTTGCCTGAGAAGATTATCCAGTTCATGTTCTGCCGGTATATTTCCCGCCAGAATCACTGAATGTCCGGATTTCTTCACCGGACGAATACCTGCCTGAATAAGTGCTTCTGAGGCAGCAGGCCAATCATAGACAATTGGATTTATATCTTTCAATTCAGCCTTCCAGGAAGCCCGGTTTTTTAATAATACCTGTTCCATCCCGATAGCCATAACCTTTCCATTTTTGATAACCGATCCTTCAACAGTGAGATAACCTGCCTTCCAATCCGGTAAAATCTGTATGGCAAAATTACTTGTGACAGGTTGCGCATAGGTATCGCCCCCTTTCACGGTTAAGGGCATTGTCTTTACATAATCCGTATAATTTCCCGATCCATCTTTCACCTTCAGAATCAACTCATAATCTCCAGGAGCAAGTAAACCTTCATTAATTAAATGTGCTTCAAGTCTAATCTCTTCCCCCGGCTCAAAATATTTTCCGTTTTTTCGAAATAGGGCAACTTGCAGGGGACGGTTCCAGTTGTTATAATCCCGGGCTGGTCCTTTCAGGTTTCGTCCTTCATCTACAATGGCAGAGTACCATTCGAAGGCCTCCCCATGTTCTTTCGGTATACCACTCGCACCACCACTCCATCCATTGATGGCAAAACCGTCCATGCTGTTGTTGCTCATAATGATCTGATCCAGTCGGCCATCGATGTACATCAGTCCCCGGCCGGCTTGCAGGGTAACATCACCGGGTGATTGGATATTTTTGCTTCCTGTTTGTGGCAGGTTGTTTTGATTGAAATAGGATTCGATTTTTTCAGCCAAAGGACGAAAGGAGTTCCTGTCATAACCGGTACGGTCATCAGGCAGGCAGTCAGACTGTTCATACACCTGGTACCAGTTGTCGGGTCCTGCATAACAGCGTACTTCACCCCAGTAAATAATATTGCTGCTCTCCTGGGGGTTAATCCGTCCGGATACCCCATACTTCATTGTATCGTTCGCACTGCGATGCGATAAAAAATCATATTCCTTGAACCTTGAATCTGAATAAACAGTGTGGTCGTCCATATAATCCAGGCGGAATTTCCTGTCATAGGGTCTCAGGTGGGGTATTTGTCCGGAAGGCCCACCCGGGACACCGCCGGATTGATTGACAATCAGTTTGGAATCATCCAGCGCATGCATGTCGATCATGATATTTTTGCGAAGCAGATCAAATATATCTCTTTCGTTGGCAAGAATATATCCTGTAACAGAGGGATGGGTGCGATCGCGCTTTGACATCCGCAAACACCTGGATTCTATCAGGCGGCCTTCAAAAGTGGGTATACATTTGGAGTTAATTTCGTTATATAATCTGATGGTTTCATCAAATCCGCCAGGTTCTTCGAAAATGATCAATCCCAATTCATCCGCATATTTCAGTAAAAGGGGATCACCCATATTCCGATGGCAATTGATGCCGTTATGGCCAATGGCTTTTGCCGCTTCAATACTTTTTTTAGCCATTTCGGCAGAAGGATAGTAACCATGATGAGCGTAAAATCCCCAGTCAATGGCCGATCGATGTCGAAACCTGGTTCCATTGAGATAGAAATTTTCCTCTCCGTTGTCATTACCTCTTACCTCGAAAACTCGAAATCCAAAGACCTGGTTGTACTGATCATTGCTTTCATCAGTCGTTAAGTTCACCTCGCATTTGTACAGGTTTGGATGATCGACATCCCATAGTTCAGCCCCAGGAACTGTCAGGGTTTCTTTTATGACAAATTCTGTTAGGCCGTCAACAGGGAAATTAAAGTGTTTTTCGAAGATGCTTTTGTTATCCTTTACAGAAGTGATGCGTACCGACATTCCTGCAGACAACGTTTGAACGGTGGTGTTGCATATTGTGGTCTGCACCTCAATATTGTTTGCCCTTGCCGGGAGCAGATTCTTCACAAACACATCATCTATGTAAATCTTATCAGTTACCAAAAGTTTGACTTCACCGCCAATTCCTCCAAAATCATGGTGTGCCGGAAATTTGTAACTGCCCCATGTTATTAGCGGAAAATCGTTCCACCCTCGTTGGCCTCCCGGGTTGGTAATACGAAATGCAATCCGGTTTCCTGAACCGGGCAGGATATATTTTGAGATATCGCAGACATACGGGGTCCCTGCAATAATGTCATAACCTGCCAGTTTTTCGTTTACATATACTTCAAGGCGGAGGTTTTTCTTCCCGATGTATAAACGTACTACCTTATCCTTCCAGCCGGCAGGCATCTCAAAGGTTGAAGAAAACCAGCTTACACCGTGATAAGTCCAGTGAGCATTTCCATCACTGAAAAGTTCTTCCACACAAACCGGGAGAGAGGCATCTTTTCCGGTTTTGTACAATTCACTCCATCCGCATCCGGGAGATGCCACCCCCATTCTTTTTAAATCAACATCCTGCGGAAGGTAGAGAGTATCCTCCTTCCAGGATGCATTTTCATCAAGCCATACTTTCCAGGTGCTGGCGCCAATATTTATTTCACATGGTGTTTCATTTGCGGAAAACAAATTGTTTGCAAAAAGCAAGGAGAATGCAATTATTATTATGAGGCGCATAAGACTGTTACTTTCCATTATTTAAAGTAATGTAGGATATATTTGTGAAATTTAAAAAGCGACAAGAATATTATCGGCAGAATATTTATCTTTCGTTTAGAAACCTCCCATATGAATAACCTGAAATCAGTATTATTAACAGGAATTGTTTTTTGCAGTGTATCACTATCCGCACAACCTGCCAGTTCCGCACTAAAGCTTAAAAGATCAGATGGTTTTTTTGGAGTTCATTTCGATCTTCATGCCAGTGAAGACATCACGGATGCCGGTAAATCACTCACCCATGCCATGATCGATACCTTTCTCAGCCGGGTGAGGCCTGATTTTGTTCAGATCGATTGCAAGGGACATCCCGGAATTTCAAGCTATCCCACCAAGGTGGGATATCACTTGAAAGGCTTTGACAAGGACCCGCTACAATTATGGCGCGAAGTGACAGAAAAAAACCATGTAGCCTTATTTATGCATTTTTCAGGGATCATTGACCGGAAGGTAGTGCAGGAGCATCCCGACTGGGCCATTATCCAATCCGACGGTGAACAAAGCAAATCGAATGTCTCCTTCTTCAGCCCTTATCTTGATACCCAAATGATCCCCCAGTTAAAGGAGTTAAGCCGTGACTATCATGTGGATGGTGCCTGGATAGACGGTGAATGCTGGGCTTTGCAGCCTGATTATGGAAAGGCTTCACTGGAATGTTTTACATGGGAAACAGGCTTAACAGAAATTCCCCGAAGCGCTGCTGACAGGTATTATCCTGAATTCCTTGAATATACACGTTCCCTTTTTCGCGAATATCTGGAAAAATATATTGATGCCATCCATCAATTCAATCCGGATTTTCAAATTACAAGCAACTGGGCTTATTCGTCCATGATGCCTGAAAAGGTTACCATTCCTGTTGATTTTTTGTCGGGTGACGTGACTCCCCAGAATGGTGTATTCCGATCTGCCTTTGAAGCCCGATGCCTGGCCCCGCAGGGAAAGCCCTGGGACCTGATGGCATGGGGATTTTCATGGAACGGGGGAGAAATGCCCATGAGCATGAAATCGGCGGTTCAGCTGAAGCAGGAAGCCGCCCAGATTATTTCCATGGGAGGTGGTGTGCAGTTCTATTTCCAGCAGAACAGGGACCTTTCCATTAAACCATGGCTGACCTATATGCTGCAGGACATTTCCACGTTCTGCAGGGAACGGCAGCCCTATTGTTATAAAACAAGGACAGTGCCCCAGATCGCCCTGGTATATCCTGCGGTTTCCTACCAGAAAAGCGCTGCGGTTGCCTACTCCCGTCCCCTGGGAATGCTGCAGGGTGCACTCAATGCCTTACTCGACGGGCAGCAGGCCGTGGAGATCATCATGGAACATAATATCACCGGCAAAATGGATCAGTATCCCATGATCATCATTCCTGAATGCGATTATCTTGAACCCTTGTTTCTGGATGAGGTAAGGAATTATGTTAAAAACGGGGGAAACCTGCTAATCATGGGGGCTGAAACCGCATCCCTGTTCAAACCTGAACTTGGAATTGCGACTTCAGAAAAAAAGAACAGGTCAGAGGCATTTATCCTGGCACACAAAAGAATAGGCGCGATCCGATCTGACCTGCTTTCGGTGAGACTTTCCAAAGGCGCACAACCGTTGTCGGTTTTTTATAAAGGCAATGATTTACAATATCCGTCAGATGAAATTTCTTCCTCGATAAATTCATTCGGTAAGGGAAAAATTGCGGGCATTTATTTTAATGCAGGCACAGCATATACCGAGTTTAAAACACCTGTGATCAGGGATTTTCTGGATGAGACCATTCAGCAGCTTTTCCCGGATAAAATGGTTGAGGTCACCGGTTCACATCTGGTACATGTGGCAGTTAATTCGGCCAATGGTAAATTATATGTAAACCTGGTCAATGTTTCGGGCGAGCATACTAACCAGACTGCCCTGGGCTATGATGAAGTACCTTCCATTCAAAATATTACCGTTTCAGTCCGGAGTGACAGGAAACCCTCGCGGATATTGCTTCAACCGGGAAACAACCCCGTGGAGTTTGCCTACGAAAACGGCAGAAGTAATTTTATCGTTACTGAATTGCCATTACATAACATCATAGAAATAATTCCATAGATGAACTTTCCGGCGGATCGGTAATTCTCCCGACAGGCGATACAATCACCAGGGTTTCGGAAAATCACCTGTTGATCAATAAAAGGTAGACACCATTCAATACGCAGGGCAGCCTGGACAAAATGTGGCAATTATTCGTATCGTGCTTGCTCCAGGGCCGGTGTCCCCCGCGGGCGGGGGTAGGGGGTGGATTTTGCGGTAATTTTCTACCGATAGTATATCCCTGACGGGATAATTGAACCGCAGAACCGCATAACTGCAGAACTATTCTTAATGTCTTCCCTTACCGGCTTTGATCTTTGCACGTACCGGAGCGGAGGCTTCGGACAACAGAAATTCCCTTGTGGAATCAGGAAGGAAATCCAATACTTCATCGAGGCGGTCCTCCTTTATGGCTTGCCGTACTTTGGAAGCGCTGATATAATTAGGTGAGTCATTACCGGAATGGCCCACCGATCTTCTTTCGATTTCAATGACCGTTACGCCATAACCCGGTAAAATTGTTTTCATGGCACTGTTATAGGCATGGGTGGTCTTGCAGTAGACCTCCGTGCCCACATACCGCTTCCTGATCTTCAGCACGGGAACAATGTACCTGGCAAAAATGGTCACATCTAGTTCGGCCTGCTTTTGCATCACATCATTGAGCTCTTCGCACTTGAGAAAATAGGAAGGGAAAATGGCGCCCGAAACAACATACATTCCCCCGCGTACCATGATAACATTTTTCAAATGTTCAATTCCCTTGCGGATCAGTTCCCACCGGATATCAAATGAAAAGGCCGATCTTTCTTCCTCCACGACAAACACGTAAACAATTTCATTTTCCGCAGCGGCTTTTTCAATGAGAAACAGGTGGCCGTTTGTAAAAGGATTGCAATTGACGACAATGCCGGCAATATCGGTGGATTTGGAAGGAACCGCGATTGTTTTGAGATAATTCTGGTAGGTAAAAATGGATTCAAAGCCGAATTCAAGCACTGAAAAAAGGGGTGGGGCGGTGGCTATTTCATTGTAACCCAATCCCCTGAAGCGTACCGAATTTTCTGGTCGCGTAAAGACAAAAGTATGTTTGTATATCTTCAGCAATTTTTCGGTAAGTCCGGTTACAATCAGCGCAAAAGCCGTTGTATCGCGAAATTTGGGAGCCACGGCCACATACTTCAGAATTCTCCCTTTGTGTGAGCCGGTTCCAACCATCTCCCCTTTCAAATTATGTACAATCAGCGTGCTCTCCACTTCGGTACCATCGAAATCAAAACCCAGGGGTGACAGAAAATCTTTTACAAGCTTTACGTCGAATGGATTTTCCAGATCGATCGTTTCCTGCCTGAAATCAGTATCCTCGAAAGTCATGATATCAAGGTTGGAAAATTAAGTAACCCATTGTTCCCATTCTGTTTAATCAGTAAATATATATAAATACTTACAGCCAGTAAATCTGCAGATCCTCCGGGTGAAATTTTCTGTTTTATGCAGAATTCTGTCAGAGGAATTAAATCCCCTGTTTCAAGTGCCGTTTGGGATAAAGCCTTGAATTGATCCAGGATATCGGCGCTGCTGCGGTACAGGATATTGGTGTCGTTATTGTTTGCGGCTATGGCAAGAAAGGCACGAAGCAGGACCTTTTCATTTAGCTCCTGTGATTTCAGGAGTTCCGGCAGGCCATAACCGAAAACCAGGGGAAACCCATTTTCCGCTTCACCGCGTGCACCTGCCATTTTGAACTTGTGATAAATCTGTTCACCATGTGTTGCGGGCGACCGTGGTGATTTTTCCAGTTCCCTGTATATTAAATCTTTACAAATGCTTTTTACAATTATCCTGAACTTTTCAGATTGAAAATCATCCCCGTTCGCAAATATATAGCCTGTACTGAAAAGTGACAGTCCCATCAGGAAAATAATTCCTTTCTGCGTATTGACCTGGTTCGTACTGTCAAACATGGCCTTTTCCATGCTTAATCCAATATTCCGGATGACCGGCAGGGCTTTTATCAGGTCATCTTCCCCGAAAGCAGATCCAGCCTTTACCAGATCATTAAAATAGCCTGAAATAGCTGCAGAAGAATTAAGAAAGGTCTGGTAATTCATGTCGCTGTGCACGCCATTGTCTAATTTATCCACCAATCCCGGCTTGGGTGTCAGTGAAATTTCATACAAAATGGATTGCAGTGCCAGGGAAGAAAGTTGTCTTCTGATTGTTATTTCGCGCTGCTGCAAACAATACGTCCGCATTTCTGAGAACATGAATGCCCGCACATCCTCTGTTTCATGCCTGTTTAACCGCCTGCATTCAACTGCGGGATATTCCCTGCAATAAAAGCAGGGTTTAGATTTACCGGAAGAGACCGGCAATCCGGACTGGTCTGTTATATCCACGTCAATAAAGCGGCCCCAGGCATGGTTTTCTTCAAAATCCTCACAGATTTGCTTCACTTCCGGGATGATGTGGTGGGCAGTTAAAAAAGGGACAATATAGAAATCACCTGCTTCATCCCTTTGCAGAATGGCTTTTTTTTCATCCAGGTGTATTTGCCGGGCAGTGATATACACTTTCAGATCTTCGAGGCAATGCAGAAAGAATCGCTGAACAATTTCATTGCTTTTGGGATATCCCGGAACATTGAGATTCAGGCTTAATGACGGAAGATGGAGATCGGAGAATTCCTTTCTCAAAAATGACCTGGAATCCCTGGCAGCCAATATATGTTGAAGCGGTCCGATAACGATTGAATTAAGAAATGTTTTTTCTTCCGATATTACTTGTCAACCACCTGGTGGATCACGTCGATGATGGTTCCGTCCCTGTATTCCACAATCCCAACGATTTTATCGGTGTAAATCAGGGGTCCCGGTATGCCGGTAATTTTGTCCACTTCGAGTTCAAGGTCACGAATATCTTTAATATTCAATCCTGCTTTGCGAAGATTGGCTTCAAGATCCTGATAAAGCGGGTTAACACAGATCCCCCGTTCGGTAACCAGCACATGAACCGTTTCCCCGGGAGTTACCACCGTGTGTACCCGTTTTTTAATGATCGGGATCCTGCCCCGAAAGGACGGACATACAACCACAGTGAGCTTTGCTCCCGAGGCAGTATCTGAATGACCGCC
>Ga0105092_10001592_pt1 | contig 12190 bp, 13 predicted proteins | sample PPLLak2March2015_FD_87021 | JGI IMG/M metagenome (GOLD analysis project Ga0105092, IMG submission 87021) | Freshwater sediment microbial communities from Prairie Pothole Lake near Jamestown, North Dakota, USA - PPLs Lake P7 Core (1) Depth... | ecosystem: Environmental > Aquatic > Freshwater >... | reverse complement strand
CTGGTCGACATGATTGTGGAATTCGAGGCTCTGCGTCAGGTCAGGCTTCTAGGGATCAGGGACGCGTTGCAGCAGCGAAGAGCGAGCGTTATCGACCGGATTTGGGACGTTACCTCTCTCTTTTCGGCCACCGGCTCCAAGGTTCTCGCCAAGTCCCTCAAGAGCGGCGGCGTGGTCTTGGCCTGTCTTTTGCCAGGCTTTGCAGGTCTGGTGGGCAAGGAAGTCCAGCCCGGAAGGCGGCTGGGCACCGAGATGTCCGACCGGGCAAAGAGGGCGGGCGTGGGCGGCATTTTCCACACCGATGAGCTTCCCGCTTACGGTGTGACGGCTGCGGAAGTGGACGCCGTGCGCTCTCTGCTTGCAGCGGGAGCCAACGACGCGGTAATCATGGTTACCGGACCACAGGATCGGGCGGATAAGGCGCTGCAAGCAGTGCTGGTTCGCGCTCGTGAGGCGCTGGTATGCGTGCCTGAGGAGACGCGCCGGGCTTTGCCGGACGGCTGCTCCGAGTACATGAGGCCGCTGCCTGGATCGGCCAGAATGTATCCTGAGACCGATGTGCCGTCTGTGGTGATCACGGATGATCTGCTGGGGCAGCTCAAGCTCCCAGAGCTGTTTTTGGAGCGGTCGCAGCGTTTCGAGCGCACACTGGGATTGAATGTCGAGCTGTCCAAGGTTATGGCGGCGTCGCCCGCCTACCAGCTCTTCGAGGAGATCGTGGCCGAATACAAGGTTCCGCCATCAATCGTCGTCAGGACGCTGGAGACCATACCAATTGAGCTGGCCAGGGAGAATGTACCCGTCTCCAACTTGACCGACCAGCATTTCAAGGACTGTTTCGCTCTCGTTGCCTGCGGCCAGGTGGCCAAGGAAGGGCTGGTGGCCCTCTTGCGTGCTCTTGCGGAACATCCGGAAATTTGCGCATCCGAGGCTGCAAAGACCGCGGGCCTGGCGGGCGTGGATGAAGCGGGCGTTCAGGCTGCCATTCATGCAATTGTGGCAGGCAAGGCGGACCTCGTAAAATCTAAGGGCGAGAGGGCGGCAGGTCCTCTCATGGGTCTGGTGATGAAGGAATTGCGGGGCAAGGCGGACGGTGCTATAGTGAGCGCCATATTGAAGAAGGAAATACAAAATATACTAGATCAGTGAGCCCAGAAAAAGCCAGGAAGCCGGACATGCTCCTCTGGGAGGAGACGCTCTTCAAGGACAGGGATCTGTTCGAGCTAGATCACCTGCCCGAGCACTTTTTGCACCGCGAGTCGCAGATGAACAGCCTCAAATTCTGCGTTCGCCCGGCTCTGCAGGGCGCACGGCCCGTCAATACCCTGTGCCTCGGCCCTCCGGGCACGGGCAAGACCACGGCCATCTTTAAACTCTTCGAGGAGATCGAGGCCCACTCCTCGAAAGTCATTCCGGTTCATATCAACTGCCAGATGGACTCCACCCGGTATGCCGTCTTCTACCAGCTTTACAAGAAGATCTTCGACCATGCGCCGCCATCCAGCGGCATATCCTTCAAGCGCATCTTCGAGAAGGTGGCCCTGGCCTGCGCCGACTCTGATCTTGTCCTGGTTGTCGCCCTGGACGACATCAACTACCTCTTTCACGAGAAGGAGGTGGATCATGTTCTGTACTCATTGCTGCGTGCGCACGAGACCTGCCCCGGTGCCAGGATGGGCGTGATCGGCATCCTCAGCGAGCCCACACTGAACTATGTCCTCGACCCGAGGGTCGTCTCCGTCTTTCAGGCTGAAGAGGTGGCTTTTCCACTTTACACCCGCACCGAGCTAGGCGATATTCTGGGCCGCCGGGTGCAGATGGGCTTTTATCCGGGCGTGGTCGATGACGGCGTTCTGGAAAAGGTAGCGGCCCTCACCGAGTCCTCCGGAGACCTGCGGGTCGGTATCGATCTCCTCAAGCGGTCCGGCCTCTCTGCGGAAAAGCGCGCCTCCAAGACCATATCTGTTCAGGATGTGGAGACATCCTTCGAGCGCTCCCGGCTGGTTCACCTCACCTATGCCCTGAAGTCGCTCAAGGAGGACGAGCAGAAGGTGCTGCGGCTGGCAGCGGAGCAGGAGAGCTGTCGCGCCGGGGACCTCTTTAGCCGCTTCCACGAGCAGACCGGCGCCGGATACACCCGTTTCCATGAGATTCTCAATAAGCTCGATGCCGTTCGCCTCATTAACACCGATTTTAGCGGCGCGGGGGAGCGGGGCAGATCTCGCGTCGTCCGGCTCCGCTATGACCCCGATGAGATTTTAAGCCGCATGGGTCCATGATTTATTGCAAAAGACGGGTCAATAAAATGTCTTTTAGGTAAATGCTCTATATAGATCATATAGACAAGGGCTTTAACTGCGAATGTGTTTTGAACAGGCGTATGGGCCTGCCCAAGATGCGGAGATACAAAGATAGATTTGTTGAAGCGGTGCTTTTCCTTTGCGCCATTACTTCTATCCTGGTCATGCTTCTCATATTCTACTTCTTGACCCGAGAAAGCCTCAAGGCCTTTGCAGAGCTTGGCATCTTCTCGCTTCTCCTGGGTCAGAAATGGCACCCTGCCGGGGATATTTACGGCATGATGCCCATGATCGTCAGCTCTCTTATCATCACGCTGCTGGCTCTCTTCATCAATATCATCATCGGCGTGCCCCTGGCCATCTATCTGTCCGAGCTTGCCGGTCCCAGGAGCAAGGCCATCCTGAAGCCCTCCATTGAGCTGTTGGCCGGAGTCCCGTCCATCGTCTATGGTTTTTTAGGTGTTATCATTCTCGTCTCATATCTGCAAGGCGGCTTTGACATGCTCACCGGCAGGTCAATCCTGGCCGGATCGATACTTCTCGGCATCATGTATATTCCGTATATCACCACCATTTGCGAGGACTCGCTGCGGGCGGTGCCAAGCGAGTTCAAGGAAGGGTCTCTGGCCCTCGGTGCCAATCGCTGGCAGACCATTCGGCATGTGACCATCCCAGCGGCGTCATCGGGAATTACCGCCGCTGTGCTTCTCAATATCGGCAGCATCATCGGCGAGACCATGGCCGTCCTGCTGGTGGTGGGAAACGTTGCCCGCATTCCGTCACCATTCTTCAACGTCTTCAGCCAGGGCGCGACCTTCACATCCGTGATCGCAGGCGAGATGGGCGAGGTGGCGCGTGGCTCCATGCACTACCACGTGCTCTTTGCCGTCGGTTTCGTTCTGCTGGTGGTCGTGTCCATTCTCAGCGTCGTGGCCGATCAGGCCCGAGCCAGAATCCGCAAGAAGTTCGGAGGCTACTGAAATGCCAGCCAAGCCTGCCTATGTTGCATCTCTGGTGATTCCGGCCCTGATCTTTGTCTCTGCGGTATGCTATCTGATCATGCCCCTGGACTCAAAGCCGATCTTGCCTTTCTGGGAAGCAGGTCTTCTCATCTCGGCATTGACTATCCTGACGTCCTTTGCGGCTGCCAAGAGCCATCCGGCAAAGGCAGTGCCCGCGCTTGCCGTTGACCTCTTTTTCTTGATCGCCGTCATTTTCTTGATTTATACCGGAACTCTTGATCCTTCTTTTGTCATCAAAAGGCCGCTGGGCCTTGGTGCGTCCTTCGGGTACAACATGATCCTTCCCTTCCTGATGCTCCTCTCAAGCATCCTGACCGTCAAGGATCTGCTGAACATTCACTACGCCTACAGCGCCAAAGGTCGCGAGGCCCTGGTCTTCATGGCCATCCGGCTCTCCGCCGTGGTGGCGCTGCTAATTTTAGGCGGCATCCTCTTCATAATAATCTATAAGGGAATCGGCATCATAAGCTGGGAATTCCTGACCACGCCCCACCGCAGGCTGGGCCAGGCGGGCGGCATCAGCACCGCCATCGTCGGTACATTCTGGATGGTTCTGGGGGCAATGGTTGTCTCGGCTCCCCTGGGCGTCGGAGCCGCCATCTATCTTCATGAGTATTCCAAGAGCCTGGGCCTCAATCGCGTCATCACCATCGCCATCAGCGTCCTGAACGGCGTGCCTTCCGTCGTCTTCGGCCTCTTCGGCCTGGCGTTCCTGGTAACGTTCTTCGGCGTCTCTCTTCTCTCAGGCTCCATCATCCTCGGCCTGATCAACATTCCCACCATCATCCTGACCAGCCAGGAGGCTCTCAAGAGTGTGCCGAACTCTCTTCGCGAGGGCAGCATGGCCCTGGGAGCGACGAAGTGGCAGACCATCAAGAAGGTCGTCCTGCCCTCCGCCATGCCCGGCGTTCTCACCGGCATCATCATGGGTGTGGCCAAGGCCTCGGGCGAGACTGCCCCAATTATGTGGACGGCAGTGACATTCACCGCCACTCCGGTGCAGACGTTCTTTGGCGTGATTCCCAACATCTTCCAGCCGGTGAACAATCTGGACTACCATCTCTTGAACCTGATTTACTTCCTGGGGGCATGGGATGTGGAAGACCATGCCTGGGGAACGGCCCTGGTGCTAATCGCCCTGGTGCTGGGCACGAACATGCTGGCCATAGTCGTGCGAAATCACTTCCGCAAGAAGATATCCTGGTAAAATCCGAGTAAGCGGATCGCAGGCCATCGATTTACGCCTGAATCTGATGGGCATTCTGGCCAAAAATCATATGCATCTTGGTTTATTGTCCGCTTCCAGCCTTCGCATGAACCGGGTCTCGCGCGAAGCCGCGAAATACCCAACTCTGCAAAGATTCTTCAAAAATTGGAACACCTGTGGTCGTCGGCATCGTCGACATTCTCTCACAAAAATTGGTTTGCCGGGGCGAGGCGCAAAATCGCCTCGCCTCTTGCGACAACCTGTCTCTAATGCGCCAGAAAAGCTAATGATTCATGGCAAATATTGATGAATGATTATCCTGGCCGGAACCGCCGTCGAACTTTTTCGGTAGATCGCAAAATCCGTCGTTGTTGGTGTCGTTGCAGCCTTCCGTCAGCTCATCATAATCGCTGTAGTGGTTTCCAAGGGCGGTAATGCCGGCATTCTGCAGCGTGAGGCTTTTACCATTCCCCGCCGATGTATCTGCATCCCAGTGGTTGCCCCCGTTGTCGAGGACTGTTATGTTGTTTTCCTGGAGATCATTGGACAGGAATGTGTTGTTGATCATTCCCGGCTTGACGTAAATGCCGTATTTATTCTTGTAGATCTCATTGCCGGTGATGTAATTGTTGCTGGAATCGACCAGGATTCCGGAATTCCCGCATCCGCAGTGGCCCGAGCCGGTTACGTTGAAGCCTTTGACTGTGGTGCCGTTGGTGGCCAGGGTGATGACGCTCCCGGCTCCGCTCGCATCCACAAGAGGCATTCCCTGGCCGGTATCAATGCCTAGTAGGGTGACGGGCTTGAAGACGTAGACGTTCTCATGATATGTCCCGCTGTGCACCTCGATCACGTCTCCGTCTGTGGCATTATCGATTGCCTGCTGGATCTTGGTATAGTCGGCACTTTCCGGTCCTACGGTTATTTTTGCTGCGCTGGCAGCGCCCAGCATCAAGATTAATATTATTATTAAGCATTGTCGCATATGCCTTGCGTAGGTGCATTTTTTATATTAGTACTTTTCCTATAAATAGTCTCAGATACATTTTCTTGTAGATATAATACTCATATTTTTCATATAGGTTTCCCGATGGCCGCATCCCTTATCTACTATGTTCTACTATGTACATACAATGCAACTGAGCTGCAAGTGCGGTGCCTCATGGGAGTACAAGGGGCGGGCGGAGGTCTACGCCTGCTGCCCTCGCTGCAAGTCCAAGGTCAAGATCGATGCCGACGACGGCCCGCTCTGCCTGGAGCGCTGGGCGGTGCGCGTTCCCATCGAGATCACTCTGCCCACTGATCTGCAAAAGGCCGCGGAGGTTTTTTTTCAGGGCAGACGACCGGGTCCCTACAGCCACATCGCTCTGGCCTCGGTGATCCGGCACAACTTCAGCAATTACGATGAACTGATATTCCAGTTGGAGAACAAGTCACTGGTCTGCCGCAGCCACCCCAAAGAGGTCATGGCGGCACAGCAGACCTTGCGAGAGCGTTTCGACCGGCAGATCTGCAAGCACCTTGGGCTTTGCCGCTGTGGTCACGTCATGAAAGAGGCATTGTCAAATTCTGCGCCTCTTGAAGATGAACAAAAAATCGAGAAGGACGGAAGATCGACGGCAAAATGAGTCCATTTCACGTCGCGAATTCGTGAGGCTGGCAAAGAGGCTGATTCAATATGTCTGAAGGATTGTCAACTAAAATGTCTGTGGAAAAGCCAAGAGCTGATAGGTTCATCGAAGCGATGGGCGAAGGTGTTGAGCAAGCGTTCCATGAGCTTGCCGGAGAGATCCTGAATGAGGGCGCACTCTCGGCCAAGGACAAATCGCTGATTGCGCTGGCATGTTCCGTCGCTGTGAGATGCGAGCACTGCACGAAGAGGCACCTTGAGAGCGCCAGGCGCGCCGGAGCCAGCCGAGAGGCGATCTTGGAGGCGGCGGGTGTGGCTGCTCTGGTGCGCATGGGCTCAGGGCTCAACACGGCTGCCGTTTTGCTGGATGAAATGCAAGAGAATGATGTCGATTGATTTTGGTTCGGAGAGGTGAATATTGATGTCGGAAGGTGTGAAATGCCAAAGCTGCGGTAAAGATCTGGCTGAGGACGAGGTCTTCGCCACAGGCGGAAAAACCCTTTGCGAGGACTGCTATATCGTTGTCGGACAGCGAATCCGGGTCTGCGATCCATGGGGGGAGCGATCTAAGAAAGTCTTCCGGGAGAGCCACGGACTGACGGGGACGGACGGACTAACGGATCTGCAAAAAGAGATCTATGAGTTCATTCGGGTTAAAGGAAAGGTTACCATGTCGGAGCTGGTAGAGCGGTTCGGGCTGCCGCAAGCGGACATGGAGAACCAGTTTGCCATTCTGCGGCACTGCCAGCTCTTGAAGGGCAAGAAAGAGGGGGACAGTGTTTACCTCGTGCTCTGGTCCTGAAGATTGATCTGTTGATGATTGATCTATCGGCAATGCCTGCACCCTAATTCGCACATTTTCCTCGCGTTCTCTATAAAAAATCCATTAGTTTCGCGGCGTGGTCAATGAATAAATAGAAGGCAGCGCTAAAAATGTTCATGCCATTTGGTTAGCGGTGATTGATATGGATATAAATGCTTGCGGATTTATCTGTCAGGACTGTCCCATGATCGGTAACACCTGCCAAGGCTGCGGGGCAACGTTGGGCAAACCGCCCTGGGTCTATGAGGCAAATTTTGCTGGCGGATGCCCAATTTACAACTGCGCTATCGGCCAGAAGGGCTATTCGCATTGCGGACTGTGCCCGGAGCTTCCCTGCAGCATGTTCTCCCATCTGAAAGATCCGAATATGAGTGATGAGGCATTCCACCAGAGCTTGGCGGAAAGGATCGCCCGGCTGAAAGGGACAAGGAAATGCTGAAGGACCCTCTTTTGGAGATTCCGGGCATTGGACCGAGCATGGCTCGGGATCTGCATGCTCTGGGAATAGAATGTTTGCAGGACCTGGTGGACGAGAATCCAGAAGATCTTTACTCCCGGCTGGTGGCCATGCGGGGAACTCCCATCGACCGCTGTGTCCTCTATGTATTTCGCTGCGGCGTCTATTATGCCCGGGGTGGCCGCGATCAAGAGCGGGTCAAGTGGTGGAACTGGATGGATGGGAAGATTTAGAAAGGCCTGAGCTATCTGGAATTATCGCTGGTGGCAGTTTTGGACGACCGGGTTGTAGGTCACATACTCTTCAGCCTGGTAGTGATCGAGGGCGCAGAGCACCTTCATGGCATGGGTCTGGCTCCTGTGGCCGTACTGCCGGAACAGCAGCGTCGGGGCGTGGGCTCGATGCTGATTCAAAAGGGCCTGGAAGTTCTCAAGGGCCGGGGCTGCCCTTTGTCATCGTGCTGGGCCATCCAGATTACTATCCACGCTTCGGATTTGAGCGGGCCTCGCTACAAGGCATCCGCAGCCAGTGGGAAGGGGTTCAGGATAAGGCTTTCATGATCCTGGCCGTGGACGAAATTGCCATGCAGGTAGTTTCCGGTGTGACAGGTATCGATCTGAGTTTGATGAGGCGGTATAAGAATGTGAGGCGGATCCTGTCGATTCTCCTGACTGCAATTTTTCGATCGCCTGATCGCAAAATTGGGATGAACTAAGGCAATTATGCAAAGGTTCGCGGAGGCTTTGGGCAAATGAGGCATTGCTTCGGAGAATTCTTGGTTCGAGATTGGTGCATGGATGATGCGTCTTCCATTACTCGATATGCAAACAACCGGAAGATCTGGAACAACCTGAGAGATGCCTTTCCTTATCCGTATTGCGAGGAGGATGCCGTCTCCTACATTTCCGGGGCGCTGAGAACGGAGCCACGGGTGGCCTATGCCATCGCCACGAAGAGCGTTGCCATCGGCAGCATAGGATTGATGCCTGGAAAGGATGTCCATCGATTCAGTGCAGAATTGGGCTATTGGCTGGCGGAGCCTTTCTGGGGGAGAGGGATAATGACTGAGGCTGTTAAAGCGGTGAGCGAATATGGTCTTGAAACGCTGGGCTTTAGCCGCATCTATGCAGAGCCATACGCTACAAATCCTGCCTCCGCTCGCGTTCTCGAAAAATCTGGCTTCGCTTTGGAGGGAATCATGTGTGCAAGCGTCTTCAAGGATGGTCAGGTACTGGATCAATTCTTGTATGCGAAAGTGAAATCCGAAATCAGACTGCGGAATCATTCTGCCCGACAAAATAGTTTAGAACCCATTCGTGCCGACTCTTTCTCGAAACCTTTCCCCAGGGCAGACTGCATGTCCTTACAAATATGAAGCTCTTCCTATGATTTGGCAATGACCGTCGATCAAATTCCCATCAGCAGGTTCTCCATCATCACGAGGATCTCTCCCAAGGCTCTGCGCTACTACGACCGGCTGGGCATGCTCGTTCCGGCAGCCAAGGACTCGTTGACCGGCTACCGCTACTATGCGGCAGACCAGCTTGAGCGGGGAGTCCGCATCAAAACTCTCTGCACCCTGGGATTTGGCCTTGAGGAGATCGCAAGCTTCCTGGATGCTGAGTTCAGGGGGGACGATGCTGTGGTCGAGGCCTTGATGGCTGAGAAGTTATCCGGAACGAGAAAAGAGATTGCCAGGCTGCAGAGGATCGAGGAATTGCTTAAGAATAAAAATGTGGAGTTGATGAAAATGGCTTTGAGTGAGCCGGTAATTAAAGATGTGCCCGCTTTGCGGGTGGTCAGCAAAAGGGATCGGGGAAGCTATGGCGAGACCATCGGTCGCTTGATCGGAGAGCTGTGCGAAGTAATCATCCGGCCAGAGAACCAACGAAATTTTGTGAAGGTTAGCGGTCCCGTCATGGCAATCTATCACGATCCGGAATGCAAGGAGAATGATGCCGACATCGAGGTGGCACTGCCAATCACCGGAAGAATTGAGGTAGACGCGGGAATGGAGGTCAAGAACCTTCCGTCGATTCGAGTCCTGGCCGTGGTTCACAAAGGAAGCTATGAGACGCTGCAAGTTACCTATAAAGAGCTATTCGACTACATGATGACGAATGGGATGGAGTTCTCCGCGCCGAGCCGGGAGCTTTACCTCAATGATCCCTGCAAGACACCTGCCGACGAGCTGATGACGGAGATACAGGTGTCTATCAAATGAGCCGGACGGCTGGGCTCTTCACGATTTCTTGATGGCGATATCGGCCAGCCCGGGCTTGTCTTTATTGGGCGTTAAAATGTAGATTGTTCCATTCAATTCCACCATGACATATCCGTCCTTTGGCGTAGCGTCAAAGTCGTGCGTGACCAGAAAGAAAGCCAAGTCTCGAGCATCCATGCGTGTATCCTCGTTTGTCTGGGTCAGGTTCAATAGATCCTGATAGCTCTCGGAGGCCTCAGTGATGAAAATGGATGTGACAGCCATGAGGAAGAACATGGCCGCGACTATATAAATTATCTTCATGCTGCTGCCTAACATCGGACTGCCTGGCCGTTCATCTGCATTTTTCCCCTCAAAGTGAATTAGAAGCTCTCTTTTGAGCGCAATTTTTCGATATCGTTCCGGAGGTCTTCGCTTATCCGAGTTTCGTTCAGGTCCAGGTCGATGAGGAAGCTGAGCGTTATCTTATCATATTTTATTCCTTCCAAGTTGGCACCCTTGAGGTTTACTCTTCCCAGATTTACCGTCGTGAGATTTGCTTTTCTCATATCGCAGCCGGTGAGATTCACATTGTAGAGGGTTGATAGGATGACGTTTGCATTTCTGAGGTCCAAGCCGCTCATATCTACGTCCTCAAAAGACGATTTTTCAATCTTGATGTTTCTTAATGAAGCCTTATTCATTTTCGCTCCCTGCATGTTTAGGAGTTTTACAGTAGCTCCGCTCAGATCCGCACGAGTGAGGTCTGCATCATCCATGCTGTTGCTCAGCAGCTTTGCCTCCGTCATGTCCGCGCCTGACAAATTTATGTTGGAAAGATCCGCATAATCCAGGACGGTGCCTTTCAGGATCGCTCCTGATAAGTTCGCCCTGGGAAGGTATGCTCTGGTAAAATCTGCTTCGCTCAGATCCGCCTCGCTCAGATCTGCGCCGAAAAGCTCGGCTCTGGCAAGCTGCGATCTTCGCAGGCGGCAACCGTTCAAATTTGCCCAATTGAGTTTTGCTCCCAGAAGGTTTGCTCCGACCAGATTTGCGTCGCCGAGGATCGCCAAGGATAGGTCGGTTCCCACCAGCCTTGCCGATTCCAAATCTGCGCCGGTGAGGTTCGCGCCGCTCAAGCTGGCGCCGGTCAGGTCCGACCTGCTGAGGTCGCAGTTAGATAGATCAGAGTGGTTGAAATGGGCTAAATTTAGATTTGTCCGGCTTAGGTTTGCGCCTACCATCTTCGCATTGAATACCCATGCAGCCGTGAGAGTCGCCCCATAGAGATTTGCGTTGGTGATATCGGAGAACATCAGCCCTGAACCGGATACATTCGAGTAGGATAGATCTGCCCGGCTGAGGTTGGTTTGGATCAGGTTGGTGAAGATCAGGGCAGAATGGCTGAGGTTGGCGCTATAGAAATTTGCTCCCGATATGCGGGCTTCGGATAGGTCTGCATCGTGCAAATTTGCACCGGTAAAGTTTGCATGTATGAGGTTTCCTCCTATCAGGCTGGCACCGGTGAGGTTTGCGCAGCAGAGCAGAGCATCGCGCAGACGGATGCGATTTAGGAACGCATTTCTAAAGCTTGCTCGAGTCAGATCGGTTGCGCTCAGGTTTGCTCCTTCTAAACTGGCATTGTCTAAATTAGCATCTCTTAGAATCGATCCGCTTAATGTTGCCTGATCAAGGCAGGCTCCTCGCAAGTCGGAACCATTAAGCCTCGCACCCCTCATGTCTGCTCTCGCCAGCTTCGCACCTCGGATATTTGCTCCCGTGAGGTCTGAGCCACCTAGATTCGTATCCGACATATCGGAATAGCTGAGATCTGTTCCCGCAAGCATAGCATAGGATATGTCGGAGCGCACAAGCGAAGTGCGGCTCAGGTTTGAATTGCTCAGATTCGCACTGTGTAACTCTGATTGGCTGAGGTTGGAGCCGGCTAGATCCAGGCAGCTCAGGTCCTCTTCCATAAGGTCGGATCGGGCTTCGAAGGGCTGATTGAGGATGAAGCTATATGGCGGCAGATTGGATTTATTGATGCCGAACCGGATCAGCTCCGAGTTGTCGAACATGTATTGATTGGGGCTCTTCCGGACGATGGGGATGTTCTGAACCTTTTCGCCTTCAAGAATCTGGAAGGCAAGGCCTGTCATCACATCGCCCTGTGAAGTCCCACTGATCATCTTTCCGCCCAAAACTCCATAATCTAGGTAAAAATCATATACGCTGTAGATGGCAACCGGGCTTGCTTCTCGGATCAGGTGAGAAGCATCTTCATAGGTCAGGAAGTTACCCAAACGGTCGCGATTGAAGGTCATGAGCAGAACGAGGCTGTCGTTGGACAGGGCAGCGACGCTTTCGGAAAGCTCTTCTTTGGATACATTATCGAGATACTCGAACGATGCATTGCCGGCAAATTCCGTTATAGTCGAATCAATGATCTTTTTGGCTGCAAGACCTGTGGCCGTTCTGTCCGTCACGATGATGATATGCTTGGTTTGGGGCTGAAGACGGAACATCAGCGCAAGAGTGTCTTTGACAT
>Ga0105092_10001590_pt1 | contig 12210 bp, 9 predicted proteins | sample PPLLak2March2015_FD_87021 | JGI IMG/M metagenome (GOLD analysis project Ga0105092, IMG submission 87021) | Freshwater sediment microbial communities from Prairie Pothole Lake near Jamestown, North Dakota, USA - PPLs Lake P7 Core (1) Depth... | ecosystem: Environmental > Aquatic > Freshwater >... | reverse complement strand
CGCGGCTATCCAGAGTACGGTGCTCGAGTCGGAGCTGTTTGGTTACGAGGCAGGCGCCTTTACCGGGGCTGAAAAACGCAAACATGGCCTGATGGAGGTCGCAGACGGCGGCATCCTTTTCCTCGACGAAATCTCGTCCATGCCCGTCGATATCCAGGCCAAGCTCTTGCGAGCCGTGGAAGAACAGGCTTTCCGCAGAGTAGGCGGGACCAATTTGATCAAAGTAGACGTGCAGGTGCTGGCTGCGTCGAACCGTGACCTGCCCACCCTCATATCCGAAGGTAAGTTCCGCGAAGACCTTTATTATCGCCTCAAGGTCGTCGATGTTCACCTGCCCCCACTGCGCGAGCGCGTCGAAGATATCCCCGAGCTGGTGGGGTTGTTCATCCGCAACAATAACAGCCGAATGGGATTGAATATCACCGATGTCTCTCCCCTGGCCATGGCTGCCATGACCACCCATACCTGGCCGGGAAACATCCGCGAGCTGCGCAACGTCATCGAGCGGGCGATGCTGTTCTGCGATGGCGCAGCCATCGAGTTATCTCACATGCCTAATGAGATTAGCAACCGGGGGGCATTTTCAGCCATGCGGGAAAACCCGACCCCGGGTAGGTAAATTCCCCATTGCTATCACTTTTCCAGAAATTTATAGTAATAACATCATATTAAACCGGTAGAACTCCACTCAATGGTGGGTCAATCCGGAAATTGGATGTTTTGTGCGGTGTACGCCGCACAGGCATCACTCCACTTAACCGTGGAGCCATGAATCGCTCCCTGCGGGGAGCAGAAGAACCTCGGCGGGCGAAGCCCGCTCTTAGAAAGCTTTAACTATATCAATGATTGATGAGGAGGTAGAGAAGTTGAAAGCATTACGTTTACTACCACTGCTGGTCATCCTGGCGATGCTCTTTGCCGCTTGTGCTCCAACAACTGGCAATTCGGACCTGCTTGCAACCCAGGCCCCAGGAGCAGAAGGCGGAGACATGGGAACCCCGGCAGCCGGAGATGAAAGCGGCGCTGAAGAAGGCGTCACGACCGAAGAACCTGAGGCCACAACTGCCCCAGGCGCAGGGGATGAGACTCCTGGTGTGACCGAGGCGACGACCGAGCCCAGCGAAACCGAGGGCGCGGAAGCCACCCAGGCAACCGGTCAGGAAGTACCTGACACCGGCGGCGATGTTGCCTTAGCGGAGGCTTCGCGGGTCTCGAAACTGATCGGCTACCGTGTGTTTTCACAGGATGGTGACGACCTGGGCAGCATTACCGACCTGGTGATCCATGCTCCGGCAGCCATGCTTGAGTATGCCCTGGTGCAGCCCAGCCAGGCAGACGCCGAGGGCCAGCTGGTCCCGATACCCTGGAGCCAGCTAGAAATCAACCCAGGCACCGTTGAAGTGCCGTCTGACGCTACCCATACCCTGGTCTTCAAAGCCGATATGGCTGCTTTTGAAGGGGCTCCAACAGTTGCCTCAGAATCCGTCGATACCGACCTGGCTGCCTGGATCTCCGAAGCCTCGCAATATTGGAGCCAGTACTCAGAGTCTGGAGCAAACCGTCCTGAGCTCGACGAGACGAGCGCCGTAAGAGCCTCGGCTCTGCTCAATACGAATATCGAAGCCGGCGCACTCGGTGAGATCGGAGGCATCGAAGATGTGATCGTCGATCCGCTCACCGGCTCTATCCAATACGTGGTGCTGAGCACCGGCGAGGCCCTCAACATGGGTACCCGCCTGATCCCGATCCCAATCAATATCTTGACCTTCAACCCTGATACCGGGTCGTTCTCACTCAATGTCGATCCGGAGCTTCTTGCCAACGCCCCGAGCTTCGATCCGGGCGCGCTGCCTGACCTGCTGGGTGAAGAGTTCGGCACAGGAGTCCGCGAGTTTTGGGAAAGCCAGTAACCCGCTCGCGTGGGAAAGTAAGCGAAAATAAAAGATTTCGGGACGATCATCCCGAAATCTTTTATTTTCGACGGTTTTAGATCGTGCGTATCTTCTAGGGGTTGAACCAGATCAGGAAACTATCGCGCACGCAGAAAATTTCGTTGGTAAGGCTGCTGATGCACACCTGGTATGGGATAAGGGTGCCATTCTTGGCCGGGATAGGCTCGAGAATGACGAAGGTCTGGCCGTCATCTCCGGTAGGTGGGAAGTAAGAAGCCTTCTGGTCGCCATCGGGCATGGTCAGGTACAGGATGGGCTCGATGCTCTTCAAGGGAGAGCTGCCCTCAAAGATGCTGGCGCCGATCTCTTGATTTTGCTCGGAAGAGATCAACGGGTATCGCTCCCAAACCTGCAAGCTGATGGCCCCCAATGATTGGGTTTCGATGAAATTGGTGTTCTGATGAGCTTTATAGAACAGGTCGCGATAATGCTGCCCGAGGGGGGCAGGGCGAATGCGCATGGATTCGGCCACGTTATCGCGCATGTGATAGTCCAGGCAGTAATTGGCAAAGCACTGGCGGAACAGCCGGTCGCCGGCCATTCCCAGCTCACCGATGGGCGGTCCGGAGACTTCGATGCCTCCATGGAGGGTGATATAGTCATAGAAGACCTGGGGGACATTGTGACCGAGATCGCCGTCCAGAGGCCAGAATACCATCCCTTGAACATTGTTGGCCGCGACGAGAGGCTCGGGTAAGATTCCCAGGCTGCCCGGGAGAGAGCGGAATGAAACCCGGCTGGGATTAGCGACGTCGGCGACGAGGACTATATTTTCGTAGATCTGCTCGACCTGACCGTCGGTTGCCTGGTATGGGTCAGAAAGCACGAACCCGGTAAAGCTGGAGCCCAGGCGGCTGACGACTTCGCGGAATTGATTATCGACGGATGGCGGCGACTTCGGCAGGTCGACCACAGCATCACTCATATCCAGATACTTGCAGGCGTCTGCGCATTTCCACGACCCGTACGCCAGCAGGTATATAACTTCAGGGGCATCAGATTCCATCCAATAGAAGCCCAGGTTCTCAAAATACTGCTCATACCGTTTGAGATTGGCATTGTAATGGACTTCAGTGAGCGGCCTACCCACGAATCGCGCCCCGCCGAGCTTTCGATAGGTCGAGACGAAACCGTTGTAGATCACGTGTCCGTCGATGTATGCCTGGTCGCTCTGCTCGGGTTGGGGAACCGGAGGCTCATAGATTCCCATATCCAGGCCAAGGGGAGACATGCGGAATCGTTCGCTTGGCGTCGCATTGGGATTATATTCCATGACGCCTGCCTGGACGTACTGGTATTTATGATCGCCGTACCTGAAGAGCGGCGAGATGGCGGGACCCAGGAAATTTTGCCCGCCCAGCAAATCATAGAACTCTCTGAAGAGCGGGTCGACAGGTTTTGCCCCCTCCGGTGTGATCGCAAATTGTGAATAGGAAGGGTCACCGGAGCAAGCCGAGAGAAAGACAATGGATATGAGCGCAAACGCGATGAGGAGAAACTTGGGAGCAGACAAACGAGTCAACATCTTACCCCCCTGCCTGTTCGGGCAACAGGCAATATGGTTGCAACTGGGCAAAGAAAGCCCACCCGACACTGGCGGTACGGTGCCGGATTGGAAATCGTAGTAAGTTGGATGCCTGGTCGATCTGATAATGTCATATAGTTCGCGGTTTCGCCATCAGCTTACATACGCGCCTAAACGCACTCGCTTTTTGCTTTCCAGGCGAGGCCTCGGATGAGAAAACACCCCTCCCAGTTTAATCACCTCTGCAGGCCAACGGGTTGCAAGCTTCCTGACCCTTCGGGCTGCTGAGATTTCCTAAGCGCCAATCTGGACAATCCTTGGCACGCCCCACAAGTAGACGATGCCCGCGAAAAACACATCGTTAAAGAGGTGATCGAAATGCTGGCTTGGAGAGTCTTAATAACCTCGTGGAGGCTCCTGGCATATTGAGTATAACAGTTTTGTTACTCTTAGCACAATCGGCTAAGAACTAGAAAAACCTAACAATTTTGCAAGGTCGCGCCTGGTTTGTTAACAAACACGCCAATAATCACAATAATAAATAACCAGTATTGGGGAAATGGAACAGAAGATCAAACGATATCTATGAAATCTTAGCACTCGTCCGAAAATTGAGGAGGAATTCCGTTTTTTGGGTGTGTGGTGCTACCCAAAAAACGGGCTCCTTCAAATTCCGGATGGGACCTTAATATATATTCTAGGTAAAAGCCCGCGGAATTTCATTTGAGTTTGTTGGAATAAATGTATAAATTCCAATCATTGTGCTCAGCCGGGTGAGCCATCCATTTTCGGGTAAATCCTTACAGGATCTGCTGGCACAACTATTGCAACTCTAACAGCAATCTACCAGGAGAATACGTATGGACTATACCCCGCTACCACCCGACAATACTCGCATTGGGTTTCACTATTTCCCAGACACCCAACATTACCGTGAAAGCGACCTGAACACCTGGCTCCCGAAGCTCACCAACCTGGGCGCCTCGTGGCTGACCCTGGTCGCGCCGCCTGACCATGCTATCCCAGAGCCATTCCTTCGAGGGCTGATCGATGCCGGGATAGAGCCGGTCTTGCATTTCTGCCTCCCGGTAGATGATCCATCCTACCCGGCCGATATCAAGCTCTTGCTCGACACGTATGCCCGTTGGGGCGTCAGGTACACGGCTATCTTCGACCGCCCGAACATCCGCTCCTCGTGGCCTGGCGCAGGCTGGACGCGCAGCAACCTGGTGGAAAGATTTCTCGATATATACATCCCCCTGGCAGAAACTTCCCTCCAGGCCGGGCTGACCCCGGTTTTTCCACCGTTAGAGCCTGGAGGGGATTATTGGGATACGGCCTTTCTACGGGCGGCATTACGGGGTATCCAACGGCGAGGCCACAGCCAGTTATTAGAAAGCCTGACCCTGGGCGCTTATGCCTTCACCGGCGAGCGTGGACTGAACTGGGGGGCCGGAGGCCCCGAACGATGGCCGGCTGCCCGCCCTTACTTTAACCCTCCCGGGACCGAAGACCAGCGTGGCTTCCGCATTTTCGATTGGTATCAAACCATCGCGCAGTCGGTCCACAGCAGGCCGTGGAACATCCTGCTCATTGCGGCAGGCAGCCTGAACGAAAAGAGCGACCTGGTCGCCCACGATCTGAATTCATCAGAGACCGTCCATACCCAAAAGAATCTGACCATCGCCTCTTTAATGGCTGGCGTCGAATATCGATGCAATAACGAAGGCTCCAAAGCAATCGGGGAGAGCAGCCTGCCGGAGCAGGTACCTCCAGAAGTCCTGGCATGCAATTTCTGGGTGTTATCGGCCGCAGCCGGCAGCTCATACGCTTCCCGCGCCTGGTTTCAACCGGAGGGAAAAGAGCTGCCCGAGGTCATCGCCTTGCAGCAGTGGGTAAAGACCAGCTTTGATGGCGCAGCCAAGACCTTCACCAGGCAAAATTTTACTCACGGCGCCCGTCCGGCTCCATTCATTCAAAAGGCACGCCGGGTTCCCAAGGGGCAGCCAGACAACGGCCGGCCCATCTCGCATTATTTACTTCTTCCCAAGTATGAATGGGGCATCGCCGATTGGCATCTGGACGTAATCCGCCCATTCGTCAAAAAATACCAGCCAACGGTGGGGTTCTCATTAGAGGAAGCAGCCCACGCTCAACGGGTCACTGTTATCGGTGGGACTCAGTCTTTCCCCGAAGCTGACCTGCAATCCCTGCGGCAGGCCGGGTGCGTGGTGGACCAAATTAGTGGAGATGGCACGAGTATTGCAACTCAATTAGCGTCGATCTAATACAGGTTGGCCCGCACCGGGGCCGAATATTTTCAGGAGAGGAAACCTATGAACCCAACTCAATTCCCCACCCCATTCGAGAGCCCCATCGAGCTTCCTGCCAGACCGGTCATCAAAGTGCTTGGGCTTGGCGGCGGCGGGTGCAATGCGGTTAACCGGATGATCGAGCTTGGATTGTCTGGGGTGGAGTTCATCGCTGCCAACACCGATCACCAGGCCCTCCAGTGCTGCCTCGCCCCGGTCAAAATCCAGCTTGGACCGAGGGTCACACGCGGGCTCGGTGCGGGCGGTAAGCCCGAGGTGGGCAAAGCAGCCGCTGAGGAGAGTCACAAGGAGATCGCTGCGGCTTTATCGGGAGCAGACATGGTTTTCCTGACCGCCGGGATGGGAGGGGGTACGGGTACAGGCTCGATCCCTGTTGCGGCCGCGATCTCGCGCGTTCTGAAAGCCGTCACCATCGCCATCGTAACGACTCCGTTTTCTTTCGAGATGGGCCGCCGCCAGCGCAACGCCACCGAAGGCCTGACCGCTCTGCGCAACCACACCGATACCCTTATTTCGATCCCCAACGACCGGCTGCTCTATGTTGCGCCTCGCAATTTGCCCATGGATGTCGCCTTCCGCCTGGCTGATGATGTGCTCCGCCAGGCCGTACAAGGCATCACCGAGCTCATCACCGAGCCCGGTATGATCAACGTCGACTTCGCTCACGTGCGCCACCTGATGAAACTCGGCGGCGGCGCGCTGATGTCGATCGGGCAGGGACAGGGTGAAAACAAAGCCATGAAGGCCATCGAGCAGGCTTTGTACCATCCCCTCCTCGAGACCGCCTCGCTCGACAATGCAGCCGGTATCCTGGTCAACTTCACCGCCGGTGAGGACCTCAGTCTCTTCGAGGTCGAAGCCGCACTGAGCTACTTGCAGCAGCAGTCGGGAAACAATGCCGAGATCGTGCTTGGCGTGATCAATGATACCCGCCTGCAAGACAGGGTACAGGTGATCCTGGTGGTCACCGGGCTTGGAGCGCTTTCTTTAGAGGAAACTTTATCCGGCATCAACAAGACGACCGTGAAAGTATCTTCCCCCCAAACAGCCGAGGACAGTATGGAAACCCAGGCGGAGGAAGAAAGCCACGAACGCCAGGGGATGCCTCTGGCAACCCCCAACCACCTGGATATACCGGCATTTCTACGACGTTCACGCTAGTTTACTCGACAGCCAACCTCAGACAACCTCGCGATTAAAAGCGCCATGGACCCAAAAACGATCAAGAGTATTTCTGCCCAAATCTACCGGCAGTTTCCCGAAATGTCTGGCATCGCCCCCAAAGTCCGGGCCAGGCCAGTACCCGAAAGCCAGCGGGCGTTCAAAAAACCTGCTGCGCCAACCTACCTGCTCAACTACCAGACAAAGGCCGCGCTTCCGGAAGGAAAATCGATCTCCCGCTGGGTGAGAGTGGTGGTTGACGCACAGGGCAAAATCATAAAAATTACGACCTCCCATTGATACCGCTATGGATCTCAGGAAACTCTTCCAACGAATAGAAATTGCATTCTGGAAACGATGCATCCCATTCATGGGCGAGTCTCGAGTGGCCGGGTTCGTCGTCCGCAGCGCCTATACAATCGTGATTTGCCCAGGCTGGAAGCAGACTCTTGCACAGATGCTGGCCGTGGTGGCAGCCGGGTTATCCATGGGCTTCGCCTTAGGACTCTTGAGGTCTTTCATTAGGTAAGGGCCTGACCCAATGGATCTTTGCTCTCCCTACACGAAACAGAAGGAGAAACCCTGGTTGTCCGGCTTTGAATGCATCAGGAGGCGATGAAATTGCACACGCGGTTTATCTGTTCAGCCCTCATCCTTCTGATACTCCTGCTCTCTGTCACACTGACGAGAGCCGACGCCGCCGCAGGTCTGCCAGATTCGCCTGAATTTGCTTACGGCGCTCGCCTGGATATGCACGGAGAGCAGGTGCAATCCTCGATCAATGTTGCCGCAGGATTGGGACTCGATTGGATTGCGATCGACTTCGATTGGGGGCGCGAATGGCCCGATGCCAGCATCCTCCCCGACCTCACCCCTCTTAACCAGGCCATGGCAAATGCCAAGCAGGTAAACCTGGCGGTGATGGTCTCGATCACAACCCCACCCGCATGGGCCTGCACGGCCGCCGGGCCAGATCCGAACCTGGCAGCCAGCCTGGTCATCTCACTCGCCCGGCTCTACCCCGGCACCCTGCTGGCTGTCGAGCTTTTTCCCGGGTCGAATACCATTGCAGGCTGGTGCACAATCCCCGACCCGGCGGCCTACATGAACCTGCTCAACACGATCCAGGCCTCTCTACAAACCGCCAACACACCCCTGGCGATCGTCGCCGGTGGGCTGGTGCCGCTGCCTGCCTCTGATGCCGGCAGCGGCATTCACGATCTGGTTTTTCTAGACGGACTATACCAGGCCGGAGCTGCTCAGAGCATGCCTATCTTGAGTATGCGTTTGACTGACGTGACAGGCGACCCCATGACAGCCCCGAACGGAAGCGAACACCGCCTGCTGCGCCATTTCGAGGAGCTGCGCAAGGTCATGCTCCAATACAACCATCAAAACGGCCTGATCTGGCTCACCGGCTTTGGTTGGCCTTCAGGGAGTATTCAGGCATCCGACAGCGCATACGCCACACCCGATGCTCAATCTCAGTGGCTGAACCAGGCCTATCGCCTGCTGCGGCCGCAGCTGTACATCGGGGCGGGCTTCTATCAAAAGTTGAACCCGGGTGTGGCATTGGCTTCACAAGCGAGCCTGGTCTTACCAGATGGCACCCTGCATCCGGCCTGCACCCGCCTGGGCCAATTAATTTCACTGGAAGGGAATACCCAGACGGTTATCTTCCAGGGCAGTATCTCTAAAAAGACACCGATGAAATTGACGATCAAGCCGTGATGAAATTACGCCTGCCTGTTATTCTCTTGTTATTTGCCATCTGCCTGAGCATTGGATACCAGGCAGGCGAGAATGCCGGCTTTTTGCTCGGGCCTTTACCCTAGGGGCGAGCTACAGGAGAATTGAGCCAGGTAGACCGGCAGGAGACACCGGTGCCGACTCTGGCAAATGGACAGCGCAGCGTGCTGATCGTAGTGACTGACCGGGTGAATACACCCAACCCTCGCTTGTTGAGCGCCTGGCTGATCGTATACGTGCCCACCGAACCACGATTGACCTACCTGCCCATCTATCCGGCCGAGGCGGAAACGGACTGGCAGTTGTCGAAAAGTTTTCATCTAAACAAGCAGCGCGGCCCAGGCGGTGAAATCAGCATCCACAAGTCCTTTTTAGACGTTCTCCAGGAAAGGGACCTATGGTGGAGCGGCTACCTTGTTTTGGATCGAGATACGATAGCTGAAATCGGAGAGTATTTCCTGGCCTCCGAGCCGTCTTTGCAGCAGGCAGATAGAGCCGGAGTACTCTTCGAATCAGAGTCGCATGCTCTGGTGCAGACTGCCGCCGAGATGGATGGATCGAGGGACGATCCGGCCCACGAAATCATTCTCAAAGCCCTATCCGAGGGCAGCGGGAGTAGCCAGGAAATCATCCAGACACAGGCAGCTTTATATCAAGAAATGTGCAGAGATTTATCGGCATCGAAGGACGGGGATGATTTCGAATTTTTGAGGCGCGTGTTTACACAGTCGCCAGGGCACATGGGCACTGACCTGAACATCGAACAGATCATTACCGAGCTAAAAAACCTGCGCGACGCTAAAAGCGTCCTTTTCTGCGACTTTCCAACCCTGTCGCTGCAAACGATTATTTCAAACTGAAGTCGCGGTTCGACCAGCGACCATTTTTTGGGGAGGTGAGCGTGAACAGCATGAGTCCGTACGACATCAAGATAACGATGGCCATTGGAATTTTTTTGATGGGGGTGATCACATTTTGGATCGGAGTCGCCATCCTGGTTTTCAAGACTGCCGGGCGAGACCAACAAATCATCGCGGCCCAAACCGCTCGCCTGGCGCAGAAAGGGCTGGCAGAAGAGATCTCTGGCCTGGTTGGCAACGCATCTAGCTTGCTCAATGCTCTCAACGAAATGGTACGGACCACTGCCGGTATTGGCATCTTCCTCATCGCCATTGGCCTGGTACTGATGGGTTCCGCAATCTGGTTCGTCCTACAAATTTATTGACACAGGCTGGTCTAACATGGATGATGTAATCATTTCCTTAATTCAAAACCGCTTCCCCGAAGAAACCTGGCCCTGGCTGGCTGCGTCCCTACGCCAGGATGAGCTGGTCTGGAAGAGTCTCCAGGATCCATCTTTTGCCGGGCTTGTTTTCACCCGCTGCGATGGAAAGCCCAGCAGCATCTCGCCAGGCAGCCTGGCTTTACTGGCCCTCGAGCCCAATGACTCTTCCGAGGTTCAGACGGAAGAACAGCGCGCAGAATGGTTATCTCAGGTTGAGCGCCTGAAAGCCAATCTGCAAAATAATCCTGATCCAGACCTGTTATTGAAGGCGCATAAGGCACGCGAAGCCTGGACCGGCTATTTCGCCCACAGTATGGCCACAGACGCCGACCAGCACATCCTTTGCCCCGGTCTTCACCTCTCAGAGGCAGGTTTGCTCGCCCTCGCCCTGCGCGAGATGCGCTGTGAAGTGGGCAATTGGTCCTGGTTGGAGAGCGTGGTAAACGACGGAACCGTGCAAGCTCGCGAGAAGACGATTTGGAAAACCACCCTTGCCTGCCTCTATTCGCTGGTCCCAGACGCCAACCAGATGCTCCAGGAGCTGATCTATGCCGGGTGCTCGCCGTACATGCAGGAATTGGGGCTTCATACCCTGCTCAGCAACCCTCTCACCCCGCAGGAGACAGCCGGAAAACTCCATGGCCTGCTTGCCGGTTTACCCCTGGAAGAGGTGGTCTCGATCTTGCGCCACCTGTCTGCTATACGGCCTGACCTTGCGGCAGAGGCAGCCCGCCAACAGCCAGACAAACCCACCTCGGGGTTTCTCACGATTGACACCGGCCGGCTGGCCGGCCCGTTCAATGGATACGACGCCTTATCTGCCATGGAGCAGCTGCTGCTCAAGGCAGAGGCTCACCAGATCGCAGGCGACCCATCTAAAGCGCTGCCCAACCTCAAGTCTGCATGGAGAGCCACTCACCGCCTGCAGGCAGAGCTGGCTGCCCAGCTGGCCGCGGCTGCTCACCAGATGGGCGACACCAACAATGCCCTGGCGATTTGGGAGCAGGCTGCCGGGCTTGCGCCTGAGCAACCGGCGTTTCGCGCCGGGCTTGCCATGACCCTCATGGATGCGGGTCGCCTGGACGAGGCCCGAAAATGGCTGCTCGAAAAAGGGCTGGTTGTCGAGGGAGCCAAAAATCCGGATATTCTCCTGGCGCGCGTCCGGCTGGCATCGTTGGCCGGAGAAGCCGAGGAGGCCCGCAGCTCAGCCATCCAGTTCATCGAGACTCTTGAAGCAAGTACAAATCCTGATATCCAATCGACGGGCCGCGATCTGAGCGCAATCACCCAGCTGGCGAAGACCCTTCTTGACCTCGGATTTCCAGAAGAAGCCTGCCGCGCAGCCAGGCTTGCCATCCGTATCCGGCTTAGCGACCCCTGCCTGCTGGCGCTTGCAGCTAAAGCGCTTTCTCTGCAAGGAAACGCCGCAGAAGCAGTTGAGGCTGCCCAAACGGCCGTATTGTTAGCGCCAGACCGGTACGATCTCCACAAGCAGCTCGCCGGTTATCTCGAGGCAGCCGGAGAGTGGGACCTGGCCCTCAAAGAACGCACCAGCCTGGTTGAGCGGGAGTACCGGCTTCCAGGTGGGGAATTGGCTTCGGCCGGCAGCCCCGACTGGCGTCTCCTGGCTCAATGCGCCCTGCAAGCCGGTAAGCCCAGCCGGGCTGTCGAGGCTTGCGAGCAGGCGATCATGCTCGAATCGGATGACACTGCCCTGGCCCAGGCACACCTGCTTCTGGGAAAAGCCACGGCGGCTATGGGCGACACGCAAAGCGCCGAAGATCATTACACCATCTCCACCGAGATGGCGCCCCTGGTCGCCGAGCCATGGCTGGCGCTGGCGTTCCTCCAGAAAAACACCGGCAGGTCACGCCAGGCGCTGGATACGCTGCGATCGGCCTCTCAGGCAAACCCCAACTCGGCTGAGATCTACCTGGCATTGGGAGAGGCCTACCTTGAAGATTGGGAGGGCCGCGGGCACCCGGCCCCCACCCAGGCGCTGGCGGGTCTGCAGCGGGCCGCAAACCTGATCCCTGCCGACGCACATTACACGGGTTACGTCTTGCAGGTGGCGTTGCGATTAGGCCAGACACTCCGCCAGTTGGGTCACCTCGAGGACGCCCGGCAAGTGCTGCAGCCTGCGTATGCAGAAAACCAGTCTCATCCAGAGCTGGCTTACTCGTACGCCCAGGTTCTCATGGCGTT
>Ga0105092_10001588_pt1 | contig 12225 bp, 24 predicted proteins | sample PPLLak2March2015_FD_87021 | JGI IMG/M metagenome (GOLD analysis project Ga0105092, IMG submission 87021) | Freshwater sediment microbial communities from Prairie Pothole Lake near Jamestown, North Dakota, USA - PPLs Lake P7 Core (1) Depth... | ecosystem: Environmental > Aquatic > Freshwater >... | reverse complement strand
CCACGGGTTATAATGACTATCTTCATCTTTCAAGCTCCAAACAGTCAATCGGCCCACTAATGCGGGCCGATTGATGGGTTGAGGACTAGGTCACACTTGCACCGGTCCCTTCGGTTCCTCCGCAGGGGAGTTAATGGTCACTGCCCCGTCCCGCACGTAGAAGCGGAGGAAACCTTTGTCACCACCAGCGGCGTAGAAGTCACCAACGGTTTGGCCGTGTTGCAGAGGCTTGGCCTGATCACCTCGCGCCCCCTTGTAGGCCGCAATCTTGGCCAGTTGTTCTTCGCTAATTGTGATAATCGCACCTTCGTTGTTCGGCACTCGGCGCACTGCCGGGGCGCGGACTTTCTTAACGACGATGGGGTTGCCATCTTCGCCGAGCTTTTGGGTACCGTCTTCGTTGAGTTCATACTCAACTGGTTTCGGTGCCTTGGCCAGCTTGACAGGCTTGGTAGTTCCCATCAAGGGGGTGCCGTCCTCGTTCAGTAACGGAGAACCGTCTACTTCGGAAAACTGCGGATACAGCTTGGGCTCTTTCGGGGTACGGACGCGCGTGCGTTGAGGCTTGGTGAATTCCACCGGCTCGCCTTCAAGATTTTTAATAACTTCACCATTGGCGTCGGTGTGGTGGAAGGTGGTGGGGGTAGTTTCAGCACCTGTTTGAGCGGTATTTTCCTGCGTCATTTTTAGTCACCTTGTCGAGTTAATGGGGATGACCCCGGTGGAATTGCAGTACCACTGTACCACGGGAGTACTTCCTATGCAAGCAATTTATTCCGGGACGCTTATAATATTTCGTAATATAGTTAGGAATTCTGATTCACTCAGTTCCGCCCCCTTACAGGTCTCTAAGATGGCCCGCTCTACGCTACAGTCCAGCATGATCCGGTAGCTGGTGACGGACTCAGCCTTGCTGCCGGGGCGGGCAATGCGCAGATGGGACTGGTACGTCGCCTCCCAGCTGGGGTCTCCCCCAAACCAGATCACGTTGCAGCAGTTGTTCTGTAGACCATCCACCCCCAGTGCCACGCTCTGAGGGTGCCCCAGCACTAGCTCTATCTGCCCAGCCCCGAACAGTCGGCAAAACGCCGCCCCCTGAGTGGATGATATTCCACCCCCTACGCGGGGGACAGTATACCCGAGCCTTTCGTTAATACGCTCAAAGTCGTGGCGGTAGGCGTAGATGCAGAACGCCGGCTCCCCATCCAGTTCTGCCAGTATGCCCTCCAGAGCGTCCAGCTTCAGGTCGTGGATGTGCAGGTAGGAACCATCACCCTTGATGGTATCCACAATGGCCCCCTGAGCAAACTGCCGTAGTTTACCCCAGAGGACACCCGCATTGGGGGCCATGACAGTAGCGTCCTCCAGAACAAGTAGGAATTCACGTTTAAGTTCGTTGTACTGAGCGCGGAGTTCTGGTGGCATTGGCAACCAGACAGGCACTTCCATAATTGGCATATCATCGTTACCCTCCGATACCACAGTCGTGGGGGCAATCTTAGCGGCCACGCGCTCCATCGCCCCCGGTAGTGCCAAGAACCCCATTCCGTCTGGGTCACGCATCATATAGTTATGCCGGAAGTGGGTGATGAATGTACCCAAGTCCTTGCCGTTGTCTGTAATAAAACACTGGAAGAAGAGGTTCTCAATGCTCTTGGGCTTGGGGGTGCCTGTCATTACCACGCGCCGGGGAATGTACGGCAGATACGTCTTCAGAGCTTGGCAACGCAGAGCGTTTGGATCCTTCCACTTGGTGGACTCATCAATTACTAGGAATACCCTACGCCCCTTGAACCACTCCAGAGCGTAGGGGTTCGGGCCGTACCGGGGGCGCTTCATTCCCGGATTGAGCAGGACTGGTCCGAACTCCGAACCAATCATGCCCTCCATGTTCATTAGATAGACGTCTACGTCCTCTTCCATCGCCGCTCGGCGCTCACGCTTACCCCCGTGGATCAGCGTGTGGGTCAGGTGGTCGAAGTCCTGCCAGTATGCGATCTGCTGGGGCCAGGATGTGGTGACCACCCGTAGGGGGGCGATCACCAGCATACAGTCAACCTTATCCGCCCGATAAAGGATGTCGTACACTTTCAAAGCTACTGCTGTCTTCCCCCTCCCCGGTTTCAGAAACAGGCGGAAGCCCGCCTGAGTCACGCCAAGGGCCATTGCTTGGAGTTGTAGTGGTCGCGGCTCGAATACGGGCTTGGACATCTTTGAATGCCTCATCTGCGTTGTCGTGTACTAGCACGGTAAATCCCATCCGGCGCAGGAGATTGTGTATGTAGACCTGCAACTTACGAGGTTCTTCGCCCGGACGCTTGAACTCTATAAAGACTAGGTTGGGGCCACCCCACAGGACAAGTCTGTCAGGCCACCCCTTCCTCCCTTGCAGGTTCATCTTAATTTGCTCGCACTCTATCTCCTCGTCCACGCACCACTCTATTAACTTGTCAAGGAACTGGTTCTCTACGGTATCTTCGTATCTGCTCATTACGGAGCACTCCTGCAATCGCCCCCACGTCTCCACGACAGGGGGCACCATTGACACGCCTCTTGCGACGGCGTGGCCTTGTACTCTTCGTCGGTGTTCATGGCAATGATCTGGTGGTCTAGCTTCACTCTATCTAGGCGCTTGTCTTCCGTGGTAACGTATCTACTGTCAATGTGTAGGGGGATATCAAGATACACAAATTCCGTCTTGTATATTTCCGGCTCCTCCTGATCAAGGGCGACGTACATGCGCCCCTGTTCAGGATGATTAGGATATACCCTTCCCGACTTCCAGTCTAGTATATGTCTTGTACTTTCTAAAGTGTATGTCAAGTCCCCCTTGCCTCGCGCCCAAGCGTCTGGGTCTTCATAATCCACCGGCCCCCAGTGTTTGTCCACGGCATATAGACACTCGGGCACCGGGTTGTACCGAGTGAGGTTTTCCATGAATCTTTGCCAAGGACGCAAAGTCTTGTCGTAGGCCGGGTACTGAGTTTTACCCAAGAAGAACTCCTCCAGTTTAAGGTGGAGCTCAGTACCACGATCCGCAGCGGGACCGGGGGGCTTGCGATTGCCAAGCACGTAGTTCCACTCCCAGGACTTGGGACACTTCTTGTACAGGCTGATACTAGAGTAACTTTGAGGTCTTCGCACAGTGTACTCCCCCACAAAAGGCTAGAACAAGAGATATGGCCAGATCAATGTAGAATACATAGTCTGAATGATAACTGTGTAGTCCCCAAGCGACCAGCCCAGCGTAGAATAGTGAAAGTGCAATATAGAATTTGGTCATTCTTTCGCCGCCTCTGCCCAGTTAGAACCGACACCCATCGTGATGCGCATGGGGACATCGCACGGCAGCGCGTTCGCCGCCATTGTCATCATTTCGTGGATAAGCTTCTCGTTACCGGGGGGCGCGCACAGATTCACCTCATCGTGTACCGAGCCAAACATGCGGAAGTATGGGATGATCTGACTAGCCTCATCCGCGTAAATCATAGCCTCCTTCGTCTGATCCGCCGCGCTACCCTGGATCAGCAGGTTCAGGGCCTTGTACTCCCAAGTCCTACCGTTCTTAGGCGGCTCGCAGAAGCATATGCGCCCCCCTAACGTCTTGATGGGTAGCCCCAGCCGGAACCGCCGCTTGCAGTCTTTATCCAACTGCACCACGTCCGGAATGGCCCCCTTGATAATGGTGCGCAGGCTACTAGCCCGCTCTACGGCACACCCCAGCTTGTCTGCCAGAGTCTGTGCCCCCATCGCATAAATCAACCCAAGGAAGATAACCTTGGCGTCCTTACGGGTGGTGTCGCCCCCCGCCGCTTCCTTAACGAAGATATAGGGGTCAAGATCGGGGTCAGCTACATACTCCTGCATCAGCGCCCCATCTTTAAAGTGCGCGGTTAGGCGAGGTTCTTGGCTCTTAAAGTCAATACTATACCAGACGCACCCGTCATCGGGGAGACAATAAGATCGCATTTGGGGGAATGCATCACCGAAATAGTCTGTTCCTTGATCTCCAGGTATATTCTGCCCATTTGGGTCACTACTTGATAAACGCCCGGTTCTAGTTCCGAATCCATCTTCATTTCTGATAGCGTTGTAGGTTGGGTTGATTGTTCCACCGTTAGCCTCCGCAATGGTTATCCAAGGGCGCATGAACGTACCGACCAGTGTGTCGTAGGTGGCTCTGCTGTGAAGCATCTTCTGCAAATCAGGGTCCTGAGCAAGAACCCCCTCAAGGCTTTCCTCATTGGCTGAGAGCTTGCCCGTGGGGGTGAGCAGGAATCCCCTGAACCCTGCGGCTTGCAAAGCCCTGACCAGCTCTGCATCGCTACCGGGGTTGAGGTTGGGGCAGTTCAGCCGCTCCCTGATAAGGGCGTCCAGGTTGTGCAGCTTGGTCACCGAGGCGTGGTAGTCCTCTTTCAGCCGTGGCAGGTCAATGCGGATACCCTTCTGCTTCATGTCCATTAGGATCGGGGCCAGCACCCTCTCCCGGTCGTAGGGGGCGAGCATTTCCTGCATCTTGGGCCAGCAGTACTCGTAGAGGCGGAATGCCATCTCCGTGTCCATTTCGGCGTAGTTACCGACCAAGCCCCCCGGTGCCTTGCTGATGTGCGCGCCCGCTTGCTTCTTAGTCCGGCACTCTGGGACGTTGGCAAGAATCCAGTCGTGCAGGGCTGTCTGGTCGTCGGGCGGCATCCCCAGCCAGTTCTCCGCCAGCCACTTCAGGGACAGGGAGGGGGAGTGGGGATCTAGTAGGTACGCCATGATCATTGTGTCGTGGGTAAGTAGGGGGTCGCGCTTAGGTAGTTTCCACCAGTACTCAGCCACCCATAGATCAAACGCCAGTATGTTCTGCCCGACCATCTCTTCGTCCCAGATGTCTAGCAGTGCTTGCCGCGCCTCTTCCTCCGTGCAATTATTTTCAGTCGGATGACCAAATGCGTAGTACCGGTTGATGCCGTCGGGGCTGCGTATGGAAAGTCCAACCGGCTTGGGGGGCTTGTTGGACGTTTTGACAATTGCTTCGGTTTCAAAGTCTACAGAATACATAAGAGCACCTTAGAAGGGTGGGCTGGCGGTCCTCAGCCGGCATTGGCCGGACACCGCAAAGGACCGCCACCAGACTACCGGCTCGAACGGCTTGTCTGGCTTGCCCATAAAATGGACGGAGTTAGAATTTTTTAGCTTTACCTTCTACCTCTGGTGCTCGCTCCTCCGGTGGATCATACGCTTTCTGACAGAGTTCCAGGGCTGCAGGAATCCGAGCGATTAACGGACCGAGCAAACTCTTGTCAACTACCCCCGTGTCGGTAAACGTGATCTTGTACTGGGTCTTCTGATCCGGTACGCTACCGATCTGGGTGATGATGGCCATAGGGGGCTTCTGGTACAGAGCAGCGCATTTTTGGACATACATCTGCCACCCCTTAACGCTGGTGACTGGAGGCTTCAGTATGGCAATTTCCGCCGTCGGGACATCAGCGGCTTTAACGTCTGCTGGAATACAGGCAATGGCGCGGCCATTCTTACAGGCTTTGCCCTTGCCCCCGTCAGGGTCACTATTCCACTTGTTCGCCCAGCAGGTGTCGCAGCTGTCAGCCTGCGGCTTGCTACTGGCCGGGTGCGGAGCCATACCCTCCCCGGTCTCGGAGTACGCAAAGCAGACCGGGCTGGACGGGTTGTCCGAGTCGTACTTCACGTCGTAGTACAGGTTGGAGTGTACGCTGGCCAGCGCGATCACGTCCAGTTTATTACCAAGACACGGAGTACCGTTATGCGTCAGAACCCCCGCCTTCGTCCCAATTGAGCTTCCCATAGGGCGCTCAATCTCCGTTGCCACCTTGGCCATGTCGGCCAATACTTTCTCGTAGTCTACGATCTCAGTACTCATATCTTAGCTCCTAAGGATGGAAATTTCTAAACCAAACAAACCCCCTTTCGGGGGTGGTGTTACTTGACGTCGTACGTTGCTTCAAATATATCTGGCTTGCAAGGGTAGAACTCCCCCTTAACACCCTTGATGATGTAGTCCAGGGGGGCGGCGCGCAGAGAGCCTTCAAGAGTGGCCACTACTAGCTCGCCCTCACGGAACTCTGCATCGCCACCACAGAACGCCTCTACCTCTTCGAAGTTACCATTGAACTGTAGAGCTTCAATAGTGACTGGTTTCTTAGTAGCTTTGATTACTGGCATGTGACCTCCTATTTAACGAGACGCAGACGCTGCACCTTAACGAGCTCAATGGTGAACCCCATTTCCTCGGCCACCTTGCACAGAGTAACGATGCGGGGGGACGCGGTGTAGCCGTGATACCAGAACCAGAGCGTGTTGGGGTGTACATCCGCTCGCTCTGCTAGGTCAATCATACCTTCCCAGGTATCGGGTATATTGTCAATAACATCTTCCAGCAGTTTAGCGCGGAAGCTTTCGTGATGGGGACTTGCCGCTCGTTTCTTCATTCTTAGCTCCTGGTTCTTAGAGGGTGCTGGCCCGTAGGCCAGTGGTAGTACTATATACCTGCGGTGCTACCAATGCAACCCCCCATTAACCAGTAGACAAGCAACAGCCGCTCACCACTCAGCACCTCAGCACCACGATGATGCACGAAGCGCCCGTTGAAGAACAGACCATGCCCCTTGGGGAGAGGGGGGACATACAGAGTCTCCCCCGCTGGCCCATACGGGCGGAGTAGCGTGCCCCCTCCAACGTGGCGCTCGGGGCCGAGGCTAATGATGCAGGACAACTCGCTGTCGCGATCCACGTGCCACCCAGTCTTAGCGGTGGACTCGGGGGTGTAGCGGGCGAGTTGGATGCTACTGATTATCTCCGGCACCTGCCCAGTCATCAACTGGAACAGGGGGGCGATGCGCTTTTCCATAATGAACGCGCAGATACCGTGCAGCTCGTGGGAAAATACGCACTCATCTATCTGGTAGTCCTTACCTTCTTGCTTGTTCGGTGAGAACTCCATGTCCAAGGACCGGCGCAGGAATATCTCACACTCCCCCTCGTACAAAACAGGGGCCGAGAATATCATTGGCCCCCACTGCACGATCGGCAGCGCACCGAGCTCAAGTTCGTCCCACAACCGGGGGGCGTCCTCGTACTCGGAACACTGCTCTATTGCGTCTTTAACCCTTTTGAGATACAGCATTAGCGCGGGCCATCAGTTCGTTATAAAAGTCTTCCCCCTCTTTCATGCAGCCGTCCAGAATGGCCACCCCTTCATCATCGGGCAGTTTAGTGATGCGCAGGTTGATCTCCATCATGGTCAGGGCTCCGGCGTAAAACGAAGCGCGCATGTCGTGGATCTGACCTTCCCCGGCGTCCTTAGGAATAGTGTCCTCTTTAAATCCTTCCCAAAAATCGCTAATCTTACAGGATTCTACTCTGCTCATCATGCTTTCCTTAAAAGAATTTTATGATACCGTTTTGGGCACCGTCTTCCGACGCCTGCATCCACAGAATATACTTCTGGTAAAATCTACTTTCTTCTCCCTCAGTTTGCTTGGCGAGATTTTGGTACTCCGCGAAGTCCCTGTACAGTTTAGCACAGACAGCAGTACCGAGCGCGCCTTCACAGTCACTAAAATTAATCAGTTCCCAGAAAGGTCCACCCTCTCTTTTCCACGCCCCCTCGGCACCACCGTACCCGGCTAGAGTGGCCAGATTGTTGCGCCACGTATTGTATCCACTGTAACTGCCGGCACAGAAGTCAATTCCTTTGTCGGCATTATACAGTCCCCCATCTACGAACTCGGTGCAGCGTCCTGGGAACTCTGGATTTACAAACACACTAACGTCGTAGTTTCTAAGCTCAGAGTCGCCGTCTGGGGCAGGTACGAGATTCTTATACGCCGCTATATCTAAGCCCATAATCATGCTTTCCTATCAAATAGCCCGTAGACGTCCATCTTGCCCACGCCCGGAATCACTTCACCCTCGGCCTCTCGGTCGAAGATGGCGGAGTCCGTAATGCGGAACTGGAGTACGTCTAGTGCTCGGTTGTCGTAAATGTAATCTATCAGGGCAATGCGGTCAGTGACGTTGTGAACCTCCCGGCTAGTGCAGCCGGTCAGCCTGCCCCCGATTAGCATTCCCTCTAGTTTCTGCCCGTTGAAGACGTCAACCAGCCACAGCTTGATGGCAGTCTCCTTCTCCTTCAGTGCTGCCGCCTCGTGCTCGGCATCTAGCCTCTCTGTGTTTAGCCCCCTCCACTCAAGGATAGCTTCCTCTATTAGGGGGCGCGGCGCTTCCATTGGATCCGTTGCAGTGAACTTAGAAACCATCTTCGTAAATCTCCGCAATAGTTTTAGTAAAGACCAAGTTGCCCAGCAGATAACTCCGCTCCCAAAGCAACGCTTGTAGTGTCCTGCTAAGAACAGTCAAGTTGTGCAGGGTATGATCCTTCCCCGGGAAGAGCAAAGCCCACATATCGCTGGGACTAATGACCACGCACTCGTGATTCTTGTACTTACGCACGTAGGGGGTGAGGTTAATCTCACTGATCAGCGGCATTACCTTCTCTGTGAAGGTCTTGTCCTCCAAAGGTGAGATCTTATAACGAAGCCTTTCTACTGTAGCAAACATGTTCCTACTCCAATGTGAGGGCACTGGTACTACTATACCACCAGCGCCCCCCTTCCGCAACCCTATGGGACTAGGATTCCACCTTCTTCGTTCTTACTGTACTTGGCTTGACATGCCTCTAGGAAGCTAATCAACTTGGTGATGTACTCTCCGTTGAACTCCTCCATCATAAACATGGCCAACAGATCGGGCGTTGCTCTGCCTGCCCCCGCCATGCTGCGAGTGCTCGCCGCCGTGTTGCCTGCCGGGTTGACAGCAATGCAAGCGCGGAAGACGTAGGGGATTCTGTGCTCGGCACACAGCTTTTCTATTTGATCCAACAAGGGGGCGACCAACTCGTCGTACTCCTTGGTGGCGTCAAACACCTCTACGTCCGTCTCAACCCAATCCCCGATTGTAAACCCAGTGTCTTTACGCATCTTAGTGCTTCCCCAAGTGGTTGAATTTGTGTTGGCAGGCGCTTACCAGCATCTCAAGTTCCTGCGTCGTGTCCATGGTAAAGTTCTCAAGCATGTTGTACGCTATGAGTTCTTTGGTTGCTCTGCTTACCCCGACCAAGTGCTGAGTCGTACTGCTTTCCGCCTTACCGTCCCCCTGCTTGGTCACGCAACGGAAGTGGAACGGCATACCGAGCTCTTCGCACTTGTCGTGTAGCAGGTCAACTATGGGCTGCACCTGCTCATCGTACTCGGCATTGAGGTCAAATGGCTCCGGCTCGGTGTTGGCCCAGTCTTCTAACGAAAACTCATTGTCAGAACGTTTCATGATCTATGTAGTCCTTATTGTTAGTTGATGGCCCGCTAAGGCGCAGCAAATTCTGCCGCTGCTCGCGGATTTCTTTCATGTCTTCGTTGTACTTGTGTTGCACACTTTCCTCCTTGAGGTCTAACGTCTCCAATGCTTGCATTAGCAGATCTACCCCCTCAGGTACAGTCACCTGTAGGTCAAACTCTGCTACCATAATAGACCCCTCTCGCCAGTGGGTACTGCTGATGCCCACCTCGTAGGTAAAGGGGAATTCGCCTTCCGCTGCGTAGGCGTTCGGTACCGCCCACGTATAGATGGTAAAGTCTATTGGTGTCTTACTTGTCTTAATCATTGCTATTGCACCCTTTATAGGTAAGTTGCAGCGCCATTATATAGCGCGGTACCACCGCTTGCAAGCGCCAGTACCACCGTATATAATAGCGGGGCAATGCAACCACCCATAAAAGGAAAACCGTTATGATTAACAACGTAAAGATGAATGTAGACCCAGCCCACCACTACGGGCCGGACATGCGCCGTGAGCTTATAGAAGCCTGCGGGATTATCCCCCAGTTTGTGTTCGGTGCTCATGACAGTATGGCCAAGAACATGGAGGAAAACTATGATTTCTTCATGGGCGACTGGAAGCAGGGGGACGCAACCATTGACGCAGAGGGGCGCTTTCAGTACCCCGGTGACCCGGCGCTGGTGCCACTAATGAGCATAGTGTACGACGACGAGGTGGTGTACATCTACAGCCACGCTATCGTAGCAGTGATTAAGGAAGGTGAACCCATGAAGTGGACGAGGATGGACTGATGCCCCTTAACATGCAAGAAAAGATTAAACTTAAGAACGCCATATCGGCGCTTGAAAATGCAAGGGCTGAGTTGGAAACAATGGAGGACCAACCCCCAGACGAGCAGGAAGCAATAGAAATATTCTACAAGCTACGCAAAATGCAGATGGACCGGCTGATAGAATCACTGTAACCGTAGGGCTTCGGCCCTACTCATTATTTGGAGCAATAATATGAAAAAGCACAGATATGAGAACGGCAATCCCCCTCAGTCCATTAACGACTGGCGGTATCACATCGTAAAGGACGGGATGCCGATGAACGTCCACCAATGCTTGGAGGAACTCAATAGGCTGCAAGAGCATCTGGCCATGAGAGAACGTAGTATAGAGATGCTAGGGGGACAAGTAGACTCTCTTCTCTACGGTAACACGTTGCTGACTTCCCCCCTTCCTGGGGGGAACTGGTAATGACTGAGTTCTTGGTGCGTGTCGCTGTGCCCGACTACATTAGGACAGTGGACGACTTCAACGGGGTCGTGGTAATATCCACCCATGTTGAGGGTGACCTCCCCTACAAAGTGATCGGGTGCCCCCCAATAGAGCGAAAGGTGTACAGGGGGACTAAGGAGCACAGCGACATGCTCGCCGCCCGGTTCGCCAGTAGCAGCAATATCAGCTTCGGCTTTGATGGACACCGCTGGCAGTACGACCACTCCGCCTTTGACGATAAGGGGGAGTACGATTTAATATACCGCTTGGCACCTTAATGGCAAAACGGTATAATAGCGGTACCACCACAAGCAGGTGTCCTATGAATAACTTGTTGAAGCAACCCCCTATGATCCGCTTATTCCTGGCAATCATGCTTATGATTGCCGCTACGTCCCTACTCTACAAACACCAGGAGAAACTACATGAACAACGGGAGGAATCCGAACGAGTTCATAGTAACGACGTACTCCTCCAAACCGAAGTCTCAGTGGGTAGCAGAAATTGAGCGTGGGATACGCATAGTTCACCTGCCCACAGGACTAAGTGCCGAGTGCGAAACAGAGCGCTCACAGTTTAAGAACAGAGAATTAGCATACACACAACTGGAGAAACTAATCATGAACAACGACAGACGCAAGACAATCAACAGCCTGATCTCGCAGTTGGAGGAGGTGCTGGAAGCGGTGAACGAAGTACTCTCTGAAGAAATGGAAGCTAACGAAAACAAACCAGAGGGGTTACAGAACGACGAGCCCGTTGGTCATCTGGAAGATGCGCAGTGTGGCTTGGAAGCCGCCATTAGTGATTTAGGTGACGCCGCAGTATGAGTCCACTGCAACAATTCAAGCGCCATGCAGATTTGGCGAGCCTGAACTACGAGATGGGTCACATGGTGTTTGGAGACACGCACCGTGCCCGCGCCATCGCAGTGATGGAACTATACCCCGAGTACTATGGGGAGATGATAGGCATGGCGGTCAACTTCCGCTGGGCTCTGTACGACGTAAAGAGGAAAGAACATGCCATGTAGATGCGATGGTTATCCGGAACCAGAACCGGACTTACACAATGGCCCCCTAGCAGAGATGCTTTGCCGCACTATGGCAGATCATGAAGTGCGCGGGGAGATGGAATGTTTCACCCCCGCACAACTTGCGTGGTGGGTCGGGCACAAAAAGCGCGACCTTGAGCGGGTGATGCAAGACTTGCGGGAAGCAGAACAGAACAAGGACAGGGAAAAGGCATTGGCCAAACTAACCGATTACGAACGGAGCCTACTGGGGGTATGATGAGCACCATAGCAGAACTAATCCTGTACCCCCTGAACTATCAGGCCAGCAAGCACGAACTCGGCGCTGAGTGGGTGGAAGCTGAGGTAGAATCGTGGTCTAACATGGAGTTGATCAACCAAATTAGCCGCGCAATGGAACGAAAAGAGGCTGGGGAATGAGCAAAAAGACAGATGTAGAGGCTGTCCTAACCTTCATGGACAACCAAGAGGTGTCTATGGTTGACCTAGTGCTTGGAATTGCCAAGGCTAAGAAGTCTTCCGTAGCAGAAACAATGGCCGCGCTAGAGGCAACAGTCAAGGAAGAGCTT
>Ga0105092_10001584_pt1 | contig 12229 bp, 5 predicted proteins | sample PPLLak2March2015_FD_87021 | JGI IMG/M metagenome (GOLD analysis project Ga0105092, IMG submission 87021) | Freshwater sediment microbial communities from Prairie Pothole Lake near Jamestown, North Dakota, USA - PPLs Lake P7 Core (1) Depth... | ecosystem: Environmental > Aquatic > Freshwater >... | reverse complement strand
TCCGCATTTTGGAACCCCTGAATCCCAGGCATTATCGCCACTGATATAAACTCCGCCTGAATAATGCGCTTCAGCTGTCCCCCGGGTCCCGATAAACTTGGCACAAACATCTCCAAAGTGCGTGCCGAACTGGGTTGCCATTAAACTTACATTTGTGCCCGGATATTGGTACAATACCTGAAAATGTCTCCAGGTATCGCCGAATTGCTGGGTTTCATCCCTTCCGCCGGTGCCGATGGCAAACATCGGGTGTTTTCCGAGAGTCCAGTTGCAGACATCGAGCATATGAATGCTTTGATCAAGCATGGTCCCCCCGGACAGGGCCTGAAAATTATATTGGTTGCGGATCCTGGCCTCATCGTAGGACATGCCTTCAATGTTCCTTACCGAACCATGTGTTGACAAATAGCAAAGATGGGCATTCAGCACATCCCCGATATCACCCTGCTGAATACGTTTCACCATTTCCACATATGGCGATGCATAACGGATCTGAAACCCGATCACAATGCTCAGTTTCCCGTTCACCAGGTTCCCCACATGCTCAATTTTTTTACAGCCGGCGACGTCGGGAGCTGCCGGTTTTTCGCAATAAACATGCTTGCCGGCCATTGCGGCGGCCTCAAGAAATTCGGCATGCGTGTAGGCCGGTGATGATATTAACACCGCATCTATATCTTTGTTTTCCAGTAGCTTCAGATAGCATTTCGAACCCGTGTGGGTATTGATTTTCTCAATTTTCGGAAAACCTTTCTTTGCATTCTGATCATCCAGTTTCTTCCTGGCTGCTGCCAGTTTGTCCTCAAAAAGATCAGCCATGGCTATGATATTGATATTGGTATGTTCCGACATGGAAGTTATCACCTCCGGTCCCCGGGAACCGCATCCGATAATGCCCATGCGGATTGCGGAATTCGCCTTTGAACCAAAAACGATTGATGGACTAAGGATGGTTACTGCTGATGCCGCAGCCGTGTTTTGCAGGAATGTTCTTCTTTTCATAGTGTTAATTTAGAAAGATTTAAGATTGAGCCATTTCATGGCTAATTATGTTAATCATAACCGATACTCATATGATTCTAAATATACACAATAATATTTCACTACTGTCCGGTAAATATATATTTCGTCCCATCCGGGACTTCAAGCTGTTACGTAATCAACATTCTACCAATATTTTATCCCTCCGGGATGGTTCTGTTAGGAACCAAATGAGTCAGATCCACCTTCCTGACAAAAATCTCCGCCCCTTCCGACTGGATCTGTATCTTTCCTCCGGCCGGCCGGACATTGGTTGCATGGTTAACCAGTTTGCCGTTAACATATATGGTAATCTCATTTCCATTCGCAATGCACTCCACCGTGTTCCATTTGCCGGCAGGCTTTTCAATATCATTAGCGCCCCGGAAACCTAAAACATCCTTCCAATCCGGATCCCTGGCAATCCAGTTAATACGCCCTTCCTGAATGGTCACCTGCTTACCTGACGGCTGAAAAATATAAGTGTCCAGCTGCTTTTCAGAAGCCACCGTACTGGTAAGCGAAAACTGGTCGCTGCCATCGCCAACAATAATAAAATCACCCGTTCCGCCTTCAATAACCTGGCATTCGATTGAATTCATCCATGTTCCGGCAGTGGCCCCGTCCGCTCCCTGTGAATGCAAAAGTATACCGCTATCCCGAGCCTTGTTAATCCTGGGTTCATATGTCTTTTCACCCCACCTGAACTCTACCCTGAGATGATAATTTTCAAATTCTTTCTCAGTAGTAATGCATCCGAATTCCTCTCCGGATATCCTGATGATGCCCTTCTGCACAGAGAACACCATTTTTGGATCAACATTGCGTCCACGGTCTTTGATAAAGGTATACCAACCTTTCAGGTCGCTGCCATTGAACAGCCTGATGGTTTCTTTCCCGGCCTGTTTGTCATTTTTTTCTGCACTTATGTTTGTTTGATCGTAACCGTTACCGGATAATAAGATCAGCAGAAGAACAACGATGGACACTACAGGTATTGACTTTTTCATATAATTGGAATTTAGTGTTGATCGGCCCTAAAAATCAAATCATGTGCATAAAGAGCATCGGTGAGGCTGGTCAGGGGCATTTCCTCTCCTGCATCGATAGCCTGAAAGAAGGTCTCGAACTGCGTCTGGTAAGGATGATCCGAAACATCCCCCGAATCAAGCATCTTCATGGAAAGCTCGCTCCACCTGTTTTTATTAAGTCCTCCCAATTGCGCAGAATAGAATTTATTATCGAGGAGGCTGCCCTCGCTTCCGACAAGGTGAATATGAAAATAATAAGGCTGCAGGCAGTCGATCACAGAAGCGACCTTGCCGACCCCTCCATCCTTAAATTTCAGTATCGTTACACTGGTGGTAGGATATTCATACTGCCTGAAATCCCGGTTTTCAGAAGAAGCAGTAAAGCTGGTCACAGCCTGAACTTCCGTGCCCATGAACAAGAGCAGGGCATCCAGGGCATGGCAACCGCCCGACAACAGGCTGCTGCCTCCTCTTTTCCGGGTTGTATTCCAGCGGTATTGCCCGTACCAGGGGCCAATACCATGGTAATAATCCACCTCGGCATAGTGGATCTTCCCGAGTAATCCACGATCGATGACGGATTTGATTGTAATGAGCTGGCTTGAAAACCGGCATTCAAAACAAACGCAGGCTTTTACCTTTGCTTCCTCCACAGCAGATTTAACAGCCAGACAGTCTTTCCAGCTCAATGCCAGGGGTTTTTCGATGATGAGGTGTTTGCCGGCCTTCGCAGCTGCTATGGCCTGCCCTGCATGCTGGTCAGGATAACTGCAAATTGAAATGATGTGGATATCCGGATCAGCCAGCATTTTATCCAGGTCCGAATAACAGGTTATATTACAGTCATGTTTCCTGCTTATCGTTCCCGAATCCAGGTTCCGGGAAGAATACAGGGCATTTACCTGTGCCTGTGAAGTGTTATTGATAGCCGCTATGTGGGCTTCAGCGGCCCAGCTATAGCCAACAATGCCAACATTGTATTTCTTCATGTGATTATTTTTGATTACAATATTTTATTTCATTGGCAATCCTTCACTGATCACGGTTACCTGAACGCGGGCATTGATCCCCGGCGGACCTAAACAACCAAACGATAATTCATTCTTACCGTAATCCAGTATTGGAATGGTTCCCCCAACAGGTACATTTCCCAGGAATTCACCTTTGGATCCGTATAATTTGCAATCTGCAGGGGACCTGAACTCAAGATACATCCCCGATTCCATTTTAACCGGAAAAACAACCTTCTTTTCACCAATCCCTATCGAAGGATTTTCTATGGAGACCGGGATCATCTGTAATGCCTTGACAGGGCCGATAATGCACTCCACTTTTTTCCCTGGCTCAATATTGTTGTACCATAGCTGAAGTTTACTGATGCTCCCAAACTGCAAAATATGGCGGTACGAATCATACACATAAAAGCCCGAATCGGGCCAGATGAAATCACTGAAAAGATATGATTCCGTTTCAACAAGTTCAAAGTATTTCCACCCTGTAAAATCAATATTCACAAAATGATCTCCCCTGGCACCATGTGAAAGGTGTCTGGGACTTTCCAAACGGAAGTTGAGAAGTTCTCCTTTTCCGTCACCTTTCACCCAGACCCCCAGTGCCTGATTATGAGACAGATCCTGCAACGGATCAAAAGCTTTTTCAATTTTTATCCAGGATTCCTCCCGGGAGGCTCCATGATTAGTCGCAATAAATGAGCAGGTACTGTCTCCGTTTTCCGTTTTTTCATGAGAAACTGACAGGTTTCCGGTTATTCCTTCGGCAGTTACCGGTTCCAAAAAGTGATCTCCCTCCCTGAAATCGGCCAGGACTTTGTTTTTTAAATGTTTGTAAGGCTTCACCGACATGAGCGGTTCAATCCTCAGTTTTATGGGTTGTGAGGTGAAATCATTGTTTACAATCCAGTTGGATGTACCCTGATCAGAACCTGTCACTTTATGTTTCTGGTACGAAACAGGCCTGAAATTCCATCTGCCACCCTCATCCATAAAAAGTGTAAATTCCTTTCCCGGTTGCCGCAAAACACTTTTTACCGAATCATTAAAATAGTTTTTATGACGCAATTCTTCATAGTGCCGGATAATCGGGACGATTCTTCCGAACAACGGGTTTTCCTCCAGGGTTTTTGTATCCACTCCGCCCAGCATTGACATGCCTGCATTATTGCCGATCATTTTGCAGCAAAGGTATTCAATATCATCAGGGAAAGTAGGTTCAACCATAGGGGGATTCCATGTTTGGTTGCCCCACCATCCAAAATGGAGCGGCAAAAGAAGTGACCCGTTTTCCAAAGGAGCATATTTCTCGATCAGCGGTTTGTGGCCCCTCCACAAACCATGTTCATATTCGTTTGACCTGATGGCATCGGGAAGAAAAAGCCCGACCGATTTTATGGCTGCCGAATGAATATCCACGAACCTTTTGTATCCGCGTACAGGCCTGTCCCATGCCTGCCAACGTGAGCGGAAATGCCACCACATATGCGACATTGAACTCATTTCCATTCCCACGGGACGTTTAAGTTTTCCGGCTACCCTAAAAATGAATTTTGTTCCGTAATACCAGAAATTCTCCTCACCTCCTAATATGTCGCTGCCATCAATGGCATCGAAATAAATGCCGTCGAAATCACAGTTGCTTACAATTTCAGCGGTCTCAGATGCAATTTTTTCAAACAGGGCAGTTTCCGGACCTGGAACAAACCGGCCGAACATTTCACGTAAATGAAATGCTTTCTCATTTGCCTGATGAGGTGCAGACCTGGTTCCATTTACGCCCCGTCTGCATCCGGTAAACTTATAAGGCGAATTTCCGGTGACACCCTCATATTCGATCAGTTCTTCCCCGATCCGCAGGGTAACACTGTTGCGGACAAAAAATCCGGTTGTTAGCGAGATTTCCGCAGTGGATTCCCTGACCGATATTTCATCACTTTGAGCATTAACAGGCTCAGCCAATGTGAAGGAATCAAAATATCCAAGATCCGGGCTTGGAACAGGAGTAACATAACTGCTGTTTTTGTCAATAAAGAATGCATAAGTATGAAAAATCGATGAAATACCTGCTTCGTGGAGTTTCTGATTGATACGCCTGAATGATTCCCAGCCTTCCGGCCATTTCAACGTGTCAAGCTCAAAATCCCCGAATTTAAAGAATCCGTCTCCCCCATGGTTATCAATCTGATTAAATCCCAGATTTTTACAGGTCCTGATCCATTCATCGGTATTTGCCTCTGTAAGTGTTCCGAAATTCATAAGATAGGATCCATATCCCTCTTTCTGCTGCTGTGACCATGCACCCCCTTTATCTGAATGCGGAATGTCTTCAGCACTTTCCATCACTTTGCGGATATACGGGAGCATCTGCAGCTGCGGAACCCCAATCATGGCCACACGGGCTCCTTTCATTCCAAAATGCTTATAGCACGATGCCCAGAGGTGGTTTTGAAGTGCCGGAAGCTGGCGAACACGGGTTTGCAGGTTCATGGATAATGCGCAGGCTGCAAAGGGTTCATATGGCATTCCTTCCAGGCGGAGGGGAATATTCAGGAAGATCAGTGATTCTGCAGGACCTGTCACGGTATCCACCTCAAGAATCACAATGTCATTGGTCTTCTTTATAATCAAAACTGCTTTTATATGCGCCTCGACGAAATCAAGATTCAATATGTTTTTCCGAAGTGATACCCTGGAAACAGAATATTTTTGTCCTCCCGAAATCACGGTTGCGCAATACGAAATTGTATCGGGATCCAGGTAGTCCGTACCACTTGTCCTGTCAATGAAATGCAGGTTCTTTCCTTCCCGTCCGACTTCATAAATAAAGTGCTTATTGGATATCCTTATGGTCTCTTTTGGTCCGATTGAGCAGCCGGCGATAAGGAAACCAGAAATAACGAAAATCAGGTCTCTGCAAAAGCAAAAGACTATTGGTCTTGGGTCATTCACATTTAATTGCATAATTACCTGCCGACAAAATGGTTTCGAATATCAAACCCGTCGTTTTCTGAGTGATTTCCTTTTTTGTATCCAGGTTTTCAATAGTTATTCCGGAGTCCTTTTTCACCGGAATCCTGAATATTGCTTCACTTGATGGGGGAACAGCGATCTCAAAAGTTGACACCGTTTTGGATTTTTTCCAGTTTGAAATGATCGCACCAAAAGGAGATTGGTATGTGCAATTTACAAATGTCAGATCTTCAGGAATATAAGGCGATATGAAAAACTTTTTAAAACCGGGATTGGCCGGATCAGGCCTGATCCCTCCCAACCAACTGTAAAACCATTCCGTGACCGTTCCAAACATGGGATGGCAATTCGAATATACGTTGTCGCTCTCTTTCCATGTTTCCCAGATTGTGGTTGCCCCCTGGTCGATCATGTAACCCCACCCCGGAAATTCCGTGCTGTTCACAATATTGTAAACTGAACCTGCATTTCCTGATGCTGAAAGTGCTTCCAGTCCATACTGTGTACCGAAAATCCCGGTGGTAAAATGACCGGCCGGAGCATTATTCATTGCCTTCATCAGGGAATCAGCTGCCGCTTTTTTCTCATCTTCGGGTATGATATCATAATACAGAAGGGTGGAAAACAGGGTTTGTCTGTTTATGGTATCAGTTACCGGCTTTCTCCAATACATATCCAGGACTGATTCCCGGATCTGCCGGGAAAGATCCGCATACTTCAATTCATTGCTCCGGTCATTCATCAGCCTGGCAAATATTTCCATTATCCGGGCGCAGGCAAGGTAATGCGTAGTACCGATCAGTTTCACCGGCACTTTGATCAGGGATTCATGATCGCTCAATCCTTTTTCCACTATGCCCGAAGGATGTAAACGGGCTGCTTTTTCCATCCATTCCAGGTCTTTTGCATATAACTCTTTAATCAATGAAGTATCATTATAATAGAGGAACAATTGATACTGCGTGATCAGGAAAGCCGATTCCCAGCTCAATCCGCAATACTTTATCCCAACATACGGCACCGCGTCAACGAATACGGTATCCTGCATGGCGTCAAGCCAATCATTGATCGTCTTCCTGTAAAACGACTGCATATTAAAATTATAGATGAATGATTCACAGGTCGCATTCAGATCGCCGCCGTATCCGAATTTCTCCCGGGCAGGACAATCTGATTGTACGCTAATCAGGTTATTCAGGAATGTTCTTGCGGTGGCCTTTTGTATTGAGTTAATGAGTCCTGAGGAGCAGGTAAAGCTATTTCCGGCCTCCACATTGGTATTCATTACCAGGCCCTCCATGTCCTCAGGAACAGGCGGAGATTTCAGCCCTCTGACTTCCATATACCGGTAAACATGAAATGTGAAGATGGGAGTGTACCATATGTCTGTTTTGTCACCAAAAATATACCTGTCTGTCTGCCAGGCAACATCGGGTGAACCCGGCCCCCCCATTCCCCTTTTTTTAACCTGCCCGCATACTGAGGTCATGGGATTCAATTTGCCGTTTTCATACAGTCTTTCTCCAAATCGAAAAACGATTGTGTCTCCGGGCTGACCTTTCAGTTTGATCCGGTAAAGACCGGTAAAATTAACGCCCATATCAAGGATGTATATACCTTTTTCAGGGGACGTAACAGCAACAGGCTTCTGAAGGGAAGTGGCCTGAAAAGGAGGAAAAAAAGCCTTTTCAAGCTTACCTCCGGGTCCGTCATTTTCTACGCCGCTTTTCCATTGCGAATCATCAAATCCGGCAGAATTCCAGCCCTCGATTTCCCTGGCAGCATCATATACTTCGCCCAGGTAAACGTTATTTTTCAAAACAGGGCCGTAGGAATACTTCCATGATTTATCGGATACCAATTCTTTCTTCTCACCGTCCATGTATTCTACCGACAATCTTGCGATAAATGCCGGTTTCCCTACCGGCAGCACTTCGCGGAGATTACGCCTGCCCCACATATTTATGGGAAGGGGATTGTAAAAGCCATTGCCAAGGGTTACGCCGATGCAATTGTTTTCCTCTTTTACCATGCTGGTAACATCGTATTCGGTATAATAAATCCTTTTTGCATAATTGGTCCATGCCGGATCGAGATAATTCTTCCCGATATCAGATCCATTGATTGTACCATGATAATAACCGGCTGCTGTAATGTATAGCCTGGCCGACTTTATGTCCTTTTTAAGTTCAAATTCCTTTCGAAACAAAGGAGCCGGAAATTCACCGTACATGAGAGAGTCGGCAACAGGCCATTCCCTGCCATCGGTAATCCAGACCGCATCCTGCAGGTCATTTTGCCCAATCTGCCTGGATGATCTGCTGCATGATGAAATTAATAACAGTACAAATGTTATCGCGATCAATAGCCGATTCAACTGATGCTTAAGGATATACAGCATATTAATTTGGTTTAAGAATAACTAAAAATTTTTCTCGCAGAGACGCAGAGGCGCAAAGTCAAAATATCACAATTTATTACATCACAATTACAATTCATTTTATCGTCTAAACAGCATTGCAAGAGATCTTCTTCTTCTTCTTTTCTTAGCGCCTTTGCGTCTCTGCGAGAATTTTTCTTCTTTTTTTGTGGCTTTGCGAGAAATCTTTTTCTTCATAGCCTTACTTATGTGTATCCCGTCCTTCCCAGCCGCTCTTGCCTTCATCCATGAATACTTCCTGCAGGGTTTTCGATACCCTGTCATCCACCTCCTCAACAAGCTGAATTCTCAGCGGGCTTGTCAGTCGCTTCTGCCAGTATTGCACAGGTGCATAAGGCTGGGTATTCTTATCAAAATCATACACCAGGTAAGCCCATTTTTCGGAAAAGACATTGCCTTTCAAAGCAGGTACTACCTGTTGCATGTTCGAAGAAAGGAAGGTATGGGATAAACCACGTGCCCAGTATATCCATGGTCCTGCAGTGATATAGAAGAAAGGGTTCAACAGCCTTATGGGCGACTCAAGTCCGGTATTGGCATAACTCAGCTGAATTCCGGCAAAGCCTATGCCTTCCTCTTTATTGAAAAAGATGATCCAGGGAACATCGGCTTCCATTTTCAAATCGGTCAGGTCTGGCATATGCTGCACATCGTATACAATTACAGTGTCCCGGAGCACGTCATACCATGCAGCATGGGTAATAAGTTCACGCCTGAACACCATTTCTGCGTTCCGAAGGGCAAGGCAGTTTACCGTTTCATTGATCCGCATGCAGGTTGAGCTTATAAAATACGGAACTTTCGGGTAGAATTCATACCGCACGGAGGCATCAACCTCGGGCACGCCGCGCAGATTATCCCATACCTCACTCCTGGCAATTATGGGACCCGCGACTGTCTTTACGCTTCTTGGCGGTTTCCAGTCAGCAGAATGTGTCCATGCCCTGGGCGGAACATAAATGTCAGGATTCCAGTGCACGGCGCCGTTGGTTTCAAGTCTGTGGAACAAGGGAAATTCGGGCTTGCTTTTCAGCATGATCTGATCAAGGTGACCCGAATTGGAATGCAGAACTACGGACATAGCTGAATTATCAATCTGGATCCCGGGGGCTTCACCCTGAACATGCAGATCGGTGTTATAAGTCCTGACCAGGGCATCCGGGTTGTTGTAATAAACCAGGAAGACACGGCTGGATCGGGCCGGAACATCGGCCAGAAAGGCAACCCTGGCTGACACTGTAGGCAGCCACAGCGGAACTTTGCGGGTGGGATTCCCGTTTTCATCCGGACCGAGGTCATCGGTTTCAAGGTACTCCTGAATGTCGTATACCTGCGAAGGTACTTCTGTAACAGATTTCGTTTTGGGATCAACTGCCACCACTCGTATATCGCGTGACAGCTGTTGCGCTTCGTCAGGATAAAAGGCCAGGAGCACTTCAACGGGTTCCTGGGTCCGGCTTATCCCTGCCGTTTCACTAAGTATTACGGATTTATAACTTTTCCAGGCTTTGTCAAAAACCAATGCCGGAGCGGGGGCCTTGACAGTTTTGGTGGCGGTCAGAAAAACATCGCCGGCAGCGGCATGGATGCTTTTTTTCATTCTGACCGTTATTCTGATGCTATAATCCTGTCCGGGTTGCCAGGCAACCCATCCCACCACGCTGAGGTTTTTATACAGGGTGCCATCCTGGGACAAACTGTAACCTGAAGGCGGCCTTTCTGAAATCGGGGGCCTGCTCAAGTCCTCTGTTTCTCCCTCTCTCTTAAGATCCGTAGCCCTCAATACCTTACCATTCACCGCTGCTTCCACTTCAATAATTGAAGCCTGTGGCAATTCCAGTTCAGCCATAAAATGGTAAAAAGGTATCCCCGGAACCGGATATCCCAGTTCAATCCGGGTTACATTTAGTTCCATCCCGCTCTTTGGCTTTTGTGCAAAGATCGAACTTCCGCATTTCATCGTTATGGTGAAAACGATAAATAAACCTGAAAAAAACAATGCTGCTCTGTTCATTAGAAGTGTGTTTAAATTACTGTTCAGAAATCAGATTCCGTTCCCTTAAAGCCTTTACTCCGTTTTGCCAGGGACCCCCGGTACCCCACATATAATAAGAGAAATACATGGTGCTCTTCTGGTAAATTGGTACCCATGGCTGAAATTCGGCATAATAATAATGCGCATCGCCATTTGAGGGATGGTTCTGCCACATATGAAGGAACAGGGGCTCGGTGACCGGGAATGCGCCAATGTAGGTGATGTCCTCGTTGCTATCATACCCTGCATTCCACCCTTCTTTCAGGAAAAACAACCTGCCGTAATACTTTTCAGGTTTCATCCTGTATTCATGCAAACCGTCTTTTTCCGGTATGGTAAATACATCTTCGGTCCAATGCCTGGTTCCCAGTTCAAGAATAGGTTGGGGACCAATTACATTGGCTTCCGGGTTTTTAAAAGTAAGGGCGAACTGAACCTCCAAAAGTGGTGAATTTCCATACAGGGTAAATGTTTTTGTCAGTTTGTTCCCATAATAGTCTGCCGTCATCTTTACTCTTACATAATCACCTTCTTTCTTAATGATTTCTGCATCATAAACTTTATGGGTTTCCATGCTGCCTTGTCCCAGAAAATCTTCAAAGCCTCCGTAGGGATAGTATCCCCTTTTCCGGTATGCACGTTTGTCATCATTTGCTTTATCGGGCCACAGTTTAAATAACACATTGTCATTCCGTGATTTAACTATATATTCTATCACCCGGGCACCGATCGGCAGGAGTGTAATCTGAACACTGTCATTTTCCATCCGGTATTCCATTATGCCATCGCTGTTCAGGTCAATTTCATACAAATAGGGAGAACCCGCAGCTGCCCCAACACCCAGCTGGCTTAAATTCTCAACCCCGAGGGCCGAGACTTTTACCGTGTAACTTCCGGCAGGCACATCAAGGTCGAACGACAAATCCTTAAAAGTTGCAGTACCTGTTGAACATGATTTGGAAGTGGTGAATACGACCTTTTTCGGATCGGCCTTGTCCAGGACTTCAACTTTTACCGGAAAGGCCGCCTTGTCGGAAAAATTATGAATTGTGACAGGATAGGTGACCCTGGGTGCATGACCGTACAGTAATTGCTGAACAGAAATAGCCCGGGGAAGATCTAATATGGCAAGGGTACTCTTCCTGCCCGTTGACCATGAAAAATGCGCTGCCACGGGATTGGTTTTATCCATGGCGGCGGATTGGGGATTCAGTTCATACTGCACTGTTTTGGATGCATTTGCCGGCAGGTTCACCTGGGTTGTTAATGTGCCTTTCATTTTCAGTTCCGGTGGCAGCACAATTTCAAGTTTCCCTGAAACTGCATGATCATAGGTATTGGTCACGGTGACACTGAGCTCATAATTAATCGTCTTAGCTTCAAGATTGATCCTGTCGCCAAAATACTCTTCCAGAAAAACCCGGTCGAGAAGCAGAAGTTCCAATGCATTTCGGTACAAAGAGGGGCCCATCATCAACCCGTTCCCAAGTACTGCAACTTCCCTGCGGTCCATAATGGCTTCCCACATAACCTGATTTGTCATCTGCGCCCCTTTGTTGACGAACAGGACCATACAGGGAATTGCATCCTCGTACAAGGTACCTGTTGGTGTGACAAACGGAACATTTTCAGCGTCAATCTGCTCTTTATTGCCTTCGTTTGCAATATATCCGTCATAATGATATGGATCGGCTGCTGTATCAAATACCGGTCTGAAAAC
>Ga0105092_10001583_pt1 | contig 12231 bp, 14 predicted proteins | sample PPLLak2March2015_FD_87021 | JGI IMG/M metagenome (GOLD analysis project Ga0105092, IMG submission 87021) | Freshwater sediment microbial communities from Prairie Pothole Lake near Jamestown, North Dakota, USA - PPLs Lake P7 Core (1) Depth... | ecosystem: Environmental > Aquatic > Freshwater >... | reverse complement strand
TTCTTCCAGATCGTAATCAGGAAAGAAATATCCTGCCAGATTTCTGTTCCAATCATATATCTTGTAAATTGTGTCCTCGTATTCCATTTTCCATTTTGATTTCATATTTCTATTCCCAAACATCTAGGAATCTGTTAATTAATACAATATATCTAAGTTAGTATCTCGTACTTGGACTATCATGGTAGTCTGAGGTGACTCCATAATGTTATTCCATGCATTCAACACATTCAACCCATTCAAATCCATTCATGAAAAGTTAAATTACTCAATTACCATTCTGCAGTATCTTTTTGACCAACAGTTCTGGTGGACTTGATTTTCACTAATACTTCTCCTTCTCCACTATTTCGCCTACCGTATGCTTCTGACTTATCATCCCCCATATATCTTGCTGCAATAATCTTGGCCCATTTGTAAATCTCGTTTGATTCATTTCTTTCTATTTGAGCAATACCGTCTATAATAACAAATGAGAAAAGAGGAGTCTGATCATCAACACACAAACGGACTCGATTGTCTCGTCTAATATTTTTTGCCTTTACTGATTCACTACCGGTATTAAAAATAACATTATCTTGCTTGTCCACTGTATACCATATCGGAACCACATGAGGCGTTCCGTCCTTGTTAATGGTTCCCAATTTACCTGTATAGGTTCCTCTCAAGAGAAAATCTCTGATCTCGTCATTCGTCATTTTTGACATTATAATTACTAGTACTAGTTACACAAAACTAATATAATTCATACCACAATCTTTCGTCATTATTATTATTTCAGAAGAAATTTCAATCGAAATTCAAAAAGAAAAAAAGGGTGATCTATACCTTTATTTTGATACTATCTCCTTCTACCTTTACCTCGAAGACTTCTTGGTCGTATGTCTTGATGAATGACATCTCTTCACCAACAGTTCCCATATATTTTTGCCATGAGGGAGGTAAGGGTTCCATTCCTGGCGGAATTTCCAAGACTGGCTCTCCTACTTTCTTTCCAGATATAACATCAAACTTTGCAGCGTGGAAAGGACATGTTACTACATTCTGGTTAATGCTCCCACGTGTAAGTCTAGCGTTCATATGACCACATCTATCGGAAAAAGCATAAAATTTTCCGTCAAGATTGGCTATTGCAATTTCTTTTCCATTTACCTCGACATGTTTCATATGCCCCTTACTAATTTCACTCACTTTTCCTGCCTCGACATAATCTTGGTTTTGAGTCATTGTTATGTTTATGCAAGCATTTTATTTATGTGTGGTAGTAGCTAGAATTGGAAGGCACATCCATAATTACAAAAAATATGTTTTAGTCATTCGTAACTTTACGTATTATATTTTGTATACCTAATTCTTATCATGACAGAGGAATCTAAAAGTAAAGAGAAAGAATTTGTAAGTGAAGAAATCAAAATCAAAGACGAAATCCATGAATTACAGGATGCTGAACACGAAGAGGAAAAAGAACCTGAATCGAATCAAATCGGCCTACTTGAAATCATTCCGCAAGACTATTCGATAACGTGCCTTGCCTGATTCAAGATGCGCCATTGCCTCATTAACGCGTGAAATTGGAAACTCTTCGATGACTGGCTCAATGCCATGGCGATTGCAAAAATCAAGCATCTTTATAATATCTGCGGGACCTCCAATAGGTGAACCGCCAATAGATTTCTCACCTGAAATTAATGGAAACACGCTTGCCTTTACTTGTGAAGCTGCTCCAACAATATGTAACTTTCCACCAGGACGCAGTGTTCTAATATAAGAATCCCAATCCAGGTCTACGTTTGCAGTAACGAGTATCATATCAAACCGATTAGCATATGGTTTCAGACCATCAGGATCCCTCGAGTTTAAGAAATGATCAGCTCCAAACTGTTGTGCTTCCCTCTCTTTTTCAGGATTGGTAGACATAGCAGTAACCTCACATCCCCATGAATTGAGAAATTTAATAGCCATATGTCCTAACCCACCAATTCCAACTACAGCTACATGATCAGTTGATTTGATATTATTTTGGATTATCGGATTGAAAACTGTAATTCCGCCACAAAATAATGGGCCAGCACTCTTTATGTTAATGTTCTTAGGCAAGGGAAAAGCCCATAACGCTTGACAACGCACTTTATTTGCATAACCTCCATGTCTGCCAACGATGACATCTTGACCCTTCAGGCAACGGTTATGATGACCGCTCAAGCACTGGTCACATACTAGACAAGAGCGTGATCGCCAACCTAATCCTACATATTGTCCTAGTTCTAGATGGCTTACTGTATTTCCAATCGCGGTCACTTTTCCGATTACCTCATGTCCTGGTACAAATGGGTACCGCGTAAAACCCCATTCGTTTTTAAGCATATGCAAATCACTGTGACAAATTCCGCAATACTCTACATCGATCTCTACTTCATCGGGTTTCAGCGAACCCAATTCATACTCAAATGTTTCTAGTTTTCCGTTAGGTTCAAGAGCAGCATATGCTTGAATTTTCATGACGATATAGTATCTGTGCGTGTATAAATAAGTAATTGTACAACTACTGCCTTGAGACACTAATGCCTGACAATCTACTAAAGTTGATGACGAGTGCATCTCTTTGACCTATAGGAAAAACGGATAGGAACTACTATTGAGAATCCATATTACCGAAGCAATAATCGGTTCAAATTTGACACTTCTAATCGAAATTTTTGATAACTTCCATACTTCACAAATAATCTAACGAATCAATATTCCTACAATGCTAAGAGTTACTATCAATAGGTAATGACTTACTATGACTCCCATATGGTAAACTACAGTATTGCTAATATTGCCAATTCGGTATCGATAATTATTAATAAAGTCTTATCCAAGTAACTATCAATCTGTAACCTGCTTCATTGCGCCATTAACATCTCCACGTTTACAACTATGCCGAGGAAATCCAGTTTTGAGTACACTTTTTAAAAGTTATTTCTTGCCTTGCCTTACTTTTCTTTATCGCTTTACACTTTTCTTATGTATGAATTGCCCCACCATTTTCTTCAATAAAAACAGATTTGGAATCATCCCCACCTAATCATGGTGTCACATGCATACTTACAAAGTCGGGTTTTCTTCCCGTTGACTTGTTTATAGGGTGACATACTATACCTAGCACTACGCACCTATTAGTAAATTTATGGGTAGAGTTGCTGACCAAATACTAGGTAGAGTCTATAAGAAAGCATAAACTTAGGTATAGTATTATGTCAAGAGTGGGAGAGATTACGGTTGCAACTAAGGCATCTTCGAAATTTGCCTCATTACGAACCACGATACCGATGAGTATTGTGAGACAATGGAAACTAAAAGATGGTGATAAACTCGAATGGGAATGGAAAGTTATCGAAGGACAAATGGCACTTGTCGTTAGTAAAGTTTGATGAAAAATTTTCAAATTGTTATCATCTATCAGAATGATTTTTATATCGTTGTTTTGTATGGTAAACCTCTACATTTCGAATGTAGAGCGTCTGGTGGAGCCGTCCATCTCACCCGATAAATGGCCCACCGGCGTTATTATAAAATGAGTTAATCCTACTTCCGTATGCTGAAAGATCATTTAAACTTTATTGTGATATCCGTTAGTTAGACATTCTAAATTTTGGGCACTCACATTTATTACATTTCGTAGGGTTATTCTTGGGTAACTTTCGAGCATGATGTGATCTTATATGTCCACATATGCACCTATCATTTTGACTCAAAGGCACTTTGTTGAGGGTTACGAGTTATTAAAAATTCCGATGGCTTGTCAGTAAACTTAGGTAAGCCAAGTTCATATAATTTAATTTGATAATTTTCATTACTCCCTAAACAAATTGAGACACTGGCCGGTGGGAACTCTCCGCTTACTTTCAATCCCACCGGTTCGTTAAATTATTTTATATTTTGTTGCCTAAAATTAATTAACGTCTGACCAATCGGATAATATCTGATCAATCGGACTGGTGAGACTCGCAGAATTTGACAATTTAGTCCCGCTGGTGCCATTAAATCGCTTTATAATTTGTTGGCAATATTATCACGAGCGTACTGAATGATACCATCATACGTTCGCTGGCGGGATTATTTTCGTCCGTTATCTCGTACGGCTCTAGTTCCGCCAGTAAAACAAATAAAATTTATCTAGTTTTAGGTCTAATCCTAACAAGTGATGTTTAGCACGGTACGGGAGGGTAGCCAGCATCATGTCTGCTGACAATAGGATGGTTAGTATAGTAGATGATGATCCAGACATCACCTTACTTTTTCACGAGGCTTTGAAGTCTATCTTGGGAATAACTATTTTTACTTTTACAGATCCTGTTTTAGCACTAGAACATTTTCAAGTTAATGAGTATGCCTATGTGCTGGTAATATCCGATTATAGGATGCCTGGTCTAAATGGCATGGAGTTTTTAAAAAAGATAAAGGATCTGAATCCCTTTGTGAGGACCATATTAATGACTGCATTTGAAATAGATGACAAGCTATTTCGGGATTATACGAAAAAGAAAATTATCAACACATCTCTTCAAAAGCCAATAGGGATACACGATCTAATTAAAGAAGTGAAAGCTCAATTGGAATCTTATGAAATGCAAAAAAAATTTAATACCTACTGAGCGGAATCATACAATATATTCTAAAGAGATTCTACAAAGTTGACTTTCAATTACTTGTAAGCAACGAGTCTAGAAATCAGATCTCCCTCTCATTAAGGGACATTCCGTGTTAAAACCTCATTTGTATAATCAATTCTATGACGCAGAACAAGTATTACAGAAAGAAATTGAAGAGACAAAGATATGACTTAATCGGGAACATGATGAGTCCACAGACAAAAATGATCTCATAAAAAGGATTGAACTAATAAATTGGGTTCTAGAAAACATGAAGGATCCCAACGTCCAGATTTTGTAGTCTTATTGAATCAAGGAGGAATCATGAAATTTAATCAGATGTCATGTAACGATATGTACTTTTTGTCCCAGTATGTTACCTGAATATGCAAATTCATTTTTCATTATCGCATCTGTGTATGAGGGGAACATTGAAGCATTTATACATGAGCCATGCATTGGGAAAATAATTTTTGGCTCAAGTTTTACAAGTCTTCTAGTCGTTTGTCTTACCGGTTCTTCACTTCCAAATATTCCCACTGTCCTATACAACTGAATCATAGCATCTGAAAGATCATTAGAAATGATTGGCTTATTGTTTCCGGGTTGAATAAAAAGATCCGATGGAAATAAAGATTTCGTAGTTTCTTCGAAGATCATCATGCTGTCCCAATGGTGAACATGTGGAGTCATGACAAATCTAAGGATACGTTTGCCAGTTTTGAGAATTTCATTATCCCAAAATGAGATATGATCACAGGGAACGTTATACCTACCAGTAAGATTTAACTTAGAACTCAAATCACTACATACTAGCCTTGCCTTCGGTGATTTGAGAAACTCCATGCCACCCCATTCATCGCTTTCAAAATGTAAAAATGCAACGTAAGCTAGTTTTTCAAGGTTAATAACTTCCTTTACCTTTTCCTCTATCTTACTATACATGCCAATAGGTCCGGTATGAATAAGTGTGGGATTTTCATCTTGGATTAAGAACTGATTAAATGTGATACCGTATCTTTCTACAAAACCGGAAATACGATATATACCATCTGTGACTTCAGATATTGAAACATCTACTTCGTTTGGATGAAAGGACTTGCCAACTTCTGGCATTATGTTGGATAGAATATTTTAACAATTAAAGTTTATTGCATAATTACTGTTTTAGTATACTGACTGACTTTTAGCTATTCTGTATAAAACTGACAATCTCTAAGACAACAAAGGGAAGAACTTATTTAAAGCTCAGTCTTAGTAATCAAAGTTTTGATGACGAAGAATGCATAAAATCTTGATCAGTGACTACTAATTGATTATGATATTAATCAATTAATACTTCCAATTCCAAATAAATAGGGGCAAGCCAAATAGCAATAAGTTCAATATCCTGTAAACTCTTCGATTTTTATTCTCTCAGCTGGAATCTGAAGGTTTGCTCCGAGTATATCCTGCATAGATTTTACCATTGCCGGAGGACCGCAGATATAGAATATACTTTTCTCCAGATCATCAGAATTAAGATATCTTTTCAACATGGCTATATCTATTCTTCCTTTTTCGCCCTTCCACGTATTGCCTTGGGTTTTATTTTCTTCCTCAGTAATTGTATAAATGATTTTTAGATTTTTATTTGTACCAGCACAATTGTCAAAATCCTTCTTAAACAATATATTTTGTAAATTTCTGTTTGAATCAAACATGATAATTCTTGTCGCTAAATTCCTATCTGTGGCATATTTTATCATGCTCCTAAAAGGAGTAACACCTATTCCTCCAGAAAGAAATATGGCAGGTTTTGAATGATCTTCGTGAAGAGTAAATTTCCCCTGTGGTCCACGCACTTTAACTGATGTTCCAATTTGTAGTAAATCCAGTCTCTTTTTATAAGCGCTATCTCTAATCCTTGTGCTGATGAGGATAAACTCTTCTGTAGGAGAGGAGGCAAGGGTAAAGTGGCGAATCGGACCTTTTGGATCATTAAGAACATTTCCGATATCAAAGAACGCGAACTGTCCAGCTATATAATCAAAAATCATTTTATCGTCTTGCCCCTGCTTATTTAATTTTAAAGTCAATATATCCGTGCCTTCTAACACTTGTCTTTCTTTGAGTATCAATTTGTATTTTGAGGGTTGGGATTGTTTAACCTCTGTTTTAACTTCTGTTGTTGCCCGAACAACATTAACCATCACATCCTCACCAACTACCTTCACTTGGTAAATTGCCTGCGGTTCAACTGCAGGAGGAGCCTTAACCTGTCCTGATCTTATATCAAACCGGGATTGATGCCAGGGACATTCTACTTCGTACCCTTCAAGTTTACCATCAACAAGCGGTCCGCCTTCATGGCTACAAATGTTATTGATAGCGAAGTATTTTCCGTCAATATTAGCTAAACAAATATTTTGACCATTAATTTGAATTTCCTTCATTTGAGAAACTGGGATTTCGCTTGTGTTTGCAACTTTTACAAAGGAGTTATTATTCAAGGTAAATTTGTCCCATACAATTTAGACCAACAAAGAATAAATTAGTTATCTAAAAGCAAAGTTAGATTTTTTGTGTTATAGAGAATATAGCAAAATTCGTTCGAGTAATCGCTCTTAAACGATAGTCAAGGTATGATATCAAAATCAAGGAATTATTTTAGTGTTTATAGTCCTCACTCAGATCGTTTAGAAGAAACATAGTTAATCATGTTTCCAAAGTTAAATAAATTATGATTCATAATGCTGCGTCAAGATTATGCGCCTTTGGAAAAATCTAGGTTCTACATCAAGTATCTTGATGGCGTTTTTGCTATCTTACTATATATTAACTTCAATATCACAAACTTCTTTGTTTGAGGTAGAGGGACAGCGCTTCGATATAATATCACTACAAGGTAAAGATGACGATCTCAGGATCGATGGACAGAATATGGCAAAGAAATTAAGAGAAGTTACGGGCGAAAAAATATCAAATGATTATATCGTAGTAATGAAGGATGATTTTTTATCCTCTGTACAGTCTTTAGCTGGTGAAGCGAAACGTGAAGGAGCAGTTGTGGAACATGTTTATGATCATGCATTACCCGGATTTACTATTAAAGTCCCTAATGACAAGGTGCTTGAAGCAATTGTGGAAAATCCTGAAGTAGATTATGTGCAGCCTGATGTTAAGGTTAAAGCCTTCATTCAGAGTTTACCAACTGGGGTTAACAGAGTAGACGGTGATCTGAGCTCGACTAAATCTGGAGATGGGAGTGGGGATGTAAATGTTGACATAGGCATTATGGATACTGGAATTGATCTGGATCATCCGGATCTCAACGTGTATAGACAAATAACATTTGTTCCAGGAACGAGTAGCGGTAACGATGATGATGGTCATGGTACAGCTGTAGCTGGGGTTGCAGCTGCGAAAGATAACTCTCAGGGCGTAGTGGGTATGGCCCCAGGCGCTAGATTATGGGCTATCAAGGTTCTTGACAGTAATGGGATTGGTTCCAGTTCCGATATCATAAAGGGCATTGATTATGTTACTGAACATGCGAACGAAATAGATGTTGTGAATTTGAGCTTTGGAGCTGTTGGCAAAAATGATGCCCTTCATAACGCAATCATCAAGTCTGTGGCAGCTGGAGTAACTTATACAGCAGCTGCTGGGAATGAAGGAATGGATGCCTCATCTGTATTCCCTGCAAACTTCCCGGAGGTAATAGCCGTATCAGCAATTGTTGACAGTGATGGAAAGTGTGGTGGTATTTCTTCTATAACTACAACAGCTGGTAAAGATGATACGTTTGCAAGTTTTAGTAATTATGGCCCAGTTGTTGATTTGGCTGCGCCAGGAGTACTGGTCAAAACAACAACAAAGGGAGATTCTTACATGTCGTTCAGTGGAACCAGTGCATCAACTGCTCATGTTACCGGGGCCGCTGCGCTATATAAATCTGAGCATCCTGGAGAACCTCCTTCAGATATCATGAATGTACTTAGGAGCCTTGGATCCTCAACAGATACAAAATGTGATGGTAATGGTCATGGTTACTTTAAAGGAGATCCTGATAATAACGCAGAACCATTATTGTACACTGCAAGTAATTCTTCTCGCCTTGACAATTAGGCTTTACAATGAATTTTATTTTGTTGACAAACACGCTTCCCCACTACTCAATATCTGTTATATCAATCTCCGCTATAGTAACTCAGGCGTTCGAAAACTGATCTATTTATTGTGAAAAAAAACTATAATAGCGAGATTACTAGAAGAAATCTAATGACAGATAATGAGAAAACACTCGACATCATATTCGGAAGATGGAGAAGCCAAATACTTTATGCTGGAGTAAAGCTAGGTGTGTTTGACTGCGTAAATTCATTTCCGAAAAATGTGTCCGAGATTGCGAAACAGCTAAACCTTGATTATTCATTGTCCTATAGGCTTTTAAGAGCACTTGGTTCACTTGGTTTATTAAGAGAAGATGTAAATCGTAATTTTTCGATTACTGCACAAGGAGAATTGCTTGGAAAGGATCATCCGCAAACTCTGAGAGGAATAGCGTTGTTGGAGGAGGGGGAAGAACACTATGCCCTTTGGAAACATTTACCCTCTATGATTATGGATGGGAAACAAAATGCATTTCTTCGTGAGTATGGCAAAAAGTTATTCGAGTATACGGACGGTAATCCTCCATATAGAGAAGTTTTCAATGAGGCTATGAGTAGCTATTCTAGTATTCAAACTGTCTGGATATCAGAGGCTCTTGACGGATATGATTTTTCGAAAATACAGCATGTATGCGATGTTGGTGGAGGACAAGGACACTTGCTTTGCAGTTTACTTGTGAAATATCCCCACCTCAAAGGTACCGTATTAGAGTTGGACACAGTAACTAAGAATAAAGAGCTCTTATGGGTAAAGAAAATGGGCGTGGAAGATAGATGCACTTACGTGGCAGGAGATATGTTTGATGATGTTCCAACAGCAGACGCCTATATTATGAAAATGATCCTTCATGATTGGTCAGACGACGAGTGCGTTAAAATACTTTCAAACATTTATCGACGGGTTTCTAATGGAGGAACAGTCTTTATTGCCGAACATATGGTTCCAGGACCAGAAAACCCACATTTTTCAAAGCTTTTTGATATTCATATGATGTGTGTTGCTTCTGGGAGAGAACGAACAGCTGAAGAATATGCCGATTTGTTAAAAAGGGCCGGTTGGAAGCATACCAAAACTTTACATTCTCATTCTGGATTAATGGGAGTAGCAGAAGGTAACAAATGAGATGTGTTACAATAGTGAATTTTTAAAGACTACTTCTTTATGAAACTAAATACCATGTCATAGAACCCTACTACATGAATGATTCGACCGTACAGCTTCGGACCTGTCAATTGATTCACTTAACATGTCTGGCTCTATGATCGTATGGAACAAAACACTATCAAACTAATATATGAGGTACAGTACATTACCCCAATGGTAATATTAAACATATTCGGAATAAGGAGTATTGGCTGTTACAGAACTTTCAAAGGGTCTGATCCTAACGATGATAATGATGAACTATGTTCTAATGGTAACGCTCCACGTATGATGGAGGGTAACGGTAACAGTATGATTACTCGAGTTGCATATGCACTGGGGCATAAAACTTTTGGAGAGGGGCCTTGAGATGAAGCACAAAACGGGGACACGTAAACAGTGGCTCGCAGCGCGCTTGAAGCTGCTAGAGGCGGAGAAGGAGCTCACGAGGCGCAGTGATGATCTTGCCCGGCGGCGACAGAAGCTGCCTTGGGTTCGGATCGACAAGGAGTATCGATTCGAGACCGATGAGGGCAGCGCTTTGCTGGGAGACCTCTTCCGAGGGCGCTCACAGCTCCTTGTATATCACTTCATGTTCGGGCCCGACTATGCAGCAGGGTGTCCGGCCTGTTCGGCGATCGCCGATGGCTTCGATGGTTTGGTAGTCCACTTAGCCAACCATGACGTCACGCTTTCAGCGGTCTCGCGGGCCCCTTTCACGAAGCTGCAGGAGTACAAGCGTCGGATGGGATGGACATTCCCTTGGGCATCCTCGCTTGGCAGCGACTTTAACTTCGACTTTAACGTTTGGTTCACAGAGGAGCAACAACGCGAGGGAGGTGTTGAATACAACTACCAACGCGAGGCCGCGGCACGTGATTCGCTTGCAGGCAAGAAAGCTCGAAAGTGGCGGTCGCGCGACGACCAGGGACCAATCGCGGAGATCGCGGCCATGACAGGGACCGACGTGGCCACGTACACCCGCGAGAGACCGGGCATGAGCGCATTCGCGCTCGAGGACGGCGTCGTCTACCATACCTATTCCACTTATGCACGTGGACTCGACGTGCTCTGGGGAATGTACCAGTGGCTCGATCGCGCTCCCAGGGGACGTAACGAGATGGGCATCTGGTTTCGCCGGCACGACGAGTATGACAAGCGTTGAGCGAAGTCGTGGTATCGTGTGGCATGTAGTAGCTTCGGCTACCAAAATATACCAAAAGATGGAACGCAACTAATGTAGCCTAATGAGTGAGTTCCTACCTCTATCACATTGTTTGGATCGTCTATAATCCTGTCAAGTATGAAAATAATTTCACATCAAGTCCACCAGCTCTTGCATTTTCTAAAACTTCAGTGGAATGATTACCATAAATAGTAACTTCGTATGGAGTTCCGAATTTTCCAAATATTGTCATTATCAAATCTCGAAGATTAGACTGATGTTTTAAGACAGCTTCAGAATCTTCGTACGCTTCTCTGATTTCACACTCAGTCCCATCACTGCTAAGGAACCAGTCAGCTTGAAGAGTTCCCGTGTCTTTTTCTTTTACCTGTTTAAAGTAATCTGCTGCTGCTTCCTTGAATTCTATTATTTTACCACGTGGAATCTTTATCTTAGCACTAACCTGTATCTTGGACATTAATCTCAGAAAACAGCGAGGTAATTAAAAAGTGCCGATGAACTACATGAGGACACGCTTGTTTGAGACAAAAAATTCCATATTTAAATCCTCAATTCAGAGCTTCTAAAGCTACAATAATCACATTTATGGAAACATATTAAATGTTTAAAATGTAATAAAGTTGTGACTGCAAATTGTGCATAACCTTAATGCGCTCAAGCATAGGACTATGGTTGGTAGTAAAATAGAATGTCACCGGAACTAAGCGAGGTCATAAAAAGACAGAATCTGGAATTACAAAGAAAAAATCTAGAGCTAACCCAGCTGTATTCAGATTTACGCGAATCATTTGAAGCACTTAGCGAATTGAATATAAAACTTCGAGCAATCAACGACGAACTTAGAATGCGTAACGATATACAAGCTGAATTTATCAATGTTGCTGCCCATGAGTTAAGGACCCCAACACAATCCATTATTGGCTATTGCGAAATGCTAGAAATGTTTCCTGATGGTAGTAAAGACTATCTTGAAAGGTTGGCAAGAAATGCTGACCGTCTTTATAGACTTATCTCTGATTTGTTAGATGTGACTAGATTGGAGATTGGTATACTAAAATTAATCAAATCTGAATTTAATCTAACTAATATTGTTCGAGAGATTACCAACGACAT
>Ga0105092_10001582_pt1 | contig 12234 bp, 10 predicted proteins | sample PPLLak2March2015_FD_87021 | JGI IMG/M metagenome (GOLD analysis project Ga0105092, IMG submission 87021) | Freshwater sediment microbial communities from Prairie Pothole Lake near Jamestown, North Dakota, USA - PPLs Lake P7 Core (1) Depth... | ecosystem: Environmental > Aquatic > Freshwater >... | reverse complement strand
GAAGTCCCGACAAGGTGACAAGGTGACAAGGTGACAAGGTGACAGGGTGAGGTGTTTCATCCACGAACCAACACGAACGAACACGAACAAAAGCGTCTTAGTAATATTCTGACTTCTGACTTCTGACTCCTGACTTCTGACTCCTGACTTCTTGACTTCTGACTTCTGACTCCTGACTTCTTGACTTCTGACTTCTGACTTCTGACTTCTGACTCCTGACTTCTTGACTTCTGACTCCTGACTTCTTGACTCCTGACTTCTGACTTCTGACTTCTGACTTCTGACTCCTGACTTCTTGACTTCTGACTTCTGACTCCTGACTTCTGACTCCTGACTTCTGACTTTCGTTCGTGTTGGTTCGTGGATGAAACACTTCTCACCTTCTCACCCTGTCAGGACTTCCCCCCAACACTCGCTCTTCTGCCCGTTTACGCGCAAAATAGAGGAGTATCAGGACTTGACACGCTTCATTTGGGCAAGTATAGTCAAATAAACAGGTTAAGGGAGGAATTTTCAAGCAGTGATTAAACAGGATATAGTTACACGTGTCTCCAACAAGATGGGAATTACCAAGGTCCGCGCGGAGACCGCCGTAGATTCTGTCTTCGAAGCCCTCAAGACCGCCATGCGGGGCGGCGAGAGGATTGAACTAAGGGGATTCGGCGTTTTTGTGGTTAAACCGCGCAAGAGCGGCATCGGGCGGAATCCCAGAACCGGGGCTGAAGTTCCGATTCCTCCAGGGAAGACCGTGCGGTTCAAACCTGGTAAAGAAATACGTTTCAACCAGTAGTCCGATTTGAGCGAATTTCCGCAGAACTATACGCCTCCCCCCTTTCCGGCCGCCGTGGAGGTTTCTGTGCCGCCGGATCGACCGCGCAGGTGGCTCCCGGCGGTATTGTTTCTAGCCACCCTCTGCACTACCACGGCGGCGGGCATTTTTTGGTACACAGGTTTTGTCGACAGGCCCTTGTCCGATGCCACTGGCCTGTTGGGGATCCTCACCGATCCGTCGTATCTCCTGGGCGGCCTGTCTTTTTCGCTCGCGATCCTCATAATCCTTATCGCCCACGAACTGGGCCATTACCTGACCTGCGTTCGCTACGGGATCCGGGCCAGTCTGCCCCATCTGCTTCCCGTCCCGCCTTTTGCCTTTGGATTCCCACTGAACCCTTTTGGAACCTTCGGAGCGGTGATAAGAATCAGGTCTCCGTTCGAGAACAAACGCCAACTTTTCGATATCGGCATTGCCGGCCCTCTGGCAGGATTCGTCTTCATAATTCCGGCTTTGATCCTGGGGCTCGCCCATTCCCGGGAGTTTGTTTTGGAGGGGAGTGAGGGTTTCTATCTGAACTTCGGCGAGCCGCTGTTGTTCAAACTGGCGGCGCGGCTTCTCGTGGGAAACGAGACAGCGTATATCACGCTCCACCCCGTGGGGTGGGCGGCCTGGTTCGGGATGTTGGCGACCAGCCTCAATCTGTTGCCTGTCGGGCAGCTAGACGGCGGACACATCGTTTACGCGGTGCTGGGTCCTCGATGGCATCGAATCGTGTCGATTGGCACCCTCACCGGCTTGGTTGTCCTGGGAGCGGCGACCTTCTCGATTAGTTACATCCTTTTCGCCGCTCTGATCTTCCTGCTCGCCTTCCGTCACCCGGCCCCCGTCTGGGATTATCCGCCACTCGATGCCAAACGGATCATTCTGGCGATCGTGGCGCTGATCATTCTCGTGCTGACGTTCATCCCGGAACCGGTTGAGGTGGTCGAATACACGAACCATCTATAGCCTGCCGGAGCGGTTACGACGCGACCAGTGACCGCAGAACCCGCAGGTTGTGCTTGTCGAGCCGAAGCGTGAGGCCTTTCGGGGTTTCGAGGATTTTCGGGACCTCCTCCATCCGCGGGTCGTTGAGAAACCATCGGAAACCGTCGATTCCGATGCATCCTTTCCCGATGTGCTCGTGGCGGTCGACGCGGCTTGCCAACTCACGCTTGCTGTCGTTCACGTGCAGCACCCCCAGCTTTCCGAGTCCGACCGTACGGTCAAAGCTCCCGATCATCCGCTCGTAGCCCTCCCGGTCACGGAAATCATGACCGGACGCGAACAAGTGGCAGGTGTCGAGACAGATGGCGACTCGTCCCGGTTGGCGGCAGCCGGCCAGCACGTCCCGCAGATGTTCAAACCTGTAACCCATGCTGGTCCCTTGTCCCGCCGTCCCCTCGAGAGCAATCCTCGCGTCGCGCTCTCCCCGCTCGTGGATTTCGTTAAGCGCCGCCGCAATTCGCGCGACCCCGATTGCTTCTCCGTCTCCACCATGGGAACCCGGATGGACAACCAGGTGACTAAGGCCAAGCCGGCTGGCCCGTTGCAGCTCCTCCAGCAAGGTGTCGATCGACTGCCGTCTCAATTCTCCTTCGGGGCTCGCCAGGTTGATCAGGTAACAGGCGTGAGCCACGGCGTCGACCAGCCGGGCGGCTGCACGCCGAGACCGGAAGTCCTCAACCTCCTCGTCAGGGAGCGGTTTGGCTTTCCACTGGTTGCAGTTCTTCACGAAAATCTGAACAACCGTGCAGCCGGCCTTGCGTGCCCGGTCGATCGCGTGCGGCGTGCCGCCGGCAATCGACATGTGAGCCCCGAGGAGGAGATCGGAGGGGGAAGCGATCAGGTGCATAAGAGTGTTCCAGCAAAAGCCAAGGACCTGGACGACCTGAAAGACCTGAAGGACTGGATTTCTTGCTGTCGTTCTTCAGGTCCTTCAGGTCCTTCTGAGGCCACAACAGGACCGTGCGTGGGGCACTGTCATCAGGTGTTCCTACGCCTACGGCGTCGATCGCCTGACCTTAATCCCAAAAGCCGCAGCCGGATTCGCGATGGTCAAAGCATTAATTTCGCTCTGGCTGAACCCGGCCCGACGTAAGGCGGGCAGGAATTCCACGAACAGCGTGTCAAATGGCTGGAACTTGCCTCCCCCCGGCTCGCCGACGTGATACCAGCCCGCATCCTGGGAGATCAGGACCCGGCCGAGAAGCCGGGCGTCTTTCATGGCTTTAACCAACTCAACGTTCTGGCTGATTCTCGTTGGACCTATCGAATCAAACTCGATCCAGGCTCCCGACCTCGCGGCCTTGAAAACGGCACCCGCATCCGGCTCTCGCTTCGCATGGACCCAGATCCAGGCGTTGGGGTCAACTCCCGCTTCCTTCAGGGCCTCGATCTGCTCAAGCGCGGCAACCGAGTTCCCGGTGTGCGAGGCGATCGTCAGACCGCTCTCCAAATGAGTGAGGGCCGCGGCCTGGACAAGCTTCCGGTCGATCGCCGAAAGGGGGCCGGAATCCACTCCAATCTTGATGAACCCCGGCCGGATTCCGGTCTCTGCGATCCCCTGCTGCCACTCCCGAACCCATCGCTGGCTCAACTGCTCGGCCGTCTCGTCGTAAGCATGGCGAGGGACGAACTTGTCATTCGCAGCCCCGTAGTAGCCCGTGTTGGTCAGAATGTTTAACCCGGCTGCGGAGGCTAACCGCTTCAAGATGCCAGGATCGCGACCGATGAAAGCCGGTGTGCAGTCAACGAAAGTCCGGCAGCCGAGCGCGCGAACTCTTCTCACATGCGGCAGGGCGGTTTTGAAGACCGCCTCGGCGTCATACCGTGATGGACTAGCCTGCTCCGCTCCTACGAAATCAACGAGGACGTGCTCGTGGGGCAGCGTCATACCCATCTCCGACGGCCTGATCGGACCGAGGACGGTCATTACCTGATCGCCGCGCGGTGCTGTCTGCATGGAGGCGGCGGAAAAATACAACGCGGCCTGCTTGAGGAAGTGTCGTCTGTTCATGGGGTTCTCGCGCCGCCCGCAACCACTTGACGATCTCCATTTGTCCCGGGCGCTTACCGTACAAGAGTACACCAACTTGGAAGACTTGGCGGCGAGGCAAACAAACAGGTTCACAATGCAGGCAGGGTGCAATCTGAGTGGCGTTTTCGGCCAAGACCGACGACGAGAAACGCGATTAGGGACAACACCAGGGCAAGGCATGCGGGGGGAATGGCAAGCTGGTAATAGCCAAGCCGGCTGACTGTTTCTCCGGTTATTGCTGAAATCGTTCCGACCAGCAGCGACGCCCGAGCTGAGGCGGCGGTCGCCCGGGGCCAGTTGAGCCCAATCGCGAGCAGCGGTGTCAGCGCAGCGGCGAAAAGGCCAAATCCGAGTATCCCGGCATAAGCAACCAAGCCTTTCACCGAGTTCGCAAAAATGAGCGCTAACCCGAAGAGTACGATGGAAAAGAGACGGCCGTACGCGACTGTGTCACGGGGTTGGCGGCCAAGCGAACGATGAACGTCTCTGGCCAGAACGGCCGCTCCGACGTTGGCGAAGCTGTCACCCGTCGACATGATCGCCGAGACAATGCCGGCGTAGGCCAGAGCCTTCAGCCACTCGGGCGCGAACCGCTCGAGGAAAACCGTGACCGCCTCATCGGGATGAGCCAGAGGTGCGAGAGTGCCGCCGAGGACCAGGCTTTTAACGCTTGACCCCACGCCCAGCCAGACCAGGCTGCACGCGATCATTGAGACCGCCAGTATCCAGGGGAAATGCCTGAGCGCCTTGAGATCCCGGACCATCATCATCTTGTGCGCAACGTGGGGCTGCCCCAGAGATCCGACGGCGAAAAGGAAAAACCATGCCAGACACGTCACAGGCCCGGCCAGGCCCCAGGGACCGAGCACCTCCGGCAGTTCGCTCTGGATCGTCGCCGAGATGTCGTGCACGCCGCCTCCGGTGCCTACCGCGAAGGCAAATATCAAGCTCGTGGCGATCAACATGACGGCGCCCTGAACGACATCCGTGTAGATGGCAGCGACCATGCCGCCGGCCGTCGTATAGAGGGCGAGCACCAGGGTGCCGGCGAGGATCCCGACCCAGATCGACGTGTCAAGGACCGTCGCCAGGATAACTCCCATGGCCATGAGCTGGGTTGCCAGGTAACCGACCACGCCGAGCAGGATTGCGACGGCGGCAAAACCGCTGGAAACGCGACAACCGTAGCGGGCAAGAATTACGTCAGGAATGGTCAGGCAGCCGGCCTCAGCCGCCATCCGGTGAAGCGGCCGGGCCAGAAGCCAGCACATCATTGCACCTGTGAACGAAGCGGAGATCACAATCCAAAAGGAGCCCAAGCCGACCGCATAGAAGAGGCCCGGTCCGCCGACGAAAACGAAGCCGCTCATGATCGAAGACATCGTGGCGAGGACCGTCGTCAGCAGGCCGAGCCGGCGACCCGCCAGGTAGAAATCGGACGGGCCTCGATTCCGCCTCGTCGTCCAGAGGCCGACAGCGGCAAGGAATATCAGGTAAGCGACTATGGCGGCCGGGATCATTTCCCGCCCATCCACCGCTTAAAGGTCAGCGCGAAGCCAACGGGCCAGATCAATACGGGCGCGAGCCAGACTCCAAGCAGCATGAGAAGTGCCGGCCGCGGGAGGCCGAAGGCCGATGAGGTGAGGTCGTGGGATTGGAAAACGAGGTACAGAAAGACCCCTTCCAGCCAAACCCAGAAGGCAACCAAAAGAAAGCGGGAAGGACATTTCAGGCCGGTGAGTGCGACAATCGCGGTGACCGCCCCGGTGGCCATCAAAGCCGGGAGAGAGAAGATGCCGCCGACAAGCATTGCCAGAAGCGCAACCAGGAGCAGCCAGAGCATGGCGACAGATTATAGTATTTGTCCACGAACCAACACGAACGAACACGAACAAAGGCGCCTTTGTTCGTGTTCGTTCGTGTTGGTTCGTGGACAGATGGCGCAGACGTGCACGAAAAGGTTAGACATCTGCCCCTCGCGATTTCCTTGCTAAACCGCCCGCAACTCTGATTCAATATGCGGCTGCTAAAGACGATGTGGCGGGTATTTTCGAAAAAAACGGCGCTGGCTGCTGCGCTCCTCGCACTGGTGCTCGCCATTCTCATCCTTCCTGGCTTATTCCAGACGGCGGGACTGGTTGCCAATCTCGGCGCTGCCGCGCGCCAGTCGGTTGATACCACCGGGGTTATCGAAACCGAGATCCATCTCCGAAGCGGATCCGCGGAGAGGACCGCGCGAATTTACCAGACGGACACTCGCGGACCGAAAACCGCGATCCTGTTCATCCCCGGCCTCACTCCAAACGGCATCCTGAACCCCCGCTTTGTCGCCGTCGCCCGCTCGCTGGCAAAGTCCGGCTATGTCGTGATCACACCCCGGTTAACCGGATTCGACCACTTTCGCCTCGATCCGGTGGCGGTGGAGGAGATTGGCTTCTGGTACGGGCAGATGCGCGAACGCCCGTGGTTTGAGCTGCGGAAGGCCGGGATCATCGGGGTTTCGGTCGGCGGCACTCTGGCGCTGCTCGCCGCTGCCCGCCAGCCCGAATGCCGCAATCTCGATTTCATCGTCTCGATCGGTGGCTACAGGGATCTTTGGCGTTGCCAGCAGCGCTGGTTCTCCAACACACGCGGTGTCGACTCCCACGGGAGTTACCCGGTTCAGTATTACGGAAAGTGGATCTTGATGCTGACGGCGCTTGACGCCATGCGAAACCGTCAGGATCACGACAGGCTGGAGCAGGCGCTAACGGATTTAGTCGTCACCGCAAAAACCTCACTGACACCATCCAGCCTCAGTGCCGAGGGCGGCCTCTGGTACAACCTGGCCCTCGGTCAGCAAAACGAGAACCGCGCATTGCTGGCTCAAATCAGCGACCAGCTGCAGGAACGTCTCCAATCGCTTTCTCCCGGTGAAGAGCTTAGCGCGATCACTTGTCCGGTTTTCCTCGTGCACGGGGCTTACGACGAGCTTATTCCGGCTGACGAGACCCTGGAACTGGAGAGTCTCCTCACGTCCACCCAACCTGTCACCCTCCTCACTCCTGCCATCAGTCACACTCACCCGCTTCTCGACAAAATGAGCTTCTGGAGCAGATCGAAAGCTCTGGCAGAAGGCGCCTTTTTCCTCTATCGTTTTGTAAGGGCTTCATAAGAGCGAAGGATGAAGGATGAAGGATGAAGGATGAAGCGGCTAACTGCTGACAGCTGACTGCTGACAGCTGAGCGGTACTTCTTCCTTTGAAGGAGGGACTGTCACGTGACGATCTCGGATGTTGCGGACTATTGCGCGGTGAAGGACTGCACCGTGGCTCTGGGGGATCCGGCCGTCGGTTTCATCGAAATCGACAGCGGCGGCTACAAGTATCGCCCGAACTACTCGCGCTTCCTGTCTCTGAATGAGCTAAGCGCCTTACCGTCGCCGACCAAGGTGGTGGAACAGGCGAGTTCGTTCAACGTCAACCTGAGCCGGGGAACGATGGTGATGTCCCGAACGGAATTCGAGGAGGAGTTGAGGGCCTTTCGACAGAAAGTAGGCGCCTGATGGCCTACGCCTACAACTCTCTAGGTGATTTTGTCTCCTCGCTTGAAAACGCCGGGGAGCTCCGAAGAATCAGCGCGGAAGTTGACCCGGTTCTGGAGATCTCCGAGATCGCCGATCGAGTCTCGAAGGCCGGCGGGCCGGCCCTTTTCTTCGAGAACCCCCGGGGCTCGTCGGTCCCGCTCCTCATCAACGCTTTCGGTTCCTATCGGCGGACAGCACTGGCGCTTGGCGTCGATTCCGTTGAAGAGGTGGCCCAGAGGATCGAAGGGCTGCTTGAGCTCAAGCCTCCCTCCGGGCTCCTGAACAAGATCAAAATGTTGCCGAAGTTGGGCGAGCTGGCGGCCCTGGGTGCCAGGACCGTCTCCGCGGGACCGTGCCAGGAGATGGTTTTGACCGATTTCTCGGTCCTGGATTTTCCGATCCTTCAATGCTGGCCGCAGGATGCCGGACGCTTCATAACCCTGCCGCTCGTATTCAGCAAGCACCCTGTTTCCGGCAAGCGAAACTGCGGCATGTATCGGATGCAGGTCTACGACGAGAAGACGACGGCGATGCACTGGCAAGTCCACAAACATGGCGCCCACCACTTTCGCGAAGCTCGAGCGAGCAGCGCCGGCGAGCGCCGCATGGAAGTGGCGGTCGCGATTGGATCGGACCCGGCTGTCACATTTTCGGCGATCGCTCCCCTTCCCGATGATCTCGATGAAATGATGTTTGCCGGTTTCCTTCGCGGCAAGCCGGTCGACCTCGTCCGCTGTAAGACGGTTGACCTCGAGGTGCCGGCCAACGCGGAAATCGTGCTGGAAGGCTACGTTGACCTGGATGAACTGCGCGAAGAAGGACCGTTCGGCGATCACACCGGCTTCTATTCCCTCGCTGATCAGTACCCGGTTTTTCATGTCAACTGTCTGACCCGCCGCCGCAACCCGGTCTATCAAACCATCATCGTCGGCAAGCCGCCCCAGGAAGACTGTTATCTCGGTTCCGCCGTGGAGCGCATCTTTCTGCCTTTGCTAAGGAAACAACTGCCTGAGATCGAAGACATGCACATGCCCTTCGAAGGCGTCTTCCATAACCTTGTTCTGGTGAGTATCAAGAAGCGCTATCCCGGGCATGCCCGGAAGATCATGAACGCGCTCTGGGGCATGGGACAGGCGATGTTCTCGAAGTGCATCCTGGTCCTTGACCACGGAACCGATCTGCGCAACTACGGAGAAGTCATCTGGCGCGCGCTGAATCATATTGATCCGGAGCGTGACATCCAATTCACCCTCGGACCGGTCGACTCGCTCGACCACGCCGCCCGCCTTGCGAATTTCGGCTCGAAAATGGGAGTCGACGCCACCCGGAAGTGGCCCGAAGAAGGGTTCACCCGACCGTGGCCCGATCAGATCGAGATGACGGCAGAGGTGAAGGAGCGGGTCGACGAACTCTGGGGGCGGTTGGGCATCGACTGATTTTTATCCGCGAACCAACACGAACCAACACGAACGGGCCCATCGAACAGAACTCACATGCGCTATTCGATGGGCCCGTTCGTGTTGGTTCGTGTTGGTTCTTGGATAAAAATAGCCGAAAATACCCCCGATGCTGAAAACTGCCCTGATCGCCAGCCTGCTCTTGCAGCCTCTCTTGGCTGCCGACCCACTTTACGACGCCTTCCGCAATCCTCCGGCTACAGCTCGGCCGTTTGTTCGGTGGTGGTGGAACGGCAGCCGGGTGAATGAAAAAGAGATCCTGCGCGAGCTCGACGTGATGAAAGCGGCCGGCATCGGGGGCGTTGAAATCAACACGATTGCGATGCTCGAAGCTGTGCCACCCAAAACGCTGCAAGGCTTCCCGCCCGTCCCCTGGCTGAGTCCCGAGTGGAATCGGATGGTCAAGACGGCAACCGACGGGACGCGCGCCAGAGGCATGGTCGCAGACCTGATCGTAGGCTCGGGTTGGCCATTCGGAGGCCGCTTCCTGGAACCCAGCGAGCAAACCCAGAGGATAACCGTGGTACGGAAGACCGTCTCCGGCCCCACCTTCTTCGAAAGTACCGTCCAAGCTCTCGCGGCAGGCCGTGAACGGCGCCGTCGGTCGCCCGAGGAAGTTGCTGCCCAGCCGAAGCTTGCTTTTCTTCGCCTGGTCCCCCGCGAAGGCGAGCGATTCGATCCCGGGACTGATTTCATGAGCAGTGCGTCCGCCTCTGGCGTCATCAGCTTTGAGGTTCCCAAGGGAGACTTCATTTTGTACGCGGGGCTGCGGGAAGAAGGGTTTACCTACGTGAAGCTGGGCGCTCCGGGCGCCGACGGACCGGTCGTCAATCATTTTGACGCCCGCGCTGTGCGGAAGTACCTCGACAACATGTCAAAACGTCTGGGCCCCGATCTCGGCGGCAGGCTGGGTACCGCCATCCGAGCGGCATTCGTCGACAGTCTGGAGCTTGATCATGCCAATTGGACTTCCGATTTTCCGGAGCAATTCGAACGCCGGCGTGGGTACAGCGTCTGGCCCTGCCTTCCGTTCATCCTTGATTCGGAAGCGGGACGCGATGAGAACAACGGCGGCGACACGATTCGCAGAGCGCGCTACGACTTCTGCAAGACCCTCGTCGAGCTTTTCCACGAACGGTTCGTTCGTACCTACGTCGCCTGGTGCCGCGAGAACGGGATCAAAGCGAGAATTCAGGCTTACGGGAGGGAGACGCATCCACTGGGCGGAAGTATGCTGGTCGACCTGCCCGAGGGGGAGAGCTGGCTGTGGGGCGAGGAAGACCGTGTTGTTCCGAGCCCCACGGTCGTGAACAAATATGTATCGTCGGCCGCTCACCTGTCGGGGAAACACCAGATCAGTTTCGAAGCCATGACCAATGCCGTTCCCGTTTTCCGGGAGACACTGCAGGACTTCAAGCTTTGTTTTGACATGAGCCTGATGTCAGGAGTCCTGCATCCGGTTGTGCACGGCTTCAACTACACCCCGCCGGAAGCCGGTTTCCCGGGCTGGGTGCGATTCGGTTGCTACCTGAATGACAGGAATCCCTGGTGGCCCTATTTTCGCCTCTGGACGGACTACGCTTCCCGGCTTTCGTCCGTCCTTATCGATTCCGAAGCTCAGGCTTCTGTGGCGATACTCGGCCCGCGAGCCGACGAGTGGTCGCGGGATTTCCTGCTGTATCAGCCGTTCCCCGAGGTCGCCCGCCCCTGGTACCACTACCACCTCTGGCAGGCTTTGAACCAGCTCGGGCTCTCCTCCGATTTTGTAAGCGAAGAGATCCTCCAACAAGCGCGGTTCGAGCGTGGTCGGCTCAAGTTCGGCACAAGGGAATATGACGTCCTGATTCTGCAGGATGTTGAGTCGCTTGAGCCGGAGACCGCCGAGGCGGTGACCGCATTGGCGCGCTCCGGGGGCAAGATCGTGTTTGTCGGCCAGGCACCGTCCAGGAGTCCGGGGCTGCGAGATGCGGCCGCCAGGGACCTCCGGGTGAAGAAGGCGATCGAAGATATTCTGGCGAAACGGTCGGGCAGGGTCTGGATCCTGCCTGCCCCTCGACCTTCCGCCAGCCTCCACAAAGACTTTGTCCGGATGGGACTGGGCGACGAAGACCGGCAAGGACTCCTGAAATGGGCTGGCGATTTGGCCCAGACAATCAAGGTCAAGCCGCCGTTCTTGAGTTTCGAGCACCCGAGTCCCGACGTTCTTCACGTACACCATCGCCACCGGAACCGGGACATCCTTCTCTTCTCCAATATAAGCCGGACCCGGGCGACCGACCTTTTTGCGACCGTGGCGTCCACCGGCAAAACCGCGTGGAAGTGGGATCCCGAGACAGGGCTTCGGAACCGATTCGACGGCATGAAGAGCGGAGGCAGGCTGAATATTCACCTTGAACCTGCCGAGTCGCTTCTCCTGGTTCTCGAACCAGGCACACAGAAGAGGACCGGGCCAACGAAGGCCGGGTGCCCGTGCGGAAAGGATGAGCGTGCCTTGCCTCTGAACCCGGTTTCCGGGTGGCAGGTAGCGTTCCAGCACGTGATCCCCGAAAAATCATTCTCGCGGAACCTGACTGAATTGCGAGACATCAGCAAAGCGGCGGAAGATCCGGCTCTGGCGACATTTGCCGGAAGAATCGTCTACAAAACGCGATTCGAGAATCAATCGGGTGAGGAGTTGTTCCTTGACCTGGGGCAGGTCTCTGACGTGTCCGAGGTTCGACTGAATGGTAAGCCTCTGGGAGTCCGCTGGTGGGGCCGTCACGTCTACGAAACAAAGGGAGCTCTCCGAAAGGGGCAGAATGAGCTGGAGGTCCAGGTGACGACCATGCTCGGCAACTACTTGAAGTCTCTTCAGAACGAGAACCCGGTCGCCAAGCGGTGGGCTTTCTGGTTTCCGCCGATCTCGGCGGGGCTGGTCGGTCCGGTGAGGCTGCTAAGTGACTGAAGGCTTTATTCACGAATTACACCAATTACACGAATTGTCACCCAGCCAATCCGTGTAATTGGTGTAATTCGTGGATAAAGCCTTCAGCTCGGGAAGCGTCCGCGCAGGCGGCGCACGGCCAGGTTGGCAGCCGATACCACGTCGGCGTTTTTGTGATTCATGAGCTCCTCGACAACCGGGAGCGCGGACCGGTCGCCCCGCAGCCCGATGACATTCAGCAACCGGACTTTGACGCCGTCTTTCTCACTGCGCACGTACGGATAGAGCTTTGAGATCTCCTGAACGGGCATTTCGAGCAGATAATTGGATCCCTGGTCCCCACCCTGAGCCAGTTCCAAAAGATGCTCGTCCCGGCCCAGGCGGTAAAGCGCGAAACTCATGGCCAGTTTAACCTCCGGCTCTTTTTCGCGCAGG
>Ga0105092_10001581_pt1 | contig 12234 bp, 30 predicted proteins | sample PPLLak2March2015_FD_87021 | JGI IMG/M metagenome (GOLD analysis project Ga0105092, IMG submission 87021) | Freshwater sediment microbial communities from Prairie Pothole Lake near Jamestown, North Dakota, USA - PPLs Lake P7 Core (1) Depth... | ecosystem: Environmental > Aquatic > Freshwater >... | reverse complement strand
TATGATATGTGCTCTTAGACCAACCGTGACTATCATATATATAATTAACATCTAAACCTTTAACGTATCGTTCTTTCCAAATAATAAGTTCATCTTGGTCAAATAAATCTATTGCTGAATGAATTATATTAACAACTCTTTGTTTGGATTCTAACTTATCCCTTAAATATTTTATACGTTCTTCCGTCATATTCGTAGGGAAAGATCTAAGCCGAAATAATTCCTCACTGAGATGCTTAACTGCTAAGGTATCTATCTGATAATCATATAATAAACTCTCGATATATCTAAAGTCGTCACTATCCATCTAGATCCCCTCCAATATACCATAGGCCCATAATATACTAAGAGAAAGAGATATAAAGAGAGAAAGCCCCTAGTACCTCTTCTTCTCATACATATAGTTCTTACCTTAGCACTGTCCCACGGTTCTATACCCTTGCATAGACACCGTCTCACAGTAGCATAGTACATCTATTTGGGCCGCTTATTGTCAAGGTCGAAAAAGAAAATATATATATAAAAAGTTTAGCCGTTGGCGTAAAGGTTTTTCATTTTCATTTTGCTTAAAGATATGTAAAACCTTTTGGATATATATTTTCTTTTTCGACCTTGATTTAAGGCGGCCCTATTAGTATGTGTATAGATTCCAAAACCGCTGTTTAGATTGTCTATAACCACACAGTATCACGGTAGCGGTATCATATGGGGGTAATTTGTCTAGAGCTCCTTGTAGATTTTCTAAAGGAAGTTTGACTACTTCTCGTACGGTAGATATACATTCCAATGTCTGATCTAAATGCTTACGCTGATAACCTGTTAAAGAAACATCGGGGACGAGCTTCGCAACGTATAGTTTTTCATTGTGGATAGTTGCTATTACTTTGTCGTAGGATTGGATTACTATGAGATCCTTAGTAATGTGGAGGAATAGGTTATTCTTTCGTTTGATATAATATGCATTGGGATCAAGGAGTATTTTCGGGTTAGAACTACGTTCCGCTTTGGGTTGATAGATTTCAGGACGGGTAATTCTGTCTTTAAGGTATCGAGCACGTTTCTTGGCTGCTTTTGATTCAAGTGTCCAGATGCAGTAGTCTAAGTCTTCTTCCGTGAAGGTTCTTTCCCTTAGCCGTTTGAGAATTCCTGGAATAATAGCTTTTGGCATATTGAACAACCCCTTTCAAATATATTATAAGACATTGGGCCGCTAAAGTGGCACTTACTAGAGTGCTATTATTTTGAGCATATAGGTCGCACTTAAAAAAGTTACTTAAAAAAATTATTTTGATAATTTTTAGATTTACAATTCTTGTCTTTTCTGATATAATAAAGGAGAGAGTATAAAATAAACTAACCAATCTACCGGAAGGGGCTAGAACAATGGCTAACAGAATTGATCTGAAAGGAGGTGAAAGAAATGGAAGATCAAGAAGTTTATAGGGAAAGCACCTATCAGGAAAAGGCTGATCACTTAGCAAAGAAGGAGATTCTCGGGGAAGGGACTCACTTCTGCCTTTGGCTTCTGAAAAAGGTTCAGCCCAGTATGACGGAGGAACAGATCATCGATCAGCTCGGGGAACTGCTTAATGAATATGAAGTTAGTGAGGATCAAGACTTCATTAAGTATTTTCCAAACTCTCCGAATTGGTCAGAAGAAGAAAAATAGTTAACTAACCAGCCCATATTAGCCTTTTAGGCCGAGCAGGAAATACCTGGTCGGCTTGAAGGGTCGCAAGACTAAGATCACTCATTAGAGAAAGGAGGGATAAGGATGAGTATGGATCAAATAAAGATTACAATCCAGAAAGACAACATCGGAGATGAAGGTTACACCGGACACTGTTTGATCGGGAACCATGGAATGGGTGAGACCGACCTTAGTTTCGTGGTTCTGAGTTGTCCAAGCATTGCCAACATTGTCAAGTATTTCGAAGAAAAGATCAGGTTCTACGAAGCCCAAAAGATCAAGGATTATCAGGAAGCAGTCTTGGAGCAGCTCGATACCTTCGCCCAGGAATGGCCAGTTATAGTCGCCGAGGAAGGCGAAGAGGTTGCTAAGATTCAATTTCGGAAGTTGGCCGAGAAAGCTTTAGAGTTCTGCAAGAGTGTTACGGATAAGTATCCGGACGGAGAAAAGATCTGGGAATAAAGGAGAATGTAGAAGATGACAAGAAACAGTTCTCGAAATCAAAGAAGGTCCAAGCAGAACTTCAAGAAAGGTTATGATGATCGGAAGAAAACCTGGCTCAATATCGGGATCAGTATGAAGAAACAAGAATCGAAGAAGAAAAGAAATGGAGCTTAAACTAGGTCAGCTCCGGCAAGTCCTCGAGAAAGCTTCTATCCAGGAAGAAGACATTCAGACCGTGATACTGGCATTAGGTCTGCTCGCAGGGAATAAACTCGAGGGAGCTGGCCAGATCTGGTCTGAAAGAGCAAGCAAGATAATAGATCCTCACTAAGAAAGGAAGAATAAAGATTGGAACTGGATCTCGAGACAACTCTAAGATTGGCTAAGGCGATAGCTCGGGATTTTCCAAGAGAAGCTATCGTCGAGGGTATGGTTTCTCTCAGAGGGAAAGGATTTACAATAGCTGAAGTCCGTGGAACGGTTTCAGAATTGTTCGAGAGCACTTTCGGGGAGATAATCATCCCAGATCCCAACGAAGAAGAATTGGAATTGACACAGGACGACGGTAAACCCTGACCAGCCCATATAATTCGATTCAGCCTTTTAGCCGAGCAGAATAACACTGGTCGGCTTGAAAGGTCGAGAATCACCTTAGTAAAAGGGGTCCCCTCCCCATTAAGGAGTAAAGGAGGTGAATAGAATGGGAGCTTATGTTAATCCTCCAAACGAGTCTAAGGAATCTTGGTTGAATCGAATGGGTATGCCAATCCAGCGTCCAAATTCGCTCACTGATGTCGGTCTGCAAGAACTTCCGGTATGTCTCATTAACAATGGAATATTCACAGCGGCAGCCATTGCTTACAGCAATGGAGAATTAGAAGAGCTCGGAATCAGGGATGGCAGACCGAAGCAATGGTACGCTGTTAAGATGATGGATCTGATGGGAGTCTCGAATCTCAAGGATTATCTCGGTCAATTGGGTCGGTAGGCTGCTCAGGCTCATGGACCTTAGCCCATGGGCCTCCTGGAGCTTATCAGAAAGGAGGTGAATAAGATGGGAAAAGAACCTAATTGCTTTGATTGCCAGTTCGCCCATTGCACTCCCGGATGTTATGGAAGTTATTATAGCCCACCAGAACCTCCGGAAGCCGAGTGCCAACATCCAGACATGAAGACTGAAGATTTCGATAAGATTGAGTTAGAGATCATGTACTTCGAAGAGAATGCTATTCCACCCGAGATTCCTGATTGGGAAACAATATATGCTAAGAACTGTGGAAGGTTCATGCCAAAGGATGCTGGACCTTGTGGAAACTGTAGCACGGTTATACTGGAAGATATTTACCATTGGGATCTGTACGAGGAAACTCCAATGGAAACAGTTCCAGTATGCTCTCAGAAGTGCAAAGAAGAATTGGCCCAGAAGACTCGGCAGTACTTCACAGAAATATCCATAGCAATCCAGTTTGAACAGGCATGCTCACTGGGGTATCCAATCTGTTAGCTCAGTTAGGCCTATTAGGCTCGGGAGGAGGTGGACAAGGTGGAAAAAGTAAAGTTAGTTCAAAAGATGAAAGAGTTCCAGCAGTTCATTGATGAAACATGGAACAATGAAGACACCAGACCAATCGTAGAAGCAATCCAAGCAATGTGGACTATCCAGAACATGATCGAGGAAGCTGAAGAAGCTTCAAGGAATGTTCCGGAAGGAGAAAGACTCGTCGAGGTGCTTCGTAAGGCTAAGGCTAACATCGAGAATGCACTCGAGGTTAAGCCTTACAACCTGCTTACCGAAGAGGAAGACGAGGTCCTGGATGAATTGGTAGAAAACATCTGGTCACAGTTCAACGGAATGAATGATTACGACAAGCTATATGATGGAGATTTCTACCAAGATCGGATTCGGGCAATCGACTACATTAAGGATCAGTTTGGACCATGGAGGGCTACCCAGAACGCTGATTAGTTGTTTAGGCTTACGGGCATCAGGCCCGTAGGCCTCGTAGAACTAATCAGAAAGGAGGTGAGAACATGACAAACGATGTTCGGATAGAAACGGAACTGATTAAAGGTGATGCCAGCCAGGCCCTTCGGAAGAAATTAGCTGAAATCGGATTTACTACGATACATGGCACTGATGAGTGTAAGGAAATCCAAAAGAAATCTGGAGCATGTCGAAATTGTAAAGATGAAGCTGTCTGCAGACTGATCGCTGAAGTACTTTTGGATATGCTGGCTATTACGATGGCTGGTGGAGTTTCGGAAATTCGTGTTGAACAGGTCATCTCGGTTGGGGTTCAGGTTCACGGTTCCGACGAGGCTCCGGTATACCATACTCTTAGGTAGATTCTTCGAGCTTATGGGCGTGAGCTCATAAGCTTCATAGAGTTTATCTATGAAGGAGGTGATAACATGGAAGAGAAACACATAGCATGGGATAAGGGGATAATCGCTGATGGACTCAAGGAAGTACTCGGATTCAGCCCAGCCCAGAAGACAACTAAGGCTATGTGCAATAAGAGAGTTAAGATGGAACGGATTGACAACAAGGAAGCTACCTGTTTAGCCTGTTTGAGAGAAAGGATTAAGGAGCTCGAATGGCTTCTGGATGCCTCCAATGTCCTATTGAAGGAGCTGAAAAGGATTGGAGATTCAGGAACTGGAGACAAAAATGCAGGAGCTAGAACACAAGGTGCACCAGCTCGATCAGGATGTTAAGACTCTGTATAACTACTGTAAGGATCTAGAAGATCAAATACACAAGGTCAGCCCATAGGTTGCTTGGGCCCACGAGCCATATAAGGTTCGTTGGCTCACTGGAGCTTATTGGAAAGGTTGAAAGGAGGTGAATGGCATGGCTGGACCGAAAAGGGTTCCGGTATACAAGAGAGGCATCAGCATGCCGGAGGTTGTTCGGGATCTACTTGAATGGGGTGCTGGTTCCGGTGAGGAAATGTTTCACTGGTTGACTGAGCAAGGAGGCGCTACACCAGAGCAGGCAAGGAGGACTATGATGTGCTTAAACGATGCACTGGCGCGGTCCCGCTGATAATGAATCAGTATAGCCTGCAGACGAAGGCGCGAATCTCCCCTACAGAAGTTGGTCGAGCTTCTGTCAATGGGCGCGTGGGGCTGCTTGGGGGATGAGCTGAAGGCCCTCTTCGATGAGAATTCGAAATACTGATTCATTATTGGCTGCTCGAGTCCGAGAGTGCATGCCTGGGTTCGGGAATGGGAACCACCTTAGTTCCCATCCCCGAGCCCAGGTATGCCTGATCACTCTCGGACTCCATGGAGCCAATAGAATAGGGAGGTTAAGATGGGACTTCAGTGCAAGTACTGCAACAAAGAAAAACCTGTGGAAATAGTATTCTACTTACTAGGTGGAGTAGAATACGCTTGTCTGGACTGCATAAGTAAACCAGAAAATCTGATTTGTGTTACACCGATTGGACTCTATTATAAGGATTTGAGTATCTACAAATGAAGTGCAAGTGTGAGAGTTACAAGTATTATGACTATGAACTACGGAGATTTGTTTGTCCAGTCTGTGAAAGAAAGGAGGTGAAAATAATGGAACAGAAGACTGCCGAGACACAGTATCCATTAAGGTATCCATCGCACAAATGTCAACGAGGTCATCACCAGTGTAACAAGTGTGAATACCGGACAGAGAGGAGAGACTTATCGCCCTGTAAGGAATGTCTGGATCCTCTGCAAGACAGATGCTATTTCCATCGGGGAATGTACGTACGCAAGGAAGGGAAATAAATGTCTAGGTATGAGTTATCCTTGTGTACCGAGTATGTTAGAGATTGGAGTATTCGGGATGCCCTCCGGGAGTTGTTCCAGAATGCTCTTGATCAGCAAACAGTAAAAGAGGATAACCCGATGTTCTTCTCATATGATGAGGAGACAGAAACATTTGAGATCGGGAATAAATCCTCTGTTCTGGATGCCGCCACACTGTTGCTCGGTTACACAACAAAGGCTAAGGACAAAACACTTATAGGCAAGTTCGGAGAAGGTTACAAACTCGCTTTCCTGGTACTCCTTAGAATGGGTAAGGAGGTTAAACTGTTCAACTATGGCAAAAGAGAGGTTTGGGAACCATACTTAGTCAAATCAAAGAAGTATGGTGGACAAACTGTTCTGGTAGTTGAAACAGATAAGCACTTTATCTGGGAGAGCATTCCACACCACGATTTGATCTTTCGAGTCCGAGGGATAACTAAGAAAGAATATGAAGATGCTCTAGAATCAAATCTGCATATGCAGGAGGATATTGGAGAAGTTATTGACTGTCCCAAAGGTCGGATATTACTTGACGAGAGATTCAAAGGTCAAGTATATGTCAATGGTCTGTACGTATGTCCTTGCCAACAATATCTATTTGGATATGATGTCAAGCCCGAACATATCAAAATAGATAGAGATCGCAGGCTCGTCTCAGACTTCGATCTTAGATGGTTAGCTTCCAGCTTGTGGTTATCCTCTGGTTCACCCAGGATAATCGAACTTGCTAAGCAGGGAGCTCCAGATGTATTCTACATTGCTGAACAGTCTCACATTCAGTGTGAACTTCATGATGAAGCCTTTGCTCAATTCATTGCAGAATTTGGAGAAGACGCCGTTCCCGTAGTCAGTCAAGATGAGATGGAACGATTCTTGTCTATGTACAAGAAGGTACGTCCGGTAATAGTTTCACCGGGATACGGTCATCTCATCACTCGGGGTTCAGGTTACAGTTATCATCTTAGCACATTCGAGAAAAGGAGCAGGGATCCCGAAGGTAAACTATGGGATTGGTTTGAACGGAACAAACGGTATCTCTCAGAATCTGCGATATCGGAGTTCCAAGAGATCTTTCAGGAACTCAGAGACTGATTGGTTTATTAGGCTCATTCGGCTCCGGTCGAGTGAGCCTCGCTAAGCTAATCAGAGAGGAGGTGACTAAATGGAGTCTGTAAGAAACGGTAGAGAAGTACAACGATTTGAGTTCGAAGGAAAGACATACGCCCTATTCCAAGATCCACACTTGGTAGATGTTCAACATTTGTTCCGAGTTAGGATCGAAATCGGGGTTGATGTCTATTCCGAAATACCCACGGAAGAAGAGTTCAAAAAAGTCTGTGATTATCTCGTGGAGGTAAAAGATGAAACAGCCGCCGATTCGGGAGAAGTGCAGTGAGTGTGGTCTGAAAATCCGTGGCACCGTAGAGAACCATCTCCAGGGCAAGGAACATCGGGAGCGTATGGAGACGCTCAAGAGAATGGCTTCTCTGAAGGCTAAGGCGAAGGAGGTGAAACAAGTTGGACAACAGTCTTCCTCGAGTACCAACAGACGAGGAGATAAGGAAGTTCGGAGAAACGGTCGTTGACGTCAAAGCCGAACTAGATCTGGAAGAGGATCTAAGAATGACAATCGGGGTCCTCACAGCCAACTGGGAAGATTATACCAAACTTCAGCCCATTGATGAACTCAAGTATAACTATCGTATGGCAGTTCTTCAACTCATTCTAGTCACAGAAGAAGTGGTTACAGTAATGTATCCGGATAGCACATATATCCATCTTATGCCCGAGGATGAAGAACAGTTCTCTAAAGAGGTTCTCGACAAATTTAGAAAGGAGCTCCTTCTTTATGAAGCATGGTGATTTGGAGCTGATGCTTATGGTTGCTCGACTCCTGCGACGGGATTTCGGATTCAAGGGCGTTCAACTTGCTCGATTTAGAGAGCGGTTTCAACAAGCTGATTTATACACAGTAACTCGGTAGGAATATCGAGCTCAGGAGATCCCTCCTGGGCTCCATTATCCCTATTGGGAAGGAGGTGAAAGAATTGGCAGCAGAAGCCCCTCAAGGAGGACCCGCAAGAGCTGCATATTGCTTCGCGGGGGTTATCAAGAACGCAGTCCGGATGGCAAATGGAGAAACAGGAAAGGGGATCGATCGTTACACTGTAGTATTTCACGTAGGGAATCAGGAAATTGCTAAGGGAATCATGGAGGATTTAGCCGGTACATACAATCATGATCCGCTTCGGAAAAGGTACCGGTACGATACCACGGGATCATCGGTAGTAGTGTTTTACAAGGACTAATAAAGACAGGGAGTCCGGGAAGGTTCTCGGACTCCTTAGTCTCCCAGAAGGAGGATAGAGGGTGACTACTTATACTCGCGAGAAAGTACGTGAAGAACTACTGAATACTCCTGATGATCAGTTAAGTCCGAAAGATATGGCAGAAAAACACTTGCCTCTCGTCGGATACATAGTAAGTCACAAGTTCCGGAATTTGTATGAACTCTACGATCCTGATGAATTATTCGCATCTGGTTCAGTTGGTCTATGGAAGGCGATTAAGGCATTCGATCCGAGTAAAGGATTTAAGTTTGCCACCTTTGCATCTCGATGTATTGAGAATGAGATCTTTATGTTCCATCGGAAACAGGGAAAGGAACTCACATATTACAGTTTAGATACTCAAATTGCAGATGTTGCATCTGAAACAAACAGGGATAAGGAACATCGAGGAGACAGTTTTCAGGTATTAGTCGGAATCGATGGACATGAGGATTCGGTAATAGACGGTATGATGGTTGACCGGATTCTTCAGTTCATGAAGGAATTAAAAGTCCGATTGACCAATAGAGAATATGAAGTTCTGATGATGGATATCTCGGGAAAGAAACAACGGAACATTGCAAAAGTACTCGATCTTAGTCAATCGTATGTTTCAAGGATTTTGATGAGAGCACGGAAGAAAGCTAAGTTCCATTTTAATAGATTCTATGAAATTAACATGAAAGGAGGTGCATAAGTCATGTATCAAGAAATCTGTTGCGAGAGGTGTGGTTACTACTTCATTATATCGACATTTGGTACTCACTGCTGCCCAAGTTGTCGTCATGAACACAGAATAAATGGATATGGGAAAGGGTGGTAAAAGATGGCGGATTTCTGGGACAAGTATGAGTTAATCGGAGAGGTTGCTAAGGGAGACAAAGGGGATCTTATCCGGATCGGGGTCGCTTCCAAGAATGGAAATGACTGTATCGATGTTCGAAACTTCTACATGGATAAGACAGATCAGATCCTTCCAGGAAAAGGAATCACACTCCCGATTAAAGGCAGCATCGATCTAGCAATCGAGGTATCAGATCTGATACGAAAAGCAGCAACAAGAATGGCAAAATAAATATTCCTAGCTCCCGAAAGGGAGCCTTTTTATTGGAGAATTTTCTACTTTCTATAAGGTTTTAAAGCACAAACTTAAAGGTGTGTTTATGATTACACGTTGTTCGCGCACATGGACCTCAAGAGTTGAAAATGTCGCTATAACTGAAGATACCTCCTTGAGCTTTTCGGCCTAGCAACGCCCGGAAACGTAGGAGATTCTCCAAAATTTCATAGAAAAAGGGCCTGGGTTTTTATTCCCAGACCCTTTCTAAGTCGTTCGCGGCGGGGATATTCACATAAGGAATTTTAAAGATCAGTCTCATCCGTTTCGGGGGTGGTATTCTCACCGGTTTCCACGAGGGTAACCTTCGGAGCTCTCGGAGCGTAGGCGATGGGAATTTTGCCGGCGGCATCCTTCATGGCCTGAGCCTCGGCGAGCTTCTCATTCATCCGGTTCTCCTTGTAAGCGACTCGGTGTGCCAAAGCCCCCTTGACCGACTCATCCGTAGCAGCTTCCATTTGCTCGGTCAGTTTCTTGATATCCGCCTTCAGAATGTTCGCCGAGACCGTGAGATTCTTGACCTTCTTCCTCTGCTCGTCGGTGAAGTCGTACTTGACACCTGCCATACTGATGTGCCCCCTCTTCAAATTTGGATTGACACTTATATTATATCGCCCTTATATGAAATTGTGAACCCCTTTTCAATCTATTATTTTTCATTACTCTGTCGGTTTCAACATTTCCCGGAGAGTATGGATGGTAGTCTCATATGCCTCTACCATCACGGATAGATCTCTAATCCTACACTCCAATTCTTCAATCTCGGTCACCTTTTTCCGACGTTCTGTTTGGAACTCCTCAATGAATTTCTCTGCTTCGTCTTTGAGCTTAACTGTTTCAAGAAGAACATCTCGGACGGGATTAGATACAGATACCTTAGTGACCATTCCTTGTCCGTCTGTCTGTACTCGTGGACGAGACTTAAGCAAACTCTGACTACGTATAAATTCTTTGACTAGTGGTAAATATTCTTCAGCATTCCCACGGGTCGTCCAATATTTAGAATTCTCTGATCTCCATCCATATATAGCAGATGTTGAATATCCAAGCATTGTTGCTATTTCCGATATACTGGGTTGACCCGGTTGAAGATTCCTTAGCACCATACAAAGTTCCATCCGTGGATCCATATTATACAACCTTCCTCTCTCCTTGTTCGTTGACACATGGACATTCCCCATAAAGCACGGCTTTAAATTTCTCATCGTAATATGCTAGGGAAAATTCTTGTAGGGCCTTGTGCCCAGTGCCACCGCAGACTTTACAATCGGATTTTGCCCTCCGCTTCATGTTGCACCTCCTTCCTGTTGAATCTGGCGTTCGAGTTCTGCATACTTCGGAGCAAGTAGTCTGAAGTATGCACATGTACAGGGATATTTCTGACATCGAGGAAAGGTCATTATTTTCCCTGTATTATGTACTGTAATCGCTGAGTCATCGTTTCCCGGGCATATGTAGGTTTTTTGTCTCTTCTCTGCAAGTTTTCTCTTGGAGGGACTAATGTTTGACATTATAATTCCTCCTAAAAAGACGGGGCTCAAAATGAGCCCACTACTTTGTATCCGGTTTGTCTTTGTCCCAGTAGGGACTTATAGGAATCGACTGTTTTTCAATCGGGGTAAACCGGATAATGATTCTTATGTGGTCTCGAAATAAGTAACCGAGTAGAGAACCAACCAATGATCCGATTACAAAGGATATCCAGAAGTCCATTTAATTCCCTCCTGTTGAGGTTGTTTTAGGTTTAGGATTCAATGCCTCCTTTGCTTTTTCATAGGACTCCGGAGGAATCTCGCTGTACCAAAGAAGAACCATTGGGATTCCCGGATTTGTGATTCGATAGGCTAGAAGCCATTCAACTGGATGATTGTGAGTAACGAAGTTCTTGAGAACACCCGTTCTGGATTGATTGATATGGATTTCAACGGTCATAAAGTAGCATTTCTTCTCGTCTGGCACCGGATGGACCTCCTAATGCTTATATGGGCGGTATTTATCCGGTAAGAATTCGGTCTCCCGTCCGTATCGGCTGGTATCTTTTGTTTTTTTCTTCTCCTCCCGGAGATTCTTATGATATGCATAGCATAGGTCAATCTGAGAATCATTCTTATTGGGGCATTTAGTTCTACAGCATTCACCAGCCAGATCATTAAAGGGTTTGCCGCACGGGAGACTAAGGATGGAGTCCGCCAATGGCTTCACCTCCTTAGTCTTATTTCTAGTCTGTTGTGGGTCCTGGACCCCATTCGTGGTTCAGAAAGTCGATGAGTAATCCTTGAAGTCTTTGTGCGTCTCGACGTTGACCATCTGTGAGGATCTTTTCATCTGCCGGAATGGGTTGCTCTTCTATACTTATTTGTGCTAGAATTTCATCCAGCACTTCTTCTAACATTTCCACCTCCTCTTCTGATAAAGTCAGTTGTAGCTCGGTGGGCTTACCATTCATTTAGTCATCTCCTTCAAGATACCCAAGAGTGTTTTGCTAACGATGGTTCCGAGTAGGCCCTTCCGTCGTTTGCCCATTCTCATCCTCCTCTATTTTTTCTTGGGGGACCAGCATTTGACCGACGCCTATTTTGACATCGGTTGTATTCATTCCAATCAGTTGTTCTTCCAGAGCCTTTCTTCCTGTCTTGAGACTAGTGGAACACACAAAGAATGTAGCTGAGGCCTCGATTGCATACTGCCTTTCTTGTTTCTTTCTAGGCAATTCAGTTCCCCTCCGAGGTTAGGTTAGATGAAAGGATATGAGTTTCCCATAATTTCATTATATCACAAAAAATGAGCCATGTAAATCTAAATTACTTAAGTTTTTTACATAAGTTTTTCACATAAAAATTCCGAATTCTATCTAATTG